>Ga0206129_10000007_pt1 | contig 359930 bp, 329 predicted proteins | sample Helgoland_Spring_8_FD_148616 | JGI IMG/M metagenome (GOLD analysis project Ga0206129, IMG submission 148616) | Pelagic subsurface seawater microbial communities from Kabeltonne, Helgoland, North Sea - Helgoland_Spring_Bloom_20160502_2 | ecosystem: Environmental > Aquatic > Marine > Epipelagic...
TATAGTCTGTGCATTAGTATTTGAGTAACATTCCTCTGGATTTTTATTATCATCTTTTTTACAACTGCTTAGAATTGATAATAAAATGGTAATTAGTAAAATTGCTTTTTTCATTATACAGTTTTTTTAACGCCTAATTCTTTTTTTTATTGTGCCTAACGTTTCGTATAAAAGGCGTTTCAATGCCTTTTATACATTGTTAGCAGCTTTATTCTTTAATAAATTTAGAAGTAGCAATTTTTCCATCCGCATAAAGGATTTCAACTAAGTATAATCCTGACTTTAAATGTGACACACTTATGTGCTCATGGTTATTCGAATTATGATAATGCATTTGACCAACTTTATCATAAATTCTTACCTCAGTAATTTCATTAGGATAAGCGATTTGTAGAATATCTTTTGTAGGATTTGGAAAAATGGTAAGTTCTGCCTTTTTAGGGGTTTCCAATATACTATTAATCAAATTTTCTTTTCTATAGACTGTCCCATTTGATCCAACTGCCAGGCAATAACTGGTATTGCAGGCTACATCTCTAATTCTTTCAATGGTATTTGCTGATGCCGTCCAATTATCTCCTCCGTCAGATGTTTCATAAATAGTCGGAGATGCACCTAGAACAGTAACCACTCTGCTAACAAGTATATAGTTCTGCGTTGAGAGTGCAATAACACTTTCAGCATAAAAATTATTTTGACTAATGCTGTCTGGTATAATTTCAGACCACGTATCTCCAGCATCCAATGTTTTAAGGAGACCATCTTCATGAGTTACTAAAACTAAGTTTTGAGACGGAAAGGCTACACTTCGATAATCATCAGAAATCCATGCATTCCCATCAACTTCATCGATCACTATTTCACTCCAATTAGCACCAGTGTCTATAGTTTTAAACAAGTGACCTGCATACCATGATGAGAGATAACCCTCGTCTTGATTGACAAAATCACAATCATTAAACATTGTTAACCCTGGATGCCCCCAATGCGACAACCATGAAAGCCCCCCGTCATTAGATTCGTAAATTATGCCATCAAACATAGATCCATGACCAGCCATGATTCGGTTTTCATCATAGGCATACATGAATCCATAAATTTCTGAAGATGCCTGTAGTATCCATGTTGCTCCACCATCCAAGGTTTTTAAGCCATTGATATAACCAACCTCCTCATTAGCAAATGAAATTGTGCTTAAATCGTGCAGAACATTTGTTGTTACGGTCTCCCACGTATTACCGGCATTCAACGTAGATAACAAAAGTCCATTGTCGCCTAAAATAAAACCAGTAGTATCATTTGTAAAATAAACTTTGTTTAAGTTTTCAGTCGTATCAATATCAAATAAACTCCATGACTGGGCTTCCAGCATATGTGAGATTAAAAGTCCAAATAGAATTAAAATTAATTTCTTCATGGTGTTTGTTTATTGTTGCTAACGGTTTGGCTATGGCACGTGTCCCGCAGGGCATGTGATATAACTCTTGTTAGCGCTAGTCATTTATTATTTCTTTTACTATCAATGCAAGTTTCGAGATGTCTTCTGAGGTGACACCCCAAGATGATTGAATGTTAACTGACCAGCCTATTATCCTTATCCGATTATCGTAAAACCCAGTTACTAGTTCTCCTCCTTTTGGTATGTTCAGTGATGAATATTCTAATTTCACATTGCTCCAATCGTGGAAAGCATTGATTACTGTTCTTCCATTTAGTAGTATGGTGTGCACATTTTCAGATTGTAGTTGATATTCTAAAAATGACCTCCCTTCCTGAATGAGCATTTTTTGTTCTCCACTTGAAATATTTCCCCATTTAGTTTTTGTTGCCCATTGCACAAGGTCAACATGTGCCGCGAAAGGTGGGGAATAAAAGGAATATCCTATAGCTTCAAGTATTGGCCCGAACTTATCAAACCAATTGTATGGCTTCCTGTTGAAGTAGTCTATGCAACCATCGAACACTCTCACGGATTGCTCTTTTGATAATGAAGAGCAATCTGAAGACTTCAATGAACTGAGGGTTTGAAGCCTCCTGAGTTGATTTTTTAAGAGCTCACCTTTCTTATCTACGAATTCTAAGTTACTTGGATTAATACCAAGTGTAAACACCCCAGCATTCTGGAAGTCACCAAATGATAAAACAGGTGTGCTTTGATGAACCACCAAATCTTTTCCTGGATAAGTAGATCTAATGCGTTTTAGAATTTCTTCGTTCATTGTATTGTTATTCTAGATTAGCGTTAACAATTGTAAATAGACAAATAGACCATTATTTTTTTTCATCATCAATGTTTATAAGCCTTATAGTTGTTGGTTTATTGGTTAGTATTCTGTCTAGTGGATTGACTATTTTTTGCAAATTCAGATAATTGTTCATTTGTTTCTGAGCAATAATAAACCATCACACAAGGATAGCTAATAGCTAGAAATAGCTCTTCTAGAGAAAAGTGAAATCTACTCAACGCTTTTCTTTCCATGCCGTTTCATGAAGAAATCGCATTTTAGTGCGCTAAACCTATTTTGCCTTGCCTACTCACATAGAATTAGAATTTTCGAACGAGCCTTTTGAAGAGTGCAAAGAGAGTGTGATTGTGTCCATCACCGATGTGCATGGTCGCCAGCAAGAGCGCGTGCGCCTTGGGGTGGTTGATGCGGAAAGTGTGTACAAGAAGATTGAGGCGAAAGAGCCCGTAACGCTCGATCTGCGCTATGTCAAGGACTTTTCTCTTAAAACCTATCGCGAAACACGATCTCTGGGAAAGGATGAGGTGATAGAATTACCTGATTTCAGCGCCAGCTGGGCTTATTTTGATGGCATTGAGCCCAAAGATTTTAGCCATTCAGAATTTACAGGAACAGTTACAAGTTTTGCTAATTCCCTTTTTGGTGATGGCCCATTGTCGTTTTTCACGGCAAAGTTTAACGCGTCAATGACCGATTTTTCATTAAGTCATTTTGGCGCTGGTGCAGCAAACTTTCAGTATGCTTCGTTTAAGTCAAAGACCATTTCGTTTGATCAAGCCTTGTTTGAAACGGGAGATATTCATTTTGTAAACTGCGATTTCGGAGATTCTAATATCAGTTTCCGCGAAGTAAACTTTGGAATAGGGAAGGTTGATTTTCATTACACGCGTTTTGGGAAAGGATTAATAACCTTCGACAAATCCATTTTTGGAGGGGGAGAAGTTTCGTTTAAAAGGGTCGACTTTGGCGATGGTAAAGTTGATTTTAAGCGGACACAATTTGGTGATGGAGAAATTGATTTCTCTGAGGCAGATTTCCGATCGGGTAAAGTTATTTTTCGTTCAGCGGCTTTTGGCGATGGAAACATCACCTTTCAAGAAGCAGTATCAACTTCCGACTTCATTTTTGATAATGCCACGTTTGGAAATGGAAGCTTATCGTTCTTCAATGCATCGGCTCGAATGCTCTCGTTTAAACTTTGCCAATTCAATAATTATGTCGACTTGCGGGTGAATGAAGTGGAGAAGTTAGACCTATCAGACACCATTGTTCGCGATATTATTGATCTAATGCCGACTTCCAAAGCACCTGTGCTGATGAAACAAATGGTGTTTAGCGGCATGCGAAATTTGGGTAATCTCTACATCGATTGGGAGCGCAATGAAGTCCTTGACTTAATTCTTTCACAAGAAGAAACTTCTCAAAGGCAGAAGTCAGATCAGTTTCTTGTTCTTAAAGAGACGTATAACGCCACAGGAAGGTATAGCGATGAAGATCGAGCATACATTTGGTACAAGCGCTATGAGCTGAAAGCTGACTTAGAATATTCGTTGAAGCACAACCCATCCAGCGCTATTTGGGCATATCCAACTGCTTTTTTTAAGTGGTTACTCTTCGATAAAATTGGGTTGTATGCGACAGAACCATTACGCGTGCTTTTTTCGGTTTCCATTATTTACACCCTTTTCAGCCTTTTGTATTTGGTTCTTCCGTTTGTTGCAGACACGTATATAGATACCGGTGGAGGAGAAGTTTTGGCGGATATGAATGCCGTATCCAAAGCATTTTACTACAGTGCCATTACCTTTTTGACCATTGGTTATGGAGAATTTTATCCGGTAGGCATCATGCGTTTTTTCGCGAGCGTAGAAGGTTATGTTGGAGTATTCTTAATGGGGTATTTCTCTGTGGCATTCGTGAGAAAAGTGTTGAGGTGATTCATTCAATCAGCGTTTTCTTTTCCAGATCATTTATATCCTGTTTCAACGTCTTACCTTTGCCGCCCTTTATTTTGAAAAATTAAGCCCATGAGCAACATCAATATTTCATTGCCTGACGGAACTGTAAAACAGTTTGAAGCTGGCTCATCTGCTATGGATGTAGCAATGTCTATCAGCGAAGGTTTAGCACGCAATGTGCTTTCTGCTAAGGTTAATGGCGAAGTTTGGGATGCCAATAGGCCCATCAACGAAGACGCACAGCTTAATTTATTGACATGGAATGATGAGGAGGGAAAGTCAACGATGTGGCATAGTTCTGCTCACTTGATGGCTGAAGCGTTGGAGTTCTTTTATCCTGGCATCAAGCTCGCGATTGGACCTCCAATAGAAAGCGGTTTCTATTACGATATCGATTTTGAAGAGTACAACATTACGGATGAAGATCTTCAGAAGGTAGAGAAGAAGATGATCGAACTGGCGCGTGAGAAGAATGAGTTCGTTAGACAAGAAGTTTCCAAAACAGATGCTTTAGCGTATTTCCAAGAGCGAAAAGATCCTTATAAGTTGGAGTTGATCAATGACCTTGACGATGGAACGATCACGTTTTATACCCAAGGAAATTTTACAGACTTATGTCGCGGACCGCACATTCCACATACTGGTTATATCAAAGCGGTGAAATTGCTGTCCATAGCTGGAGCTTATTGGCGTGGTGATGAAAAGAACAAGATGCTTACTCGGATTTATGGAATCACTTTTCCGAAAGCAAAAGAATTGGAAGAGCACCTTGAAATGCTTGAGGAAGCTAAGAAAAGAGATCACCGTAAGCTTGGAAAAGAATTGGAGTTATTCACCTTTGATGATGATATAGGACCGGGCTTGCCCTTGTGGTTGCCAAACGGTGCTTTCTTGATAGAACAACTTGAAGATTTAGCGAAGAAGACGGAGAAAAAAGCGGGTTATAAAAGAGTTCGAACTCCGCATATAGCCAAAGAGAATTTGTATTTGACAAGTGGTCACTTGCCCTATTATAAAGACAGCATGTTTCCTCCAATGGAAATGGATGGCTCTACCTATTATTTGAAGTCAATGAACTGCCCTCATCATCATAAAATATATGATGCGCTTCCCAAAAGCTATAAGGATCTTCCTTACCGATTGGCGGAGTATGGCACCTGTTACCGATACGAAAAGTCTGGTGAATTATTTGGATTGATGCGCGTTAGAAGCTTGCAGATGAACGATGCTCATATTTACTGCACCAAAGCGCAGTTTGAGCAAGAATTCAAAGCGGTGAATGACATGTACTTGAAGTATTTTAGAATCTTCGGGATTGATAAATACATCATGCGTTTTTCAACCCATGATCCAGCAAAATTGGGTCAGAAGTATGTTGACATGCCGGAACTTTGGAAAGAAACAGAAGATATGGTTCGCGATGTGCTTATTGCATCTGGTATTCCATACAAGGAAGTAGCGGATGAGGCGGCATTTTATGGCCCTAAGATTGACGTGCAGGTGTACAGTGTCATTGGGAAGGAGTTCACTTTAGCTACGAATCAAGTGGATTTTTCTCAACCATTGAGTTTCAACTTGACCTATACCAATGCCAATAATGACCAAGAACATCCGATCATCATACACCGCGCTCCGCTTGGAACGCACGAAAGGTTTATCGGATTTTTGATTGAGCATTATGCAGGTAAATTCCCTCTGTGGCTAGCTCCAGAACAAGTTAGAATATTGCCAATCAGTGAAAAATTCAACGAGGGATGTAAAAACATTTTACAATCCCTTGAAAATTACGATATTCGCGCCTCCGTTGACGAAAGGGGAGAGAAAGTAGGGAAGAAGATCAGAGACGCTGAAATTGCTAAGGTTCCAATCATGCTTGTGATAGGTGAGAAGGAGCTAGAAGAAGGAAATGTTTCTGTAAGAAAGCAAGGAGAAGGAGATCAAGGGATAATGTCAATAGAAGAATTTGCTCATTACGTAAGTAACGAGGTGAAGAATCAGTTAGAAGTTTAATTAAATTAAGAAGATATTAGAAAGCCGTTCAGAAAACCGAGAAGAGAAGAACCGGAACACCCGATCAACGAAAACATCCGGGTTCCGCGTGTAAGAATTGTTGGAGATGGGGAACCTCAAGTTCTTCCGACCAGTGAAGCGTTAACTCTAGCTAAAGAAGCTGGGCTTGACCTCGTGATCATTTCTGAAAAAGCTGATCCACCAGTTGTTAAGATTTTGGATTACAAGAAATTCTTGTATGACCAAAAGAAGAAGCAAAAGGAGATCAAGAATAAGGCTCAAAAAGTTGTTGTAAAAGAGATTCGATTCGGTCCGAATACCGATGAGCATGATTACGAGTTTAAGAAGAAACATGCTTTGAGGTTCTTAGAGGAAGGTTCGAAGATTAAGGCGTTTGTGTTTTTTAAAGGCCGTTCTATTTTATTTAAAGACAAGGGTGAAATCTTGCTTTTGAAATTGGCCACTGAGGTTGAGGAAGTAGGAATGGTTGAGCAAATGCCAAGGTTAGAAGGGAAGCGCATGATAATGATGCTTGCACCAAAGAAGAAAAAGTAAGTAGTAGTAATCAATAGTTTAATAAATAGGAAGCGATGCCTAAAATGAAAACCAATTCCAGTGCTAAGAAGCGTTTCCGCTTTACGGGTACCGGAAAAATCAAGAGAAAGCACGCGTTTAAGAGTCACATTTTGACCAAGAAGTCGAAAGACAGAAAGAGAAGATTGACGAAGACAACGCTTGTTCATCCAGGAGACATGAAAAACATCTTAATGTTGTTGTCTCTTAAATAAAGGTTTGTTCATCGTAAGGTGGACATCGTGTTTAACCAGGGTGTGAGCTTAAAGTCCTTCAGTGAAATGAAAGCGCTTACAACCAAAAAGCAAAATTAGAAATGCCAAGATCAGTAAACAGTGTAGCGTCCCGAGCGAGACGCAAGAAAATCATGAAACAGGCCAAAGGTTACTTTGGTCGTAGAAAAAATGTGTGGACCGTATCAAAGAATGCCGTTGAAAAAGCAATGGCTTATTCTTACGTAGGTCGTAAGCACAAGAAAAGAAACTTCCGTTCACTTTGGATTCAGCGTATCAACGCTGCTTCAAGAGAGCATGGAATGTCTTACAGTGCATTTATGGGTAAATTGAATAAGTCAGGAATCGAGCTGAACAGAAAGGTTCTTGCTGATTTAGCAATGAACAACCCGGTTGCATTCAAAGCAATCATCGAAAAGGTGAAGTAAGAAATCTAGTACCGTACTTTAAGAAACCCGCTTCTGATTTTTCAGAGCGGGTTTTTTTGTTTTGGTGTGTTGGCATTAACTATTCATGGCTTTTCTTTACTTCTTTCTTTTGGCTTGACCCAAAAGAAACAAAAAGTCAAGGCTTGTGCTCGCATCCTCGAAATTCACACTGTACTCCACCACCAAACACAAACTCGCAAACGCCTTTAACCGATTCCGCTTGCACGTCATCGGAAGGCTGAGCTCAAACAGTGTGTTTGGTTACGCTCCGTACAGCGGAATTTCTACGGAGAGCTGCGCAGGCCTTTCCAAGCTTCGTAGCAGTCAGGTTCAGTTGCTTTTTGTCTGCCTTTACCATTTCACCGCAATGCTGAATCTTGGGGTGAAGCCTTCACAGCAATAGCGGTGAGGCTTTGGGGCAAGAGAAATTGGCAAGCAGCCTACAAGGATCCACAACATTTGCTCACCTTAAAAGGCAAGGGCTTAATGGCACCTAAAAGCCTCATCCGTGGTGTGGTCATAAAATGATATTACTTTTCATTCAAGTCTTGCTGACCACAATTGCCTTGAAGGCTTCGAGCCTTTTCTTTGCTTCTTTCTTTTGGGCACAAAAGAAACGAAGGCGAATAAAAAACTTATTAATCGTTTCGAGAACGACTAAGACGATATCCTTCTGTTTGCTTCTCGATACAATGCTCCCTTCGCTCGCGCCACTTAAAGTGTTATGAATATCACAGTTCAATGGGGGACTCTTTCTATAAAAAAGAAGCCTAAGGCCCCCCTTTTTTGTTAATATTGTTACTTACTAAACTTTAACCGACCTATAATGAAGAGAGTTTTACTAGCGTGTGGATTGATATCAGGGATTACGTTGAATGCAACTGCTCAAAGCGAGCCTAGCAAGCCATCGTATGAGAAACAAGTTTACATCAACGGTGATGGCGACATTTTCGTCCAAAAAGAACTTCCTATGTACTTGAAGTTCTCTACTAGTCCATCAGGCGAGAACTTCGACCTAAAAGGCAAAGTACCTGAGTATTCTGAGCCGATGTACCTCGATACGGAAGGACCAAACTACATCCGAAGCAAATATGCTGTTGATCCAGAGACGAAAAGAACGGTTCAGCCACAACAAGAGGTGCTGTACGAAGTAAATGCTGATGGTTTGTCTCCAATTACAAAACATACTTTCACTGGAGCTCCCCGCTATTCAAGTGGAGGAACGATATTTTTTGGAAAGGACTTGTCATTTTCGCTTTCTGCGAGAGATGGTGTTTCAGGTGTGAAAGGCACACAATATGCCCTTGGAAATGGTTATACTGATTATTCAAGTAATGTAAGTGCTTCGAAAGAAGGAGCTCAAACACTGTACTATTATTCATTTGACTTCGTAGGAAATGCTGAGAAAACAAGATCTTCTTCTTTTACAGTTGACCTTACCGCTCCAAAAACTAACTACGAAGTTGTAGGAATCAATAAAGCCGGCAATATTCTAGCTCCATCTGCTTCTGTGAAGTTGACGAGTTCAGATAATTTGTCTGGTGTTAGAACAACATATTATGTTTTTGATGATGGGTCTTCTAGAGCTTATACTGGTCCAGTTAACGTTGGAGGCTTGGCTGATGGACAACATACCATCAAATATTATGCGGTGGATAATGTAAAGAACATGGAAGGTGGTGAAGGTGGAGCGAGTGCTTCTTCATTCAGCTTTTATATGGACAAGATCGCTCCAGTTCCAACGCATGAAGTAAAAGGCGATCAATACAAAGGAAACTACCTCTACATATCTCCAAGAACAACTATAGCACTTGCAGCAACTGATAATAAGGCAGGTGTGAAGAATATCTATTATCGAATTGATGGTGGAGAAAGAGGAACATTTGCTTCTGAGTTTAAAATGCCTTCTGATAGAGGTGTGCACTCTGTGAAGTATGATGCAAATGACCAAGTTGAGAATTTAAGCGGCAATAAATATATCAACGTATTTATGGATGCTGATGCTCCTGAAACGGGCATTATATACGCTAACCCTCAGTTCATGGATAGAGATACACTCTTCATCACAAGCCAGAGTAATATCAGCTTGAAAATGAGAGATGATGCATCTGGAGTTCAAAAAACAGAATACCAAATAGATGGTGGAGGGTTTAAAACCTATTCTCAATTTAACTTACCATCGGAAGGTTATCATACCCTTGATTTCAAATCAGTGGATAACGTAAACAACAAGGAAGATCAAAAAACTTCAAGTTGTTACATTGATAATACGGCACCTGAAATTTTCGTTAAGTTCAGTATTGAACAAATTGGATCGAAGAACGGAAAGCCAGTATATCCAAACTACACACGCATGTATGTTTCTGCAACAGATAAGAAAGTTGGAACAGAATCTATTTTCTATGGCTTGGATGGGGCAGCGCTTCAATTGTATTCTTCACCTCAAACATTAGATGCGTCTGAGGTGAGCAGATTCCGCAAGAACAAGAAGTACGAGGTTAAAGTAGTGGCGAAAGACAAACTTGGAAACACAAGTGAGAAGATCGTTGAGTTCTACGTTGGTAAGGACTCAGAGTAATTGCTCTTTAATCATAGAAATCAGAAGCCTCGAATCAATTCGGGGCTTTTTTATTCGTTAAGAATTCGACTTAGACCACGAGCAGCTAGATCGTATTGAGGATTAGCTTCAAGTGCCTTTTCATATTCTTTTTTGGCTAGCTCTAATTGACCAGATCTCTCGTGGCTTAATCCCTTATTATATATTGCCGAAACGTATTTTTTCGGCCCGACCTCTATTGCTTTCGAAAAGGAAAGTGCGGCACTATCGTATTCATTGAGTTGCTCTAAATAGACATAGCCGATATTATACCAAGCATCAAAGTAGGCTTCGTTAATAGCGATGATTTCTCTGTAGGTATTAATCGCACTTCTTGAGTTTTCTGTCACTTGAAAGTGAAGTCCTTTAGCATATAAAGCTTCAAAGCTCGTAGGGCGCACTTTTAAGGCGTTATCGTAATACTCTAAGGCGATGTCATGCTCAATGGATGAATAGAGAAGCCCCAACTGTAAATACGAGTCATAGTCATTCGGATCTTGCTCTACTGCGGTCTGAAAGCTTGAAACAGCGTTCGTAGTGTCACGCAAATATTTATAATTGAATCCTTTGAGTCTATAAGCGGTCGAATTGAATACGTCTAGTTTTAAGGCTTGGTTAAGGTATTTAAATGATTCCTCCGCATCTTGAACGACCATATAGAGTTCACCTAGTCGAATAAGTACATCTACATTGTTGGGATCTATTTCGAGGGCCTTTAAAAGTGCATCTCGAGACGCTCTGCTTTCTTTCTGAAGTAGTTTTAGATCAGCAAACAGCATATAGTATTCAGTATTGCTGCTGTCTAACTTAAGTGATCTTCCGACATCGCTTAGGCTGGATACAAGATCCTTATTTCCGTAATGAGCTTTGGCTCTTTCAAAGTAAAGTTCAGGATCGTTGGGAGAAGCTAAAATAAGGCTGCTAATGCTGTCAAATTCATTCTTGAAAGCTGACGACTGAGGTTGGTCAGACTCTAATTTGGCAGTGTTGTTTTCCTGACATGAAGCAAAAGTTAGCCCCATTAGAAGAAGAAAAATAAACTCTTTTTTCATGGCTCAAACATAAAAGTAAAGGCCGAACAATCCGCTCGGCCTTTTGAATGATTTAGATTTTGGTAGAATTTCTATTCCTCACTTTTAACTTCAGCAACTTGAGGCTTAAATGAATCAAAGATTTTATCTTCAATTTCATTCGCTAATTCTGGGTTGTCTTCAAGTAATTGCTTCACAGAATCTCTTCCTTGTCCTAGTTTAGTTTCGCCATAAGAGAACCAAGATCCGCTTTTCTTAACGATGTTTTGAAGAACACCGATATCAACCAATTCGCCTGTTTTAGAAATGCCTCTTCCAAACATGATGTCGAATTCAGCTTTCTTAAATGGAGGTGCAACTTTATTCTTCACCACCTTCACACGAACGTTGTTTCCAACATTCTCTTCTCCAACCTTTATCTGACCAATTCTTCTGATATCTAATCGAATAGATGCGTAAAACTTGAGTGCATTACCACCGGTAGTAGTTTCTGGACTTCCGAACATCACACCTATCTTCTCTCTTAATTGATTAATGAATATGCATGTACATTTTGTTTTGCTTATGGATCCCGTAAGTTTTCTCATTGCTTGAGACATTAACCTGGCTTGTAATCCCATTTTGCTGTCTCCCATTTCACCTTCAATTTCAGCCTTCGGTGTTAACGCAGCAACTGAGTCAATCACTACTAAATCAACAGCTCCTGATCTAATCAAATTATCAGCAATTTCAAGTGCCTGCTCACCATTGTCTGGTTGAGAGATGAGAAGGTTTTCTGTATCAACGCCAAGGTGCTCAGCGTAAAAACGATCAAAAGCATGCTCAGCATCAATCATGGCTGCAATGCCACCCGCTTTTTGCACTTCAGCCATCGCGTGAATAGCCAATGTTGTTTTACCAGAAGATTCTGGACCATAAATTTCTACGACACGTCCTTTAGGATATCCGCCAACACCCAATGCTAAGTCTAGACCCAGTGAGCCGGATGAAATCACTTCCATTGGTTCAACGGCTGAATCGCCCATTCTCATAATGGCTCCTTTGCCATATGTTTTCTCCATGCGATCAAGTGTAAGTTGAAGCGCTTTGAGTTTTTCTTTTGATATTTCTGCTGCCATAGTAGTAATGTTCTAATTCTAATTAATTCAAGTTTAATGCCTCTAAAATTTGTTCGGTGTGTTCTTTGGTTTTCACTTTATCAAACCTCTTGATCACAATTCCTTCTTCGTCAATAACATAGGTAACGCGATGAATTCCATCGTAAACTTTACCCATGAATTTTTTCTCTCCCCAAACTCCAAAGGCCTCGATAACCTCTTTTTCAGTGTCGGCAATGAGCGGGAAAGGTAAGCTATACTTTTCAATAAATTTCTGATGTTTGGCCTCTGTATCAGCGCTAACACCAATTATTTGAATGCCTTTATCCATTAAAGATTTATAGTTGTCTCTTAGGTTACATGCCTCTGCCGTGCAGCCTGGTGTATCATCTTTTGGGTAGAAATAAAGAACAACTTTCTTCCCTTTAAAACCTTCTAACTTAATGGTTTTGCCGTTCTGATCTTTTCCTTCAAAGCTTGGTGCTTTTTCTCCTTCGTTAATTTTGTTCATGTTGCAAAATAATTGGTTCTTATGTAAAAACAATTCATACTTGATTTGTTTAACGTGGTACAAAGAAAAAACCAGCAGAACGTAATCTATTTACATTGTAAAAAATACTATGAAAGTACATTGGAAAATTACTCTTTTAGGCAAAGTTCAAGGCGTGTGGTTTCGAAAAAGCACACAGCACGAGGCAAGAAAACTTGGTTTGACTGGTTTTGTGAAAAATGAAAAGGATGGCAGCGTGTACATTGAAGTGGAAGGGGAGGAAGCTGCTGTTTCAGAATTTGTTGCTTGGTGCAGCCATGGACCTGACCTCGCTAGCGTTAAGAATGTATCGATGACCAAATCAGACCTCGAAGGTTTTAATTCATTTGTAATCGCATGACAAGAAATCAGAAAGCAAAAGTTGTAATAGATGAGTTAGAGCGATTGTATGCTTCAGTCCCTATTCCCCTTGATCACAAAGATCCCTATACGTTAACCATTGCTGTTCTGCTCAGTGCGCAATGCACGGACATACGCGTGAATAAAATTACACCGCTATTATTTGCAAAAGCAGACAATCCAATTGATATGGTGAAGCTGTCTATAGAAGAGATTAAAGAGATTATTAGGCCTTGTGGGTTATCACCTGCGAAGTCGAAAGCCATATGGAACTTATCTGAAATCATCATAAATAAGTATGAAGGAAGAGTACCTGAGACATTTGAAGGCTTAGAGTCGCTGCCTGGTGTTGGGCATAAAACGGCTTCGGTGGTTATGAGTCAAGCTTTTGGCGTTCCAGCTTTTCCAGTAGACACGCATATACATCGGTTGATGTATCGCTGGGGATTAACATCGGGTAAGAATGTAAGTCAAACAGAGAAAGACGCAAAGAAGTTATTTCCAAAAGAGTTATGGAACAAACTTCACTTACAAATTATTTTTTACGGGCGAGAATATAGCCCTGCACGAGGTTTTAGAATAGAAAAATCCCCAATCGATCAATCGATTGGGGTTAAGTCTCGTTTGCCAAAACCTTAGTTAAGGTTTTGCTCGTAGTTTCCGAGAGTCCTTGAAGGACGTACACTTAGTTGCTTCGAAAAGCCAAGTATTTTTTGGATGGTAAATTCGGAAGGGCCATCGCGATAGAAAGATTTTAAACCCACTTTTTCAAGTTCTGAGTCCTCCTCTTTTACAAAATCCGCAAGAATATCCAGAGAGTAAGCTTTCTTCATTAAATGCTGTTTTTAGGTTAATCATGCATTCAAAACGACCACTCTCTGATCTTATTGTATTCGTCACTAATTTATTGAGTAAGCACTACATTATGCTCTTCGATTAATTTTCTAAGATTGATCAAAGCATACCGCATTCTTCCAAGTGCAGTGTTTATACTCACATTGGTGTCCTCAGCGATTTCCTTAAAACTCATGTCGTTATAATGCCTTAAGATCAAAACATCTCGTTGCTCTTTGGGTAAGAATTCGATGAGCTTTTTGACGTCAGAATGTATTTGTCCGATCACGAGTTCCTCATCGATGAGTCTATTATCGTCTTTGATAATGTTGAAAATATCGAAATCAGGACCGCCATCTATAGTTGGATAGCGCTTGTTTTTTCGAAAAGTATCAATGACAAGGTTGTGGGCAATGCGCATAATCCAAGGAAGAAACTTTCCTTCTTCATTGTAGCTGCCTCTCTTCATGGTTAGAACTGCCTTAACGAATACATCTTGGAAAATGTCTTCAGCCAATTGACCATCCTTAACCATCATTTTAATGTAACCGTAAACTCGTCCCTTGTGTCTGCGCAGTAAAACTTCAAATGCAGTTTCGTCACCAGCCAAGTATTGACCAACTAAGACTTGGTCATCTTCTTTCTCATACCTCATATCATTAACCTTTTAAGTTGCGCTTAGAAAAAATTCAAGGTAGATATGATGCTATAGGCTTTTGTGTTTTATGAGTTGTGATAGATTAGACGCAAACAAATAACGAAAGGTTTGGATTGTTATTGTATGAACTAATCATTTTACTTAAGCGAATGTACAAATGAGGGCTTTACCTTTGCCGACCGTTTTCTAAAAATAAGTGAAGAGCATCAATATAGTATGAGAAAGATCGAAGAACTGGATTCCAAAAAGTATATTATCATCAAAGGAGCTAAGATGCACAACTTGCGTGATGTTGATGTGGCAATAAAGCGCAATAGCTTTACGGTTGTTTCGGGATTATCTGGCTCAGGAAAGTCGTCATTGGCATTTGATACATTGTATGCTGAAGGTCAGCGCAGATATATAGAGAGTCTTTCTTCTTATGCTCGTCAGTTTCTTGGAAAGATTGAAAAGCCTAAGGTCGATTACATCCGGGGGATATCTCCGGCAGTCGCAATCGAGCAAAAGGTAAATACAAGAAACCCCAGATCTACCGTTGGAACGAGCACTGAGATTTACGATTACATCAAGCTATTGTATGCTCGAGCTGGTCGCACATATTCTCCCATAAGCGGAGAAGAGGTGAAAAAAAATACGGTGATGGATGTGGTAGACTTTGTGCTGAAACAAGAGGAAGGCGCAAAATTATTACTCACCATTGATATATCTTATACTTCTTTAGAAGAGCTTAAGCAGAAGCTTGATTTATTAGAGCAGAATGGTTTTGCTAGGATTTTAATCAATGATAAAGTTGAACGTCTTTCTAAAATTGAAAAGCCAAGTGAGGGGGATTATAAGTTAATCGTTGATCGAATAGTCATTAATCACGAAGATGAAGGATTTAGAAATCGATTGGCAGACTCAGTAGAGTTGGCGTTTTATGAAGGACATGGAGTATTGCATGTTCGAGAATTTGATAATCCTAACAATGCCAATGAATTTTCTAACCTGTTTGAGTTGGATGGGATTCGATTTGAAGAGCCTGATGTCCATTTTTTAAGCTTTAACAACCCGAGAGGAGCATGCAAGAAATGCGAGGGTTTTGGAAGTGTGATAGGAATTGATGCAGATCTTGTAATTCCTGATAAATCTCTAAGTGTCTTTCAGGATGCTGTAGTTTGCTGGAAGGGTGATAAAATGAGTTTGTGGAAAGAGGAGTTGTTGAGTTCAGCCTCTAAATTTGACTTTCCTATCCATAGAGCGTATGAAGATTTAAGTAAGAAAGAAAAAGAGCTGCTTTGGAAGGGAAACAAATCCTTTAAAGGAATCAATGCTTTTTTCACCTACCTCGAAGAAAAGGCATACAAGATTCAGTTCAGAGTGATGCTTTCTCGATACCGCGGTAAAACATTATGTCCTGAATGCAATGGCACTCGATTGCGTCAAGATGCCAACTATGTGAAAGTTGCAGGTCATTCAATCTCTGAGCTTTTGTTGATGCCTATTGATGAGCTTAAAGCTCACTTCGAGAATATTTCTTTGGATGAATATGAAGCAAAAGTTGCAAAGCGATTATTGGTTGAAATCAATAATCGACTGCTATACCTTACCGATGTGGGCTTATCATATTTAACACTGAACAGATTATCGAATTCACTTTCAGGTGGCGAATCACAGCGAATTCAGTTAGCTACTTCCTTAGGGAGCGCTTTGGTTGGGTCAATGTATATTTTGGACGAGCCAAGCATTGGTTTGCACCCAAGAGATACTGAACGTTTGATTGTAGTGTTGAAGAATCTTCAAAAAGTTGGAAATACACTCATCGTTGTTGAACATGATGAAGATATTATGCGATCGGCCGATGAGTTAATCGATTTAGGACCTGAAGCAGGAGTAAATGGTGGGTATTTAGTTTTTCAAGGAAACCAAGAAGAGATAAAGGCGGAAACCAAAAGTATCACCGCGCGTTATCTGAATGGTTTAGAAGCCATCCCAGTCCCTGAAGTCCGAAGACCTTGGAAATACTTCATTGAATTGAAAGGAGCGAAGGAGAACAATCTACAAGACGTTGATGTAAAAGTTCCTTTAGGAGTTTTTACGGTGGTTACGGGAGTGAGTGGCTCGGGTAAATCATCACTTATACGTAAAGTATTACATCCCGCACTAGCGAAGCGAATTGGAGGACATTCTTCCATTCAGACCGGTGTATTTAAATCTATCGAAGGGAACTTGAATCGAGCAGATTCAGTAGAGTTTATTGACCAAAACCCTATCGGTCGTTCTTCACGAAGCAATCCAGTCACATTTACGAAGGCGTTTGATGACATTCGCTCCTTATTTGCCGATCAGCCTTTGGCAAAAATGAGAGGTTTTAAACCCGCTCATTTCTCTTTTAATGTGGATGGTGGCAGATGTGAAACCTGTCAAGGAGAAGGCGAAATCACGGTTGAAATGCAGTTTATGCCTGACATTCATCTTACCTGTGAGTCATGCCATGGAAAGCGATTTAAAGAAGAAGTTTTAGAGGTCAGATATCACGAGAAGAGTGTCAACGATATTTTGGAGCTTTCTGTTGATGAGGCGATTGCGTTTTTTGAAATGCATGCTCGCAAAACAGCTGAAAAGAAGATCATACAAAAGCTTTTACCACTTCAGGAAGTTGGCCTTGGTTATGTTTCCTTGGGGCAAAGCTCAAGCACATTAAGTGGCGGTGAGGCTCAACGAATTAAGTTGGCTTCTTTTATTGGTAAAGGACAGTCATCTGAAAATGGAGGCACATTCTTCTTATTCGATGAGCCAACTACTGGATTACACACTCACGATATCCGTAAACTGATGGCAAGCTTTAATAAGTTGATTGACTTAGGACACACCATTCTCGTAATTGAGCATAACCTAGAAGTTATAAAGCAAGCTGATTGGATTATTGATCTGGGTCCAGACGGTGGCGACAGAGGAGGAAAGGTTGTTTTTGAAGGCACACCTGAGAAAATAGTTGATTGTAAAGAAAGCTTCACAGGTCAATATTTGAAGAAGCAGATTTAGACGAATTGAAGATCGTACAGCTTTTTGTATTCCCCGTCTTTCCGGAGTAATTCTTGGTGACTTCCCTTTTCAACTATTTTACCCTGATCCATTACGATGATCAAGTCTGCATATTGAACAGTAGCTAATCGGTGTGCTATGATGATTGATGTTCGATCTTTTGTGATGAACTCAATTGCTTCATTGATCATTTGCTCTGTTTCCGTATCCACCGAGCTTGTTGCTTCATCTAAAACCAAGATGGATGGATTGTAAATGTATGCTCGAATGAAAGCAAGCAATTGTCTTTGCCCCACAGAAAGCATCCCACCTCTTTCCTTTACATTGAAATCGTAGCCTTCTGGAAGTTTGTCAATAAAGCGATGTGCGCCTACTTTTATGGCTGCCGTTCTGACCTCTTCTAAGCTGATTTTAGGATTGTTTAAAGTGATGTTATTGTATATGCTATCGGAGAAAAGAAATACATCTTGAAGCACAACTCCAACTTGTCTGCTGAGGTAGGTTGGGTCAAAATCTCGCAACTCGGTACCATCTATTGATATTGAACCTTCATTGTATTCATACGACCTACTCAAAAGATTAATAATGCTTGACTTACCAGCTCCGGTTGCGCCTACAATCGCAATTTTCTGTCCTTTTTTTACATCAAATGAAATGCCCTTTAATACCCAATCTTCATTGTTATAGGCAAAGTGGACATCCTTGAATGAGATATCTCCACTTATTTCAGGCGTGAGATTTTTTCCGGAACCTTCAATTTGAGCTTCTGTATCGAGGATTTTAAATACACGTTCACTAGCTACCATACCCATTTGAAGGGTGTTGAACCGGTCTGCAAGTTGGCGAATCGGCCTAAAGAGCATGTATATGTATAAAATAAATGCGACTAAGTTGCCATAGGTTACCGTGCCTTTTAAAACTTCATTACTACCCCACAAAATCAACAATGCGATCGATAGCGCACTTAGTATTTCAACCACCGGAAAGAAAACGGAGTTTGCAAATACTGTTCTCAAGTGAGCATCTCTATGACGCGCATTGATTTTTTGAAATTTATTCATCTCTTGTTTCTCACGATTGAAAATCTGAACGATGAACATTCCGGTGATATGCTCTTGCACAAAGGCGTTCAATTTCGCTACTTCATTTCTGACATCTTGAAAAGCCAGCTTTATGTAATCCTTAAACACATTGGTGGCCCACAATAGAATTGGAATTGGGATCAAGCACATGATGGTTAGCCTCCAATCTAGGTAGAACATGAAGGCTATTACTACAACTAACTTGATCAATTCACCGAGGATTGTCAGAACCCCTTCAGAGAAGATGTCTGCTATTGTTTCAATATCTGAAACAGCCCTAGTTACAAGTGTTCCGATGGGGGTTTGGTCGAAATACTTTAGTTTAAAATGGGATATTTTCCTGTAAACGTCAACGCGCAGATCACGAATTACTGACTGTCCAAGCCAGTTTGCAAGATATGTTTGAAGAAACTGAACTAAGCCCTCTAAAACCAATAATCCCACGATGATCATAGTGAGCATTTGAAGCAGCTCCATATTTGGGACAATGATTGAGTTGTCGAGAGTGTACTGAATTAACCAAGGGCGAAGTGGTGAAATTCCAGCAGACAGCAACACTAAAAAACCAGTGAACACAAACAATGTCTTGTATGGGTTTACGTATTTCATCACCCTCATAAAGAGGCTCATGTCAAAGGCTTTACCGCTTATTGAATTGTCTTTCTTGTCGCTCATTTAATCATCCCTTCTGGGTATACAATGTTTGAAAGATAAAGCCCATGAGCTGGGACTGAAAGCCCTGCTTTACTTCGATTTTTCGCTTCAATGATACCCTTAAATTCTTCTGTATTTATTTTCCCCTGCCCAACTTCCAAAGTGGTTCCAACGATTGCCCTAACCATATTCCTCAAAAAGCGATTCGCAGTGATATTGAATTTAAGTTCTGTTGCACTTTGAGTCCACCTGGCTTCTGAAACGTCACATAAATTGGTTTCGGTTTGCGTGTTGGATTTTGAGAAGCTCGTGAAATCTTTATAATCCTGCAAAACACTTGCAGCCTCATTCATGGCTTCTACATCTAATTTTTCTCTCATTTCCCATCTTCGGTTAACAGCGAAGGGGTCTTTCTGTTGAGTAATTAAATACTCATAGCTCCTACTAAGCGCTGAGAATCTCGCGTGCGCTTCGTTAGTTACTTCAAAAAACCGTTGGATAGCAATTGCTGGGTCAAGCATTCGGTTGCATTTATATGTCAACTGCTCCAGTTCATTGATTGGCTGCTCCAAATCAAAATGAGCAAAGAATTTCTTCGCATGCACACCAGTATCAGTTCTTCCGCAGCCAACCGCATTAATTTCATCCCTAAGTATCGTTGAAAGTGTGTTATTCAACGATTCCTGAATAGATTTGGCGTTTGGTTGGATTTGCCAACCATGAAACGGAGTGCCATCGTAAGCAAGCTCTATGAAGTAGCGTTTTGCCATGAGCCGACAAAAGTAACTTGAGTTAATGGATGTAGAAACACCAATTCAAAAGAAGAATAAAACAGCTGCTTGGTTTAGCGCAATGCGCTTACGCACCTTGCCTTTGGCTTTAGCGTCTACTTTAACAGGAGCTTTTTTAGCGATTGACTCTGTTGAAATAGATGGACTTGTGCTCTTGTTTACGGCATTAACCACAACTTTTTTACAAGTCAATAGTAACTTAGCGAATGATTATGGTGATTTTTCTCATGGTACAGATAATGAAGGGCGAGTAGGTCCAGAAAGGGCAATGCAGTCAGGGGCGATTACCGAACCTGAGATGCGCAATGCTATCATATTCACATCGAGCCTGTCCTTAATTTCAGGAATTGTTTTGTTGCTTATATCTCCTCTTTCTTGGATGGTAAGAGTGTTGCTCTTTGTGTTTGGTGTTGCGGCAATTTATGCCTCCATAAAATATACAGCAGGAAAGAATCCATACGGATACAGGGGCTTAGGTGATGTTTCTGTGATGGCTTTTTTCGGAATACTCGGAGTTGTGGGCTCTTATTTGTGTCAAACAGGAAGTTTTGATTTTACTGTTATGCTTGCGGCTATTTCCATTGGTGCGTTCAGCACAGGTGTATTGAATATTAATAATACCCGTGATTTGGAAAATGATGAGAAATCGGGGAAAATTACTTTGGCCGTTAAGCTAGGTCCATCAAAGGCTCGTCTATATCATCTGGCATTGATTGCGATCGGGTGTATTTCTTTCATGTTCTATGCCTGGATTCACTATGAATGGGGCTGGGCATGGTTGTTTTTAATCTCGTTTCCGTTTTTTATGCTGAATGCTTTTAAAGTCTTCACCACAAAAGAATCAGCATCTCTGGATCCGTATTTAAAGCAGTTGGCGTTGTCTACTTTTTTGTTTGCGATCACTCTTGGAATAGGACTTTGGTTGCAATAAAGCAACATTTGATTACCGTTTACTGTTTCATAGAGGTCACTGGCTCATTTTAGGTAACCTTTTTATCAAATTCAATTAGAACAGATTAATTTTGGTTCACTATGAATAAATTTTTATCCCTTTTCGCTTTAGTATCTATGCTTTCCTTTTCAAGTTGTTCAAAAGAGGAGGAAGAAGACCCGTTTGATTTTCCTGATACGGAAGTCGTTGCAACTACAGTAACACATATGACTAGGGAGATTGTGACAGAGAATGATCCGGATAGAGGACTTGTTGACGAGAATTGGTCCGCTTCAAATTCTGAATCGGGATGCAAGGGTGGTTTAGACGTGGATGTTTATGCGTTGTATGAAATCAATCAAGCCAGAGGCTTCGCTTCCATGCAATTGGTTCCAGACTCTACATCATGCGACTTGAACATAACGTTCAATACTCCTTTTCGAGAAAGCGAGATTGTATCTGATTATTGGACTAATTGGGATTTTGAATTTACGTTCAGTGAATTACGATTGACTGATTTTGCGGAGTTAAGGCTGAAATTGAATTACAGAGAGGTTGAGTTTGACATAGATGTGGCCCCAATAATGAGACAAGTTTTCCCTCCTGATACAGTATTCGTGGATGCGAATGGTGTGTTTTCTTTCAGTATAAACGAGACATCAACAAGCTTCAATTTGAATGGTATAGATTGGTCTCCGGATTTTTCTGAAGGTTCTGGAAACGTTTTGAATATTGATCATGATGGTTCAGAGCCACAACTCGAAATTTCACTTTCAGCATCTCAAGCGATAACTCAATCTTTCCTTGTTTTCCAATTTGTGCGTATTTCTAGTTATGGAATACCGGAGCAGTAGGGTATGTTTGTTCTCTTGATTTAATCATGGACGAACACAACTCAATTCCTTTAGCTGAAAGACTTCGCCCCAAAACACTGGATGACTATATCGGTCAAGAGCAGATTGTCGGTAAAGATGGTCCAATCAGATTGTCAATTCGAGCAGGATCACTTCCATCCATAATCTTCTGGGGGCCTCCAGGTGTTGGTAAAACAACGTTGGCTCAAATACTTGCATCAGAATTAAACAGGCCTATATTCATTTTAAGCGCTATTAGCAGCGGAGTTAAGGATGTGCGTGAAGTTATTGAGCGGGCGTCAAGAAAAGATCTCTTATCAACCCAGAAGCCTCTTCTGTTTATTGATGAAATTCATCGATTCAGTAAAAGTCAACAAGATAGTTTGCTCGGTGCTGTGGAGAAGGGCGTTGTTACCTTGCTGGGCGCTACAACTGAGAATCCTTCATTTGAAGTGATACCCGCATTGCTTTCTCGATGTCAAGTATATGTGCTGGAATCTTTTGGGGTGAAAGAGCTTGAAACCCTTTTGCAGCGGGCGTTAAAAGAAGATGAATGGCTCAAAGGATTAAAGATAAAGCTCAAAGAGAAAAAAGCTCTTTTTCAGCTCAGTGGAGGAGATGGACGCAAGATGCTAAACACACTTGAATTGGTGGCTCAATCTGCGGCAGCTGACAAAACGGAGATTACGGATGAGTTTGTCACTCGAGTGATCAAGCAGAAAATGGTGCGTTACGACAAAACGGGCGAGCAGCATTACGACATCATTTCGGCTTTTATAAAGAGTATTCGAGGAAGTGACCCAAATGCATCACTTTACTGGTTAGCTAGAATGATAGAAGGCGGAGAGGATCCAATGTTCATTGCACGCAGGTTGCTTATTCTGTCAAGTGAAGATATTGGACTTGCAAACCCAACGGCATTGGTGATGGCTAATACGTGCTATCAATCTGTGCACGCCATTGGTTATCCTGAATGTAGAATCATATTGTCTCAGACAACGGTTTATTTGGCCACCTCGCCAAAGAGTAACTCTACCTATAAGGCCATTGATGAAGCCATTGCCAAAGTGCGCGAAACCGGTGATCTTTCTGTGCCGTTGCATATTAGAAATGCACCCACCAAGCTGATGCAAGAACTTGGATATGGCAAAGACTATAAGTATGCTCATTCTCATCAGGGTAATTTCGTAGATCAAGAGTTTCTGCCTGATGAACTTTCCAATGTGAAGTTCTATGAACCAGCTGAGAATCAGCGCGAAAAAAGCGTGAGAGAGTTCCTGAAGTCTAAGTGGAAAGGGCGCTACGGCTATTAATCATTTATTTTCCTTTTATCCATTCAAACTTACCGGTCGTAAATTTTGACGCCTTAAGTGATATTAAATTGATATCATTGTAATGTCAAAAATTTAAACTTACCACCATGAATCAAGAAAAAGAAATAAAGTCATCCAGCGGTTATATCGCGTTGGTTGGTCTAGTTGCTCTCATTTCAATTGCTATTGCGACAATAGTTTTCCGGTTATTTCCAATAACGGCTGTAGCAGTAATTGGTGCCATCACGATGTTGCCCGGTTTCTTCTTTATCAACCCCAATGGATCAAGAGTTATGACCTTGTTTGGTGACTATAAAGGCACGGTTAAAGTGAATGGGTTTTATTGGGCCAATCCGTTTTATACTCGAAAGCAAATCTCTTTGCGTGCTCGAAATTTTGATAGTGACCGCGTAAAGGTGAACGATAAACTTGGGAACCCAGTAATGATTTCCGTGATCTTGGTATGGAAGGTGCGAAACACTTTTAAAGCAGCATTTGAAGTGGATAACTATGAAAATTTCGTACGTGTTCAAACAGATGCTGCCGTGAGAAAAATGGCAGGTTCATATCCTTATGATGATTGGGAAGACAATGATGATTATAAGATCACATTGCGCTCAGGTATGGAAGAAGTGAATAAAGCATTGGAAGATGAGCTAAGCGAACGATTAGAGATTGCTGGAATCGAAGTGTTGGAAGCTAGGATCGGTTACTTGGCTTATGCCGAAGAAATTGCCAGTTCAATGCTTAAGCGCCAGCAAGCAACAGCCATCATTGCGGCCCGAGAAAAAATTGTTGAAGGTGCCGTTGGAATGGTAGAGAATGCGCTTTCACAATTATCAGAAAAAGGAATTGTAGAATTTGATCAGGATAAGAAAGCAACAATGGTCAGTAATCTGATGGTAGTACTTTGCTCAGACAAAGAAGTGACTCCAGTAATTAACACAGGATCTCTACATCAATAGAATTATGGATAATTACAAACTGGTTAAGAAAGGAATCTTTGAGAAGCTGGCTTCATTTGAAGAGAGAATCAATTCAATGAGCGCAGAAGGGTGGAATGCCATTTCCATGTCTTCAGATAATAACAGCATCATCGTACTGATGGAGAGAAGAAGGTGATATGGCGAAAAAACCATTTGCGTTAAGAGTAGACGAAGAGATGATGAAGGCCATTGAGAAATGGGCTAATGATGAGTTTCGCTCTGTAAATGGGCAAATTGAGTGGATGCTGAGCGAGCAGTTGAAAAAGGGAAGGCGTAATCCTAAGAAATAAAAAAGGCGGCCCAATTTGGACCGCCTTTTCAAATTTATTGAAAAGAAGAATTACTTCTTGAAAGGCATTTCGTCAGAAACTGTTAGACGCTTTCTACCTCTAGCTCTTCTTCTAGCTAATACTTTTCTGCCGTTTTTAGAACTCATACGCTCTCTAAAACCGTGCTTATTTTTTCTCTTTCTGAGGGAAGGTTGGAATGTCCGTTTCATGCTATTTACTTATAAAAGGGCTGCAAATGTAAGTGACTTATTTTAATTCTCAAGTATTTTATTGCTTTTCTTTTACGAAAGGCAAAGTAACTTGTTTATCCTCTGACTTCAGCATGATGTTATACATGCCAGTGCTGAGTTCACCGATGTTTAACAAGACTTCCTGTGAAGGTGAAAAAGTGACATTAAGGATTTGCTTCACTGTTTTTCCTTGCATATCGATCACCGTAATATCGCCTTGATGAATACTGCCGATGTTTTCAAACCTCAAGTTTATCGTTTCCTTGGCTGGAGATGGGTAAAGCTTGATAGACAATCCACCAAGTTCGTTTATACCAGTTATGATCAAAGCTTCAGACCATAAACTCCAGCAATTGCCGTCAAATAATCTTAAAAGGTATGATCCATCTCCCAGTTTGGCAAACTTGTTTTCTGCAGTTATCGTGCTGCTGTCATCATAACTCCACTCGTAGCTATCCGCTAGTGATGTTGTCGTGATACTGTCACCAATATCTAATATAGACGGAGTAGAGGGTATTGGCCAAACCGTCATGTAAACAGCATTAGACCAGGCAGAACAGCCATTGTTATCAATAATGCGAACCTGCACTGAGTCACCATCACTTATAAATGCAGTGGACCAGTTGTTTAAACTGTCTTGTTGCTCCAAAAGACCTTGAAGAAAGAAAGCATGTTCGCTGATTGAATCTGAAACGTTCGTGAATGAAACGGTATCTCCAAAACAGATACTGTTGTTTTCAGCATCGCTGCTTAAAACTGAACTAGGATTCCCCAATACTTGAAGCGTCAATGTTTCTTCAGCGCTACAACCATTCGAATCGGTCACATTAACCAATATCTCATCATTGTCTTGAGGTGTGAAAATTGATGCATTCGAATTTGGTCCAAGTTGAATCAATGAATTGTTCAAATAGAACTTGTACAACGCGTATCCAGGTGTGGTAATCAAATCAACGGTATTGCCATCGCAAAAAATGTTGTTCGAATCGTTGGTTGATAGCCCGATAGAAGGTGATACAACATTGATATAGTCTGTTTTAGTATGAGAGTTAATCCCGCTGTTGTTGGATGCTTGCAGCGTTATTGTATAAACCGCAGTATCTAGAAAAATAATACTTACGTTTTGACTGCTTGGAGATGTTCCATTCGCGAAAGAATAGCTCCCTGGAGTTATCGTCCACAACCAAGATGTCGGAGACTGAGAAGATTGATCTAATAAATTGATGGCATCGGTAATACATGGAACAGTGTCATTGGCAACAAAATTAGCCACCGGAGCTGCTGTAAGCTCTATCCCATCAATTGCCATATCGGACTGCCACTCACTTCCTGAAGTTCCGTTAAAACGCAGTTTTACGTTTTGGCCGATATAGTTTGTGAGATCAACCGAGTCTGTTTCCCAAACATCACCTTGAACCCCTGCGATGGTCCATAAGTTTATCCAAGTGCCATTGGAAAGGATATCTACATCCAGATCATTCATTAGAGAAACGTTGCCATTTCTGTGATAAGCGAATTTTATTTGAGGAATTGAAACGTTATCCAGATTGATGCAAGGACTTTCTAAATGAGCGGTTTGATTTAGACACCAAGAAGACTCTATGTACATGTAATTGCCGCTGCTTGTGCCTGGTGCGTAGTCTACACTTGGCCCTGTGCCTGGGGATGGTGTGCCACCAAAGTCTGTTCTCCAGTCGTCATCATCACCAGATCCATTGGCCACGTTAGTCCAGTCAAAACTGTTGCAATTGATATTGCATCCACCTGTAGAGCATGGCGAATTGTCTTCAAAATCTTCAACAAGAGGAAGACTGAGTCCAGCCTCAACTTCTAAAGCTCCTATTACTTCAGTAGAGTCCATTCCGTTGGCGTTAGAAACAACAAGTTTTATATCATATAATCCTACTTGGGTGGCTACAATTTGAGCGTTGAATGAACTTGCCGAAGTTCCATTAACGAATGTCACTCCTGTGTTTGGGGTGATGGTCCAATTGGCTGATGTTGCTCCGTACGCACTGTTGTTGATTAAGTCAATAGTATCTGGCTTACAAACACTTGTGTTTTCTATGTTCAATTCTAAGAAGGCTGTTGGAGCATTGGTGAGCGGATAATACAAGTCGCTTTGCCAAAGGCCTCTTCCATATGTTCCTGCTCTCAAGCGAGAATTCACCCAATCACCTTGAGGGTGGTATATTTCCAGTTCAGTCACCTCAACGTTCGCTGGGAAGCCATTGTCGAATGGTATCCAATTAGCTAGGGTGCTATCTGTGTAGTATATTCCTGCATCTGTGCCAATATAAATTCCCTCATTGCTCAAAGGATCGGCTGCAAGACAGTTTTTATTTATCGCAGGTAGATTGCTGTTAACATTTGTCCAGATTGTGCCTCCATTGGTTGATTTATACACCACGTCATTTCTGATGATCCACAATTCATTATTGTCAAACGGAGATGTTTCAACATCTCTTAATGTGCCTCCACCTGGCAGGTTGGAAGTTAATTCAGTCCACGATGGTGTTGCTCCTAGTGCATTGTCAGAGCGGAAAAACTTGTTGTCTGATCGAATCGCAAAGAGTCTATTACCGTCTACTTTACTTTGCCTTAATTGCCTCATGTTAGATGAATTGGATCCTGCTAATGAGGCGCTAATTGCAGTAAAGGTTGGTGGTGATGCAGTGGCATTGGTCGTTCTCCATACATTCTTATAACCAATGAACATTACGTCAGAATTGTTTTGATCGAGAATGAATGGCGTAATCCACCCACCTTGCTCTGTTATTCCGTTCACATTAATGGCAGCGAATCCACCAAAGCTTAATCCGTTGTTCATGGATCGAGCGATATTGCCGTAATAAACTGTCGCATAAATGATGTCATCATTATTTGGGTCGATGATGCACTCCATGCCATCGCCACCTCTTTCCGTTCGGAAAATAGTGTTATCCCAAATCGCGGTTCCGTTGTCCTGATATCCATTAATTACAAGAGGATTCGTGTTTTGACTAACTCCGATACGATAGATTTGACTAATTCCTAAACTATCAGAGATTTCTGGCCAAGTGGTTCCGCCATCGCTTGTATAATAAAGTCCGCCATCGTTGCAGTCATATAAGTTTCCATTGACTGGAGAATATGCCAACCAATGATGATCAGCATGCACAGATGCAGCTGTTGCGCTTCCGACCCAATGAGCACTGCAGTCCCATGATACTCCGCCATTTGTAGATTTGAATATGTTTACGCCTCCGGTGTAAATTGTGTTGGCGTTAGTAGGGTCTGCAGCTATTGCCAAATCATACCATCCCTGTCCACCACCACCTGTAGCACCTGGGTTTTCACTCCATTGTAGGATGTTTGGTGTAGTTGATTGTGTTGTGAAGTTTTGACCAGAATCTGTTGATTTGAACAAGCCTCCAAAGGCAGAGCTAACTGAACAAAGAAGGTATACAACATCAGGATCAGCAGCGGTTACAGCAATGCTCAATCTCTGAGGACTTGCTGGTAAACCAGAACTAATTTGCGTCCAACTATCACCAGCATCTGTGCTTTTCCAAAAATGGGCTCCACCACTTGTCTCAGTCGCGTAAACCGTATTAGGATCACCGGGCTTGAATTTCATGTCTTTATAATTGCTTGAACCACTTTCCAAAGTCCATGATGTTCCGCTGTTGGTGCTTCTGTATACTCCACCAGAGGTTGCCGCTAATAGATAAGCTGAATTTGTTGGGTGCATGAGCATTTGACCAACAGTTCTATTTCCCATACCAGAATTTGATGTAAACCAACTTTGTCCGCCATCAACGGATTTATACACCCCTAATCCAGGAGCATCCCCGGCATCTCGATCTCCTGTGCCGATGTACATGATGTTGGTGTTTGTAGGGTCAATTAGAATAGATGATACTCCAAGTGTTGCAAGATTGTCTGTATTTGAAGTCCAAGATTGACCGCCATTGGTTGTTTTCCAAAGTCCACCTGATGCTGACCCAACCCACATAATATTTGCATTGGTTGGATGGAAGGCTATTGTATTTAATCTTCCATTGCCGTTGGGTTGGCCGGTTCCGTTAATTGGTTTTGGTCTCGGACCAACTTCAGTCCAATCACCATTAATGCTCTCAGTGCCGGATAAACCTTGGTTATAAGCTATTCGCCATGAGGTATAAGCGTTGATGGTTTGATCAGCAGGTGGAAATGAGCCATCAGGATTTACTCTTTCTTGCCAAAACCATTCCCATCGCTTGAATACCTTCCACCCGTCTCCTCTTGTTCTTTCTCTTCCATCCCAATATTGCTCAAAAGCACTTTGTGTTTCGTAGAAGTTAGCACTTGGATCCTGCATCATATCGATCCAAACGGGCGTATTTGCAGTGTCTATTGTTTGCGCTATACTTGGAGTGATAGCCATAGCTATCAACAAAGAGAGTAAGGTTCTTTTCATATGCTTCAAATATACTTGACAGTCGTTTAGAAAATAAAAAAGACCCTCAAATGAGAGCCTTTAAATTTACTTATGATTTGATTCCTAATCTTCGATAGTCACATGAGCCCAGTTTTCTCCCGATTTTATCCGATAGAGTTGCATTTCAGAAATGCCAAATTGCTTGGCTAAGATTTTTAATCTCGTTTTTCTTTTCGGATCAAAAATCTTCTTCTTTAAACGCTTTACTTGAGTCGCATTAAGCTTATGCCCTTTATAAGGTTTGGTTTCTTTTCTTTTTTCTCTCGCTAAAAGTACGTTTGGATTGGTTTGCTGATGCAATTCCATTTCTCGCTTTGAGGTCCACTTGAGGTTGTCAATATGGTTGTTGAGTTTGTTGTAATCTAAATGGATAACAAACTGTTGATCATCGTTTTCTCTTTTTCTGAAAGAGTCAGCAACCAGTTTATGAATGAAAATCTGCTTATTCTTAATCCTAGTGCCATTCTCTGACTTGTAGAATTGTTTGTATCGAAAAACTGGATATCCATCAACTAGGCTTCCTTTAAGAAGACGTCCTTTTTCTAATGAATCGGAGTAACTTACAATCCGGCCATAATTAGATACGGCATAATTATAGCGCAATTTGTCTTCTCCTAAGTCAATTTCCTTCCACTCCTCGTCCCAGTAAGACTTGATCATTATTAAACAAATTTTGATTTATACAACGATAGTAAATTATCTCCAATTTTAGTGTTAGTTGTTGTCACATGACTTTCGCTTGTATGTGAATGGAAAAGAATGAAAAATATCGAATAGATTTCAATAGGCCATTTATAATAATGATTTTTGCGCCTTATGGCCGAAGAACGCAAAAAGAGGGTAAGTAAAGATGCCCTGAAACGAGCAGCGAGAATTTTTAGATATGTGGCTCCCTATCGCAGCAAGTTCACCTTAGGGTTGATCTTTCTATTCCTTAGTGCTTTTACTTTCATGACTTTTCCGAGCTTGCTCGGCCGACTTCTGGCAGGAGACGATGCCAAAGAGAGTCCGATAGATTCATTTTTTAATCTTGAGAATATCAATCAAGTGGCGTTGCTTTTGATGATGGCATTTGCTCTGCAATCGTTTTTCTCCTTTATGAGAATCTATCTTTTTGCAGATGTAACGGAGCGCGCCATAGCGCAATTAAGAAAAGACACCTTTGGCCATATGATAAAACTTCCCATGACTTTTTTCAATGGAGAAAGAGCGGGTGAGCTGAGCAGTCGCATTAGTAACGACATCACACAGTTGCAGGATACATTTATGACTACGTTGGCTGAATTAATTCGTCAAGCCATTATGATAGTTTTTGGAGTGTCATTGCTGTTTTTTTACAGCATAGAATTGACATTGGTAATGCTTGTTTCTCTCCCCGTGATGATGCTCGCAGCGTTCTTTTTTGGTAAATTCATTAGAACCTTGTCAAAGGCGTCTCAATCTGAATTAGCAAAGAGTCAAGTAGTGGTGGAAGAGACCATCACCGGCATTCAAAGTGTAAAGGCATTTACGAATGAATTTCTTGAAATGCATAGGTATGATGAGGTTGTGGAAGAGGTTCGTAAGCTGGCAATGAAAGGTGCTAAATGGCGTGGCGCTTTTGCTTCATTCATCATTTTTGGTTTGTTTGGAACCATTGTGCTTGTGATTTGGTATGGCGTTAAATTGAGAAACGAAGGCGAAATCGGTTTAGATGTACTTACTTCTTTCATTCTTTATTCTGTATTCATTGGCGCGTCAATTGGTGGAGTGGCTGATGTTTTTGGCAAGCTTCAAAAAGCAATAGGTGCTACTGAAAGTTTGTTTGACCTACTAGAGAAATCCCCGGAGGAATTGAAGCCTCAAAACGAATCTGAGAAACTCTCTTTGACGGGGAAAATTGAATTTAAAGCTGCGAAATTTTCATATCCAACGCGCAAGGAGAAACTCGTACTTCAGGGGGTAGACTTTCAAGTTTTACCTGGTGAGAAAGTCGCCATTGTGGGACCTAGCGGTGCAGGAAAAACAACGATATCAGCATTAATGCTGCGCTATTTCGACTTGGATGAAGGGCAAATATTGTTTGATGGAAAACCTGCTGAAGGTTTCCCTATTTCAGCACTACGAAATGAGATGGCACTGGTGCCTCAAGACATTATTTTATTTGGTGGCACGATCGCTCAAAATATTGAATATGGAAAACCCGGGGCTTCACTTGAAGAGGTGAAAATGGCAGCCAAAAAGGCGAATGCGTTGGAGTTCATTGAGACTTTTCCAGATGGTTTTGATACGCTCGTGGGGGAACGAGGAATTCAATTAAGTGGTGGGCAGAGACAGCGAGTAGCCATAGCCCGAGCCATTCTCAAAGATCCTAAAATTTTAATTCTAGATGAAGCCACCTCGTCCTTAGATTCTGAAAGTGAACGGTTGGTTCAGCTGGCTCTTGAAACGCTAATGGAAGGCAGAACAAGCTTGATCATTGCCCATAGGTTAAGTACGATTCGAAAAGCAAATAATATTCTGGTTCTAGATCATGGATTGATCAAGGAACAAGGCACCCACGAACAGCTGATGAAAATAGAGAATGGAACTTACCGTAATTTAACGGAACTACAATTGCTGGACGTTAATTAGAAAGTCTCTTCTCGCCTTGATACATTGATCTGCAGACCCAAGCGCAAACTAAACCTCCAAACCCTTGCTCAAATGTTTGCCAAGCCAAGTCAAAAGCAATCAGCTTAGGATCTATTACAGCATTGAAGCTAATGCCGAAAAGAAAGGCAATACTATAAATCAAAATTCCAGCGCCAGCGCCTATAAAGGCACCATATTTAAAAGAATCTTTGATCTTTTTAAACATGTAAGTAAGTACGGTGATGAGAAGCGCAATAACGAAATACACCAATCCCGCGATCAATAGAAAAACATCTTTCGGATAAGAAATTTTAATGAAATCATTCAGCACAATTCCATGCCAAGCATAGGAAAGACCATACATAACGATGAAGCAAACGAGCCACGAGATGAAAAATTTACGATCAGGATGCGGTAAAATGTTATTCATAAGGCCAATGAAGGGCAGTAATTGCTATGTTTTTAAGACGTGTCTACGATGCTTTACGTCTAAAGATTCAAGCATGCGTTTTTTTAACACCTTTGAATTCTTCTGCAAATGAAATCATTCAAAACAAGGTACTCTATAATTGTTGCGCTATTTGTTGTTATTCTAACGAATAGTTGCCGAAGAAGCAATGAATTAGCTCCATGGGATGCCGATGTTTTAGCTCCCATTTCTTATGGCGAGCTAGACTTGGGAGATATGCTTGTTTCCGATGAATTGATGGCGGACTCTTCAGGGTTGTTTCATTTACGAGTAAGTGATACGCTCATAAATCTTGGCCTTGACTCTTTGATTGGTATTCCAGATACCAGCTTTAAAGAAGAGTATGTGATTCCTATTGGTAATTTAACGTTGCCAACGGGAATTCCATTTTACTCAAATACAACGGCCACAAAATATAATCTGAAGGAAGTTGAATTGACCTATGCTGAAGTGCGAACTTCCTTGTTTAATGTAGAATTTACCAACTCGCTTAAAAGTCAAATTATTGTTCGTTACCAGGTGCTATCGGCAACGCTTGATGGCGATACGTTTGAATTGCTGGAGTTCGTTCCCGCGAAATCAACTTTTACGGGTGACTTTAGTTTGGATGGATATGCGTTGGATTTAAGAGGGCTTAATGGAACTGCTGTAAACACCTTGGTTTCAAAGGTGGAGGTATTGGTTGATCCAGCTGAAGGCGCTACTTATACATTTTCTGCCGGAGAACGCTTTGGCATCGAAACAGCTTTTGAGGAAATCATTCCTGGTTATGCGCTAGGTTTCTTTGGTTCCTCGAAGAGCGTGTTTGAAGGTTCCACTGCGTTGGATGTGTTTGATGAAATACCATTCGATGCATTGGATATTGCTGAATTCAACGTTCTTATGACCATAGATAATGGCATTGGCGCAGATTTACAATTGAGCATAGATGAGATGTCTTCTTCAAATTCATTTGGGCAATCGGCTGCGCTTACTCATCCTATCATCGGACAAACGCAGCAACTTAGCCGAGCTGTTAATTTATTTGCGCAAGAAAATCCGGTAAAACACATTGTTAAAACCTATGTATTCAATGAAACCAATTCAAACTTGGATGAATTGATTGAGTTGAGGCCTTCTTCGTTGAATTATAACCTCGATCTATTTATAAATCCCTTGGGTAATATTTCCTTGGGCAATGACTTTGTCTATTATGGACATGATATATCTGTGCTTATGGATATTGATGTTCCTCTGAAAGTGGGTGTTTCAGGTTTGGTGCTTCAAGACACATTTGCAGTTGAATTTATTGAGGAGAATCCCGATCAAGGATCTGGGCTGATCAATGGCGGTTATTTGAGGGTGTATTTCGATAATGCGTATCCTTTTTCAACGGAAGTGCAACTCTATCTTCAAGATGAGAATGGGGTTGAAATTGACAGCTTGCTGAATGAAGCGCAAGCAATAGCATCATCCATTACCGATGAACAAGGTGAACTTGTATCCAATGGAACGAGTGAGGTAGTGATCCCTGTGGATCAAGAAATAATTGAAAAACTTAAGCTTACCAAAGCAATGAGAATGCGCGCTGTCATTGATACGTATGACGGACAAGTGGTGAATATTTATGACAACTATACCATCGGGTTTAAGATGGTGGCCGATTTAAATGTGAATACCCAATGATGCGGCTGACTTTCATAGTTGCATTGTTGACCGTGACAGCATTAGGGTTTTCTCAACGATTTCTGCGTCCTACTTGGCTTGATCTAGGTCCGAAGAGTGCGTTTGTTGGTGCCTATGGTTATGGTAGTGTTTCATCCGCAGAATTGACCAATTCTTTTCTGTTGAACATCACCAAGCCAGAGCAACTTGACGCTCAAGTGAAGAGCGACCAATTGGCAAATCTTAATACCTCAAATAATCTTATTGGAGGTAACTATAGCCTTGGATTGCAGGGAGGTTTTTACCTTCCAAACTTATGTGCAGGTCTCGTTTTTAATTTCTCAGATGAGGCTCATTTGAGTGCTAGTTTCCCTGGAGATCTTGGGAAGTTTGTGCTTGACGGAAATAAGCAATTCGCAGGCAGAGAGGCTGATTTCAGTAGAACTTCTTTTAATGCGCTGCGCTATCAAAAGATGGGAGCAGGTTTGAATTTTGAGCCTGCGGAAGATATTAAGTACGGCTTCATAGTCTCTTTTTTGAATGGAGAGTCCACAGCATCGCTAAATCTAAATAATGGAGGAGTTTATACTTCTCTCATAGGCGATAGTGTCTCTTACAACTTAAGAGGAACTGCTTTTTACTCAGACACTTCAAATACAGGGTTTTTCAAGCATAATGGCGGTGGAGTAGCGGTTGATTTGTTTTTCTCGCAGCGGCTAGACGTTTTTAATGAGCGGTTGCAAGTGAGTGCTTTATTGATGAATGTTGGGATGATTCAATGGCACCCTGAAACAGAAGCTTATCTTGTTGATACCACGGTTTCTACTCGAGGAATTGAATTGAATGACTTGGAAACAGCACAATCAACGATTAATGCATACAATTTAGAAGATTCATTACTCGGTGCGATAACCTCAGCATTTTCTAGAGCAACAATGAATCAAGTAATCCCTGGATTTATGCAATTTGAAATAAGCAGGGTGATCGATAAAGGATTTGATGCCGGTGCAGGAGTAACTATTCGCTGGCAAACCATTTCAAGGTCTTATTCTTGGTTAAACCTTGGATATCGGTTTAGTCCGGGCTTTATGATTAAATCTGAATTGGGCTATGGAGGTTACGGGCGTTTTCAAGCAGGTCTTGATGCTATATATCAAAATGAGTGGTTTGCAGCAAATATTCGTGTTGCCAACTTAGAAGCAGTTGTGGCTCCAAATAAATTAGGTGGAATTACCCTCGGTTGTGGGGTGCAATATTTCTTTGGGTTATGAAAGCAATAAAGATTTTTTTAGTTTGCTTTTTAACCTCTTTGAATGGCATAGGGCAGGATACAACATTCCATGTTTCGATTGGAACTCCTGGTGCCGAAGATGCAGTGGATTTGTTTGAAACCGAAAATGGATTTCTGTTGTTTGGAAGCACAGGACACACAGGTTCAGGACAATCGGATATTTATATTGTTGATTTATCTGAGGACTTAGTCGTTTCCGATTTTCGAACAATAGGAACTGCTGGCATCGAAAGATTAACATCAGTATGTCAAGGCGATAACGGATCCTTTTTGCTTGCCAGTCATTCTTACAATGGATATGCTGTCTCTGATTATGATGTTCGTTTGGATGTTTTGGATAGTGCTGGGATTAGTTTGCTTACAACTATAATTGAGGAGCCTGGCATTCAGATTCCAATAGATATTTGTTCAAAAGACGATAAGATTTTTGTTCTTGTAAAAAGTTCAGTGATTTCTTCCATTGATGCATACTTCATTTATGTATTCGACTTTCAATTAAATGAGTTGCAGTCTTTTAATGTGTCTATTGAAGATTCATTTGCCTTGAATTCGATGGAAATATTGAACAATTCTATTTGGTTGACCGGTGAAATTACTCCTGAGGATAGTTTGAATTCCAATTTGTTAACGCTGAAATTGTCATTCTCGGGTAATATTCTGATTCAGAAATCCTTCGGTGGAGCTGGGCGTGACCTTGGATCTGCTCTTTACTTCGACACAGATTCTACACTTATTGTTACAGGCTCCACTAATTCGTTCGATTCCATAGATTACGATTCTTATATTTTAAGGATCGATACTATGATGAACCTTGTTTGGTCTGAGACTTTCGGATTTAATCCTTTTGTGCAGAACAACGATGACTTTGGAGTGAAGACAATTAAAGCTTTTGATGGGAAGCTGTATAATGGTGTTTCGACTCGCACTTACGGTGAAGGAGGCGAAGACTTCCATTTATATCAAATGACAAGCGCGGGAGTCTTTGAAGAAGGTAATTCTTTTGGCTTATCAAAAACAGAATCGCTTGCCTCAATCATTCAGTCTTCAGACAGTAATTTTTATTTATTTGGAACCACTAATTCCGATGGCTTTGGACAGACAGACTTATTTTTAGTTAAAACCCCGACAGCTAGCGTAGGGCCAATTAAAGTGTTTTCAGTTGTTCATGATACTTTAACAGAGGTCACTTATGTTGTATCAATAACAGAACTTGATAAAAGTCCTGATATAGGTTATTTGATATACAGTGAATCTCGGCCAATTTTCATGTTGAATACATTTCAAAGTGAAGTGATCGCTCGCATTTATAATATGCAAGGTCAGCTCGTGCTAGAGGATAGAAATGTAAAAGGAAATGTAAGCTTTCAAGGGCTGAAAACTGGAATTTATACTCTTAAGATCGGAAACAATAAAATCGGTTTTCAAGACATTAAAGTTATCACTCCAACACAATAAACTCGGTCCTTCTATTCAATGCCCTTCCTTCATCTGTTTCGTTGGTGGCTATCGGTTTGGTTTGTCCGTAGCCTTTATACATCAACCTACCACCACTTATTCCATGGTCAATAAGATATTGATATACAGCCTTAGATCGGTTTTCTGAAAGCGTTTGGTTGGCGGCTGCATTGCCTTGGTTATCCGTATGTCCAGATACTTCAATTTTTATGTCAGGATTGGCCTCAAGCAAGTCTGCTAATTTGTTGAGCTCCGTTTTTGATGCAGGCTTTAAGTCAAATTTATCGGTGTCAAAAAACACATTTTTAAGCACCACACTCCGTCCAGCTTCTATGGGTTGTAATTCAATGTTTTTCGTGTAATGACTCTTATTGGTCGCAAGGTCTAATTCAAAATTCTCACTGTGAAAAAGATAGCCTTGCTTATCTGCCAATAGCGCGTAATTTTCGCTTGCGGGCAATACTACCAGAAATGAACCACTCTCTCTATCAGAACTAGCTTGCGCTATGGTATCGCCTGAGCCTAGGTCTATCAATGTGAAGAATCCTTCCAATGGTTTTCCAGTGGCTGCGTCTTTGATTTTTCCTTGCAGGTAGGTTACAGGATTTGGCTTCAGAGCTTCTGGCAACTCAAAGGAGTATAAATCTAGCTTCCCATATCCACCTTCACGGTTGCTGGCAATGATAGCATACTCTCCGTCAGCACTTACAAAGAAGCTGTTTTCATGCTCTGGCGTATTGATTGGGTAACCCAAATTGACAGGATCAGACCAGGTGCCGTCATCGTTTTTACGCGACATAAAAATATCCATGTTACCGAGTCCGACATGCCCGCGTGATGAGAAGTACAGCGTCTTGTTATCTGGATGAATGAATACAGATTCCTCATCTTCAGTTGAGTTAATGTTTGGTGGTAACGCTTGCGCCTTTGCCCATTTCCCATTGATCAACTCTGAAAAATAGATGTCATCAAATCGATCGTGCTCTTTGTTATATCTACCCCGCACGAAATAGAGTGTTTTACCATCTGAGGCGAAACTCGGTTGGCTTTCCCAGTGTTTGCTGTTGATGGTTTGTCCCATGTTGATTGGTCTCGACCATGAATTTCCATTTCTCACGGACACAAAAAGGTCACAACTTCCGAAGCCTTCCTTGTCTTGTCCATACTGCCCATACAAATCGCAGATGGTGAAAATGATGTATTTACCATCAGGTGAAATTGTTGGCGCTCCTTCTCGCCAAGATGAATTAATTGGTCTGCCAGGATTATAGGCTCGTCCCCATGAACCGTCTTCTTGACGTTCTGAGAAAAAGAAATCTTCATCTTTTCCATCAGGACTCATAGGATTGTTTGGTGCGTCAAACTCACGGGTGTAAATCAATAATTCCTGATCTGCAGTCATCGCAGGGAAATACTCGTCATTTTCTGAATTGACTCCAGGACCAAGGTTTTGCGGTTCAAAAGGCACGGGATGATCCATCGCCCACATAGCAAATTCACAATTGGCTGCACCTCTTTTTGCCGCTTGATAGTTGTTTGATTCAGGCGGAGCTATGGTCATGTATTGCTCGTAGTAGCCTAATGCTTTTTCGAAACTATCTTCCATTTGAGCCATCATGGCGAGTGTGACAATTAGGCTAGGAGCATAGCGCTCATTTTTAGCTACAATAGACTCAATGTGCTTTTTTGCATCCGCAGTTTTGCCCATTTTCATGTACATGTCACTCAGATCAAAGAGGGCATCTAAATATTCGGGATCTCTCTCGAGGGCTTTTTGAAAATAGATCTCAGCCATCTCCACCCGCCCAAATCGCTTGTGTTGGCGAGCTTCCTCATAAAATTTGGAGGCTTTATTGTCTTCGGTTCCGCCTCCCTGAGCAAATGCTCTAGTAATGGAAAGCAGGATAATAAGAATCGTTAATAGCTTTTTCATGGTATCTGCATGTACTTGTGCGTTTGAAGAGAAACGCACCATTTTGGATGTTGCTTAATGTATTCCACAATCAATGGCATCATAGCATCTCGTTTGCTCCATTCAGGTTGTAAATACAATTTGCATTCAGCATGCATTTTGGATGCGTGTTCTTCAGCGAAGGCAAAATCTGATTTATTAAAAATTACCACCTTCAATTCTTGTGCCTTGTTGTAAAACTCATCTGTTGGAGCTTTGAATTTTTTTGGAGAAAAAGTAATCCAAGACCAATCTCCTGATAGGGGGTAGGCGCCAGAAGTCTCTAGATGGACAGATTTACCTGTCTTTTTCAAAGCTTCGGTCAATGCATCTAAATTATACATCATAGGTTCGCCTCCAGTGATTACCACAAAGTCCAACCCACTCTCTTCTGCAAGTTTTACCAGGGCTTCTATAGACATTGAATCATGTCCTTGATCCGGCCAACTTTCTTTTACATCACACCAATGGCACCCGACATTGCATCCTCCGATTCGGATAAAAAAGGCTGGTGTTCCTGAATAAAACCCTTCTCCTTGAATAGTGGGAAAGTGTTCCATTATTGGAAAGTGTGAGTTTACAATGGGTGCTGTCATAATTTATAATGCGTGCAAAAGTACGTTCTTCTGAAAGCATTTTTTGAATGCAGGGATAGGCATTGTAAATTTGTCGGATTAGTTATTAATCCTGCCAACGCAAAGCACTGGAACCTAGCATAACATCGGACGAGAATATTCGAAATCAACTTGATAAGTTTGAACGAGGAACGAAGTATGTTCAATTGTTGCGTCCGGCCTCCATTGATGGAGGGATTTTTAAATTAAAAAAATCTGAAATCACACTGGCTATTGATCGATTTGAGAAGTCGGATCTTTCTAGAATGAAATTTGTTCCCGCCTCGGGTGCAGCTACAAGAATGTTTAAGAAAGTCTTTGCTTGGTTGGAAGATCCGAAAGGGAATAAGACGGAAATAGATCGTTTTTTTGAACGAGTAGAGGAATTGGCCTTTTTTGAAGAATGGTTAAAAGTCGCAGATCGAGAAGATGTTGAAACGTTTGAAACTGGGCTTGACGCAAAAGTCCGCTGGTTGGAGTTGATGCTTTATTCTGATGGTTTAAACTTGAGTCAATTACCTAAGGGATTGATTGATTTCCATTTGTATAATGAACCTCAGATGCCATTAGTTGAGCATTTAAAAGAGGCGATGAACTATGCTTCAAAGGATGGAGTAGCCCGTGCACATTTTACCGTTTCACCTGAGCATTTAGAAGGGTTTGAAAAGGCTATTGGTCAATGGGTTTCGAGGCCTCCTTTTGACTCAATAGATTGGGATATTACATTTTCTCATCAGTTAAAACGGACCGATACAATTGCAGTAAATGCGAATAATGAACCTGTATTTGAAAATGGCGAAGTAGTAACTCGCCCAGGAGGCCATGGTGCTCTTATTCACAATTTGAATGACCTGAATGCTGATCTCATTTTCATTAAGAACATTGATAATGTTGCGCATGATCGCATGTTGAATGATACAGTAATGTATAAAAAGGCCTTGGCAGGTAAGTTACTCGAGTTGCGTGATGATATGATGACGTTGAACGTAAGTTTAGAGAAAGGCTTGCTTGACGAGAATCAAATTCAAAATTTAAGAGATAAGTGGAAGATTCGAATTCCAAAAGGTTACAAACAGCTCAAATCATATTTGAAACGACCCATTCGAGTTTGCGGAATGGTGAAGAATGAAGGAGAGCCGGGAGGCGGTCCGTTTTGGACGACTGATAATTACATTGGAGAATCTCTTCAAATTGTGGAGCAGGCTCAAATTGATTCATCAAACTCAAGGCAAAAAAACATACTCAAATCTTCGACTCACTTTAATCCAGTTGATTTGGTATGCTTAACCAAAGATTTAAAGGGTAATAAAATTGATTTACATGATTTTGTAGATGATGAGCTGTATTTCGTGGCATCAAAAAGTCGTAATGGACTCGATGTGAAGGCGCTTGAATGGCCAGGACTTTGGAATGGAGCCATGGCTAATTGGATTACTATTTTTGTTGAAGTTCCTATCGAAACCTTTAATCCTGTAAAGGAATTTTCGGATTTGCTTCGGCCTGAACATTTGAAAAAAGGATGATCGATATTAATAGGCAACTCATTCCTCTTCAATGCGACTTCAAAACGAATGGTGAATAATTTTGTCGAAATGTGTTCTTATATTCGCTATCGCTAATTAAATAGCTCTTTTAAACATTGCGTTACCTGTGATTCTCTAAATACTTTGATCTTGAAAAGAATATTAGCTCTTCTAACGATTTTCATCGCTTTTGCATGTATTTTGCCTGACTCAGTCAAAGGACAATGCGCTGGAAGCCCTCTTGTTTTGCCAATGAACCAAAATAATGGTCAAGATGGTTTGATGTTTAATCTTACTGCGTTGACTGATGTTACAGTAGATTCGGTTTGGGGCAATTTTGCTGCTGGAACAATTGGAGTAGCTGAAATATGGTCATGTCCGACAGGAATTGTTGGAAATCAGGCTAATGCTGGGGCCTGGACCCTAGCGGGAAGTGCGAACAATGTTGTTAGCGCTGGGATTAATAATTCTACTCAAATTCCTGTTTACATTAATGTTCCAGTGTTGAACGGAACTACAACAGGCTTTTATGTGACTAGTACAGGCGCAAGTGGACCGATTATGAGATATACAAATGGTGTCGGTACTGCCGGTAATTTCTACATGGGCAACGCGGACATTTCTATTTCTCAAGGCTACGGAAAGGACTATCCTTTTGGAGCTACATTCAATCCAAGACAGTTTAATGGGCACGTTTTTTACAGTTGTTGTCCTACACCTGCAGCTCCTCAAGGACCAATAAACGGTGATACAACGAGCTGTATAGGTGATACGGTAACTTTTTACGTTCCGTTTGACACGAATGCAGTTTCATATACATGGACAGTTCCGGCAGGAGATACAATCATATCAGGAGCCAATGATTCTCTTATGATAATGGTTGTTGGTCCGAATTCAACAGGTGGTCAAATCTGTGTTTCGCTTACAGATTCTTGTACCGCTAGTCCTGACATTTGTGTGAATTACAGCATTAACCAGCCAGCTTCGCCACCAGCCATTAGTGGTGTTGTATCGATTTGTCAAAATGATAGTGCTTGGTATTCAGTGACGGCATCTCCAAGTATTATTAGTTACAATTGGTTTTTACCTCCGGGTGCTTCCTTCCTTTCAACTCAAGATAGTAATGAAATTCATGTTCAATTTGGTTCTAATGGAGGTGATATCTGTCTTCAGGTTACAGACTCTTGTGCAACCAGTGATAGCGTTTGTTTAAGCGTTGCTATTAATTCCAATCCAACACTTGCTAATGCAGGGCCGGATAGAACGGTATGTGCTGGAAATATGGCGAACTTAGCGGCTACGGCTGCAGCTAACGGTAATGGTCTATGGTCGGTTGTTTCGGCTCCAGGTGCAGGTTCTTTTACAGACACTGCGGATCACCAATCTGGATATTCAACACTCTCTCCGGGACAACATATTTTACGATGGACGGTTTCTTCTGCCGGGTGCCCGAGCACTTCGGATCTAATGAATGTGGATGTTATAGCAACACCTGCAGCCAATTTCACAACGGCAAATGTCTGCGAAGGAACACCAGTTTCTTTTCAAGACTTAAGTGCGAGTAATGGAACTTCAATTACTTCTTGGTTATGGGATGTCACAGGAAATGGAGTGGATAATTACTCCAATCAAAACCCTACACATAATTATAATTCTCCTGGTATCTACAATGTAAGATTGATAGTGAGCGCGCAAGGTTGTGCGGACACTTTGTATCAAAACTTAGCGGTCAATCCAATGCCTGTGTTGAGTGTTGTGGCTGATGATGTATGTTTCCAAGATCTTGTTGAGATTTCAAATACCTCAACAATCAGTTTAGGTTCTATCGATTCAGTTTCTTGGGATTTTGGCGATGGATCAGGCGTTCAAACAAGCTTTGGTGCAGGTGTGAATCTGACACCCAACCACACCTATGGTCTCCCTGGGCAATATACAATCAATCACACGGCTTATTCAGATCAAGGTTGTGTTGCGAATGCGGTAATTTCTGTTGAAGTATATCATTTACCAGTGGCTGATTTTAACGCGGTCAATGCTTGCCAATTTCAAACGACAGGCTTTAATGATTTAAGTACGATTATAGGAGCGAACATTGATAGATGGTCATGGAGCTTTGGTGATGGAAATGATTCAGCATATGTGCAGAATCCAGCCCATGACTATGAAGTGAATGGTTTTGTTGATGTTACTTTATTGGTGAAAACTGATCAAGGTTGTTTAAATCAAAAGACAGTGAGCTTAGAAGTGTTTCCAACGCCTGTGAATGAGTTCAATTATTCCAATCGGGTATGTTTGGGAGACACTCATTTCTTAGACGATCAATCTACCATTGCTTATGGGTCTATAGATCAGTTCCTTTGGCAGATTGATGATTCGATTGACTACGTTGGGGCTAACGTGTGGCATTTGTTTGATGAAGTAGGCCTTTATAAAGTAGAGTTAACAACAGAATCTGACAATGGATGTCGTGCGACAATTGAAAAGGAGATACCTGTTTATGCTATTCCTGAAGCGGATTTTGTATTCACCAATGAATGTGAGGATGATTTGATTAGCTTTTCGGACAGTACTCGCTTTAATAATGAATCAATATTTAGCTATTCATGGGATTTTGGAGATAGCACAGGATTGGTGAGTGAGCAAAATCCAAAACATGCATTTGAAACTTTTGGACTTTTTGATGTCACTTTAGAAGTAGAATCATATAAAGGTTGCATTGGAACAGTAACTTACCCAGTGAAAGTTTACGAAAGAGTAATTCCCAATTTCACTCCAGTACCAGATAGCGGTTGCTCACGATTGTATGTTACTTTTCTTGACTCTACGGAGAGTATTACGGATCGAGATTTAAAATATAAATGGTACTACGGAGATGGATTTAGTCGTTTTGATACTGCTGAATACACCTATGTAAATAGTTCTGGAAGATTAAGAGTGTATGACGTTACACTAGAAATATTGACGGATGAGGGTTGCTTAGGATCTACTACACTTGATAGTTCGATTACTGTAGTTCCACAGCCAATCGCAGCGTTCAGCAGTGATCCAGATCTTGATAAATTAAAAACGACCAACCCATTGGTACAATTCAAGAATGAGTCGATTCAGGCCAATTGGCTGGTATGGGATTTTGGAGATGGTGAAAGGTCTAGAGAACAGAATCCAGCCCACGAGTATAAATTGGAGGGAGAATATGAAGTTATGCTGGTCGCAAGAAATGTTTATCAATGTTCTGACACATTGAGGAAAAAGGCAATTGTGAATCATGCTAACATCCCATTTATTCCTTCGGCTTTCACACCCAATGGTGATGGTATTAATGACTTTTTCTCGATTGATGGTCTTCAGGATGTGTCAGATGTGACCCTTGAAATATTTGACAGATGGGGACATTTAATATTTCAAGGCGATGGTCTAGATGTTCAATGGGATGGATCAAATAACCAATCTAGAGTGGTTCAACAAGGCGTGTACAATTACAGATTGTTATACACTGATTCCTTCGGAGAGAGCTTTGAAGTGTCAGGAAACTTAAGCGTAGTCGGAGTAGAGAAATAATCAAATGATGAAGAGTTTTAAGATAAATAAAATGACCAAAAAGCAAATCTATTTTGTGGCAATAATTTTTGCAGTGAGCTTTTTCACCAATAAGGCCTATTCTCAGGCTTCAGACGCACCAGGCTTGCCTTATTACGTTCCTGCTATCATGGAGATAATAACAGATGCTGCAGAGCAACCAACGGATACCAATGCATACGTTAGTATGTTGTTTGAAGCTCAGGACTTTCCAGAAATTGTTTTGGGAGAAGAACTCGAGAATGAAACGTTGAGTGAAATTGAAGAATGGGTTTCAACGCATGCTGCTATAATGCAAGAATTCCAGCAGGAAAGAAAAATAAATTACGATAAGTTTTACTTAGAACAAGGAAATAACCAATGATCAAATCAAAGCGAATATTAAAGTCGGTGAAGGTGTTATTGGCATTCATGCTTTTAGTAACATCTAGTGTAGGTTATTCTCAAACACCTATTCCTATTGGACCTCAGAGCAATACATTCACGAGTATGGTCAGGGGATACCATTTTATAGCACCCGTAAATTTTACAATTTGTGGTTTATATATTCCAACGGATGCTTCAATGGGATTGCAATCTGTAGAGGTTGTTAAGTTTACCAACGCTGCACCTCCAGCTTTTCCTGGCACTACAAATGCTTTCACATCCCAATTTTATTCTCCAAGTTATCCTACCAATGCGATGATTCCTTGTAACATTCAAATCAATACAGGTGATATTGTGGGTGTCTATGGAGCGAGAGCAGCCAATATGGTAAATAGTTATGATGGTGTCAATTATGCGTCAACCATATCTACCTTGCCTGTTACATTCTCTAGATCAGGAATGCAGGCAAATCTTTCGACAGGTCAAATGGCCAATATTTGGTCAGAGGTAAATTATAATATTGGAAGGATAATCATGTATTATGAATGCTGTCCCGATCCTCCCACACCTCAACTTACAGCTGCACCCACACAAATTTGTTCAAATGATACGTTTACCTATTCTGCGGCTGCTTATGCTTTTGCAACTGGATATACTTGGGATTTTGGTAATTCAGGTACAATTGTAGGTGCTAATATTGATAGCTCTGAAGTACAGGTGACTTATGATGGAACAGTCGTATTTGACACGGTGTGTTTGACCATGTTTGATTCTTGTTCGAGCAGTGACACTTGTTTTCCAGTAGTGATTAATCCACCATTTGCTTTTGCTGGAAATGATACTTCTATCTGCGCCACTACTTTCCAACTCAATGGAAATCAAGGTAACGGATATTGGACTGTACTAGGAGGTGCTGGAACGTTTTCCAACACCAATGACTTCAATTCATCCGTCAGTGGATTAGCACCGGGAGTGAACACGCTGTCATGGACTATTTCAAATAATAACTGCCCTGCGATAACTGATGAAATTAATATCACAGTTAAACCTGTTCCTGTTGCACAAATGATTGTGCCTGATGGATGTGATCAAGGACAGATTCAGTTTGTTGATGACTCTTATGCTCTTAATGGAAATATCATTGATTGGAATTGGGATGTTGACGGTGATGGAACATTTGATTATAGCACGAATACGTTTAATCACACGTATGCCGCACCTGGAACATATCAGTGTACGTTGGTGGTAACCGCGAATCAAGGCTGTCAAGACACATTAGTTGAGCCAATTATTGTTCACCCTAATCCTGTGACCAACTTTTCTTACAATTCAGATTGTGAAGGAAGCCCTATGGCTTTTAATGATCTAACTGTAATTTCTTCTGGCTTTATAAGTGATTGGGAGTGGGATTTTGGTGATGGAACAACTAATAGTTTAGCTCAAGGTCCAGCGCACGTATATGCAAATGCTGGTTTTTACTGGGTTTCATTGACTGCTGCCAGCAATGAAGGGTGTACGGTCACTCATTCTGATTCGGTTCAAGTTTATTCTATACCAGATATTGACTGGTTGTCTCCTGAGATGTGCCAGAATGATACCGTCTTTTATGCTGATTCATCAACATCAGTTGAAGGGGTGATTAATTACTGGGAATGGGATTTCGGTGATGGTTCACCAATTGATTACAACCAACATACAGCACATAAGTATCCAGCGCATAATCTTTATTCTGTTCGATTAACGGTCGCAACTAATTTGGGATGTACAAATACCGTTGTGAGAGATCAGCGTTCATTCCCCGTTCCTCAGCCTAATTACCTCCAAGATGGAGTTTGTGAAGAACAGCGAGTAACTTTTACAGATAATTCAACGGTGAGTAATATGTTCGGATCCACATTCGCAAGTTTCCGATGGAACTTCGGTGATGGAGATAGCGCCATTAATCCTTCCGTAGGTCATTTTTATCAAGATCCGGGTCTTTACACTTTAGCGCTGACGCCTTATACTAACTATGGATGTCATTTCACTTTTGAAGATGAGATTCTGATAAGACCTAGACCAGACGCTAAGATTTTGGTTGTAGACGATAAAGTCTGCGCTCGAAATGAGATCAGCTATCGTGATCAAACTTATTTTGACTATGAGTTTGATGCAGTAGGAGTGGTAGCTTGGAATTGGCAGTTTGGGAACGGTGCGTCATCATCAGTGCAAGACCCTAAAAACGTTTTTGCTAAAGGCGGAGATTATAGCACATTACTCACAGTTGAAACGGGTTATGGGTGTATAGATTCTACAAGAAAAACTACAGTCATTTATCACAATCCAAAGGCTGAATATCGCATGGATACACTCGAAGGATGTTCTCCTCATTGTGTTACGTTTATCGATGAGTCGAAATTATCTACCGGTGAAGATTTAATCTACAATTGGAATTTCGGTGATGGACAAATTGATGTCGAAAATGTGAATCCAACGTATTGTTATGCCATTCAGGATGGGTCTAGTGATGTATTGTTTAATTCATCTTTAAGGGTGACTTCGCCTAATGGATGTTCTGATTCATACAGCAGTCCAGGTCGCATTAAGGTGTATTCAAATCCGATTGCTGATTTTGATGTTGGTTCTGTTTCTGTAAGTGAATTAGAGCCAGTTGTGCTGATTGATAATTACTCTGTTGGAGGCGATTATTGGAGTTGGGATTTTGGTGATACTAGTTTTAGTTCGCTCTTCAATCCAATAAAACATGAATATGCTGAGCCGGGTATTTACGAGATTCAATTGGTTACTCTAACAGAGTTCGGCTGTAGAGATAATATCTCAAAGCGAGTGAATGTGGAAAGACTTCAGACAATCTTCATTCCTTCAAGTTTCACTCCAAATGGAGATGGTGTCAATGACTTCTTTGAAGTTTACGGGGCCGATCTTCAAGAGGTTAAACTTTGGATTTTTGATCGATGGGGTAATGAATTATTCTATGGTGAAGATGACTTAGCAAGGTGGGATGGTAAGATTGAAGGCAAACTGCTTCCAATAGGTGCTTATGCTTATGTATTAGTCTATAAGCAATCTGATCAAATCAGACAAAAGAAGTCCGGAAATTTTGTAATCTCTAGATCAAACAATTAATAAAATGAAGAAGTTGAATCAATTCAAAGTCATACTTATTGTTCTAGCTGTGATGTTTGGTTTTTCTGGCTTTGCTCAGAGTACAAATGTCGCTGATGATGAACAACCTACACTGTCTTATGATACTTATGCGATCGCTACAGAATGGAATGCTTGGCACGAAACACCGAATGCTGCAAATGCGTTTATTGGTGAATTTATGACCGAGTTTAATGTTCCTCAAACAACAGTGAATCCAGGCTTGACATTATTCAAAACTTGGCAATGGTGGGCTTCACATAATGAAGCTGCTGTAGAAGAATACATTTCTCGGAGAGACAATCAATAGCAGGTCTTCCATTAAGAAATTCCTAAATCCTTGATGATATCTTGAATGGTATGATCAAGGATTTTTTGTTGTGCACTTAGTGATTTAGTGCTGTCCCATTCTTTTCTCACGCTGAAGTAAAACTTGATTTTTGGCTCTGTTCCTGAAGGTCGAGCGGAGATTTTACTTCCTGATGAAGTATAGAACTGCAAGACGTTAGAAGCCGGTAAATCTATTGGTGTTGAATGCCCCGTTTTAAGATCAGTGGATGTTCCGTTGTTTATATCATCTATCCGAACGATTTCGTCTCCACCGAGCGATGAAGGAGGATTTGATCTTAAGTCGCGCATCATTTGAGCGATTTCTTCACCACCTTCTTTGCCTTTTTTCGTTAGGCTAATAAGATCCTCTTTATAGAGGCCATGACGCTTATAAATTCGACTCAAATATTGTTCTGGATTTTCACCGTCTTGAAGAACCTGTCCTAGCCAATCGCAGAAAATCAACGCAGCAGTTAAGGCATCCTTGTCACGCACAAAATCTCCAATCATAAAACCGTAGCTCTCTTCGCCACCGCCAATGAATGTGCGCTCTTCTTCGTTGTCCTTGATCAGTTTAGCAATGTGCTTAAAACCCGTTAGGCAAACTTCTGAATCAACGCCATAGTGCATAGCCACATCGCCAAACAAATCGCTGCTTACGATCGTATAAGCGATGAATTCATCACCTTTAAGTGCCGTGTTCTGCAATAGGTAATCTGTTAATAGAACTCCCGTCTGATTTCCATTCAGGAGAATCATTTTCCCCGCACTGTTTCTCACCGCCACGCCTATTCTATCACTATCAGGGTCCGTTCCTATAACTAGGTCAGCATTTTCTTTTTCAGCCAATTCTAAAGCCATGTTCAAGGCCTCGCGCTCTTCTGGATTCGGACTCTTAACTGTTGGGAAATTTCCATCAGGAACAGCTTGTTCTTCAACGATAAGCAGATTCTCATAACCTGCCTCTTGCAAAAGTCTAGGCAACAAGGTAATTGATGTGCCGTGCAAAGATGTCAGCACGATTTTCAGATTCTTATTGACGTTTGTTTGGCGTCTTTGCGCTAAAGAAGCCTTTACAAAAGCATCGTCCATTTCTTTACCCAATTCATGGATCAAAGAAGAGTTTGCTGTGAAATTGATTTGACTTAGCTGTTCAATTTTCCTAACCTCTTCAATGATGCCTTTATCTTGAGGAGCAACGATCTGCGCACCGTCATTCCAATATACTTTGTATCCGTTGTATTCGGGTGGGTTGTGTGAAGCCGTAATGACGATTCCGCTATGGCAGTTTAATTCTCTCACTGCAAACGACAATTGTGGGGTAGGGCGCAATTCAGAAAACAAATACGCCTCAATACCATTGGCTGAGAAAATCTCAGCCACCATTCGGGCGAATGTCTGACTGTTGTTTCTGCAATCATAAGCGATGGCGATTCTAATTTGTTCGCTAGGAAATGACTGCTTGAGATAATTGGCCAATCCTTGCGTGGCCATACCGAAGGTGTATTTGTTCACTCTGTTTGAACCTACACCCATCACTCCGCGCATGCCACCGGTTCCAAATTCAAGGTCACGGTAGAAAGCATCTTCCAGTTCCTTCTCAGGACCATCTAGAAGCGCTTGGATTCCATTCTTGAAGGATTCTTCCGTATCCTGCTCTAACCATCTTAAGGCGTTTTCTCTTGCTGTCATCACGTAGAATTAGGGGTGCAAATTTAATTGCTTGAGCATGGTGATAAATAGTGGGGGAGAAGTTATCTACGAGTAGTGGTGAATCACTTCTGTTAAGTCATGGGTAACGTGTTGTTTAATAGTAGTTTGTGTTCATTTCGTCCCTTGTCGGTTAACGCAAACTTATGCTAGAATAACAGTGGACTTAACATTTGGGAGAGTTGTGGTAGAAGCCTTAAACTAAGCATAATTGAGTGTTAAATCGTGCCGTTGAAATCTACTCGTCCTTTGTAGTACAAAATGAAAGCATGGAATCACTTAAAACTTTAGTACGAGAGATTGAGCTTTGGATAGTTGAACTTCTGGCCTTTAAGCTGGGCAGTTTGAAAGATGCTTTGCATCATCACTACTCACCACAAATTCCTTCTCATTATGAAAACGCCTAAGCGCAAGATTGACGTTTTGGTTATTTCTGATGTGCATTTAGGGACCTATGGCTGTCACGCCAAAGAGTTGTATGAATACTTAAAAAGCGTTGAGCCTAAAAAGGTCATTTTGAATGGCGACATCATTGATATATGGCAATTCAATAAGCGCTATTGGCCTAAGTCTCACATGAAGGTGATCAAACACATTTTGGGATTGGTTTCAAAAGGAGTAAAGGTTTATTATATCACGGGAAACCACGATGAAATGCTACGCAAGTTCGTTGGTTTTAAAATGGGGTCGCTCGAAATTGTGAATAAGGTGATATTGAAGTTAGACAATCAAAAAGCATGGTTTTTTCACGGTGATGTATTTGATGTGACCATGCAACACTCTAAGTGGCTAGCCAGGCTAGGTGCAGTTGGTTACGATACGCTCATTGTAATTAATCGCTTTGTGAATTTCATTTCTGAAAAAATGGGGCGCGGACGTATTTCACTGTCAAAAAAGGTGAAGAATGGAGTGAAAAGTGCCGTTAGCTTCATTAATAATTTTGAGCAAGTGGCTGCAGATATAGCCATTGATAATGGCTATTCGCATGTGGTGTGTGGCCATATTCATCAGCCTGAAATGCGCATAATTTCCAATGCTAAAGGATCTGTGCAGTACTTGAATTCTGGCGATTGGATTGAGAATTTAACCGCGCTTGAATATGTGAATGGAAAATGGACGCTTTATTCCTACCATGATGATATGATCGTGAAGCACCTCAACATAGATAATACCCGAGATGACGGTAACGTACTTGACGCCAGTGAGCTATTTGCGGGTATGGTGAAGGAATTTGAATTATTGGCTTCATGAGGATATTATACGGCATACAAGGCACCGGCAATGGGCACATCAGTCGAGCAATGGAGATACTTCCAGCGTTGCAACAACGAGGCGATGTGGATGTGTTAATCAGCGGTAGGCAAAGTGAATTGAATTTACCTGTTGACGTCAACTATCAGATGCAAGGATTAGGATTTGTGTTTGGTAAAAAAGGAGGCATTGATTTGGTGGAGACCTATAAGAAAAGTAGACTCAAGCAATTCTATAAAGAAGTGAAATCAACTCCGGTGCAGGACTACGACCTAGTGATCAGTGATTTTGAACCGATCACCGCTTGGGCTAGTCTCCAAAAAGGAAGGCAATGCTTTGGATTAAGTAATCAAGCATCGTTGCTATCTTCCTCAGTACCATCGGCCAAATCTGACGACTTTGTGGGTAAGTTCATCATTCGAAATTATGCTCCCTGCAGCATCAATTTCGGATTCAGTTATAAGGCCTACGATCAAAATATTTTCACGCCCATTATTCGCCAAACTATTCGAGAGCGTGACACTTCCAATAAAGGCCATTTCACCGTTTACTTGCCTGCTTATTCAGATGAAAAGATCATTTCTATCTTAAGTGAGGTGAAAAATGGTGATTTTGAAGTGTTTTCTAAGAAGTCTAAGGAGGCATATACTATCGGAAATATTGTTGTTCAGCCGTTGCAAAAAGACGCCTTTGAAGAAAGTTTGTTGTCATGCGCTGGGGTGATCACAGCGGCAGGATTTGGCACGACTACGGAGGCCTTGTTTCTGGGTAAAAAACTATTGGTTATTCCTCAAAAACATCAGTATGAGCAAGCCTGTAATGCCCATGCTTTGCAACATGAAGGTGTAAGTGTGATAAAGTCATTGAAAACGAAGCACATTGATAAAATACGCGCTTGGATAGACTATGGCGAAGTGGTAAAAATGAATTACCAAGACCAAACCGCTGCGTTAATTGATGAATTAATTTACAATTATCACAGCGTTGCAGATCCCTATACGCAGTACCTCGAGCGTGATCAATACACTTTAAAAAGCGCTTGATATTGAAGACTTCACTTATTGATATTGGGGCTTACGCTCCGATCACCAACGATTATTCTAAAACCGATTTCGGAACTGACTTTGTGTGGGGCGTGTCGAGTTCTGCACACCAAACAGAGGGTGCGCATTTGGCCGATGGCAAAGGGCCTTCCATTTGGGATGATTTTTCAAACAAGCGCGGAAGCATTGCAGATAATGCCAATGCCAATGATGCCTGTCTGTTTTATTACAGCTTCGAAGAAGACTTGCGCTTAATGCGTGAACTGGGCATCAAAAACTTTCGTTTCAGCATCAGTTGGTCCCGTATTTTACCACACGGAACGGGAGAAATAAACTACTTGGGAGTTTCCTTTTACCACCGATTGATTGACGCTTGCCTTGAAAACGGCATTGAACCTTGGATCACGCTTTATCATTGGGATCTTCCGTTGGCATTAGAGCGCAAAGGTGGATGGGCCAATCGCGAAATCATCCATTGGTTTGAAGAATATGCAATGCTTTGTGGTAAGCTATTTGGCGACCGTGTGAAGAATTGGATGGTATTGAACGAACCGATGGTATTCACCGGAGCGGGATATTTTTTTGGAGTGCACGCGCCTGGTAAAAAGAGTATGAAGGCTTTCTTGGCTTCAGTGCATCATGCCACGCTGTGTCAAGCCATTGGTGGCAGAGCGATTCGTTATACCGTGAGAAATGCCAGAATTGGAACTACCATAAGTTGCTCTCACATCACGCCAAGGCGCGAAAATGCTGCAGATATCAAAGCAGCTACGAAAGTGGATGCACTCTTAAACCGATTGTTTGTTGAACCATTTTTAGGATTGGGATATCCCACTCACGACCTGCCTGGATTAAATCTGATTGAGAAGTATATGAAACCAGGCGATGATCAAAGGATGGTATTCAACTTTGACTTTTTAGGCATCCAGAATTATACGCGTGAAATCGTTCAGTATTCTATGTTCACACCAATTGTGCGGGCGAAGATTATACCTGCTGAAAAACGAAAAGCAAACCTCACGGCCATGAAGTGAGAAATTTATCCGGAAGGATTGTATGAAATGCTCTTGAAGTTTTCGAAATACGATGGCATAAAAGAGTTAATCGTTACTGAGAATGGTGCTGCCTTTGAGGACTCGGCTGATGGTAAAATCATCAAGGACACCAAGCGCATGAAATATTTAGACGATCACCTTTATCAAGTGCAACGCGCCCAGCGTGACGGAGCAAACGTGAAGGGCTATTTTGTGTGGACGTTGATGGACAATTTTGAATGGGCAGAAGGTTATCGTCCACGCTTTGGGTTGATCTATGTGGACTTCAAAACACAAAAGCGTTATTTCAAACATTCCGCTTTATGGTACGCTGAATTTTTAGCTTCTTGATCCATAGTTTGCCCTTTTGAAGGGTATCGATTCAAAGCGTAGATTTGTTGTAAATATTATAAGCCATGCGTTTTTTATCCTTCCTCGTTCTCCTATCAATTGTGATCGCTTCTTGTGGAAACCCTGAAGCAGAAAAAGCGGCCCAAAAAGCTGTTTCCGATAGTTTGTTGCAAGTGCAGCAAGATTCTTTGTTGGATGTGTTCAGAGGTGAGCTTCAAGACATTTCGCAGCGTATTAGCCAAGTATCTGTGCGTAATGGTTTACTATCCATTGATTCCAATGAAGGTGATGTGCTCTCAAAAGACATGATTTTAAAGCGTGTTGAGTCGCTAGACGGACTTCTATCTAATAACAAAGCTGAATTGAATCAGCTCTATGAGCGCATGCGCAAGAGCAATGTGAAGAACAAGCAGATGGAAGATATGCTTCAAAGTATGCAGGCACGCATCGCTGAGCGCGAAGAGCAGATTGATAAATTGATGGCGATGATCAATGATAAAGATGTGGTGATTGATGAGATTAAAGCAAGCTTAGACAGCATGCGCAGAGACAATATCAATTTGACAGAAGATGTGATTCACATGGATGAAGAAATGCACACCGTGCACTACATCATCGGAGAGCAAAAAGAATTGAAAGAGAAAGGCGTTATTACGAAGGAAGGTGGTATTCTGGGGTTAGGAGCTTCTAAGAAATTAGATGTGAGTAAACTCGATCAAACCCTCTTTACTGAGGCTGATAACCGGGAACTTTTGTCAATTCCATTGTACTCTAATAAGGCCAAACTTATTACCAACCATCCTGAATCTTCTTACGAGTTTATTATGGATTCAGAAGGGCAAGTTGAATCTCTCAAGGTGATCGATAGAAAAGCATTCTGGTCGGTAACTGATTACCTTGTGGTTGAGGTAGACAATTAAATTTTGTCGCTTTTTCTGAATATTTTATCAAAAAAGGATTCGTGCTTAGCAAATATTTTGAAGAAAGTCGCTGATTACCAAATCTTTTAGCCTCGAATTACGTCTTATGTGTAAACCTCATAAAGACGATCATGAAACTGCTGCGATTTTTCCGATACAAATACCTTCTCAATTCTAGAAAAAGACACTATGCCTCACTGGCATTGTCAATCGCTTTAGCCCATGCCTCTTTCGGTCATGCGCGCTATAGATCAGTTGGAAACGGTATTTCAGACATTGAATTGTCGTTGGATCAAGATCAGAAGTTTCAATTGCATCTCAACAAGCTGGATGAGCATAAGGAATACACTGTAAAAGGAAAATGGACCATGGATCACGATAATTACGTGCTTCAATTCAAGCGTTCAAAGTTTGATATTCCAAATTTATTCTCCAGTAATACAGGATTCCAAAAAGCAATTATTGTTCAAGGAAAACGCACGGTGAAAATTCCTGCTAACCGCAACGGAGTGGTGATTATGGGTATTTATTGCCCACGCTTGAGCGCCTGAGCCTTTTCTTCCTCGTCTAAAGCGTTTGGATTGTACTTGATGAACATGTTTATCCAAACACTTCTTCCTAGCCTAAATGTTAGCGGAGCCAATACGAATATGGCAATGATGATCCCGATCAAATAGTGGTGTAATTCAAAGTTATTTCCCAACACATTCATTGCAAGAAACACGGCTATTGCTATTCCAACCGTAAAGCCATAATTCACATACATCGCACCGTAAAAAAACGAAGGCTCTAGTTGATAGAGTTGATTGCATTTTTCGCAGCGCTCTGGCATATCAAAGAGCTTCTTCAAATGGTAGGGATTGCGATCATCAAACAATTCCCCTTCGCGGCATTTGGGGCATTTTTGATTGATTATGGAGTAAAGCTTGGTTCCTTTCAACACTCTAACTTTGAGAAGGCAAAGTTCGTCAAATGTTTTAGAGTAAAGCTAGCTGCTAGTGACTAGTTGCTAGTTGCTAGGTGTGAGGCACGAGGGGAGTGATTGGATTGATTGAGTCATTCATGATTTATAATTGATGATTGGAGAACCAATGAACCTTGAATCACGAATTATGAATCTTGTCCCCACTTGCCACACTTCGACCAGTGTTGCTGCGCACCACGCTCAGCATGATAGACTGCGATCAACCTATCCCACAACGCTAATTCACAGCCTTGACTTATTATTCACAAGTCTGTTTTTTTTCGGGTATTCATGAGCTCCCTTCGGTCGGTTAGTTTCCTTTTGTGTCAAGACAAAAGGAAAGAAAGATCATTTCAAAGGATGTTCTCTTCATTTCTTTTATGGCTAAAAGAAACGAAGCAAAGAAAAGCCTTGAAGACTCAAAGGCGATTTTTTTGTGCAAGGCCGCAAAAAACCGCGGATGTGTTTTTACCGTTCTTCTGAGAGCTAATGTTACGAGTATTCGGACGTTCGTAGTCCGATATTACCTCGCAGATGTAAAAACCCACCGCTATCGCTGTTGAGTCTTCACCCTAGCATTGAGCACAATGATTAGTAACAACATCAACTAACCCACACCGCTAATTCAATGCGGTGAAAGGCCTTGAATTCAAGAAGAGCAGGTTGCTTTGTGAATTCCTAGCCTTGATATTACTCACAAGGCTGTTATTGATTGGTATTCGTGAGCTCCCTTCGGTCGGTTGGCTCAACTTTGGATCAAGCCAAAGTTGAAAAGAACAATAAAAGAAGCTAGGGCGTATGCGATCAGAATGACGCTAACATTCAGCCCAACCATGAACCAAGAACTATGAACATCTTCCAATCTCGCCCGTCACACTTCGACCAGTGTTGCTGCGCACCACGCTCAGTATGACAGGCTATGGTTAAGTGATCCCATAACCGTTAATTCAGAGTATTGAAAGGCCTGCGCAGCTCTCCGTAGAAATTGAGGTGAATTATAACGAGCACTCCAATGGTGAATCATAAATTATGAATCGCATCCCCCACCTGTCACACTTCGACCAGAGTTGCTGCGCACCACTCGAAGAGATAGAAAAGTGTCATGTCAGAGCGCTAAAAAAAACTAATGCTGCACGGCACACGGTAAGTGAACAAAGCCCTCCGCCAATTTCACCGAAACAGTGTAATAGCCATTGCTCCATTCTTGAGTAGGAAGTTGGGCATTTGTCTTGCCATTAAACTGTGATTGATAAATCACCCTTCCTTCAATATTCGTAACTATGATTTCTAACATCGACTCAGCAGAAGAAATTGTAAGAGATTCATTTGCTGGAGTAGGATACAGTGTAATGTTTTGGATCTTATCAATAGAATTCTCTCCAAGAGGGAATACTCTCTTACAAGATGAAGTGTCACGGCAATTGCCCACCGTGGTTTCTAAAGCGAAACGTCCACCAATCGTTGAAGTATAAGTGCTTGATGTTTCTCCGGGAATAGGATTTCTTCCGTTATTACAGCTCAGCCATTGGAAGGTGGCATTTGGTTGAGTTTCGTTTGAAGAAAGTGTACCTGTTTCTCCATCTAAACTTATCGTTTCGTCTATTTGATACGTCACCACATTCAGATTAACAAGGGAGTCACAGCCACCATGCACGGTGAAGAAAAGATCTGAATAAGTACCTGATTGGCTTATTTCAATGGATCCAAACTGATAGGTCTCTCCATCGCAGAGCGTTAGATTCAAATTCTGAGTATACGTTTCGCCATTCATTAGTGTAAGCGCTACGGTTGAGTCACAGCCATATTGATTGGAGAAAACACCATTGTATTGACCTGCAGTGGTCAACGTTAAATTACCGAATTGATACGTTTCTCCATCACATAAATATGCAGTTACTGTATCATTATTCGTTGTACTGAAATCAACAGTAACTGTAACATTTGAATCACAACCGTGCACCGAGGTGAATGAACCGCTGTAGGTCCCAGGGTTGAAAATGAACTGATTGCCGAAGATGAATACGCCACCTGGACATATAAATGCATCAATGGTTTGATCGTAGGTCGGTTTGAATTCAACGATGTTGGTTACCAGTGAATCACAGCCAGCAGCCGAGGTGAACATGAATGAAACAGTATCAGTGCTGGTAACTGGCTGTCCGTTGAACAAGAAGGTATCGCCATTGCACAGCTGAAAGGTATCGTGCATATCATAACCTCCTACGTTGAGGTTGAGTAACACATTAGAGTCGCAACCATATTGACCTGTAAAGCTTGCACTATAAAGACCAGTGGTGCTAAATGTTTGTCCGTTGAATGAATAAGTTCCATTGCAGATTTGAGCGTTTACTATTTCTTCAACACTCACAATGCTGTTGTCTATGATTGTTCCATAGTGGCCTGACCAAAACTCTGCATCATTTCCGCCACACGAAACTTTTACATAGCGCAAACCTGCCCCGTAATTATCCAATGTGCCCGCCACAGTATCCCAAGCACTGGTTGTGATAATTGGTGAAGCTTGTGATCCCAAATTGTAGCTTGCCAACACCGTATTGGCGGCCGTTAAAAGTTCGATTTTATAGTAGTATTGATCAGCATAGTTTACGGTGTGCCCCTTATACATCTGCATGTAAGAAATCTTAGGTTCCTGATTGAGCTCAGCCTGGGTATAGCCATTGGCCAGTAAATCGATTTGCTGGGACATGGTTGACCAGTTGTAAGACGCTACAAAAGCTGATCCATAAGTACTGCCTTGAGTTGTCCAATTTGTGCCGATTCCACTAGAAAAAGTCCATCCTGTAAGTCCTGACGCTGCGTCACCATTTACCAAGAGGTTGTTGCATTGGGCGTTCGCAGAATGATTAACAAGGAGAATAAGTGCAATGGCGAAGAATGAGTAGAATGCTTTCAAGGGTACTGGGTTTTGATTGTTTGTTCGGTTTTCACGAAGTTAGCAAACTAGGAGGAGCTAGGAACTAGTGACTAGTTACTAGGAGCGAGGGGAGTGGTAGGGTTGATTGATCATTCATAGCTGGTGTAGTGATTGATCATTCATGATTTATAATTGATTATTGGAGAACGAATTAACCATGAACTAGGAATTATTAAGCATGAATTACAAATTGTAAATCTCCCTCCCAGAACCCGAGAAGGGGATCAAAGGCAGCTCGCTATGATCACTGTGGTCTTTTTTCTTTTAGCCTTCGCCTAGTTTCAAAAATCACTTCAAGTGATATGTGAATGTACTGTCTGTTCGAGTGATCCGCCAGCTGGCGGATTGTATCGAGAACTACTAGAATACCTCTCAATTATAAATTATATATCCCTGTGCACTGCACAACCATAAACTATGAACATCTTTCGAGTGGGAGTATTCGCTTCAAAAATATCTTCAGCTAATTTAAGGCTATAGCTCAAAAGGTTTCTTTTGGTATTTTTGAGTAAGACTATCACTAATCAAAATTTCACGCTCTTCAAGGGCGAACAGATAGTTCCTCAATTGCGCTCTGGGCAAAACACTACGTTTATAAGAAATAAATTAAGTCAAATGAAAATTATATTTACTCTCCTTACACTTTTAGCAAGCGTTTTTTATTGCTCGGCACAAGGGCAGGTGGAGTTTTTCCAAGGGACATGGGAAGAAGCCTTTACTAAAGCGGCAAAAGAAGAAAAGCATGTCTTTGTAGATTCATTTACAGACTGGTGTTACTGGTGTAAAGTAATGGATAATGAAACTTTTACTGATCCAGAAATAGCAGCTTATCTCAACGCAGAGTTTGTTCCAATAAAAGTGGATATGGAAAAAGGATTTGGGGTCAAAGTAGCTATGAAGTATCGTGTCAAAGCGTTCCCTTCGCTCCTTTATTTTAACCCACAAGGAGAGCTCCTCGAAAAGCAAACTGGCTACGAAAGAGAAAATCCTAAATTTTTAGATCATCTACAAGAGATACGTGCCGATAAGAGAGCACAACCTTATTCATTTGCTTCGCAAGATTTTAATCTAGAATATCCAGATTTTGTTGAAGGCGTATTCGGTATAGATGGTAAGCGAACAAGAACAGATGCTGAGACTGTAGATGCTTGGTTAGAAACAGAAAAAGATCTCTTTAATGAAGTCGCTTGGACAGCTATGACACAGTGTCCTACAGGAGAAAAATACCAAAGGCAAATTATGGATAACGCTGACAAGTATGTTTCCTTATATGGAGCGGCTGAATTTGACAGTTATCTCGTATCTCGTATCGTCTATCCTAAAATCGAGATGGCTGGAAAAGATAAAGACAAAGTGATGTATGATGAAGCTATCTCTCTCCTCAACAAATACCACATTGATGAAGAAGAAAAAGCAGGCTTGATAGAGAACTTTGAAATGAACTACCTTAAAGCGACAGGCGACTGGGTGGCATACACGATGAAAGCAGATGCTATCCTGAAAAGTAAGCCACTAGAGGAGCAATTAGGTTTTGCTAATTCTGTAGCTTGGACGCTTTATGAGAAATGTGAAGATCCTAAGTGTCTTAAGATAATCGAAGCTTGGATGGATAAGGTTGTAGAGCTAGAGCCTAATTATATGTACCTAGATACTTATGCTGCACTCCTTTATAAAAATGGAGATTTGTCTAAGGCAAAGAAATACGCTGAAATAGCTATAGAAGTTGGTGCTAAAGACGAGACAGATACTGCGGAGACGGCCAGTTTGCTAAAGAAAATAGAAGAGAGCATGGAGGATGGGCAATAAATAGCCGTCATTTCATACTTCTTACTAACCATCTTAATCGTGAAGCTGAGCAATCATTCAGCGTATAGCGAGGACGTTGATTCTTTGGTTCAATTCCCAAAATTTCAGCTAATTTAAGGCTATAGCTCAAAAAGTTTCTTTGTTCTCATGATCCCACCGAACCCGATAAGGGAATCAAAGCCAGCTCGCCATGCTCACTGTGGGCTTTTTTCTTTTAGCCTTCGATCAAGCAAGCTTGGCTTAAATGATGGGCCGTGATTAACTCAATTGTTTGATCAATCCGAAAAGCATTTTTGATAATTCTTCCAGTTCAGCATAAAATTGATCAAACGCTTCTTCTGAGATGGAACCGATGTCTTTCAGGTAATCGAAGATTGCCACACATTCAAAAACTGAACCTCTGGAAATAACATAGAAATTTCTTTTGTCGGGTTTCGTAAATCTTCCCGTTCCTTCTGCAATGTTAAGCATGATGCTGAAAGAAGCTCTTCTCAGCTGATCATTTGTTGTTCTATCTAACGTGGAATTAGAAAGAAAAACATTTACTTTTTTGTTGAAATCCTTCGCTTTGAGATAGACGGTCAGTTTTTCAAAATCAAACATAGTCGCAGCCTTTTAGGAAAGTCAAAATAGGAAATTTTGAAAAGATTAGAGTTTAAGCGCTGACTTGAAAAAGTATCGAGTTAGAGTCTTGAAGGAAAACAGTTTTGTTAAGCTTGCTCTCCAAACTCTAGACTCACACTCAAAACTGTTTTAATAAGGTATCTACTCATTACTCTGAACTCAAACTCGTTACTCAAATCTGCGGCAGTTTGAGTTGGAGTGTGAGTTTTGAGGGACAAAACAATTTTTCGTGCGAGTTCTTCGTCTCAAGACTCAGAACTCGCACTCAAAACTGTTTTGTGGAGCTGGTGGGAGTCGAACCCACGTCCAAACAAGGAACCATAAAGCTTTCTACGAGCTTAGCCTGCTGATTGGTTTTCGATTTTAGCCAGGCCAGAGGCAGCCAAACCAAAACTTATCTTCTTAATTTCAAACAATCACCGAAGCCTTGATTATTCTATTCTGTCATTGACCACGCCTCTATCAACACAGGGGTCAGACAAACCCGTGCCAGAGACGTCTCGTCCCATACCTAGTATGAGATAAAGCCTAATCTTCTATCGAATGATTAAGCAGCAAGAGCGTAAGATGTTTCGCCAGTTACAATTTTAAACAGCTTTTTAACGAGGTGCTATTCAATCCCCGGCTTGCTTACAGTATCATCCATCTTGCTGTCAAAACCGGTCAGCCCCAAAGAACAAGTGACAAAGGTAGGGAATGATTTGCTCAAAGCACCATCCTTGTTGACGTTAAAGATTATTAAGATCATGGCACAATGAAGAATATTAACTCGCCACAATCTTTACTTCCCGTAGGGAAAAGACGTTATCTTTGGCGCCCTTATGAAATTTACTCTCCGTCATCTTTGGATTGCTCTCATAGCGGTTGTTTTGTATTCCTGTGTAGGGAAAAAAAACTGGTCTATTTACAAGATAAAGAGGCTAAGGGAAGTGAACGTTACGAGAAAGACGTCAACCTACCTTCTATAACCGATACTTATCTCCTCCGTCCTGGCGATATTCTTTTTGTAAACATGCAGAAATTCGTGGTAGGAGAAGAACTATTTAGTATTTCAGGTTTCGAACAAGCCAACCGTATTGGGCAAATGCAACACCCATTTCTTCAAGGCCATAATGTAGACGGTGAAGGAAACATTGACTTACCACTTCTAGGAAAAGTTAAGGCGGAAGGACGATCCATAGATCAATTACAAACAGAGCTGAAAGGTGCTGCGATGAAGGAGTATCCCGGGGCCGTTGTAGAATTGTTTCTATTGGACGGAATGGTTTCTGTCTTGGGCGAAGTGAATAACGCTGGAAGATATCCCATTTATAAATCCAAGAACACTATTTTCGATCTTATTGCTTCAGCGGGTGATTTGGGAGATTATGCCAATCGTTCCAGCATCAAGATATTGAGAGAAAAGGATTTATCCCTCAATTCCAAGTGATGGGAGGTCAAATGACGGGTCAGAAGACCTATTTAGACGTTGCTTTAAGCGGCTTGCTCATTGAAGGAACACTGAAGGCACAATTCGATTTGATGAAGTTGCTGAATGAAGATTCGAAGTTGGAAGTTTCTCCAAACATCGGTGTTGCGGCTGGGTATTATACATCGGAGATTACACGTGAGAGTACGGGAGCTCCTGTTGATAATTCATTTAATGTAAACCAAGGCGAAACCTTTGGTTTTGCTGCAGCTTGGGGAGGCCGTGTAGGCTATCAAATCAACGACACATGGAGTGCGTTTACAGGATTGGACATGCGTTACTACTTGACTGATCAGTTAGATGCTTACCAGGGTTTGAATTTACCAGCGAACGTTGAGTCAGGAAATGACTGGACATCTTATGCTTATGTAGGTGTAGGATTTACATTGCCTCCTGGAAAAGGAAATACAGGTGATATTGAGAAAGATATTGATCCAAAAAGACTATTCAACGGTCAGTTTACGTTTAACAACTTGCCAAAGTCTGGTGTGAAGTTAGAATTGTATGATGATAAGGATGAGTTATTGTCTACAACCGAAACAGACAACAGCGGTAACTTCAGCTTTCCTAAGTTGAAGCCAAACAAAGAATACATGGTTCGTCTTGCTGATGAGGATGCGGATCTGGGTAAGAATGGTAAGATATACGTGATCAACGAGGCGAGAGAAAAAGTAGCCATTGCGGACAAAAAAGGTGATAACAGATTTGTGTATACGCACATCACTCAAGATGAGGTGGCCATGTTAGCTCCAGTTGAAGTAGAGACCGAAGAAACGTCCATGAAAGGTTTGTTTACTTATAAGAAATTAGCGAAAGGTGGAGTGAAGTTGAATTTGTATAACCAAAGTGGTGAGAAGGTTGCTTCTACGGTAACGGATATTGGTGGTCAATTCAAATTCCAAGGCTTGAGCCCTGATGAGGCATATGTGGTGAGATTGAATGAAGACGATAAAGACCTCTTCAATGAAGGCCGCTTGTATATGTTGAACAGCGAGAATAAGCGTATCGAGAAGACAGTGCGTCCTAAGTTCAATGAGTTCACATTCGATCAAATCGGAATTGAAGAGGCTGATAAGCTGCCAGTATTGGTTGAAACGGATGACGAAGCGAAAATGAAAGGTGTGTTTGTTTACAACGACCTTCCGAAAGCTGGAGTTAAGGTTTACATCATAGATGATAAAGACAACAAGATTGATTCTGTGATCACTGGAGTAGATGGATCCTTCCAATTCTCTGAGTTGGTGCCAAACAAGGATTACATGGTGAGAATAGATGAGAAATCAATGACAGATACGAAAGGTGTTGACATGTTCTTCTTGAATGCTGACAACGAGCCAGTAATGAGAGCAGGCGCAGAGAAAGACAATAAGTTCTCTTTCTCAGCACTTCCTGAAGATGAGATTGCAGGCCTTCAAGTATTGAAGGTTGAGCAAGCTGGAGAAGGCAAGTTGCTCTACAGAAGAGAAAGTGTTGATGGGGAATACGTTTCTGCGACAGATGGAGATTCAGCTGAAGTGCATGCTTTTGATATTGTTGAAGGAACTCCAGACTCTAAGGATGAGCCTGTGAATAAGAAGACGAACATTTACAATGTAGACTTCGAGAAAGAAACAATCTTCTTTGAGCATAATAAGTACACCATATCTCAAGATCAAACAGGATCTAAAGGTTCTGTGATCGCCAAGAAGATGAAGGCAAATCCTGCGATGCGCGTTCAGATCCAAGGCTATGCTTCTCAGCCTGGAACGGAGGCTTACAAGAGACTGTTGAGTCAGCGTAGGGCGGATGAGTTGAAAGAATTGTTGGTTCAGAAGTATGGTATCGACAAAGGAAGACTCGAGGCGATTGGCAAGGGAGAAGATCCATCAGCTGATGCTACTGAGGCAAGAAGAGCTCGAATCATCATTCTTGAATAAGAATTAATTATAGAATTAAGAAAAGCCCTGCATCTTTGCGGGGCTTTTTTGTTATTTTGAATATCTGTGAAAACGAGACTAATCATATCGGTTGTATTTCTCTTGGCGAGTCTTTCGATGAGTGCCCAAGGGTATTATTGGAAAAACGCGGGTAAGAAAAAGTATATTCAAAACCTCACGGTTGATGCTGGACTTGGCCTTCGCATGTATTCAGGCGATATTCAGCAGCGAGGCTCGTTGTTTAATCCCATGAAATTGGCTTACGGACTTGGAGTGCGCTATCAGGCAAATGAGCGATTTGGATTTGCACTGAACGGTGCTGGTCGCGGATATAAGGGAACAGCAGAGCAAGGAGCTGGATTTCCCGATGCCATGGAAGAAATGAATGGCAAGCTTTGGGAAGGAAACCTAACGGTTCAATTCAGTATTTTGAAATGGACAGATTTTACCAAACGTCAATTCACAGATAGAGATCCAGTCACAAAAGGCAATGTATTCATCGGAGTTGGCGGAGGAGCAGCTTTGTTTAATGGTTCTTACTCATCGCTAAGGTATGCCACAGCCACAGCTTTGGATGTATTGGGCAATGATTCTAACTATACCTATCCAGTTTCAACTTCGGGATCAGGATCGGGATTCGGATTTTATGTTCCCATTGTATTTGGTGCGCGGTATCGCTTTGATCCCATGTGGAGTTTGGGAGTGGAGATGAATTATCACATGTATTTCTCTGATAATTTGGATGGACTGGAACGTGGAAAGAAAGACGCCATGTCGCTTTTTATGCTGAAGTTGGGATACACCTTCGGACAAAACAAGAAAAAAGCCAATATTGGCAAAACACCGAATCAAAAACGAAAGGGTAAATGATAAAATTTGGAATTATCAAAGAGGGGAAAGTGCCAACCGATGAAAGGGTGCCATTGACTCCTGCTCAGATTGCCAGATTGATCAATACCAAGAAAGAAGGCAGATTCGTTGTTGAAAGATCCGATGTAAGAAGGATTAAAGATGCTGAATACGAGGCGGTGAATGTTGAGATGCAGGATGATGTGTCTGACGCTGATGTTTTGTTGGGTGTCAAAGAAGTTCCAATTGATCAATTGGTTCCAGGAAAAACGCATTTATTCTTTTCGCATACCATCAAAATGCAACCGTATAATAAGAAATTGCTCAAGGCGGTTTTAGATAAAAACGTACGACTTATTGACTGGGAATGCCTGCGAGATGCCCTGGGAAGAAGGGTGATTGGCTTTGGAAGATATGCAGGAATTGTTGGTGCCTACAATGGTTTTAGAGCCTATGGATTAAAGCATAAAAGCTTTGAATTAAAGAAAGCACATGACTGCATTGATCGGAAGGAGATGGAGGCTGAATTGGATAAGATTAAACTGCCTAACCTGCGCATTTTATTGACTGGAAGAGGTAAAGTGGCTAAAGGCTCTATGGAGATTTTGGATGCTATGAAGGTCAGGAAAGTGGGTATCCGAGAATACCTCAAAGGAGGATTTGATGAGCCTGTATACTGTCAAATAACGTTTACAGAATATTTCCAACCAAAAGACCATGGCGGGTTTGATGTGAAAGAGTTTTATGCTCATCCAGAACGTTTTAAAAGTGATTTCATGCGTTTTGCAAAGTCCACAGACTTCTTGATCGCAGGACATTATTGGGATTCTAAATCACCATTTCTTTTTACACGTGAAGAAGCACGCTCTTCGGAGTTCAACATCAAATTGGTGGCTGATATTTCATGTGATATTGATGGTCCCGTGGCTTCAACTTTAAGACCATCCAGTATAAGCGATCCCTTTTATGGTTATGACCCTCAATCAGAAAAGGAAGTTGCTTTTGATGCGGAAGGGGCGATCACGGTTATGGCGGTAGATAACCTTCCCTGCGAATTGCCGCGGGATGCAAGCTATGATTTTGGCGAGATGTTTATTTCCTCTGTGCTTCCTAGTTTCTTGAATGGAGATAAGAAGGATATTTTGAAAAAAGCAACCATTGCTCAAGATGGAAAAATCACCGATCACTACGCTTATTTGCGTGATTGGGTGAATGCTTAAGCGTTACCCAATGCCTCGATAGTTTTAAGCGGATCTTCTGATTTGTAAACTGTGCTTCCAGCTACTAAAGCATTGACTCCAGCAGCAACCAATTTTGGTGCGTTTTCTAAGTTTACACCGCCATCTACTTCAATGATGGTGCGAGAACCTGCCATGTCGATCATCGCTTTTAAAGATCGCACTTTTTCATAGGTGTGTTCAATGAATTTTTGACCTCCAAAACCTGGATTTACACTCATAATTAAGACCATGTCTAGATCTTGAATAATTTCTGAAAGTAAAGAAACAGAAGTGTGTGGGTTTAATGCAACACCTGCTTTCATTCCTGCCTTTTTAATGGCGTCAATCGTGCGATGGAGATGAGGGCAAGCTTCATAGTGAACCGTTAAGATATCAACTCCCGCTGACTTGAAATCATTGATGTAAGGATCAGGATTTGCAATCATGGCGTGCACATCGAGCACTTTTGTCGTATGCCTTCTGAATGCCTCAATAATGGGTAGTCCAAAAGATATGTTTGGCACGAAAACACCGTCCATAACGTCTAAATGAAACCATTGTGCTGAGCTCTCATTGAGTCGTTCTGATTCTTCTTTTATCCTTGAGAAATCACTTGAAAGTAGAGAAGGGGCAACAATATTTTTCATGATCCAAAAGTAAAGAATGCAATTACTGTAAATCGAATATTATACGGACACTGAACGGTGCTTTTTCAACAATTTCAAGCTCACCTTGGAGCTGCCCTACTAAAAGTTCAATCACCTTAAGGCCAATGTGTCCATTATTTTTTACTTCTTCGAAATTGCCTATGCCAGTGCCATCATCTGCGTATTCTAGCACACCGGTTATTCCTTTCTTATAAAGCTTGATAGTTATACTTCCTTTTTCTAAAGTTTTGAAGGCGTGCTTCAGTGAATTAGTTACCAATTCATGGATGATTAAACTTAAAGGAACAGCTTGATCTACAAGTATTTGCGTATCGCTATTCCTGATAATGAGCTTAATACTTTGTTTCCCAGTTTTGTAAGATGAGATTATCTGTTTTACCAGGTCTTCAAGGTAGACTTGAAAGTCAATGTTTTCGAAGTGTTCTTCTAGGTAGAGCTTTTGATGAATCAAAGACATTGTTTGAACACGCTGCTGACTTTCTCTTATAGCGGCCTTTGAGGCGGGGTCTTCGACCTTTTTTGATTGAAGAAGGAGTAAGCTGGATATAATCTGTAGGTTATTATTTACCCTATGGTTAACCTCTCTAAGTAAGGTTTCTTTTTCGACAAGAGCCTTTTCAAGCGGCTTTTTTTGAGAAATTATCTCCTCATTTTTATCCTGTATTTCCCGATGCTCTTTTGATCGTTTTATCATGCAATAGGTAGAAAAAGAGGCGATTATGAGTGCAACGATGAATATGTATATGATGTTTCTATTTTTCTGGATTTCGGCACGTTCTTTTAATTCTTTGATTTCTTGAATGCTGAGGTACAACAAGTTGATAAAATGGATACAAATACTCAAGATGGAAATGAAGAACCTTATCCTATAACACCACCGATTAATGATAATGAAGAATCGATTGCCGTGGAAGAAAGTGTCGTAAACAATACTGTTTTTGAGAATCCACCAGTCAAAGAAGAACCGAAAGTGAAAAAGGCAGTTGCCTCTATGGATTATAGCGACTTTAGGTTGAAAGATGGCTCATTTGCTGAGGTAGTTGAAACACGCAAAGGATGGAACTTACATTTTGATTTCAATGAGTTTTTATTGAGTCGAAATCAAATGGATTATGTCTATGAAGTATTGATTCCATTGCTCAGAGAGAACCCGAATATGACTTTAGTATTAGAAGGTCATGCCGATAGCATTGGTTCAAACGATGTGAATTACAGAATGTCAGTTTTAAGGATTTCGAATGTGCTTTACCACATAGAAATGAATGGTATAGAAGATACTAGGATCACTGTTCGACCTAAAGGTGAATCAGAACCTTTAGCACCAAACTCCACTGAAGAGGGTAGAGCAATAAATAGAAGAGTAGAAATAATTAAGAGTACAGAGGAGAAGTAGCTTAACCTAGGTAAGCCATTAAAAGTTTACTTCTAGAAGTATGTCTTAATCTTCGAATTGCTTTTTCTTTGATTTGACGAACACGCTCACGCGTTAGATCGAATTCTTCACCGATTTCCTCTAGGGTCATAGGATGCTTTCCTGTTAATCCAAAATAGAGACGGATTACATCTGATTCTCTATCTGAAAGAGTTGCTAGCGAGCGTTCAATTTCTCTGCGCAAAGACTCATTTAACAACGAAATTTCTGGGTTGTTTTCGCTGTCTCCGCTCATTGTGTCATACATGTTTCTTTCGTCATCTTCTGATCCTAGAAGAGGAGCGTCCATAGAAACGTGTCGTCTGTTGTTCTTGATGTTTTGGCTAATATCGCCTTCAGCCATTTCTAGCTCAGTGGCGAGTTCATCGACTGTTGGTTCACGCTCGTATACTTGCTCAAGTTGAGCATAAGCACGATTGATTTTATTGATATTACCTATCTTATTTAAAGGAAGGCGAACGATTCTTGCTTGCTCAGCTAAAGATTGAAGGATTGATTGGCGAATCCACCATACAGCATAGGATATAAACTTAAATCCACGCGTTTCGTCAAAACGCTTGGCAGCCTTAATAAGTCCAAGATTGCCTTCATTGATTAGGTCTGGTAGACTTAATCCTTGATTTTGGTATTGTTTAGAAACGGATACCACAAATCTTAAGTTAGCACGCACCATTTTCGCGAGTGCTTGTTGATCACCTTGTTTAATGCGTATCGCTAATTCAACTTCTTGTTCGGCATTGATTAAGTCTTCACGACCAATTTCAGTTAAGTACTTGTCGAGAGATGCAGTCTCACGATTCGTTATTTGCTGGACGATTTTTAGTTGACGCATAGGTTAGGTTTTTCTCTCTATAAAGAAATACCATCCTGAAGGGAAAAAAAGAAGCCGATATTTAGACTTATAAATATCGGCTTGTTAAAAGTGTATTTGTAACGTACTCTTACTGAGCGTTGTTGGGCTCTGGGCGAGGAAGTAATGCCTTTCTAGAAAGTCTTAATTTCCCTGTTTTTACGTCAATTTCGATCAATTTAACCTCGATTTCTTGACCTGCTTTGAGAACATCTTCGACATTTTCTATGCGTTTATGATCAATTTCTGAAATATGAAGTAAACCTTCTTTGCCAGGAAGAATTTCAACAAAAGCTCCAAAAGCAGCGATGTTTTTGACCTTTCCTTGGTAAATTTCTCCAACTTCTGGTTTAGCAACGATGCCTCTAATCCAAGCCATTGCTTTGTCCATGCCTTCTTTATTGTCGCAGGCAATTTGAATCATTCCTTTATTGTCTTCCTCAGTAATTGAGATTGACGTTTCAGTTTTAGCCTGAATCTCTTGAATCACTTTTCCACCTGGTCCTATTACGGCACCAATCTGTTCCTTATCGATGAAAATGGTTTCAATTCTTGGAACATGTGGTTTGAAATCTGCGCGAGGCTCTTGGATGGTTTTAAGCATTTCATTTAAAATATGAGCTCTTCCTTCTTTCGCTTGATTCAATGCTTTTTCTAAAACTTCATATGCTAAACCATCAACTTTGATGTCCATTTGACACGCTGTGATTCCTTTCTCAGTTCCGGTTACTTTAAAGTCCATGTCACCTAAGTGATCTTCGTCTCCTAGGATATCAGAAAGAACAGAATACTTTCCATCCTTATCCATGATTAACCCCATTGCGATTCCACTCACGGGTCTTTTGATCTTCACACCAGCATCCATAAGTGCTAATGTTCCTGCGCATACAGTCGCCATTGAAGATGAACCGTTTGATTCAAGAATGTCTGATACTATTCTTATCGTGTAAGGATTGACATCAGATCCTGGAATCATGTTTTTCAAAGCGCGAAGCGCCAAATTACCGTGACCAACCTCTCTTCTAGAAACACCTCTTAAAGGACGTGCTTCGCCAGTGGAGAAAGGAGGGAAGTTATAGTGAAGTAAGAATTTCTCACTTCCTGAATGAAGAGCTCCATCAATTGTTTGCTCGTCAAGTTTTGTACCTAAAGTAATTGTGGTAAGTGATTGAGTCTCTCCTCTTGTAAAGATCGCTGAACCATGAGTCCCAGGTAGGTAATCAATTTCTGTCCAGATAGGACGAATTTCTGTCGTGGTTCTTCCATCAAGGCGCTTACCTTCCTTGATTACCATCTTTCGCATTGCTTCTTTCTCTACTTTATGGAAGTATTTCCCAACAAGTCCAGCCTTTTCAGCTTGCTCATCTTCGCTCAGTGTGCCGAGGTATTCGGCTTCTAGTGCTTTGAACGCATCGCTTCGATCGTGCTTAGCACTGGCTGACGTTGCGATTGTATAGCATTTGTCAAAGCAATAAGCCATAACATTTGCTTCTAATTCAGCGTCATTAGTTTCGTGAGAATATTCTCTTTTTGGACTAGACTTTTCAATTTTAGAAGCAAGATCTAATTGAGCTTGGCAGTGAAGCTTGATCTCAGCATGAGCAACTTTGATAGCGTCAAGCATTTCAGTTTCGCTCGCCTCATGCATTTCACCTTCCACCATCATGATATTATCTATCGTAGCAGCTACCATGATGTCCATGTCACAATCGGCCATTTGAGCGAAAGTTGGATTGACAATGAATTCACCATTTATTCTTCCAACGCGAACCTCAGAAACTGGTCCTGCAAAAGGAATATTTGAAACGGCTATGGCTGCAGATGCAGCTAAACATGCTAATGCATCTGGTTGAACGCTCTTGTCAGACGAAATTAGACTGATCATCACCTGAGTTTCAGCGTGAAAATCGTCTGGAAAAAGAGGTCTTAATGCTCTATCAATTAAACGCATTGTAAGCACTTCTCCATCTGAAGGTCTAGCTTCTCTTTTGAAGAATCCACCAGGAAACTTACCTGTTGAAGGATATTTCTCTCTGTAGTCTACTGTTAATGGAAGGAAATCGATTCCTTCTTTGGCATCTTTACTTGCTACTACTGTGGCCAGCAACATGGTTCCTCCTTGCTTGACAACTACCGAACCGTCTGCTTGCTTGGCAAGTTTGCCTGTCTCGATAGTGATTTCACCGCCATTCGTTGATGCGATGTTTTGTTGTGTTCCTAATATCATAGTTAAACGATAAGTATAAATATGAAAAAAGGCAATGAAGATTGCCTTTTTTCTAAAATGATTGGAAGATTACTTCCTTAGATTAAGTTCTTTGATTATGCTTCTGTAACGCTCAATGTCTTTTGCTTTGAGGTAGTTAAGAAGACTTCTACGTTTTCCAACGAGCTTAATAAGCGCTTGTTGCGTAGTGAAATCTTTACGATTTTTCTTTAAATGCTCTGTTAAATGAGCAATTCTGAAAGTGAAAAGAGCAATTTGCCCTTCAGCTGATCCAGTGTTAGAAGCCGCTTCTCCGTGCTTCTTAAATATGTCTTGTTTTGTTTCGCTAGTCAAATACATGCTAAAGCTTCTATTTCTTTATAAGGGGCGCAAATATATACATTTCTATCTCTGCGTCAATTACTTATTTAATTTTTAATTAGGGACAAAAATTGCCCTATTCTTTCTTTCAAATTTTTGCGATCTACAATGAAATCTAAAAAGCCATGTTCAAGCACAAATTCTGAAGTTTGAAATCCTTCAGGAAGCTCTTTTCCAATGGTTTCTTTTACTACTCGAGGGCCTGCAAATCCAATGAGAGCGCCTGGTTCTGCAATATTTACATCACCTAACATAGCAAATGATGCTGTAACGCCTCCTGTAGTAGGATCAGTTAACATAGAGATGTACGGTATTTTCTTCTCGCTAAGTTGGGTGAGTTTTGCACTGGTTTTAGCCATTTGCATGAGAGAAAAAGCCGCTTCCATCATTCTAGCACCGCCACTTTTACTTATTAAAATAAAAGGTGAGTTGTGTTCAATGGCATAATCTATAGCTCTAGCAATTTTTTCACCAACTACGGAGCCCATGCTTCCCCCAATGAATTGGAAGTCCATACAAGCAACTACGACCTTCTTTCTGTTAACATTTCCAGCTGCTGTTCTCACAGCATCATGCAATCCTGTTTTTCTAATAGAGGCTTGCAATCGATCAGCATATTTTTTGGTGTCTTCGAATGAAAGTGGATCACCAGAAATCATGTGAGGATTTATCTCGGTGTAGCGATTATTGTCAAATAACACTTGAAAGTATTGCAGAGAGCTAATTCGCTCATGATAAGCACATTTTTCGCAAACCCACAATGAATTGGCATGTTCCTCAGAGCTCACAACATGATTGCAGCTGCGGCACTTGTACCATAAACCTTCTGGAGTTTCTTTTTTTTCCGTTGTTGGAGTGCGAATCCCCTCCGTCATTCTTTTAAACCATCCCATGCCTAGTGCTTTGAATCGGTTGCAAAGCTATACCAATATTTGTGACATCATAATCCTTAAAAGGGATACTGAATGGCAAGGTTGAATGTTATTTGTGGGCGATAAGGAGCGTCCCATTCTGCCACTCGAGTAAAGCCTTGTGACTGTCTTTTGTCGTTTGCTGACGATCGCAATTGGTTGGTAAGTGTTTTTGGCTGGAAGAGCCATCGCTCTCCTTCTGGCAGTGCAGGATTTTTGATTTGAAGTCCGCCATCTAATCTTAAAATGAAGAAACTAAAGTTAAGTCGTATTCCTGCTCCAGGAGCAAGAGCAATTTCGTTATAGAATCGATCGAACTTAAACTCTGCTCCTTCCCTTTGAGGGTCTAAGTTCAATAGCCAAATATTTCCCATATCTGTGAATAGAGCTCCTTCTACTTGTTTGATGATGTGAAAGCGGTATTCTAAATTTAGTTCTAATTGAAACTCGCCAACTTGATCAATACCATAAGTTTCAATTTCTGAAAGACTTCCTGGGCCCAGTGCTCGCGCTCGCCAAGCTCTTATGCCATTTGATCCTCCTGCAAAAAAACTACGTTCAAAGGGAAGAGTATTCAAATTGCTGAATGGAGTTCCAATTCCACCAAAAAAGCGATATACCATTTTTGAATTCTCTGTGAGATTGACGTTTTTGACAAAATTCACATCAAATTTTATGTACTGGGCAAATGCAATACTGTCTATGAGGTATGAATTAGTTGACTCATCGTATGGAAGTCCAATAGATCCGCTTACTGCGCGCAAAAGGTTTCCTGCTGACTCAAAATTTAACTTGTAGTAATAGTAATTCTTGAATTTATTGATGTCTTGCGTTGTGTAAGAATAACTAATTCTGCCTGCTGCGATTATGTGGTCATTGTAACTATTTATAAGTAAAGAATTCCCGGTTTCTTGTAATTGCTGCTCGAATTCAGGCTCATTATCCAATTGAATAACACTCAAGTCCACTGGTGCGATTATTAGCTGATCCCTATCACGAAGTCTCATTGTATACTGATAGGTGGTATTCAATAAGTTTCTCTTGTACTGAGGGCGCACCTGTCTGTCTACGGAAGCGCTAATGTTCGTTTTTGGTTCTTTAAGCCATAGAAATTCTCTTTTTGAGATGCGCATTAAAAAATCAGGAATAGTTAAGCTTACCTGACTACCAAATTCATAAGTATTGAAAATGCTGATATTGCTTATTACCTCAGAGTTGGCGTCCGAATTTGTACTGTTAGTGCGTTGAGACTCTAATCCACCATAGATCTTCCAGTCAAGTTGCTCAGCTCCTCGGAATAGATTCCTGTTTTTATAGTTAACCGATGTTGAAATACCCAAGTTTCCAGATCGGTTCGTTCCTGTAGTCTCTAGACTAAATGAGTGTTTCGGAGCACGAGTTAAATTAATTCTTAAGTCCAACAATGCGGCAGAAGTGTCAATATTACTCTGAGAGTATTGCATGTCAATGAATCGAAAGTTATTCAAAGAATTCAGTCGTTCATAGCTGTAGTTTGTCCTGCTAAGTGAATATTGATCGCCTGGCGAGATGAAAATATTCCTCGATATCCTAAGAGGACGAATAAATGGTTTTCCTATAGAAAGGATGGATAAATTCCTGAATAGAATGGTATCTAATGGGGCTCTTGTTTTTGCTCGAGCATTGAAGTCTTCATTAATTACAATAGTGTTTAAAAAGTGTTTCCTATGCGATTTCTCCATAATGGAATCTTGCCCATTTATTGTTTCGGACAAACGCAGGTTTCTAAGTCTGACTGAAACATCAAACCGTGTACCAGGCATATTTGTATCTATATCATACAAAACATGAATCTTGTCAAAGGTGAAATACCCCAAGTTTTTCATTTTGTCTGTGAGTCGGTTGCGCTCTTTTTCGAATTGATCAGCATTGAACCGATCTCCCGGAGTTAATGTTGTTTTTACTCCATTTTCGTTTTTGAATTCTTTAATTAGCGCAGTGTCTTCAAAGGCATACTGTACTTTTCTTATCGTGTATGCAGGACCACTATTAATGTAAAAATGAAGTTCAGTGGTTTTTTTATCCAAGAAGGCAAAACCATTGACTGTAGCATCAAAGTAACCTTCGTTCTTAAGAGTTCGAAGAAGCTGGTCTTTGCTTTTTTCTAGTAAAATAGGCTCATAAATAGGAGGTGCTTCACCTACCGTATTTGTGAGGTAGGCGTTGAGTTTTTTATCCTGATTTCGTTTCGCAGCAAAATTCCAAACAGTAAGGTGAAAAGGGATGAATCCTAATATTTTTCTATAAGACTTTTGCTTTAGAGCTGTCTCAAGACTATAAGGATCAGCTTTGTATTCAAACTCATTATTTCCATTTAAATGGATCTGAGTTTTTACCACAAGATGTTGTCCATCCTCAAGATGCCGTGTTAATTGACATGATTGGAGCAACCAAGCGGTGAAAAGAAGAAATATGGCAGTGAAAAACTTCCTCATCAAGAGGTGACCTTATCTTTGGTTCAAAGCTAATGGTATTTAAGCGACACAATTGATTTCAAAAAATGAAATAAAACGTATTCGCGGTCTTCATCAAAAGAAAGGTCGGAGCGCTTCCCAGCAATATATAATTGAAGGGGAGAAGTCTGTCCGTGAAGCGCTTGAAGCAAATGTTGTTTTAATCGGGCTATTCACATTGGAAACGGCCCCTCAAGATCTTCTTCAAAGAGGAGCGTTGATTTCAGAGAAAGAAATGAAACAGATTTCAGCTTTGAGTTCAATTTCACCTGTGTTGGCGGTAGTTGAAATGAGTTTAAATAGATTGGACTTTGATTTGATTTCCACTCAAAAGGCAATTGCCTTGGATGGGATTAGAGATCCCGGAAATCTTGGCACTATTATTCGCACTGCGGACTGGTTTGGCGTTAAAACAATTCTGCTTTCTTCAGATTGTGTTGATCCATATAATCCAAAAACTATTCAAGCTACAATGGGTAGTTTTCATCATTTGGACGTTTTTCAAGGTGATTTGAAGACAATGATTAAGGCTGTCAAAGAAAAGAACACTGACTATAACGTATATGGTGCTTTGCTGAATGGTTCAGAGGCAAGCATTATTAAAGGATCAAATTACCCTGGACTTTTGATTATCGGCAGTGAGTCTCATGGTATTAGTGATACAATTCAAGATTTGTGTACTCATAAACTCACGATTGCTGGCAAAGGGCAAGCTGAATCTCTCAATGCCAGCGTTGCCGCAGCAATTCTGTTGGCCAGTTGGTTTGAAGATTAACCCTCGAAGTTAAAGGATAGCGCGATGATCCTTGAGTTTAACTGATTAACCGGATTAGCGAATTTTGTTTCGTCCTGAACAATGATGTTGTTGATTCCATAGCTAAACCTGAGCTCAGGGCTAAACTTGAAATACTCAAGAAAAAAATCAAAACCTACACCGGCTTCTACCATATAATTCATTCGCTGAAGTTTAACGATGAACTCTCCTTTCTCATCTACAGTATTGTCTACAAATTGTTGAGAGGCAAGGTCAATGCTGTAATTGAAACCTGCAAAAATGTATTGAGCGAAGTTGTTTACCCTGGCCGATCTATATTTCAAGTACAGCGGTATATCAACAAAAGTTGATTCAATTGTTCTTATAACTGGCGATTGAGCAGTATTGGAAGATGTGAAGTAGGTGTATTGCAAGTTGCGTGAAGCAAAAGCAATTCCGGGTGTAAATCTCAATCCAAAGTATGGCCCTAGATGCAATTCAGAAACAACATGAATAATAAACCCCGGCTCTCTGCCCATCTCTAATCTGGTGAGAGAGTCACCTAATGTCAAGTCTTGCTCAACGTTAAATCCATTACTGCTAAGGCCTAATTGAAAACCAAAATGAAGTTTTCGGTTATCAAATTTCGGTAGGTTTTCCGGTATATCTCTTTGAGCAATTGCACCCAAAGAAGTAATCGTTAAAACAATCAGTATTATAGGTTTACTAAAACGCATTAGATGCAAAGGAACGAAAGCTCGGCTAGTTTTATTTCTCAGCTAAGTATATTGTGGCAATTCCAAATGTTAATCTATACTCTCTAATCTTCTTATATCCCACTTCATCAAGGATAGATAAAAATGTTTTCCCCTCTGGAAATGCGCTAACAGATTCAGGCAGATAGGTATATGCTCTTGGGTCTTTTGACACTAGGCGACCAATATTAGGCAGTATTGCTTTAAAGTAAATTTTGTATAACTGCTTCATAGGAAATGTTCGAGGCTTTGAGAATTCCAAGATCGCTACGGCATATCCTGGCTTCAAAACTCTTTTTATTTCTCCCAATCCAGCTTTTAAATTCTCAAAATTTCTTACTCCGAAAGCTACTGTCACCGCCTCGAAATGGTTGTCAGGAAACTCAATGTTTTCTGCATCGCCTAGTTTTAGTTCGATCACTTTATCAAGAGCGCGCTTACGCATTTTGATTTTACCCACTTCAAGCATTCCTGCCGAGATATCGATTCCTTTTATCTCAGATGGCTTTAAAGACATAAGTTCCACAGCAAAGTCTCCGGTGCCAGTAGCTACATCTAAAATTATGGTTGGCTTGTATGGGCTGAGAAGCTTCACGGCCTTCTTTCTCCAAAGCTTATCAATATTCAGACTCAGCACATGGTTAAGAAGGTCATACCTTCCCGATATGTTGTCAAACATTTGAGCTACTTGCTCTTTCTTGCTACCTTCTTCTGCGTAAGGTTTTACTTTTTCTGCTGCGTTTTCAGTCATTAACCAACCATTATATGTTCTTCGGGGTAAGCATAATTAGTGCTTATTATCTTTCTAGAGAACGCGAATATGATAGATAATGTTCCCAGTCGTCCTATAAACATAGAAACGATCAGGATTAACTTCCCAGGATTACTCAACATTCCTGTTATTCCGGTACTCAGGCCACAAGTGGAGAATGCTGAAACCTCTTCGAATATTAAATCGATAAGTCCTCGATCGCTCATCGCTAAAATATGTCCCTCCGTCAAGCAAAGTGCATAGGTGCAAATAAGCATTCCTCCGCTGAATGTTACTAACACTGTAAAAGCTTTCAGCATATCATCTGTGGGAATTGTTCTTCCAAAAACTTCAACACTTTTTTTGCCCCGGATAATAGACCAAGTATTTATGCAGATAAGCCCAAAAGTGGAAGTTTTGATTCCACCAGCAGTTGAAAAAGTATTCCCTCCTATAAACATCATAAAAACCAGCATGAGCAGCGTAGCGGTTGATAGGCTGAATATATCAGCCGTGTTTAAACCTGCGGATCTCGATGAGACAGATTGAAATAGAGCAACAATTGTTTTCTCTACAAAAGTCAGATCTGATAGGGTTGTTTTCCACTCAGCAGCCATGTATAAAACCACACCTATACCGATAAGAATTAAATGAGTTCTAACGGCTAATATGGTACTCATATTTGGTCTTTTCCATGGATGTTTTAATCTGTCTCGCATCAAGCTTGGAGTGAAAAGATCAAACATTACTGTAAATCCAAATGCTCCAAGTAATACTAGCAAAGCAACAACCAAGTGCATCAAGTAAGCTTCGCGAATAAATGGCGCGTACATACCATCTGTCACGGTAGAAAAACCAGCATTGTTAAATGCCGAAATGGAATGGAAAATGCCGAAAAAAAGTCGATCTCCTGTAGTTTTCAGAGGCATGTCAGGTGTTATAAGTGCGTATATCAAAACACCTCCAACTATTTCTATTATCGCGCTTAAAGCAAATACTTTGATCAGCATTCCTTTTGCATTGAAGAATGCGTCTTTTGTAACAAAATCTTCAATGATGTCATCCTGTTTTAAACTAAATCCAGCCCTGTTGAGGAATGCAGCTAAATAGGCAAACGAGACAATATTCAATCCTCCTAACTTCATTAAGAGCATGATCACAAAATGCCCTTTGTAAGTAAAAAATGTGCCGGTATCAACTACGATAAGTCCTGTCACGCATGTTGCGCTTACGGAGGTAAACAGAGCATCGATAAAATCCATACTTCCCACTTCTATGGTCATTTCAGGCATTAAAAGTAGACCTGTGCCTAATCCAATAATTACAAGAAATGAAGAAATGAAAATCGTAGAAGGGTGAATCTTGATGTTGTTGAAAATATTTGTGTTGTCATTCAACTCAAAAAACACAACAATAAAAAGGTAGAACTGAAGAAATACAACTGATAGCGCTCCTAAGCTCTCTAAGCCTATTGCATTGAATATTGTTTGGACTATCAGCGTGTCAAAAAGGTTGTAAGAAATGCCTTCAAAAACTAATATCAGCACGAGTATACTTTCAAACCAATTGTCTTTTATGAACGTTATTGGTTCAAAGTCATAGAAAATTTTGACCAAGTAATGCAGTACATAGAAAATGAACGAAAACTGAACGATGCCTTGAATAATAATTGCTGTTTCAGTATCGTGGCTGAATCCATGAAAATAAAACAAGCTGCCTATAGCAACCATCGAAATCAGAATGCTTAAAACCTTTAGAATTTTGAGGTTCTTTGCTTTACTGCTGTAAATGATCAGATTGATTTTCTCACGTATAGATCTAATGTCCACTTTACAGAGATTTATTAATTTCTGCTAGAAGATCACTCTGTGTTATTGAGACGACACCTGGAAATTGGCAAACCCAACCACCAGCTAGGTTTGAAATAGTCGCAATATCCTTTAGGTCCATTCCAACGGATAATGCACATGTCGCAGCGGAGATTACGGTGTCTCCTGCTCCTGAGACATCTGCAATGGTTCTATTTAATGCAGCAAGATGATGTTGTTCATCACCATCAGTAATAAAAACACCATCAGCAGAAAGTGTGAAAAAAGCCGATTCTACCTGCATTTTTTCTTGAAGGCTTGAGTAAGCTTTCATCAAGTCGATATCATTGGACTTAAGATGGGGCATGTTTAAACCTTCCCTTAATTCCTTCATGTTAGGCTTGAATAAAGTCGCCCCCGTATAGCTGAAAAAGTTTTTCTTTTTGGGGTCAACAGTGACCTTAATTCCTTTTGAAACAGCTGTTTTAATTACTGATGCTATCAGTGATTTCGTGATACAGCCCTTATCGTAATCTTCAAAAATAATTGCCTGCGGAGAATGTGTTTCAATGAGTGTAGAGATTCGATGGAATAAATTTTCTTCATCCTTTTGCGCCAAGTCCGCTGTGATTTCCTCATCAAACCTTAAGAGTTGACTAAAGCCACTTACCATGCGTGTTTTCTGGGATGTCTTTCGAGACGAACTCTGGATGATTCCGCTTGTATCCAATCCCTCGTCTTGCATCAAACCAGAAACTGATTTTCCAGCATCATCATCACCAATGACTGAACATAGAATGCAGGAAGCACCCAGATTTTTAACGTTTAGAGCCACGTTAGCAGCCCCGCCTAATCTGTAATCTTTTGTATGAATATCTAGAACAGGAACTGGTGCTTCTGGTGAAATTCTAGAAACCTCGCCTTTGTAATAGGCGTCAAGAATTACATCTCCAATAACGAGAATTTTAAGTTGATTGAACTTTGAGACAGAACTTAATAGATCTTGCTTGTTCATTAGCTTAATTGTTCAATAGCTGATTTAATGCGGTTAAGTGCTTTTTGTAAATCTTCCTCGGAAGCAGCATAGCTCAATCGAATGTATTCATCTGCTCCAAATGCGCCTCCCGAAACTGTTGCGACATGGGCCATTTCTAGTAAATACATGCATAAATCACCGGCATTATTAATTTGTCGCCCATTGTGGCTTTTTCCAAATAAACTTGAAACTTTTGGGAATAGATAAAACGCTCCTTCGGGACGATTACAAACAAGGCCTTCAATGGCTGAAAGGCCACTAATCATTAATTCTCTTCGCTTTTTAAACTCATTGACCATCGGTCTAAGCTCTGCAGGATCCATTTCCATGGCAGCGATGGTGGCCATTTGACTAATTCCTGATGGAGCACTTGTAAATTGGCCTTGCATTTTATTGCAGGCACCAGCAATTTCTTTCGATGAGGCAATGTACCCGATTCTCCAACCTGTCATCGCAAAGGATTTTGAAACGCCATTTACAGTGATTACTCTATCGTAAAGTTCGGGAATAGCAGCAAGGCTAAAATGCTCTCCTTCAAATCGGATATGCTCATAGATTTCATCAGAAATGATAAAAACATTTGGATATTTCTTGAAGACTTCTCCCAAAGCAAGCATTTCATCTTTGGAATACGCACCACCCGTTGGATTCGATGGCGAAGAGAACATAAACAACTTTGTATCGCGATCTAGATGCTCGTCCAATTGCTGAGGGGTGATTTTAAAGTTTTGTTCAACACCCGCTTTTACTTCAATCATTTCACCTTGAGCAAAGCCAATCATTTCTTTATAGCTCACCCAGTATGGTGTGGCTACTACAACTTTATCTCCTGGGTTTACTAGACAAAGCACTGTATTCATCAAACTTTGTTTTGCTCCAGTAGAAACAACAATTTGATCTATAGAATAGTCAAGAGCATTATCACGTTTGAGCTTTTTACAAATTGATGTTCTCACTTCAACCAATCCTGGAACGGGAGTGTAGTGCGAAACATTATCCTTAATAGCTTGTATTCCAGCTTTTTTAATGATTTCAGGGGTGTTGAAATCAGGTTCACCTAAGCTTAGGTTAATGACATCATGTCCAAGTGCTTTGAGGTCTCTGCTTTTTTGAGACATCGCGATGGTCTCTGATTCGGCAAGCCTCTGAATACGATCTGATAATACGTTCATGAATAAATTATGAAGAGCAAAGCTAAAGAATTGATACACTTTTCTGACATGCTTATTCTGTGTTAATTAGGCGCTAGTGACCCGATCTTTTTCAATATTTGCGGTATGGATAATATAAGCGCAATAGCCTTGATAATAACAGTGATTGTAACTGCTGGAGCAATAGTAGCAGTGGTGTACACGATATTGAATCAATATTTCAAGCAGCAGCAAGAAAACAACGCTATGCAATTAGAAGAAAGAAAAAGGAAAGATTTTGTGACGATACAAATGCAAGCTTATGAGCGTTTGATCCTTTTTTTAGAACGTATCAATCCAGAACGATTGGTTTTTAGAGTGAACAAGCCAGGCATGAGCGCTCGTTTACTGCAGTCTGATATTTTGAAAACTGTGCGAGAAGAGTTTGATCATAACCTTACCCAACAACTATACATCAGTTCTGAAGCTTGGTTGGCTGTAAATGCTGCTCGTGAAGAAACATTTAAGATATTCAACGTTGCAGCAGAACGCGTGCACAGAGATTCTGATTCTTTGGCTCTTTCTAAATCCATTTTGGAAGTTTCTGGGAGTATGGAGAAACTACCTACTGAAGTTGCCATCGATATTTTAAAGAGAGAGTTTAGAAAAAAGATGAAGATCTAGTCTTTGGTTAACCTCTGAAGGGAAGTGATTACTTCCATCGAAGCGTTGTATTCGTTTTTCAATCCCTTTGATACCTCATCTTTTAAATATCCAACATCATGGGATTTTCCTAATGATTGAATTACGTATTCGTAAATACTTAATTCAGTGAGTTTTTCAAAAGCACGAGCTTGCTGCTCTTTTCGTTTTGCATCAAACTGTCCATTTTCCTGTAGCGTTTGTAGCATGTCGTTGACTGTTTCCCAGACATTAGAAACACCTTCATTATGAAGCCCAGAGGCAGTTAAGACCTTGGTGTTCCAGCCAGAATTTGAAGAAGGGAAAAGATGTAGAGCCATTTCCAGTTGCTTTTTAGCTTTTCTAGCGGCATCTATATTACTTCCGTCAGCCTTGTTAATCACAATGATGTCAGCTGCTTCCATAATTCCGCGTTTGATGCCCTGAAGGTCATCACCAGTGCCGGGCATGGCAAGCATTAAAAAACAGTCGGTGATATTAATAACTTCAGTTTCACTTTGACCAACGCCTACCGTTTCTATGATAATAACATCAAATCCTGCTGCCTCACACAAGAGCATTGACTCCCTTGTTCGTGCTGCTAATCCTCCTAAAGTTCCACTTGACGGGCTAGGGCGAATAAAAGCGTTTGGCTCTCGGCTTAACTCTTCCATTCTTGTTTTATCGCCCAGAATACTACCGCCTGTTTTCTGACTACTTGGATCTACAGCCAGCACAGCTAGTTTTAAGCCATGCGACAGAATGAGCTTGCCGAATTGTTCAATGAAGGTGCTTTTCCCGACTCCTGGAATACCTGTTATGCCGATTCTAATGGCAGGTTTACGCCTATCATAAATGGAGTCAATAAGCTCAATGGATTTTTTTCTATGCTTTGGAAGTGTACTTTCTATTAAGGTTATTGCCTTTGATAGAGTGAGAAGATCTCCTTCAAGTAGTTTGTCTATGTTGATGGACGTTTCCATTGATTTTCAAAGAAAGCAATTGTAAGACTGACAAAGTAAAAGGAGTGCAATAATTATCGGAAGGCATGATTAAAACTCACGAATCTTGGGGTACAATCGCCTTTTGTGATTTGACTTATATCCACCGAATACTTGAGCCCAATTTCGAGGTTGTTGCGCACAATAAAATCATGATCAATTTCAAAGTCTTTCAATGCACCGAGCTCTTGGTCTTCAAGAGCTAAAACACTGGCTTTGAAATCAAGAATTACGGCTATTCTTCCATTGCCGTCAGCATGTGGTCTGATATCTATGATCTCTGCATAGGTTTCAACTCTATCATAATCACAGTCGTTAGATTTAGTCTTATTTGCACAAGACGAAGCCACGAAAGAAAAAACTAAGATTGAAAGAATAGCTCTGACGCTATTTAATGAATTTACTGTTCCAAACATTCTCACTAAAATCCTTTGAATACATAATTGCTGTAATCACCGATAATGTCATAATCAAACATGTTGTCATGCTGAACATGAAGAACCGGAAGAAGAATTCACTATGAACTACTTCGAATTGTGAAGGTACAAGAATAGCTACCAATAATCCTATTGCAGATGACGTAGCGGCTAATGCCCCAATGTGTCTGAATGGATATTTCAATATCTCTTGGTACCATTTCATGTCATCTCCCCACTGGAAAATGTAGTAGAACTGACCGTTTGGTAACTCAGCCATCAAAATTGGATCCTTTGTGCTGTCTTTTAAATTGAATCGCTCTTGAGGAGCAATGATCTTAAAGGTTGAGAATGTGGTGCCAATGGAAGACTCAATTCTCTTCACTTCTCTAATCGCTTCGCTTGGAATATCACCTTTGAATAAATCGCTTTCAAGAAAACGAAGTCTGAATCGAATGCAGATTTTCTCAATCGACTCTAAGTTGTATTTTCTTGTTTCGTCTAGTTTTTTGATCCAACCAAATTGTTCTTCAGGCAGCGTGCTGCCTTTTGAAATTCGATCAGCTATTGAAATTTCATTCGAAGAATCGCTTTCCAGAAGTGATTTTACTTCGTTAATTAAAGATGATTGCTCAAATTCTATTTGAGCATTTGCCATTTCCTCCAGTAAGTTGATATCGTTCATTCTATTCTTTTTTAATAGGTTCGATGTTGGATGCCTCTGCGGCTTTTCTGGTGGCTTGATTTCTTTTTATACGTTTTATTTGAAACCAAACGTAAATGCTGAAAAAGGCAGTGAGCATAAGCACCACAAACACTAAAACAACATATTCTCCTAGCTTCATTTATTCTTAACAGATAATCACATCAACAAGTTCAAAGTGGTTATATAACACCCAAAAATAATAGGATAGAAATAAGAATCATAAGAATTCCGACAAGATTTTGAATGAAAGAAATAGTGATTTTTTCAAGCAGACGTTTCCCAATAAGTGCTCCTCCAAACGCAGATAGAGTTGCAAGCCCTATTAACCCTAATGATTCTTCTAAAACAGCAAAGTCAAAAGACATGGCATAAGTGCTTATTCTGATGGTGTCTACCAGGCAGGCAATAACTACTCCTGAAGCCACAAACTGACTCTTACTCAAACCTAGTTTTACTAGGAAAGCACTTCTCAGAGCTCCTTGATGACCACTTAGACCTCCAAAAAATCCGCTCATTACACCTCCCGGAATTAAAAATTTCTTGCTGATCTCGAGGTTCTTTAAACGAGGTAACAATTCCATTAAAGAGAATGTGAAAATCAGCAGCGCCATCACCACATTGAGAAAATTGGTTTCTATCGGGCCAATATGCAATATCGTATCTGAATGCGCCAATTTTCCTAGTGCTAATGCTCCAAAATACGCACCGACAATTGCTGGTAGTCCAAAGCGTATGATCACCGACTTTACTGCATGCTTGCCCACTAAAATGAGCTTGAAAATGTTGTTTAGAAAATGCACTATGGCCGTTGCAGCAACAGCAAATTCTGGCGGAAAGAATAAAATAAAGACGGGCGTAAGCATGGTGCCTAAACCAAAACCTGAAAAGAAGGTGAGCATCGAAGCTCCAAATGCTACAATTATGATGACAATGTATTCCATAAAAAAACCGGAGCGATTACCTTGTTGCAAGATAATCCTCCGGTGAAGCACCCCTACTTCTTTTCATAAGAACTAGATTATTAACGGAGGATATCATCGACAGCGTATTTAATCGCATTATTTTTAGACCATTCAATACAATTCTACGATAAGTATATAAAGATTCAGTTACAAGTATGAGATTAAAACAAGTGGAATCTATCCAATGGATAGCGAGCAGAAGGTCGGTTTTTCCGAAGGAGTTTGAAGAAGGAACCGTGAGCAAGATAGAAATTGAGCAATTATTGGAAGCAGCAAAATGGGCACCAACTCACAAGTCAACGGAGCCATGGAGATTCACGGTTATTGTAGATCCAACACAAAAGGAATTGCTGATTAATCGTCAAGTAGCAGCGCTTTTTCTATCAAAAGGTGAATCTGAAATGGTCAAAGCAAAGGCGGATAAATTTCGATTTATTGGAGGGAAATCATCAGCAGTTATTGCCATAGTAATGAAGCGAGATATACAAGAAAGACTCCCTGTTAATGAGGAGCTGTGGGCTGTTGCTTGTGCGGTTCAAAACATTCACTTGCATTCTGCATCGATGAATATTGGAGGTTACTGGAGTACAGGTGCAATGACGAACGATGATTCAATTCGCGAATTTTTAAATCTGAGTGAAGACGATATCCACATGGGTTGGTTTTATCTAGGCAGGTATTCCAAAACCAAGACATTGGCGAAACCTCGTATGATTCAAGAAGATTATGTGAATTGGATGTAATGGCTATAAAGCGTATGTGCCCTTCCTGCAATGCAAGTTGGGCACATACTATCAACCACCACTATGATCTTTAAACTCTTGCGAGTTTTCTATTTCGTTAAGTTCAGTGATAAAAACAACGCCTCTTTGACTTTGTTCGTTGTGTGTTCCCAAGAAAATGAAGAAATTCGCTGAAGACCTTCATTTTTAAGTATAAGTCTCTGATTTTCATCGCGATAAATTTCAAGCATATTGTCTGAAATTTTTTCAATGTTGTCGGGATCTGAAATCATTGCTGCATTACCAGCAATTTCAGGAAGGGATGTTTTGTTACTTGTAATAACAGGAACTCCTGCAGCAAACGCTTCGATAATCGGAATTCCAAATCCTTCAAAATAGGAAGGAAAGAGCAGGGCAGTGGCTCCACCCATGGCCAATACCAGTTTTTCGATTTCAAGCCGTCCCGTAAAAATCACATCGTCTTGAAAAGCACAGTTTTTTAGTGCTTCATTCATTTCAGTATAGCGCCATAATGGATTTCCAACCAAAAGCAATTTTCCACTTCCTCCTTTTGAACGATACTTTTCAAATGCTTTTATAATACCGTGAATATTCTTTCGGAAGGAGAAATTCCCAACGAAAATGAAGTAGTCTTCGCCTTGTGCGAATTCAGTTTTGGCTTTTGCTTTTTCGCCATCTGAAAGCACCCGATAAGCTGTGTTATAACCATTATATGCTACCGATATTTTGTCCTTGGCGATGCCGTAGGTTTCGTGAATATCATTGGCTGAATATTCGCTCACGGTGATAATGCGATCGGCAATTTGAGCGAACTGTGGGAAGTATTTTCTATAATAGTTGCTATAAGCCCGCGGTAAATCTTGTGGTCGGTGCTCAAAATTGATATCATGAATGACAGGCACTTGTTTAATTCTCGCTCGAGTGCTTAGAAAGCCATCTGGTGAAAAGAATAAATCTGCATTCATTCTTTTGAGTTTGTGCGGAATGGTACGCTCAAAATACCATTGGTAGAGCAAAGGATGTCTCGTTTGAGGATGTAGTATTTTTCCTTCCACATTATTTCCATAAATGAAATCTTGATCAAACGGACGATCAAAAAGAAAGGTGAATTTCCAATCGCTGAGGTCTTTCGTTAGGCGTGACAAAACTTCATGACTGAACCAACCTATTCCATCTAATTTTTTAGGGAGCAGTAAACGTGTATTGACAACAATGTGCACGGAACGAATGTAAGCTATGATTCAACTTAAACTATTTTCACTCTTCTAAAACGGAAAGTGAAGCAATGATTGGCCTATGGTCAGAAAGTGAAACGGACTCATTAGAGAATGCGTCAATGGAAAGTCGTGGGTCAACCAAAATAAAATCAATGCGCAACCCTGGAATTAAGCCAATGTACGTAGATCCTAATCCAATGAATCCTTTTTTACAAAACGCATCATTTAAACCATCACTTAAGAGATTATAGGCATAACTGCCTGGAGTGTCATTGAGGTCACCACAAACAATTACTGCATAGGGAGAATCATCAATATATGTGCGGATCACTTCAGCTTGATTTGCCCTGCGCTTAAATCCACCTGCTAGTCGGCTTACCATTAAATTCAGGTCTTTGAGCTGTCCATCTTGGTCGTTGCTTTCTATGTGTTTTGAAAGGTCTTTTTCGATCCCTGAAATATAGATCGAGGCGAGGTGGATATTGAATACCCTAATGGTGTCAGTGCCAACTAGAATATCTGTGAAGATGGCCACGTTGTTGGCTGCGGTGTCAAGAGGAATATGCTCTTTACGAATGATCGGGTATTTAGAAAAAGTGGCTATTCCAAACTTGCTTTTCCCATAATGCATAACGGCAGTATAGTCATCATGAACATTGCGTGCATCTATAGTTTCAATAATGGTGTCTAACGTATTGAAATAGGCAGGATCATTAGTGTTGAAGAATTCTTGAAAGCAAATTACGGGAGGGTTTTTCTCCTGTAAATAAGCCAGGATTTCATTCCGTGTTTGCTTGTTGCCTCCCCAATTGTATAAATCAAAAAGTCTAACATTAAAGCTCATCACATCGAACGAAGCTTCATTCACTGTCGATTTTGAGGGCCAAAAATTCATATGTTTCTTGGGCGCAACCCAAGTGAAAACAATCGAAACCAGACCTATTGCTGCATACTTTGGTTTACTTATGCTCCAGAATATAACAAAGACAATATTGACGATGAAAATAGGCAAGAAGCCTAATCCGAAGAATGCTGGAATTAGGGTGATATCCGGATCAATGTTATAAGAGTAAGCGCTCACAAATAGCGCTAGAATGGCGATGGCATTCAACGCGAACAATGATCTTTTGAGGTAGTGGATGATCTTCAAGGTCGGGCGCTAATTATTGCTTATTGCTCAACTTGAACAAAAAGTCTTTTTCTTCTTTTGTCAGATTCTCATAACCTGACTTCGAAATCTTATCAAGAATAGTATCGGTCTTTGCTTGTACCTCTGACTTCTCTTTGGAAGCTCCTGCGCTGGGCTTAGCTTTTGCCTTCGCTGTTGTCTTTTTGCCATGATCGTTGGGCACTACGCGCAATTTTGGCGATTGTTTGAAAAGGCTTAAAAACTTATCGTAAATGCCATAAAATGACAACGCATAGTCGTTGCCTTTTTCCAATCCTTTGATGTAGAAATAACCCATGGCCGCACCTCCGATATGCGCTATTTTCCCGCCCATATTGCTGCTAAAGTCAAGCACGGTCGATAGTATGAAAATCACCAAGGCCACATACTTCAATCGCACGGTGCCAAAAAACATAAGGTTGATGGTGTAATCTGGAAAACGCAATCCAGCAGCTATTGTGATGGCCATAACCGCTGCGGATGATCCAACCAATATCACATTTACGTCAGTTTCACCGGCCAAGAAAAGCAAATTGTAAACAAGTAAATACGCCACTCCGCCAGCAATACCTCCTAAAAAGTACAATCCAGCGAGACGCTTTTCGCCCATAAAGTCATTGAAAATTCTTCCAAACCAATACAGCATATACATATTGAAAACCACATGCCATAAGCCTCCATGCATAAACATATAGGTCACCAATGTCCATGGAACGAGGATGAACTCTATCAAACCCGATGGCAATGCCAGCCATGAGAAAATGGCTCCTTCACTGCCTCCAAGGAATAGATTGGAGACTATGTTTACGATGAGAAACAACGCTGCATTGATCAAAATCATCTGACCGATGAAGTTGTTCCCTTTGAATAATTTTTTTAAATCGTCAAGCATTTTTTACTTTTCAATTAGCGCCATCTGACGCCTGTTTTTTCCCAAAATTTGATGATGATGAACCCAAATAACATTCCACCAATGTGGGCAAAGTGGGCCACATTATCACCAGGATTATCTTGAATGGCAGAAAATAACTCCATCGCACCATATCCAATCATCAAGTATTTTGCTTTGATAGGAATAGGAATGAAAATCATGTACAGCTTCATATTTGGGAACATCATTCCGAAGGCCAACAATATTCCAAACAATGAACCGGAAGCACCAATAACGTTTGGTAAATTTAAATAGTGCCTTAAATAATCTTGAAAGAACACGGACGCGTCTCTAAGCGCACCGCTGTCATTCGGATTAGTATTCAACGTTTGCAATGTGTTATTATAAAACTCAAGCGTTTCTTCATAAATCTGTGGGTAGCGAATACTATCAATATAGTTACCCCATGGATGTGCATTAGCAAAACCAATGATCGCATCTGCATTAGGTGAATAGATGATCGCTTCCATTTGTGAGATAATAGGAGCCATGTCTATATAAATAGTGATATAGTGAATGATGGCTGCTCCAAACCCGGTCAACAAATAGTAGATCAAAAAGCGCTTGCTTCCCCATACGTTTTCTATGGCCGAACCAAACATCCAAACCGCGAACATATTAAAGAAGATGTGCGAGATGCTGCCATGCATAAACATGTAGCTGACGATCTGAAATATGTTGAATTTCTCGCTTTGGAAATAGTGAAGGCCAAGAAGATCATTGAGATCTAAGCCTATCGAACTTTCAAAGGTCAAACTAGCAAGAAACATCAATCCATTGATGATCAAAAGATTCTTAACTACCGGAGGCATCATGCTCCATCTATTTCCGCCTAACTGCATCAATCAAATATTTTGTCCAGCATTCCACCATTCAATAACACAAAAGTGGGTCTGCCGTTTAAATCATGCTGAGGATTTTTACATCTCATCAATGAACGAAAGAAAGATAGCATTTCTTGTGCCTTTAGCTCTTTGCCTGACTTGATGGCAGATTGTTGTGCCATACTTCGAATAACATTGTGCATCAATTCGTTCTGATCTGTGGGCTTGTCATTACGCAAATCATCAATAAAACCACCGATGGTTTCTTCAATATTGATATCAGTGCAAGCTGCTGGAATGGCTCTTACAATAAAGCTATTGTTTCCAAAAGATTCAATTTCAAACCCCATGTTATTTAAAGGCTCAAGCATGGACTGCAGTACGCTTACATCCTGCGCTGAAAGGTCTAGAGTGGCTGGGAAGAGTATTTGCTGTGATGCTTTTTGTTCGCTCAGAATGCTGTTTTCAAATTCTTCAAATAGAATCCTCACATGAGCTCGATAATGATGGATCATGAAAATTCCTTCTTGACTTTGAACCAAGATGTATTTCAATCCAATTTGTCGAACGATCGTATTGTCTTCTTCACCGATCAACTCAAGACGTGGGTCAGGTGCATGCTGCTCTGATAAGCTGCTGTTAAGCCCTTCATATAAGTTCTCCCAACCTTTGGCGCTTTGGGTGTGACCGAAACTTGTTCCACGCTCCCAATTGGTTTGCTGTTGGCGTTTTTCTTCCTTGTCAAAAGGATTGAAAGACGGATCAACCGTAACTCCCGGTCGAGGGATTTGAGCGTCTTTCCGCGCAGGGGCAATGTCAAAACTTGTTTCGCGCTCAAAATCTAATGAAGGCGATACGTGATACTGACCAATGGCTCGTTTTACTGATGCTCGCAGAATGGCGTAAATACTGCGCTCATCTTCAAACTTTATTTCAGTTTTGGTCGGGTGAATATTTACATCGATACTGTCTGTTAAAACATCGAAATAGATGAAATAGGAAGGATGATGACCATGCGGAATCAAACCTTCAAATGCCTTTTGAATGGCCGAATGGAAGTAAGGACTTTTAAAATACCTCCCGTTGACAAAAAGAAATTGTTCACCTCGTGTCTTTCTAGCAGCATCAGGTTTTCCGATGAAACCGCTGATTTTGACCAAGTCAGTACCTTCTTCTACAGGAACCAGCTTTTCTGTGTATGATTTACCTAAAATTCCGATGATCCTTTGTCTGATATTGGATATTGGTAGGAAAAATAACTGCTGATCGTTATGATAAAGCTTGAATTCAACATTCGGGTTTACCAATGCCACACGTTGAAATTCATCAATGATATGGCGCATTTCTACTCCGTCACTTTTCAAGAATTTTCTGCGAACAGGTACATTGAAAAAGAGGTTTTTAACCGAAGTTGTCGTGCCAGATTCGTGTGCACACACTTCTTGAAATTTCACTTTTGATCCTTCCACCGCCAAATGGCTTCCTACTTTTCGATCTTGCGATCGTGTTTTCATTTCCATTTGAGCAACGGCAGCAATACTAGCCAGTGCCTCGCCTCTAAAACCCATTGTTTTGATGCGAAAAAGATCTTCAGTGGACGATATTTTTGAAGTGGCGTGACGCTCCAAACTCATGCGTGCATCGGTTTCTGTCATTCCCTTTCCGTCATCAACAGTTTGAATCAATGTACGTCCCGAATCTTTGATGATGAGCTGAATGTGCGTTGCCTTAGCATCTACACTATTTTCAAGTAGCTCCTTTACCACAGAGGCAGGGCGTTGAATAACCTCACCGGCCGCTATTTGATTAGCCAATGAATCGGGAAGGAGCTTAATGATGTCAGACATTGTTGCAAAGGTGGTAACAGCTTTGAATTGGTCAAGGGATATTTTGGTGATTTTGTTGAAGAGTGATTGATGATTCATGATTTATCATTGATGATTGGAATACCATGAGCTTTCAGCTGCCAGATATCAGTTGTCAGCTAACCTTGAACTCTGAATTTCCTTACCGCTATTGCTGCGAAGGCTTCACCCTTCGATTCGTAATTGCGGTATGCTCGAAGCCTGAATTATAAATCATGAATCATCCATCATGAATCCCCTTTCTCGAAACCCTCTTGCGATTACCTTTGCCCGCTTGAAATTCGAACTTCAACATACCGATAATGCTTCTGCTGCTAGAGCAGGGAGGATAACAACCGACCACGGTGAGATTCAGACTCCGATATTTATGCCCGTTGGCACAGTGGCTTCTGTTAAGACAGTGCATCAGCATGAGTTGGAAGAAGACATAAAAGCCCAGATCATTTTAGGGAATACCTATCATCTTTTCCTCAGACCAGGAATGGATGTGCTCCAAAAGGCTGGAGGACTGCATAAATTCATGAGTTGGAAGCATCCACTTTTGACAGATAGCGGTGGTTATCAAGTTTACAGCTTAGCGAAAAGTAGAAAGATTACAGAAGAAGGTGTTACGTTTCAATCGCACATTGATGGTTCACGTCATTTCTTTACACCTGAAAGCGCCATGGATGTGCAGCGTCAAATCGGTGCAGATATCATCATGGCGTTTGATGAATGCCCGCCTTACCCTTGTGATGAGCGTTATGCGGAGAATTCAATGCATCTCACACACCGCTGGTTAAAGCGCTGCTGCGATCATTTCGATCAAACCGAAGGATTGTATGGTTATTCGCAAACGCTTTTTCCGATCGTGCAGGGAAGTACTTACCATCATTTAAGAAAGCAATCGGCCGAGTTTATCGCATCGATGGATCGTGAAGGAAATGCCATTGGAGGACTTTCAGTAGGTGAACCGCACGAAATGATGTACGAGTCTACCGATCTTGTATGTGGCATTCTTCCGAAAGACAAGCCGCGCTATTTGATGGGTGTGGGCACGCCAGAGAATATATTGGAGTGCATAGCGTTGGGTGTGGATATGTTTGACTGTGTCATGCCTACTCGAAATGCACGCCATGGAATGCTTTATACATGGAACGGCATCATGAACATTAAAAATAAAAAGTGGCATGATGACTTTTCACCTCTGGACGAAAGCGGAACGAGCTATGTCGATTCTACCTATTCAAAAGCCTACGTGCGTCATTTGTTCGCAAGCGGGGAAATGCTCGGAATGCAAATCGCTAGCATTCACAACTTGGCGTTTTACTTAGATCTGGTTACTCAAGCGAGGCAACATATTTTGGCAGGAGATTTTTACGAATGGAAGAATAAAGTCGTTCCGAATATCAAACACAGATTATAGTTTGAAGATCCTTGACCTTTATATTATCAAGCGTTTTTTGTTGACGTTTTTCTTCATCCTTGGCATCATTATGGCCATTGCTATCATCTTTGATATCAGCGAGCAGATTGATGATTTAGTTGAAAATGAAGCGCCATTGAAAGGCATTCTTTGGGATTACTACAAGAATTTCGTGCTTTTTTACGGTAATCTTTTTAGTCCGCTCTTGACTTTTCTGGCTGTTATATTTTTTACCGCTCAACTGGCCAGTAGAACCGAGATTGTTGCTATTCTCAGCGGAGGTATAAGCTTTAGGCGATTGATGTGGCCTTATTTTATAAGTGCCACGATATTGGCTGCGGGTTCTTTTTACCTTAATAATTACTTGGTTCCAAAAGCAAATCAAGACAGGATCGAATTCGAGTCGCGCTATATTCATACATATAGGAGAACGTTGAACCAAGGTGTGCATAAACAGATCAGTCCTGGGCAAATGATCTATTTCGATAAGTTTAACTCTAAAAGCAATATTGGTTATGAGTTTACATTGGAAGAATGGGATGGAATTGAATTGAAGTCAAAGCTCTTTGCCAATTATGTCAAGTGGGATTCTACATCTCAAACATGGTCACTTGAAAATTATTATTTACGCACTTATGAAGAAGATGGCGAAAGGGTAGAGGAGGGGAAACAACGCGATACAACCTTTGCTTTTACCCCTAAAGAGTTTGCGAATCGCATCAATGATATTCAAAGAATGAATGTGAATGAATTAGATGATTTCATAGAAGAGCAACGATTGAAAGGGGATCCCAATATTCCATTTTACTTAATTGAAAAGCATACGCGAAATGCTTTGCCGTTTTCCACGTACATCCTCACAATTATTGGAGTGGCTATGAGCAGCAGGAAGGTGCGCGGTGGAATTGGGGCACACATTGCAGCAGGGCTGGCTTTGGCGGTAACCTACATTTTAGCAATGAAGGTAAGTACAGTTTATGCTACAAATGCGGGTCTTGACCCGCTCTATGCTGCTTGGATTCCAAACTTATTGTACGGAGTCTTGGCTATTTACTTGTATTCAAAAGCGCCTAAGTAGAAGCTTATAAAAGGCCGCATTCTCCCTCTTCGTAATCTTCGATACCAGCGCATTCAGCATGGCAACTATTGCTATAAGTGACATTGTCACAACCACAAACTGGAGCGTAGATTTCTATACAAAGACAGTCTTCTAATACTTCTTTTGTTTTGCATTTATCACAACTCAATATGACGGTGCCTAGACCGAAAAGCGCTACGAGAGATAATAATCTAATCATGAATAAGTCGTTTTAATTTGATTTGGACGTAATTCGCATTACTAACGATGGGAGTGAATAGAAATTTTTCAATCAATCTTATTTTTTTACTTGGACTGAATTTATTGGTCAAGCCATTTTATTTGTTCGGAGTAGAAGTTGGTGTTCAAAATGCCGTTGGAGCTGAAGATTATGGCCTTTACTATGCCATGTTCAACTTCACCTTTTTGTTCAATGTACTGCTTGATTTAGGGATCAATAACTTTCAAAAGATAAAGGTCGCTCAAGATGCCGAATCAGGCATGCAAAATATGGCTACCCTGCTACCAATGAAGATATTGTTGAGTGGGCTGTATATGGTTGTGACTATAGTAGCTGCTTTGATTATTGGCTTTGAAGGTGACTATTGGTTCTTTATTGGTTGGCTCATGATAAATCATATTCTGTCGGTCTTTTTGTTGATGTTTCGAGCCAATTTAGCCGGACTACACTTGTTTATACGCGATAGCTTTTTAAGCGTGATAGATCGCTTGCTTATGATCATGGGTGTGGGTTATCTTTTATGGTTTGGAAGTGAAAAATTTGAGATTGAAACTTTCGTGTTACTTCAAACTGCAGCTTATGCCTTTGCCATTGTATTGGCATTGATTCTGACTCCCGCAGGAAAGCGATTAATCTTACCTAAAGTGAGTATGCTTGCTATGGTTTCTATGGCAAAACAAACTTGGCCATTTGCCTTGCTTATTTTATTAATGACAGCTTATAATAAGTTGGATGGAATCATGCTGGAAAGATTGGCAGATCAAGGAACACTTGAAGCAGGAATTTATGCTCAGGCGTTTCGAATACTGGATGCGGGCAACAGTTTTGCATTTTTATATGCTGGCTTGCTCTTACCCATGTTTGCACGAATGTTGCATGAAGGAAAAGCAGTGAAGGAGTTGTATTCATTGGTTGATCAAGCATGTCGATTGTTGATTATTCCAGCAGGAGTTGTCTGTATTATTTCTCTATTTTTTGGAGATTGGCTGATGCATTTGCTCTATGATGAACACGCAGATGAAAGTGCGCTGAGCCTTGTTTGGCTTATGGGATCGTTTGTGTTTTTAGCCAGCGGATATGTATTTGGAACATTGATCACTGCCTCCGCTGAAATGAAAGCGCTCAATTGGATTGCTTTTGGAACGGTCCTTTTGAATGTAGTGCTCAATTGGATGTTGATTCCTGAATACGGTTCAGAAGGCGCTGCATTTACAAGTTTTATCAGTTTAGGTTTTATGGCGATTGCTCAAATCTTGTTTTCATATCAAAAGTTTGATCTAGCGCTTAAGCCATGGTTAATGCGAGCGATTATCCTCTGGGCACTCGCTTTACTAGCGGTTTTTGTGGCTTCATATTTTAAGCTATCACCATCGGCTTCCATCTTTTTTGTATTGGGTATATCAGTCGTTTCCTTTTTTACGTTTGTCATTGATCGTTCTATGATTTTAGATGAAATTAGAAAACGTACGTAGGGCAGTGTAAAGCCTTCAATTCAAGACTTTTCGCTATGCCTTATTGCCTACATTTGCCACCCTCAAAAAGCCTTTAATTTTACTTATGCAAGACAAGGATTACCAAAAGAATTTTGATTCAACGAATCTGATATTCTTCCTGCTACGTTATCGTAAACCATTGATAATCATTTCTTTTAGTGCTGCGCTAATCTCTTCAGTAGTGTCGTTGCTGATCCAAGAAAAGTTTCTTTCAACGGTTATTCTGTTTCCTGCGGCAAGCAACTCTATTTCGAAATCTTTGATGGCTGAAGACTTTAGTGGCAAGCAGGATATCAATGCCTTTGGCGAGGAAGAAGAAGCAGAGCAAATGCTTCAGATTTTGAATTCAGATGATATCAGTGGTAGAATTCGAACGAAGTATAACTTGATGAAGCATTATGGTTTCGATTCAGGTGAGCAGTTTGCATTGACCAATACGGTTAAGGAATATCAGGATAATGTGACATTTAAAAGAACTGAGTTTAACTCTGTTCGCATTGATGTATTGGATCACAATAAAGACACCGCAGCAATGATCGCGAATGATGTGGCTGCGCTGCTGGATAGTGTGCGTACAAGAATGCAGCATGATCGTGCTCGGCAAGGTTTGCGAATCATTGAGAACGAATACTTTAAAATGCAGACTTATATGAAGGGCATGGAAGATTCCTTAACAGCTATCCGTAGACGTGGATTGACAGATTTTGAAGTGGAGGTTGAGCAGTTGACGAAAGCCTACTACGATGCTGTTGCCAAAGGAAATACGCAGCTTGTGAATCAACTTCAAAAGAAGGTCGACATTTTTGCTGAGTATGGTTCTGCATACCTTTCATTGACAGAAACACTTGAATTTGAGCGTGAACAACTGGCTCTTTTGCGTGCTAAATATGAAGAAACACGTGCGGATGCTAACGAATCGTTGACTACCAAATTTGTGGTTAACAGGGCTTGGCCTGCAGAGAAGAAAGCATATCCTATTCGATGGTTGATTGTGTTGGTTTCTACGCTATCTACGTTCTTATTGACAGTGCTCGGAATAATTGCGATTGAGAACTTCAAGAAGTTTAAGACGGAAGAATAGGCTTCAATTTTGAGCGATATCCAGAAACATCGATTACTCTATATCATTGGCGGAAGCTTCATATTGCTTTTGGCTATTTTTCTCTATTACGAGCAGTTTTGGATTTTGGGTTTACCTATTGCTTTGGCATTTGTTGGAGTAGCGCTTTTTAAATTGGATTGGTTATTTCTGATCATAACATTTCTTACACCTCTTTCTATAAATGTTGAGGATGTTGGCGGTGGTTTTGGACTTCACTTGCCCACTGAACCGCTCATTTTTGGATTGATGTTGGTGTTTCTGGTGAGGGTATTTTACGACAATCACTTTGACCATAAAGTGCTCAGGCATCCGCTGACACTGCTCATCGGGATTAATTTAGCGTGGATATTAATCACCACATTTACGAGTGAGGATCCTTTGGTGTCATTAAAATTTTTCCTTTCGCGCCTTTGGTTTGTTGTTGGATTCTTTTTTATTGCCACGCAAGTTTTTCGGGATGATCGTAACATTCATAGATTTATTTGGATGTTCACTATTCCGTTAATGATCGTGGCGATTTACACTATTGTTATGCATTCTACACATGGTTTTGATCAGAAGTCAGCACACTGGGTGATGCAACCATTTTTTAAGGATCATACGGGTTATGGAGCTATCCTCGCAATGGTTTATCCCATTGTATGGGCTTATTTGTGGAGTAAGAATTTAACGCTCAATTCTAAGATTGTCATTTCAGTAGTCATGGCAATTCTCACCTTGGCCATTATTCTTTCTTACACTCGGGCAGCTTGGGTTAGTCTGGTTGGTGTGTTGGTGCTTTTTGTGTTGGTTCAAATTAAAGTTAGATGGTGGATTGTAGCGATGGCCGTACTCATGGGGATTGGTGCTTTTTTCTCTTTTGAGGATCAGATTCTCATGAAGCTTGAGCAGAACAGGCAAGATTCTTCGGATGACTTGGCAGAGCATGTGAATTCCATTTCAAATGTTGCCACAGATGCCAGTAACTTAGAGCGCATCAATAGATGGAGTGCCGCATTGCGAATGTTTGAAGAAAGACCGGTGTTTGGCTATGGTCCTGGTACATATAAGTTCCATTACGCTCCGTTTCAACACTCTTCTCAATTGTCAACGATCAGCACCAACTTTGGTGATGGGGGAAATGCACATAGCGAATATTTTGGTCCTTTGGCTGAAATGGGCGTATTTGGTATGCTTACTTTTTTGATGATCATAGCGATGGCACTTTATAAGTTCATTACTGTCTATTATAAAACCAATTCGCGTGAGATGAGGATTGTTCTTATGGGTGCGTTCTTAGGTTTTGTAACCTATATCGTGCATGGTACTATGAATAACTACCTCGACTTAGATAAAGCAAATGTTCCGTTTTGGGGTTTCTTGGCGATTCTAGTTGCGGTTGAATTATACCACAAGGATAAATCAGAAGAAGCGACAGCTTATTAATGCTACATCATCCATGTATGGATTCTTTCCTCGGAATTTATCCAAGGCTTCCATCAGCATTGAGTTCATTTTTTTAGTTTCAAATTGCGATAGGCCCATTAAAACCTCTTGCATTTTACCATCCTGAAATTGCTCTTCATTGTCATTGGAAGTTTCTGTAATTCCATCAGTGTAAAGCAACATCGCGGCATTTTTAGCAATCACCTTGCTGGTTTTGTTGATGGTTGGTATTTGCTCAAACATTCCCAACCCAACGCAACCCTGCCCCAGTTCATACACTCTTTTGTTTTGAATAAGCTGAGCAGCCGGATGCGCAGCATTAATGTATTCCAAGACGCGTGTTTTGGAATCATATTTTGCAATGAAGCATGTGATGTATCTGTCTCCGAAGGCATTGCTCCATACCACCTCGTTGAGGTTGTTCATCACAACCTCAAGATCACTTTCTACTTTGAGGTTCGCCCTCAAATGGGCTTGAAAGTTTGCCATCATCAGTGCCGCTGAAATACCTTTTCCAGAAACATCAGCCATGCAAATTACTGTTTCGTTTTTTGAAATTTCCATGACATCGTAAAAGTCGCCACCAACTTCTAGATGTGGCTTATAGTAAGCAGAAATTTGCAGTTTATCGCTGTCCGGAAGCTGTTTAGGAAGCAGCATCTCCTGCATCTGATTTGCCATGCGTAATTCCTGCATCAACTTCTCTTGCTCAAGATGCTCTCTTTCTAGGCGTTTATTCTCTACCGCAACGGCCGTAATATTAGCGAGCGTTTGAATGAAACTTAAATGCTTAATGATTGGACTTGGTTTACGAGCCTGCTCATCTAGATCACCCAGAAGCAGATAGGCCAATGGCTTTGATTGATGGTGAATTGGGATAACAACATCAAAGCTACTCGTGCTTCCATTTCTCGCAGTGTTGAGTACTGAGATGTCGGTTACTTTTTTCAACTCGTGCTCAATGTTTATCATGAGATCCTTCTCATTTACATTGTATTGAAGCACAACTTGCCAAACTTGATCTTGGTTCAAGAAAATCACTGCTTTACCAATTCCTAACTGATTTTGTAGGATATATTCAAAAAGGATGAACAGCTGTTCTTCAGGCAGGTTGTCGTTGATCGCATTGGTGATCTCCAGCAACGTGTTAAGCTTAAAATCCTTAACAGACTTGTTATTTTCTTTTCCTTGAATCTCTTGCATTTTGGGCGATTGATCCGCTTGATTAAATATAGGAATTAAACTACAGCTTTCGAGTAAGGTTTGAAATCGTTGTGATTTCTCTCATCTTAAGACGTGCATCGATGGCTGGACTACCAAAATAAGTTTGACCACCATTCAAAGATTTTGCAACTCCTGATTGAGCATAAACTACTGCGCCTTCGCCAACTTCAATATTGGCAGCGCATCCAACCTGTCCCCACATGACTACGTTGTCTTTGATGGTTACGCACCCTGCAATGCCTACTTGAGCGGCAAATAAGCACATTTTTCCAATCACAGTATCATGACCTATGTGCACTTGATTATCCAATTTACTGCCCTCACCAATTATTGTGCTTCCAGTTGAACCTCTGTCAATAGTGCATCCAGATCCAATTTCCACTCCATTTTCAATAATCACATTGCCTACCGAAATGAGCTTGTCGTGTTTCTTTTCACGTCTCTTAAAGTAGAATGCATCACTCCCAATTACGGAATTGGCATGTATGGTCACATCGTCTCCGATAACACAATGATCGTAGATGACAGCGCCTGGATGAATGATTGATCGTTCGCCTATTTGCACGTAGTTACCAATGTGCGCGCCAGGCATGACCTTCGCTGAACTATGAATTACTGGATCAGGAGATAATTGTTGTTCAATTTCTTTTTTAAAATATTGAGTTAAAAAATTGAATGCGTTAAATGGTTCTGGGTGAACAATCAGTGCTTTACCTTTTGGACAGTCAGTCTTTTGATCAATAATTATTATAGAAGCGACAGAAGTGAGTGTTGGCTTGTAATATTTGGGATGATCTACAAATGCGATGTCACCTTCATTTACAACGTGAATTTCATTGATTCCAGTTGCAGAAATTCCAGCATCACCGATAGCATCACCTGAAATGAGTTGAGCGATCTCGGTTAGGGTATAATCCCTATGAAGTTTCATGTTACTTTACCCTTTCAGAGTAAGAGCCATCACGTGTGTCAACACGAATCATTTCGCCTTCATTGATGAACAATGGAACGCGAATTTCGGCTCCGGTTTCTAATGTAGCTGGCTTCATTGTGTTTGTAGCTGTATCACCTTTTATACCTGGCTCAGTGTAGGTCACCTCAAGCTCCACACGAGGAGGGAGATCGCAGAATAAGGCTCTTTCTTCATCAGCATGGAAAACGATCTCACAGTTTTGACCATCCTTTAGGAACATGTGTCCTTCAATCAATGATTCCTGCAAAAAGATTTGCTCGAATGTTTCATTATGCATGAAGTGATAACCTTGATCGTCTTTGTAGAGGAATTGATACGGACGTCTTTCAATACGCACTTCTTCAACTTTGGTGCCTGAAGGAAAGGTATGATCCAACACTTTACCTGTATTAATGCTCTTAATTTTCGTTCTTACAAATGCTGAACCTTTTCCAGGTTTAACGTGAAGAAACTCAATGATTGTGAAAAGATCGTGGTTAAACGCGATCGTCATACCATTCTTGAAGTCTGAAGTTGATGCCATATTCTCAAATAAATTTTCACAGCAAATGTAGTGCTCTATGGCGTTCTTCTTGAATAGTTTTCTGCTTATTGATATCGTTTTGATAAGATTAATGTGGTGATAGATTGCTCCGAGTAGTTTTTATTTGTGCTAATGAATCCATTCGCGATTAGACTTATACTTCTGTTGGTTGCATGCAATACTTCTTCCATATTGCTTTATGCTGGCGGAATTAATGAAACTAAAGGCGCCCGAACAGCCGCGTTGGGCGGGGCGTCAGTCATGTTTGTGGATCAGTGGAGTGTAAGCAATAATCCAGGAGCAATTGGTTTAATTAATCAGTTTTCAGTAGCTGTTGCATATGAGAGTCGCTATTTTCTTCCTGAAGCATCATTAAAGGCATTGGCTTTTTCAGCGCCATTGGGTGGAGGTTCTGTTGGAATTGTAGGGCATTCTTTTGGTTATTCCTCTTTCAATGAAAATCGTCTTGGAGTGACTTATGCTCGACAACTGGCTGATTACATAAGCTTAGGGGTTCAGCTAAATTATATACAAGTAAAAATTGGTGATGTGTATGGCCAAAGGTCTGCTGTTACAGGAGAAATAGGAGTGCTGGTCACACCTAATGACAAAATTGCCATTGGAGTGCACTTGATGAATCCAACACGAACCAAATTGGCAGACTTTGATGATGAACGATTACCAACGAAACTTGAAATAGGGACGAGCTACTCTTTTTCCGAGAAAGTGAAGATGCTGGGGCAGCTGGATAAAGATTTGGAATTACCTATAAATGCTCGTTTTGGATTTGAATACGAGCCGATCAATGATTTCTTTTTGCGTACAGGATTTTCAACACTGAATAGATCTTATGCTTTTGGAATAGGATATAAATGGAAGGGAGTTGTGCTCGATGTTAGTAATCAATGGAACCAACAACTGGGTTTTGGTGCAACCATAGCCTTAGCTTACACATTTGGAAATCGAAAGCAATGAAGTCGGTCGGTTACTTATTGATATTTTGCCTTTTCCCCAGCCTTCTTGTGGCTCAGCGGATTGATGAAGACAAACAATCGGCTATTGATCAAATGGTAGAGCTTATATCTGAAAGCCTTGAATCCGAAAATCTAGACTTCACTACTTTATTTGAAGATCTCAATTATCTCTATGATCATCCATTGAATATCAATCGTGCAGAAAGAGATGACATGCGTGGGTTAATGATATTGAGTGAGTTTCAGATTGAAGCCCTAATTCAACATAGAGAGTATGCTGGTAGATTCATTTCAACATACGAGTTACAGGGAGTTCAGGGGTTTGACTTAAATACGATCAGAGCATTACTGCCTTTTGTGAAAGTTGGAGGATTGGGAGATGATAGAACGTTCACTTGGCAAGCGATAAAGAAAGAGGGTACACATGAAGCATTTGTTCGTTATCAAAGAGTAATTGAAGAAATGGAAGGGTATTCTGCCATTGAGGATTCTGTATTAGCGGAAAATCCGAACAGGAGATATTCAGGCAGTCCGGAGAGAGTTTTAGCGCGATATAGGTTTCGCTATTTAAATAACTTAAGCGTGGGCGTTACCATGGAAAAAGATGCGGGAGAACAATTTTTTGGATCTACTCAACAACGTGGATTTGATTTTTATTCTGGGCATTTATATGTTGGAAATAGAGGAATAATCAAGCAGGCAATCATTGGCGATTATCAGGCACAATTTGGTCAAGGACTCGTGTTTTGGTCAGGCTTAGCATTTGGTAAATCAGCTGATATCGCAAGTGTAAAGCGAAATGCACGAGAGATTACTCCTTATACCTCTGCAGATGAGAATAACTTCATGCGCGGAGCTGCTACAACAATAGAAATCGGTCAGGTTGATGTCACTACATTTTTCAGTTATAAAAATGTAGATGCTAATATTACTTCCGTTGATACCTTAAACGATCAAGACCAGTTGGTTTCTGAGTTTTCTTCTTTTCAATTAAATGGAATCCATGGCACTCCAAACCAACTTGATGATAAGGATGCAGTTTCTGAATTAAATACGGGAGGTCATGTGAGGTATAATACCGATATGTTTCAAATTGGTATCACTGGGGTTTACACCAAGTATGGAGGAACGTTTGCACCAAGCCGTCAATTGTATCGAAGTTTTGAGCCAGTGAGTAGTGAGTTTTTTGTTGCTGGATTTGATTATCAATTCATTTACAAGAATATATTGGCCTATGGCGAAAATTCATTGCGTTTAGATGGAGGAACTGCGAGTCTAAATGGCGCAATTATAAGCTTAGACCAAAGCCTTGATTTGTCAATACTTCATAGGAACTATAGTGAGTCCTATAATTCACCACGCAGCAATGCAGTGAGTGAAAGTAGCAGGAACACGAACGAAAGTGGCTTGTATATGGGGTTTGCAGCAAAACTCAGTAAAGCCTGGAAGTTCACTGGATATTATGATATGTTTTCCTTCAGTTGGTTGCGCTTCAGAACTGATGCCCCATCCAATGGAAATGAATTATTGACTCAACTTGAGTATCGACCTTCAAAAAGGTTTAAAGCCTATGCGAGATATCGCTTTGAAAATAAGCAAGAGAATTTCTCAGATGATGAGTCTGCAACTTCTGCCATTGGCATTCTTTCTAGGCATTGGTATAGGGTGAACTGGCAATTTGAGGTGAGTAAGACACTTTCTTTGAGAAGCAGGGTGGAATTGGTGAATGTTCAAGAAGCGAATGGAGAAAAGGAGAAGGGTTGGATGGTTTATCAAGACTTCGTTTGGAAACCATCATGGCCGGCCAAATATGAGTTGAAGCTGCGTTATGCTATGTTTGATACTGAAAGCTATACCAGTAGAATATATGCTTATGAAAATGATGTTCTTTATTCTTTTTCAGTACCTGCTTATTACTACCGCGGCAGTCGGGCATACATAATTTTGAAATATGACATTTCCCGATGGAGTGATTTAACAGTTCGTCTCGCTCAAACCTACTTTGCCAATCGCGATGAAAATGGCAGTGGACTCAATACTATTGATCAACCAACACGCACCGAAGTGAAGGTGCAATGGCACATGAAGTTTTAGATTTCAATGCTAGTTTAAGTTATTAATGAGTAGATATGCTTATTGTATTATATTTGAGCACTTTACAATAATTTATGTCGCTCATCTTTGGTTAGTTATCACTACAAAACCAGCGCTTTCTCTTATGGAAAACAATAATAAGCAGCTCTTGAAACGTCTTGTATTCGTTTATTCAATGCTATTGATGCTGTTTGTTGCCGAGTTTTGGATTGATACAAGAACCACAGATCCAATTGACTCTAAGTTTGTCCTAAATAACAACCTTTCGCCTCATTTTGGATTGTTTGTGAGAGAATACAACTAACTTGTGGAAATTTAGTGATGGTAGAATGTCCTTCTCTGCCAATGCGTTTGGCCGATAGTTATCTAATTGGACGAACATCAATAAACTTCTCTACCTGTTTCCAAAATCCGGGATAGGATTTAGCTACTACCATTGGATTTTCAATCCTTATTTCATCGAATAATAAACTCATAGGAGCTATAGACATCACCATTCTATGGTCGTCATAGGATTCGAAAAATGACTCGGGAGATACAAGTGGTTGTGGCGTGAGACTCATCGAGTATCCTTCTGTTTTGGCTTTTACTCCCATTCGCTGGAGTTCGTTTTCAATGGCTGCAATTCGATCTGTCTCCTTCAGTCGCAAGTTGTCAAGACCATGCAACGTGAAAGCCTTTTGCAATCCTGCAGATGCAAATATTGCAGGCTGCACAAGATCTGGATGGTTTCTGAAATTCCAAGAATCCTTTTCGAGGGATATTTTTTGTTTAGACAATCTTAATCCTCCTTCTTCGAAGGTTGATTTGATTCCAAGTTTGCTAAATAATTCAATAGCTGCAATATCGCCTTGAATAGATTCTGGTTGAAGATCTTTCAGCAACAAGTTCGTGCGATTAGCAAGAGCGGCAAAACTCATCCAGAAAGCAGCCGCAGACCAATCACGCTCAATCACAAAATTGCCCGATCTGTATCTTCCTGGTTTAACGATGATCTGGTTATTATTAAACTCAACCTGCGCACCACATCGTTGCATCAACGTTTGAGTCATGATGATGTATGGACGAGATAAAGGATCACCTTCAATATTAATAATGAGCGGCTCTGGCAGGGTAGGGCCTATCAGCATAAGTGCTGTAATAAACTGGCTACTGACATTTCCATTCATCGTTATTTCTCCGCCCATTAATCGTCTGCCATGGATATGAAGGGGAGGAAAGCCTTCTTTTTCTAAATAGGTAATGTTCGCACCCAAAGATCTCAATGCATCCACCAAAATGTGAATGGGTCGGTTCTTCATTCGATCGGATCCTGTTAATACTTTTTCTCCGGGTTGAGATGCATATAAAGCAGTTAAAAATCGCATTGCTGTTCCTGCGGGCCCTACATCTGTTATGATGTCGTTATGCTCCAAGGCCTTTTGCAGAACCCGGGTATCATCAGCATTGCTGATGCTTTTTATTTCGAAGGATTGATTGGCTAAGGCTTGGATGATCAGAACCCGATTGCTGATACTCTTTGATCCTGGCAGATCAATCGAGTTTTTTAGCGAATGTGTTTTTGCCCTGAGTATGTATTTCATCACTTCATCTTTGACAGTGCAAAAGCAATTGACTGCTTCACAATTTCTATCGGAACGGTCTCACCTATCTTAGAAACACCAATATTAGATATCAAGCTGAAGCGAACCTCACCGTATTCGTTTTTTTTGTCGCTCTTCATCAAATTAAGCAGCTTATCTGCGTCCAAATCATTGGCTAAATCAGGGATAATGCACGCTTTGACTAAACGAATTATTTCATTCAACTCTTCTTGGGGTAATCCACATTGTTTTTCTGAAATGAATGATTCAGCAATGATGCCAAAGGCAACTGCCTCACCATGCGAAATTCCTAATGATGCTTCAAGAGCATGTCCTATTGTGTGACCAAAATTTAGTGCCTGTCTAATTCCAAAATCATCTTGGTCTTGCTCTATGATTTGTTGTTTGATGCTTGCACTATGCTCTATTACTAATTTGTCTTTTGCCGCGGCTGTTGCTTCTAAGGTTTCAATTTTTTTCCAAAATGTTGCGTCTGCTATAAGCGCATGTTTTATAGTTTCAATGAATCCACCTCTAATTTCTTTATCAGGAAGTGTATTTAAGAATTGATCATCAATCAGAATGGCTCTGGGTAATCGGATAGATCCAATTTGATTTTTGAGGCCGTGGAAATTCACACCGTTTTTTCCTCCAATTGCAGCATCTGTCATTGCGAGATGGGTAGTCGGCACATGAATGGATTGAATTCCGCGCTTATATGTTGAGGCAATAAAACCTCCTAAGTCTGAAATGACTCCACCACCTAAAGAAACGAATAATGTTTTTCGATCGAGTTGCTCTTCGAGCATCACTCCCCAAATTTCTTCAGCACATTCGATGGATTTTGAACTTTCACCTGGTTCAATGCTCAGATGAGTGAACTCCTCATCTTCTAGGTAAGTAGATAAAAAATAGGGAAGGCAAAGAAGTTCGGTGTTATGGTCTGTGAGGATTACAATAGAAGATGGAGCTAGCTCTTCCATGAGTTTATTCCAATCCTGTCTATTGTATAACAAAAGGCTAGTCACAATCGCAATAAGTTGTGGTTTTCTTATCCTCGATTTTAATTAATCGTTGCTCTTCGGCTTCGTTTCTTTCCACGATTGCTCTGTATGCGACCTCATCTGTTTCCAATGTAATGGCATATTGGTATGGCTTTCCACCGGGGTTTAAGCTTTCCACTTCAGCGTCTGTCCAAATGCTCAATAAAAGGGAATCAGAAAGCTCAAGACATTCCTGATAGCAGATCATTTCCTCACTTTCCAATAAAACAGAATCATTTCGTATTTCTTCAAGAATCCGCTGAGAAGGGGTCCAAATATCCAAGTCTCTAGAATCGTCATTTCCGAACATGACATAAACCATGATCAATCCAAGGGCAAATCCAGTAAAGTAAATACGAAGCCTTCTAAGCATCTTGTTCTAATTCGGTTTGTAAGCTGTTCCAAATAAGGTCTTTCAGCGCGGGTAAGTTTAATTGACTCACTGAAGAGAAGAATATGTGTGGTAAGTTTTTTGGGAAGGTTTTTGCAATTTCATCCATCAATTCTTGGTCAAGCATATCAGCTTTTGAAATTGCTACTATTCGCTCTTTATGAGAAAGTTCCTCGCTGTACTGCTTGAGTTCATTTTCCAAGATTTGAAATTCTTTGAAATGATCATCACTATCTGCAGGTATGAGAAACAATAAAACAGAGTTTCGCTCAATGTGCTTCAAAAATTGATATCCTAGTCCTTTTCCTTCGCTCGCGCCCTCTATGATTCCAGGAATATCTGCCATAACAAATGACTTTTCATCATGGTAAGAAACGATGCCCAAATTTGGTGTGAGTGTTGTAAAAGCATAGTTCGCAATTTCAGGCTTAGCAGCAGAAACGGTGCTCAAAAGTGTCGACTTTCCTGCGTTTGGAAAACCAACCAATCCTACATCAGCTAAAATCTTTAGTTCAAGGATAAACCAAGCTTCTTCGCCATTTGTACCCGGTTGAGAATGACGTGGTGTTTGTTGAATTGAATTTTTAAAATGCCAATTTCCAAGTCCTCCTCTTCCTCCTTCTGCTAGTATTTTTCGTTCTCCAGGTTCTGTGATTTCACAAACGAATTCACCTGTATCAGCATTTTTAATTACCGTACCTAATGGCACTTTAACAACCACATCTTTCCCACTTGCTCCTGATGCGCATTGTTTTCCTCCTGGTTTGCCGTGTGTGGCACGTATGTGCTTTTTGTACTTCAAATGGAGAAGAGTCCAAAGCTGAGATTCAGCTTCAATAATGATATGCCCTCCGCGTCCTCCATCACCACCATCAGGCCCACCTTTTGCTACGAATTTTTCTCTTCGAAAATGCGTAGCTCCAGCACCCCCATCGCCACTGGTGCAATTGATTCTTACGTAGTCAACGAAATTACTTGAGTGTATTTTTCGGTTTTTGGCCATAATGATTGCCGCATTGTATGCGGTTGTATAGAGTGTAGAAGGAATGTTTTTCCTTGCTAGTGCTTAAGCGTGTTTTTCAACGGCATCAGATAGTCTACCGAATATCTCATCGATAGTTCCAACACCATGAATCTCTTCAAGTTTGTTTTGCGAGCGATAAAACTCTTTTAACGGGGAAGTTTCTCTCATGTATACTGCCAATCTATTCTTGATTACAGTTTCATCAGCATCATCAGATCTCCCACTCGTTTTTCCTCGATTTAGCAGCCGAGCTATCAATTCTTCTTCAGGTACTTGCAACGACAGGCATGCAGAAATTGAAGTGTTAAGTGACTTTAAAAGCGTGTCTAACGCATCTGCCTGCGGAGTGGTCCTTGGAAACCCATCAAAAATGAATCCTTGAGCTTTTGGATTTTCTTCCACTTTGTCTCTGAGCATATCAATAGTAACTGAATCAGGAACTAATTCCCCTTTGTCCATGAATGATTTTGCTTTCAATCCGAGGTTAGTTTCACCTTTAATATTGGCTCTGAAAAGATCGCCTGTTGAAATGTGAACAAGACCAAACTTTTCTAAAATTTTCTCGCTTTGTGTTCCTTTTCCAGCTCCTGGAGGTCCAAATATTACGATGTTGATCATATCAGTCATTTAAAATATAAACCTCAGGAAGATTGCGGCCATAACCATCATAGTCTAAGCCGTACCCGAGTAAGAATTTATTTTCAGTCTCAAAACAAACATAATCAATAGGCAGAGACTGCTGGTATGCTTCTTTCTTAAAGAGAAGAGTGCAAACTTTTATTGATTTTGGATTGTGTTTACCCAAATATTCATAGAGGGCTTTCAATGTGTTACCGGTATCAATAATATCTTCAACTATGATGATGTCTCGGTTATTGTAATTCAGCTGACCAGCCTCGTGAAATTTGACTTTCCCCGTTGATTCCATTCCTTCGTAAGAAGCGGCTTTGATAAAACCTATTTCTGAAGGGGATGTAAACGCCTTCATCAAGTCGCTGCAAAACATAAAAGCACCATTCAAGACACAAAGAAAGAGAGGATCACTGTTTGCGTAAGTTTTACTTAAATCACCTGCAACACGCTCAATAGCAGCAGAAATTTCATCTTTAGGAATGTAGACTCGAAATGCTTTGTCTCTAACTTGAATCACCTTGGGCCTTGTTTTGAGGGGTGCAAATGTAAGTTTTGAAAACCCACTATTTATAGGGAATTGTGCAATATATTGCTCGAATCCTGATTTGTGCTTTTAACTTTGTCCTTCAATTAAAGATAGAATGAAAATAGGAATCGTTGGTGGAGGTCAGCTCGGACGGATGTTTATTCAGAACGCGCTTAATTATGGACATGAGATTTACACCTTAGATCCTGATCCAGAGGCTCCATGCAGTGAGATTTCTCACGAATTTGTTTGTGCTGATCGTAATGATGCTGAGGCAGTTTATACGCTCGGGAAAAAGTGTGATGTAGTTACGATTGAGATTGAGAATGTTTCGATTGAAGCGTTGAAAAAGTTGGAAGCTGAAGGAGTAAAAGTGTTTCCTCAACCGCGCATTCTTGAAATGGCAAAGGATAAAGGCATCCAAAAACAGTTTTATCAAGATCATGGTTTTCCAACAGCTCCGTTTGCCCTCGTTGAGTCTAAAGAAGAAATAAATAATCACCTTGACCTTCTTCCAGTTATGCAGAAAATGCGTGTTGGTGGCTATGATGGAAAAGGGGTTACTCCGATAAAAGATGCTTCAGATATTGAAAATGGCTTTGATGCCCCATCTGTTTTAGAGCAATGGGTTGACTATGAAATGGAGTTGGCGGTTTTGGTGGCGCGAAATGAAAACGGAGATGTAAAGTCGTTCCCAGTAGTGGAGCAGGTGTTTGATCCGGAAGTTAACTTGGTGGATTACTTGGTAAGTCCGGCTCGAATTTCTGAAAGTGTTGAAATAGAAGCCAGAGCGCTAGCTGAACGATTGATAAAAGAAATTGATATGGTCGGATTGCTTGCGGTCGAGCTTTTCCTCACGAAAGACGGGAAAGTTTTAATCAATGAGATTGCGCCACGACCTCATAATAGCGGACACCATACGATAGAGGCTTGTTATACATCGCAATATGATATCCATATGCGTTCTATTTTGAATTGGCCCATGGGTGATACTGCTTTGCGGTCACCAGCAGCCATGATCAATTTGGTTGGCGAGAAAGGTTATTGTGGAGCAGTTGTTTACGAAGGTATGGACAGCGCGATTGGAATGTCAGGGGTTTATCCACATTTCTATGGAAAAGCGTTGACTAAACCGTTCAGAAAAATGGGTCATGTCACCATTTTAGGAAGTTCTTCAGATCAGGCATTGGAAAAAGCAAAAGAGATCAAGGAAATGATTCGTGTAATCGCGTAAATTAGCCGCATGGCAAATATCCCTCAAGTTGGAATTATTATGGGAAGTAAAAGCGACTTCCCAGTGATGAAAGATGCAGTAGACATCTTAAAAGAATTCGGAATAGAAGTAGAAGTGGACATCGTTTCTGCACACAGAACTCCAGAAAAAATGATGGAATATGGGAAGTCTGCGCACAAGCGCGGCTTGAAAGTGATCATTGCTGGAGCTGGTGGAGCGGCCCATTTACCTGGAATGGTAGCTTCCATGACTCCTTTACCTGTGATTGGCGTTCCAGTGAAATCATCCAATTCCGTTGATGGCTGGGATTCAATTTTATCGATTCTTCAAATGCCTAATGGTGTTCCTGTCGCCACAGTGGCTTTGAATGCTGCAAAAAATGCTGGAATTCTAGCCGCTCAAATCATTGGTTCTGCCGATGCATCGATGCAGCAAAAAATGATTGCTTACAAAGAATCTTTGAAGGAGAAAGTAGCCGAAATGTCTCGTGAAATCGCCATTAGCAAAGCAACCTAAAGTGAGATTACCGCGTCTTCAACCTATGATTTTGAAACACCTCAAAGTTTTTCTATTCTTTTTTTTATTTGCCCATACTGGTTTTGCACAATTGAATATTACAAGTGCAAAACAGACGGGGAATTGGGCGGATTACTATGTTCAAAATGTGTTATTGGGAACAGGTGTTACTGCCTTTAATGCAACATTTACTGGGTGTGACACCACATTTGGAGCTCAGCAGGAGGGTTTCGACTCAACTCAAATCGCAGAATTTACCTCAGTCAATACGGCTGTTGAGATTCCGTATGGTTTAATGCTTTGCTCCGGAAGTACAGAGGATAAAAGTGGAAGTGCCGTAAACCCCAATCCCGGCCCAAATTCCTCAGATGGAGTTAGTGATCCAGATCTAGCCTTGCTTGTAACAGGTCAATTAAATAATGCCGCAGTTTTAGAATTTGATTTTGTTCCTCAGGGAGATACGATCCGGTTCAATTACACCTTTGCAAGTATAGAGTACCCTGGTTTTATCTGCTCCGCCTTCAATGATGCCTTTGGTTTCTTTTTAAGTGGTCCTGGTATTTCGGGAACATTTACGAACGGAGCGGTTAATTTGGCGGTAGTACCAGGTACGAATATTCCAGTTACAATAAATTCCATCAATGACGCCCCGGGAGGAGGTGCGTGCAATCCGGCTTGTCCTTGCAATGCTCAATACTTTGTAAACAATTATACTGCACCTGTAGATACGAATGTGCTCTTTGGTGGGTTGACTATTTCTATGGAAGCGGCAGCCCAAGTTATCTGTGGTGATACGTATCATATTAAAATGGCTATCGCGGATGTGGCAGATGGGGCGCTTGATTCTGGAGTTTTTCTTGAAGGAGGAAGCTTTACATCGAATCTCATTGAAGTAAATATTGCCACCGTAAATGGCGATAGCACTATAAATGAAGGCTGTGGAGAAGCGGATATTCTTTTTACACGAGGCGATACTGCTGACACCTCTATTTCTTATCTGTTCTTTTCTGGAACAGCAACCAATGGTGTCGATTTTTCCCTTGTTCCAGATTCAATTATGTTACTTCCAGGGGTTTTTGACACCACAGTTACCATTACTCCGATAGCAGATGGTTTAAATGAGGGTGTGGAGACTTTCACTATTTCTGCTGTGAGCGTTACACTGTGCGGTGATACGTTCGTGAGTACAGGGACTCTTTATATCTATGACCTGCCCAATATTGTGATTGATAAAACACTTGATACCACGTTTACTTGTCCACCAGACTCTGTGATTTTATATGCACATGCATTGAGTGGGGGGCCGCCTCCATTTTCTTACACTTGGAATAATGGAATGACTGGAGATACAATTGTCGTACAATTGAGCGCGAATGGCGGCACAGATACATTTGCTATTGAGGTGCTTGATAGTTGTGCATTAACCACTATTTATGACACGATTCTTGTCACTAAAGACTATGTCGATGATCCAGTTCCGAATATCATAAACGATTCCTTGGTGAACTGTCCTGGAGAAAGCATTTTATTGGAGTGTTTGGTTGATTTTGGTACAGAACCTATTGAATATATTTGGTCAAACGGTGATACAACGACTACCTCATTGATCACAGTCAATGGTTCATCTCAGATCTATGTCACGGTCACTGATGCCTGCGGAAGGTCTGTGATTGATACCGCTGATTTGGGCGTGAAAGTTCCTGACTCCTTAACCGTTGAGCTTCCTGATACAACTATATATTGCATTGGTTCAGATCTTTTGGTTAACCCAGTATTCACTGGAGGTATAAGGCCATTCAATTATTCTTGGGATCAAATCAATCCTATTTTTGATGCTGACTCCACCATTTTGGTCACAATAAACCAAGATACTGTGCTTTACTTCTGGGTTGAAGATGCTTGTGGAAGGCAGTTCAGCACTACATTTTTTATAGATGCCATTGCTGTAGATACGCTCAAAGCTAGCTTACCTGCTTTTGGAGGCGATTGCAGTGGCGAAGAATTCTTCTTGAATCCAGGTGTTTCTGGTGGACTTGCTCCATTGACTTATTCATGGTCTACAGGCGATTCTGATACGGTAATTGTTTTCATAGGAAGTACAAGTCAAACAGTTTCACTCACGGTCACTGATTATTGCTCTAATCAAGCCATTGCTCAGTCTGAAATTGAAATTGCTGAGTATTCTGATTTGGAATTATTCCTTTCGGGCGATGCTGAATTGTGCTATGGTGAAGAATACATTATTCGTGCTCGAGCTGAAGGTGGTGCTGGCGACTATAATTTTGAATGGTTCACCATTGAAGACCCTCTTTTAGGAGAGATGTATGAAAACATTGACTCCAATACATTCAGAGTTATCTCTAGGCAGAGTAACACGCATTATATTCGAGTTACTGATTATTGCGGAAATGCATTGCAAGACACGTTGAGAATTACGATTGATCCTTGTGTGAGTATTCCTAATGTTATTACTCCAAATGGTGATGGATTGAATGATGCTTTCTACATAGAGGGTATTACCAATTTTGATGATGCCCACCTATTTGTTTACAATCGATGGGGACAGAAAGTGTTTGAGGCGAAACCGTACAGAAATGAGTGGGTTCCGATAGATCAATCTTCAGGAACGTATTTCTACATTCTTCGGTCCGAAAACTTCAATGAGCTCAGAGGTGATCTTACGATAATTAATGAGACGGAGTAATCGAGGATAAGTCGAAAGCTTCTTTGTTGGCTAGTTTCAATTCTGCCGACTGACTATTGGAGCAAATAATCACAATTCGATTTTCTAGTGTTTTAGCGAGCGCTTCGTTATACCAATTGGTCCATTTGACATCCAGGTTTGAGCAAGGCTCATCTAACAGAATAACCGAAGTTTCGCTGTAAATGGCGAGAGCCAGTTTCACCCGTTGTCGCATTCCAGAACTGAGTTGTTTTAGGGTTTTCCCTCGGTGCTTGGTCAGTTCAATTTCGCTCAGGATGCTTTCTTTAGATAATTCTAGCTTTTTGAGCTTGATGTGCAGATTAATTGATTCATCAATGGTGAATTCTTCGAATAGATCAAGGTAAGGAGCCGCAATTGATAGATGCTTATACCAATTTTCTATCGGTATGATGTCGTTTTGAATGTAGGATATATTACCCTCATTTGGAGTTACATATCCAGAAATAATTTGCAAAAGAGTTGACTTTCCACTGCCGTTATTTCCTATAATTGGGTAGATGTTTCCTGACTCAAACTGAATGTTTAAGTCTTCAAAAATCCAGTTATCGTTATATTTTTTGCCGATGTGGTTTAGCTCAATCCTCATGATTAAGCCAATCCTCGCATTACGCCATTCTCAGATGATTCAAAAAACGCAACGATCTCCTCTTTGAATATCGAATCTTCAATCTTAGTCTTTACCGCTTCTATGCCTTTTGAAGTCACTTTGTTAAGGACATATATATTCCTGTAAATATCTTCAATGCGCTTCACATCATCCTCACTGAAACCTCTACGCTTAAGTCCAATGGCGTTGATGCCAACGTAGCTCAAAGGCTCACGAGCAGCTCTTACATAAGGTGGTACATTTTTTCTCACCAATGAGCCTCCTGCAATAAAGGAATGTGCTCCAATTCTTAGGAATTGTTGAACAGCTACCATGCCTTCCAAAATAGAATAATCTTCAATTGTTATGTGTCCCGCGAGATTCACACAATTTGCGAGAATCACATTATTCCCCACGATACAATCATGAGCCACATGCACATAAGCCATTAGCAGACAGTTTGAACCAACTTCGGTTTTCCAAACATCTTTTGTGCCTTTGTTGATCGTCACACACTCTCTAATAGTAGTGTTATCACCAATAATCGCGTGCGTATCTTCTCCAGCGTATTTTAAGTCTTGTGGTACGGCAGAGATCACTGCTCCAGGGAATATTTTACAATTCTTCCCAATTCTAGCACCATCCATAATGGTCACATTTGGCCCAATCCATGTTCCATCACCGATTTCAACATTACCGTAAATGGTTGAAAATGGCTCAATGGTGACATTGTCACCAATCTTGGCATCAGGATGAATGTTCGCTCTTAACTCGCTCATCGTTCCTCACTTTAATAATTTGTGCCATCAGCTCACCTTCTGCAACTTGCTGGTTGCGAACATAAGCTGATGCTTTCATTGCAACCATTCCTCGTCTCACAGGAGCGATTAGGTCTAATTTGAAAACTAATGTATCACCGGGAACAACTTTTCGTTTGAATTTTACTTTGTCAATTTTAACGAATAACGTTTCGTAGTTCCATGGGTCATCTATTTGACTCATTACAAGAATTCCTCCACACTGTGCCATGGCTTCTACTTGCAGAACACCAGGCATTACGGGATTCCCTGGGAAGTGACCTTGAAAAAACTCCTCATTCATGGTCACGTTCTTAATACCAACAATATGATTTTCACCCATTTCGATGATCTTATCGATCAATAAGAATGGATAACGGTGAGGAAGCATTTCGCTTATTTCTGTAATACCATAAACTGGGTCAGCATTGACATTAAATGAAGGGCCGGATTTTTGCTCTTTCTTAATCAGGTCTTTGATCATCTTTCCAAAAGCAATATTGGTCGTGTGACCAGGTCTTGCTGCTAAAATATGACCCTGAATCGGTTTTCCTACCAAGGCAAGATCACCGATTATATCTAGTAGTTTATGACGCGCTGGTTCATTGGTGAAGTGTAACTTGACGTTGTTCAATATTCCAATACCAACAATGTCTAACTCAGATTTATCGCGATGAAATGTGGCTGCTAATTTGTCTTTTTCTTCCTCAGGCATCAATGAAGTGTCTGAATCTACCATCACAATGGCATTGTCTACATCTCCTCCTTTGATTAATCCATTGTTTACCAATTGCATTAATTCTCTTAAAAATACGAACGTGCGGCACCTTGAGAACTCATCCTTGAATTCACTGATGTTGTACATACTTGCGTGTTGAGTTCCAAGCATTGGTGAACGATAGTCTACCATTACGGTAATTCTATAATCAGGCGATGGCACAGCAAGCATTTCAACTTCCTTTTCAGGATCTTCAAACGTCAGGTTGTCCTTTAGGATGAAGTAATCTTTTAACGCTTCTTGGTCTTGCAGACCAGATTTTTCAATCGCCTCTACAAAAAAGCGAGAACTGCCATCAAGAATGGGGATTTCAGGTCCATCCAGTTCGATTAAGGCATTGTCAACGCCCATTCCGTACAACGCAGCTAGGATGTGTTCTGTGGTGTTGACCTCCATATGGTCATTGCCGAGAGTAGTTCCTCTGCGTGTGCTGAGGACATTGTCTACATCTGCTTTGATGGTAGGTTGATTGGGAAGGTCAGTGCGCTTAAAAACATACCACGAGTCAGGCTCAGAAGGCTTAACGGTTATGGTCGTCATTTTCCCAGTGTGCAGTCCTACACCTTCGATTGTAAAGGAGTTTTTTAACGTCTTCTGCTTCTCAGCCATGGTTATCTGTTTTTGGCAGTTTATTCTTGATCTCAGTGATGCTATCGCTGAGTTGGTGTAAATTTCTAAAGTGAACGTAGGATTTTTTGAAGTCGCCAATAGGAAGAGCAGGTGAACCTTGAACAATTTGTCCTTTCGTTTTGATGCTTCCTCCAATTCCTGATTGAGCGGCTATTTTTACCTCGTCAGCAATGGTAAGATGACCTACAATTCCAACTTGTCCGCCTATCATACAATTCTTACCGATTTTTGTTGAACCTGCAATACCCGTTTGTGCAGCAATTACTGTGTTTTCTCCAATTTCCACATTATGAGCTATCTGAATCAGGTTGTCTAGTTTGACACCCTTTCGAATGATGGTACTTCCCAATGAAGCTCGATCAATGGTTGTTCCCGCTCCAATTTCTACGTAATCTTCTATAACTACATTACCTAGATGGACAACCTTTTGGTATTGATTTTTTGCATTTGGAGCGAAACCAAATCCGTCTCCTCCTACAATTACACCAGGTTGAATCATGCATTCATTTCCAATCACCGAACGATTGCCTATGTGCACGCGTTCATGAATCACTGTATTACTTCCAATGGACGCTCCCTCTCCAATAAAGCTTAATGCGGCTATGGAAGATCTGGCTCCAATTTTAACTCCTGCCTCAACTACAGCATTGGGTCCGATATAAACTGAATCAGAGATCTGAGCAGTGGCGTCAATAATGGCAGAAGGATGAACTCCGGCTGGTTTCTTAGCCATTTGAGCATATAATTCCATCAGCTTTGCAATGGCTAACCTCGGGTCTTCAACTTTGACCAGAGAAAGACTTGATGGTAAACTGCGCTCGGCTTTAAAGCTTTTTGAAACTATAGCAATGGAAGCTGCAGTCGTATAAACATACTCTGTGTAAGCTGGATTGGCTAAGAACGTGAGCGTATTTGGTTTTCCGTTTTCAATGGTGGAAAGGTCATTCACTACAATAGAATCATCGCCTTCAACGACACCTTCTAAAAGTTCTGCGATTTGTAGTGCTGTAAACTCCATTTAACTTTAAAGTCTTCAAAGGTAGATATAGCCTCCTTAAACTCATTCAAAAGTAGCCTGATACTATGGTCATCTTGCTAACAAAACGGCTAGTTATTAACATGAGTTATTGAAACGAGATCTCTTCTGGGAAATAAACGAAATGTTTGCTTTCACTAGCTTCTAAGGACGAAAATCGGAAAATACTTGCGGCTTCTGAAATATCCTTTGAACTACCATCTTTGTAGAGAATATTGATGCTTTCATCCCCAGAACTGTACGCACGATTTGATAATGAGTTCTGAAAAACTAAATAACTCATATCATTTATACCATAGTTCAGTTTTTTCGCAGCCTTTTCACGCAAATCATTGAGTTGATCATCGGTTAGTGGACGGTCCAATATTTTCACTTTAAGCAACTGCCTGTTGATCAGGCGTTTGCACATATTACTAATCAGTTTGTCTTCTGAGTCTATCCATTGTTTCATGGAATAGAGTACGTCAAAGTCATCTAGTTTTAAGAAGTGCTTGAGCCAAACATCACTATCACTGACATCAAAGGCCTCTTCATTCTTTAGGAGAAAACGTAAAGAATCAGAAGCATCTAGTTCTTCGCCATTCGCTATCAATTCCTTGGCTCTTAAAAGAATCTTCATGAGCAGATACTCTGCTGAAACTACTGTTTTGTGCAAATAGACCTGCCAATACATCAGCCTTCGTGCGATCAAAAACTTCTCCAATGAATAGATCCCTTTCGCTTCTACAGCAAGATTTCCATTATGAACAGTGAGCATTTTAATAATGCGTTCTGATCCAATAACCCCTTCTGTCACACCAGTGAAAAAGCTGTCCCTCTTTAAATAGTCTAATCGGTCAGTATCCAATTGACTGCTCACCAATTGATGCAAGAACTGAACGGGGTATTTCCCTGTGTAGATTTCTATCGCGAGACTCAATGCGCCATCAAATTCTTTATTCAGATTGCGCATTATTTGAAGTCCAATCGATTCATGATTAACTCCCTGAACTATTGTATTTTCTAATGCATGTGAATAGGGTCCGTGACCAATATCGTGCAATAAAATAGCAGCGTTAGCCCCAATTTCTTCTTCGTCAGAAATTTCAATCCCTTTTGAGCGCAACGTACTTATTGCACTTCGCATGAGATTCATTGCCCCAATGGCATGCTGAAAACGACTATGATTCGCACCACCATAGACCAAATTGGTTAGTCCAAGTTGGGTTATTCTTCTTAATCGTTGAAAATGAGGATGCTCAATCAACTTGAAAATAAGTGGGTTGTCTACGGTAATAAAACCATACACTGGATCGTTAAATGTCTTTAGCGTTTTAATCTTTGGTTGGATACTCACCTGTTCTACCTTTGGACGCGAAGATAAAATCAACTTATGAGCAACGAGCAAGTCAAAATTCTTTGGGCAGACGATGAAATCGATTTATTGAAGCCGCACATCATGTTTCTAGAAAACAAAGGCTACGCTGTTACAGCAGTTAGCAGTGGTTTAGAGGCGATTGATGAAATAAATAGTCAGGATTTTGACGCAGTTTTTTTGGATGAAAATATGCCAGGAATTTCTGGTTTAGAGGTATTGTCACGTATTAAATCGGTGAAGCCTTCCATTCCTGTAATCATGATTACGAAGAGTGAAGAGGAAGCAATCATGGAAGATGCCATTGGCTCTAAGATTTCTGACTACTTGATTAAACCAGTAAATCCTAATCAGATTTTACTCAGTTTGAAGAAAAATTTGGATAGCAAACGCTTGGTGAGCGAGAAGACCACAACAGGCTACCAGCAAGAGTTTCGTCAAATTGGAATGCGATTGAATGATCGTTTAGACTGGCAAGAGTGGATGGACTTATACAAGGAGATCGTTTATTGGGATTTAGAGTTAGAGCAAAGTGGCGATCCGAGTATGCAAGAAATCTTGAGCATGCAAAAAGATGAGGCCAACAGTCAGTTTTCTCGATTTATAGGAGAGAATTATATCGATTGGCTAAAAGAAAATTCTTCTGACAAACCTGAAATGTCTCATACGGTTTTTAAAAATTGGGTTGTACCAGAATTGAAGGAAGGGAAACCAACTTTTTTAGTAGTAATTGATAATTTAAGATTGGATCAGTGGAAGGTCATTCAAGAAGCAATTTCTGATGACTTTAGGATTGATGAAGAACGCACATTTTTAAGCATTCTTCCTACGGCAACTCAATATGCCCGAAATAGTTTGTTCGCAGGATTGATGCCAAGTGAAATTCAAAAGAGATTTCCTCAGTATTGGATGAATGAGGATGAAGAAGGCAGCAAGAATCAGTTTGAGGAGCAGTTATTGGTTGAGCAAATAAAACGCCTTGGGAAGAATTACTCCCACAGTTATGCTAAGATTACGAACTTGAATTTTGGTAAGAAGGTAAGTGAAGGTTTACACTCATTGGTTAATAATGATCTCAACGTCATTGTCTACAATTTCGTTGATATGCTCAGTCATGCGCGCACCGAGATGGAAGTTATTCGAGAATTGGCAGATGACGAGTCCGCCTACAGGTCATTAACCCTTTCTTGGTTTGAACATTCCACATTGAGAGATATAGTGAAAGGCATTAAAGCAATGGGAGCGAAAATGATTTTAACGACTGATCATGGAACTGTGCATGTAAAGCATCCAATTAAAGTTGTTGGAGATCGAAATACAAACACTAACCTGAGGTATAAAACAGGTAGAAACTTGAATTATAAGGCGAAAGAAGTCTTTGAAGTGTTGAACCCGGATGATGTCTTTTTACCAAAAACCAATGTGAGCAGTCGCTATATTTTCGCTCAAAGCAATGATTTTATTGCCTATCCAAACAATTATAACCACTACGTAAAGTATTACAAGGATACCTTTCAACATGGTGGAATTTCATTGGAGGAAATGATTATTCCTTTTGTTGTTTGCTCACCAAAATAGAATGTCATTGATAGCTCAAAGTGGCAGATATTTGTAGTATCTTAGAATATTGTAAGATGCAACAATCCCTCACCGTGCCAAGTTTAGAGCAAACTGAAGAATTAAAGCGAGTCTTTAGGTCATTGTATGAAACCCATACAGTGTTTTGCTTTCATGGTGAATTAGGAGCAGGTAAAACATCAATCATCAAGGTTTTATGTCAAGACTTGGGAGTGCAAGGTGGTATGAGTAGTCCTTCGTTTTCAATTGTCAATGAATACGACTCCTTGAATAAAGGATTGATTTACCACTTTGATTTATACCGATTGCGAGAACCTTCAGAATTAATTGAAATAGGATGGGAAGACTACCTAAACTCTGATTCTATTCTTTTCGTTGAATGGCCGGATAAGGGAGGAGGATTTATTCCTGAAGATGCATTGCACATTTTCATTGATGCAGATCATTCGAGCGACTTAAGAACCCTAACTATTAAGAACTAACTATGAGCACTTCAAAAGAAACACAGCGTTCACTAAGTGAGGCAGCCATGATGATGCCTCAGGAAAAGCTTCAACCCGTTGGGGCGAGAGTAAAACGCCTGTTTATTGGTATTCCAAAAGAAATTTCAATGCAAGAAAACAGAGTTGCGTTGGTGCCAGAGGCCGTTCAATTATTGGTGAATAACGGTCATCGCGTAGTAGTTGAAACCAACGCAGGAAAAGCATCAAACTTTTTGGACAATGAATACAGTGAGGCTGGAGCCGAAATTGCTTTTAGCGCGAAAGAGGTTTATCAGGCTGATATATTACTCAAGGTTGAGCCTGTTGCAGATGAAGAAATGGATTATTTGAAGCCAAAGCAAGTTCTTATTTCCGCGATGCAATTGAATGTTCAACCCAAGAATTATATCAAAAATTTAATGGCGAAAAAGGTATCTGCCATTGCTTGGGATTATATAGCTGATGAAGATCGGGTGCTTCCGATTGTTCGCAGCATGGGAGAAATTGCGGGAACAAGTGCTGTATTAATTGCTGCTGAGTACTTGATGAATCAAAAAGGGCAGGGTATTATGCTTGGTGGTATTACCGGTGTTTCGCCAACACAAGTAGTTATTATTGGTGCTGGAACTGTTGGGGAATTTGCGGCTCGAGCTGCGTTGGGTCTGGGAGCGGATGTTCGTGTTTTTGACAATTCGATTTCAAAATTGAGGCGGTTGCAAAATGCCATTGGTCAAAGGGTGTCAACATCTGCTATTCAACCCAAGGTGTTGTTGAAAGCTTTAATGCGGGCTGATGTTGCCATAGGTGCAGTTAGAACGATTTCAGGCAGAACTCCATGTTATGTTTCAGATGAAATGGTGCAACAGATGAAATCTGGATCTGTAATTGTTGATATTAGTATTGACCAGGGTGGTTGCTTTGAAACTTCCAGAGTCACCACTATTGATAAACCTGTGTATAAAAAGCATGACATAATTCATTATTGCGTGCCCAACGTGGCATCGCTTGTTAGCAGAACCGCATCACACGCTTTAAGTAATGTGATGGCTCCTTTAGTGCTTCAAATGGGAGACGAAGGTGGAGTGGAGGATATGATTCGAAATCATGTTGGTGTTCAAAACGGAGTATATCTCTATAATGGAACGCTTACGAATAAGTATTTAGGAGAATCGTTAAATCTGCCGTGCAAGGATCTAAAGCTGCTCTTAGCAGCATTTAACTCTTAATTGCCCATCACTTTGGGTAAAGTAAGCGTGCCTTCTTTCATTTTCTGGTATTGCTTTGCCAAGTGAGCAATCATTTTTGAAATTGTCTTCACAGCATCCTGAGTCGCTTCAGAAATTTGCTTTTTGTTTAATTTCAGCACAAGCACACCGAATAACCCATTCATGGCAGTTTCGATTTCAAACCGAGACTGTTTCATGGCTTTCTTCTTCAATTCTTCAATATTTGGCTGAGCAAGCTTTGCTAACTCTTGGTATTCTGTGTCTTGGTAGACCGTCAATAGGCTTTGATGCAGATATGTGAGCTCCATCATGTACTCGGTTAACTCACTAAAATGCCCTTGTTCTACGATGCCTTGACTGCGCATTTCTTTGATCAGATCTTCATACCAAGCTCTAATCTCTGCTTTTGATTCATCACTTACTTCAAACGCTTCTATTACGTTACGCTGAATAGCTTCTATATCAAGATTCATTGACCTAATCAGCTCTTCAATGTGCCACATATATAGCACGTACTCAACAATGTTTGTCTCTTTATATTTTCTGGCGATGTACATTACTTGTCGGCAGTAAGTTTTTGAGATTGATATTTTGCGTTTAAAGAATCCACAACAATACCGGTGATATCATAGGACTTATCAATGTAAAGCAAGTTGTTTAGGCCGTTGTAGCCGTATATCATGTCATAACCTTCTGACTTAGCATATTCATCTAAGAACGATTGCACTTTTTCCAAATAAGCGCTTGTCTTTAATTGTTCGCTGCGCATTAGTTGAGATTCCATACCATCTCGCTGTTGCATGATACCTTGTTCCTTTTGTGAAAGTTTTTGCTGAAGAATGCTCAATGCTTCTTGAGAAAGACCAGCAGATTCGCGCTGTGCAGCGGTGTAATCATTCTCCAAATCCTTCACCATGGCTTGCAATTGGTTCTCCATTTGCAAACGCTCTTGAACGATCTCTTCCTCTAAATCCTTAATCATATCGAAGCTAAACGAAAGGCTATCAGTATTTACGTAAGCAAATTTTAGAGCTCCATCAGTTACTTGCTTAGATGGACTTTCGGTCTTTGCTGCTAGGTCTGTTTTTGGTGTTTCGGTATTGTCGCAAGCAGCGAAAATTAACGCGATTAACGCAAAGGATGCTAGATGCTTCTTGGTCATTTTCATTAAATATGGTGCAAAGATACTAAGCTTAAATTAGCTTTTAATCTAGTAAAATATAGCGTCTACTAAATCATCAAATGGAAGAGGTGAATTGTAATTCCTATCAGAATAAGTAGTGGCTAAAAGCTTGAATTTCATCGTATCTTTTTGGATTGATTCAAGTTGAATATTTCCATAGAGCTGATTGAAAGGAGGTGTGCCGATTCTCATGCGATGAGGAGTTTTCAAATAGAGCCATTCTTTTCGGCAAAGCTTATCGTTTTCAGAGTAGTCAGCATATTCTGCATGGGTGACCATATACCCCAAATCAATGATCTTTTGTTTAATGATCTCCGCTAGATACCAAGTATTGCCAAGTGGAGTTTTCAGATTTAAAAGGTCGAGCTGAAAACCATTTGCGGTAGATCTATTCAACCAAACAAAGTTCAAATGATTGGTTAAGTTTTTCTTGCTGAAAAGGGCGTTTTGCTTTAACTCAAAAAGGAGATCGGATGAATACTGATCGCTCCATTTTTGATATTCTTTCAATTCTTTCTCCGAACGCTTAATTTGCCCGGAATCTAGAACTAACTTTTCATTACTGGTATTCGCCTTGTTGGACGAACTTCCAAATAATTTATTGATGACTTCATTTGCGAATGACATACTAAAATAACAGTGCTAGGTAATGGATGGTTTAAAGAGCCATCATTTCTTTCAGCTTCACTGATTGACGCCTTGATACTTCCACCTTGGTTCCGTCTTTTAGAATAACAAGTAAACCTCCGTTAAACCATGTTTCAACCTTTTCTATCCACCTCAAGTTCACAATGTGCTTTCTGCTCGCTCTAAAGAAAAACTTTTCACTGAGCCTATCTGTAAGGGCATTCAATGATTTTAAGATAAGTGGGCGTGATTCGTCAAAATAGACGCGCACATAGTTGCCTTCACTTTCGAACAAACGAATTTTCTCCAATTCAACGAACCAACACTTTTCACCATCCTTTAAAAACACCTGATCGTGCAGCTCTAATTTGCCATCATTTACGTGTACATTTTCTTCGCTCTTTTTCTTTTCGATACGCTTAGCAATTTTGTCTATTGATTCTTGAAGCCTTGACTCTTCAACGGGTTTCATTAAATAATCGAGAGCGTTTACTTCGAAAGCTTTGAGCGCATATTCATCATACGCAGTTACGAATATCACCTCTGGTGCCTTTCCTTCTAATTCATCAAGAAGTTCAAAGCCGGTCATTCCTGGCATTTGGATATCAAGAAATATCAGGTCTGGATTCTCCCTTTCAATTAAGTCTAAAGCTTCCTCAGGTTTTCCACTTTCTGCAACTATTTGAATATTATCAAAGCTTTGCAATAAGTTTTTAAGCTCTTGTCGAGCTAATCGCTCATCGTCAATAACTATCGCTCGTATCATTTTGAAAGGAATTAAAAGGTAAATGAATGGTGGTTTTTACTGTGTTTTCGGCATGGTTGCCTATCGTAAGCCAAGCCTTTGCACCAAACGATAGGTTTAATCTATTTCTAGTGTTTTCCAACCCTAAAGACGAATCGCTGGTGGCCTCTGGGTTGTATGCTCCAGTATTAAATATGTTGATGTCAACGGCATTTTCATCGGCTACGGACTCAATGAAAATCTTGCCTCCATCTGGGAGTTGTGCTATGCCATGTTTGATCGAATTTTCCACTATTGTTTGAAGCAGCAACGGTGGTATTTTAACGCGTTCAGTTGTAGGTTGAATCTGCCATTCTACATAGAGCCGCTCTTCATACCTGGCTTTCTCAATTTCTAAATAGTCTTTTACAATTTCAATTTCTTTGGCAAGCGGAATAAGGTCTGATTCGCCCGCTTGCAATGATGACCTCAACACATTGCTTAATTGGGTTACGGCCCTTTTGGCTTTAGAAGGATCTTCATCTATCAAAGCGCGAATTGTATTCATCGCATTAAAGATGAAATGAGGGTTCATTTGATCACGCAGTCTTCTTAATTCATATTCGTTTTTTGCTGATTCTAGTTGAAGGTTTTTAATTTCTTCTTTGCGAAAGCGCTGAAAGAAATTATAAGTGAAATATATCAAGCTCCATATAAAGAAAAGCATTCCCCATGTCACCAAATTCGCATCGCTCCTGGTGTAAGCTAATTTCCAGCCAAACGCCATATTTCCTATAAATATGTACACTCCATGAAAACCAATAGCCAATAGAATACAGGCCAGAGCTACTCTTGGAATAAGAGAAGAGATATCCTTTTCAAGCCACCCTAACTCAATGATGATCCATCTATATAGGTGAGAAATGATTAAACCTAAAGCAAATACTAAATAGATTCCGCCCAGAACGTCAAACGATAGTTTGGTGCCTGTAAGCATAAATACCACTGTAGATATCAAGATATATAATGACCATCCTGATAGCTGAGCCGTGTAATAGTATTTTGAGACTGACATTCCTTCCAAATGTATAAGCGTTTGTGCAAAGTTGACTTCGTCATTACATGATTGGATGTTTAGCATGAACAGCGGTACACTACATTTGATGATCGTGAATTATTTGGCTCATTTTTATTTGGCTTATCCTGAACCAGACTTGATGTTTGGAAATTACATTGGTGATGGAGTTCGAGGAAGTAATTTTAAAGACTTCTCAGATGCTGTTGCTCGTGGTATTCGATTTCACCGGTTCATTGACACCTATACTGATGCCCATGAAGAAGTTTTGAAAGCGAAGAAGTTGTTTTATCCCAGTCAATCAAAGTTCAGTGGAGTTGTTGTAGACGTAATGTTTGATCATATTCTGGCGAAATCTTGGAATGAATTCAGCGAGCACGATTTAAATGATTTTGCACAAGAATGTTATAAGGTGATTGAAGAAAACCGCAGTGCATTGCCTTTCCGATCTGAGCGATTTTATCAATACATGTCGGGACAAAATATATTACCAAAATACGCAACAGAAGAAGGTATCACTCAAGTGTTTCGAGGTATGGACTCAAGAACGAAATATGCTTCAAACATGCTGACATCGATGAATGATTCTCGATCTTTTCGTTTGGAATTATCAGGTCATTTCAAACGATTTTTCCCGAACCTTGTTGATGTTTGTGAAGAATGGAAAAGCGAGAATTAAAACCTGAGTTGGTCGAAAGTGGTGATGGGTCTCACACTTTGAAAGTTGAAGAGCTTAAGGAGCATTATCATTCTCACAAAGGTGCTATTCAAGAAAGTCGCTATGTTTTCTTAGCTAAAGGATTACGCGAATTTGACGCAGCCAGCAATGTCTCTATTTTGGAAGTTGGTTTCGGGACAGGTTTGAATGCCCTGCTCACATGCCTTGATCAGAAACGTCCGAATACCAATTATCACAGCTTAGAGACTTTTCCATTGAAATGGGAGCTATTGAGTCAACTTAACTACCCAGAACTTGTCGATGATAGTCGAGCAAAACTTCTTTTTGAAGAAATGCATCTAGCAGAATGGGATGCTGAATTTGAATTGATTGAAAAGTTTTCAATGAAGAAAATCCATGAGTCTCTTCAACGCTTTAACACCGAAATGAAATATGACTTGATCTATTACGATGCGTTTGCACCTCATGCCCAGCCAGATTTGTGGGAGCCGCTTATTTGGAAAAAGCTATTTGAGTTAATGAAAGTAGATGGCGTATTGGTTACTTATTGTGCGAAGGGTCAAGTACGAAGAGATATGCAGGCAGCTGGATTTACTGTTGAACGCTTAGAAGGACCTCCTGGTAAAAGAGAAATGTTAAGAGCACGAAAGAATGGATGAAAAGCGGTTTAATGTCCGTGTTTACGGAATACTCATCAATGATAGAAATGAGTTATTGGTGAGTGATGAATTGATCAAAGGGATTCGATTCACGAAATTTCCTGGTGGCGGATTAGAGTGGGGAGAAGGTATAGAGGCTTGTCTGAAAAGAGAGTTTATAGAAGAGCTTAATCAACCCATTGAAGTGGTTGACCATTATTATACCACAGACTATTTTCAAGTCTCTGCTTTTAATGAGAATGATCAATTACTCAGCATTTACTATGTTGTGAAAATGAGTGGTCTCCAATGTTTCAAAACAAAGGATAAACCCTTTGATTTCCCTCTAGATGCTGGAGAAAAATTTGAAGTGCAGCGTTGGATTGCTTTAGATGAAATCTCGCCTGATGATTTTAAGTGGCCAGTTGATAAGGTAGTTGCAGAGAAAATTAAAAGCAGAATCCTTCTATCGAATTAGGTTCACATTTCCCTCTAATGTTTGCACTCGTCCTCTTTCATTTTCGTAAAGGAAGTCCCAGAAGTAGGTGCCTATAGCAGCATCATTTCCTTGTTTTAAGTGCGTTCCGTCCCAACCAATTTCTATGTCAGCTGATTCGAAAATAATATGACCCCATTTGTCATAAACCTTTAGGTAAGGCTTGTAAATTCTGTGACCATAAACTCTGAAAAAGTCGTTCACACCGTCATTGTCAGGACTAAATGCATTTGGCACATAAATCTTTGAATAGCAATCTGAATTAACGCTCACCGTGTCGTAGTTTATACATCCATCTGGACTGACTACTTCTAAATAGAAAGTATCTCTTTCCGTATTCAACACCCATGGATGCTCCGCTCTAGGATCACTCAATAAATTGGCCGGAGACCACTTGATGCTATTTTCTTCGCTCGTAACCGATGGGCCGCCCAAGAAAACAGTTTGCATATTACAGTTCTCAATATCCTCTCCAGCATCAACATATGGAAGCGGATGAGCTGAAATAATAGCATCGTCAGTGTTGGTGCAACCAAGATTATCCGTAATTGTCAACCTTAAAAAACCCACACCTAACGGAACGGCTAATGTCGTGAGTGAATCTGGCTGAAACACCATTTCTTCTGGAGTCCATCTATAATCTCCTTCTGCAGCGTTCGCGATGAGTTCGATGGTGTCACCATCACAAACTTCAAAGTTTAGACCGGCATTTACGAAAGGCTTTGGCTTCACTTCAACATCAAAATTCACTTCCCCTACACATCCATTTGAATCAATAACCTCTACGGTGTATTGCTCCGATAGAGTTGGGTATAATAGTGAAAAGCTCTCATTTGGAGTAACCACATTTGAAGATGGTTTCCAATCGTAGCTTGTGTAGCCAGGTGTAACGCTGATAAGCTCAGAATCTCCTTCGCAAATATAATTTGGAGCATCAACCACTTCCACTATCGGAAGCTCGTTTACAGTAACTCTTACAGCATCTTCTCGCATACACCCATTCGTGTCAGTAACTAGGAGCGTGTAAGTAGTTGAAGTATCTGGAGAAACGTTCGGGTTAGGTGCGAGCGGTGAATCCATGAGTGCAGACGCAGGATTCCATTCGTAAAGCGAACCTGCAGGGCCAGATGGTTGGCCTCCAATTCGAGTCAGATCACCAATGCAAATGGCTTTATCTACGCCTGCTCTTGCGAAGGGTAATGGGTTTACACTAACTATAACGATGCTCGAAAATGTACATCCGTTAGTGTCGGTAATAAACACATTGTATAGCCTCGTATTAAGAGTATATGATATTGGATTTGAAATCGAAGTATCTGTTAATCCAATAGAAGGCAGCCATAGGTATGATACACCGCCTGTTGCATTTAATTGAACACTATCATTTCTGCACATTACATCATTATCTCCAGCGGAATAATCAGGGATTTCATAAACTTCTACAGTAACCGAATCTATTGTTTGGCAATTTCCTGGTCCTGTTGCAGTAACAAAGTATTGCTGCGTTACTTGTGGTTTCATTACTGGATTTGCCGTGTTTCCTCCAATTAGTGCAACGTTAGGTCCCCATGAATAAAATAATGCTCCAGTGATCGAAATGGAGTCTTGCTGTCCAGCGCAGGTTATTGCTATTGGGGAAGTAATTGTAGTTACAGGAAGTGGGGTCACATCTAATTCATAAGTGAATGACTTAAAACATCCTAAACTGTCTGTAGCTATCAGAGTGTAAAGTGTTGTATCAACGGGATTGGCAATCACAGTATCATTATTATTCCCGTCAAGGCCAAGTGTGCCAAGTTGATCCCACGTGTAAGCATAGAAAGTTGGAACTGTAAGCGTTTCATCCTCGCCCACACAGATGTGTCCATTGTTTGGAAGAACGTTTACGATAGGCAGTTCTAGAACAGTTATTGTTGTATCATTTGAATTGATGCAGCCATTCAAATCTGTGCCCGTAGCGGTGTAAGTTTCTGAAACCAGAGGGAAAGCAGAGACTATGGCTGAATTCAAAGAGCTCAAGGAAGTTGTGGTATTCCAAATGTAAGTTGATGCTCCGGAAGCTTGAATAATTGTGGTGTCAAGCTTACAAACAGAGTCTGCTGCCGTTGAAAGTAGAATTATTGGAAGATCAAATACGATGATATCAACGGTGTCGTTTGATGCACAGCCATTAGTATCAGTTCCGATAACCACGTAATTGGTGTCCGTCTCAGGGTTGGTATTTATACTACCTCCAATGTTGGATGACAAATTGTAATTGGTGATCCATGAATACGTAGAAGCGCCAGTTGCATTTAATCCAATCGTGTCATAGATGCATAAATCAGAAGAAGTTGGTGTAATACTTACGATTGGTAATGACCAGATTTCTACGCTTACAGTATCGTATCCTAAGCAGCCATTTCCGTCCGTTCCAACAACATAATAATTGCTACTTATTTCGGGTTTTGCGAATACACTTACTGCAGTTGTATCGTTTAATCCAATAGATGGGCTCCATGCATATGATAGGGCTCCAGAAGCGGCCAATAAAGCAGAGTCGTTTAAGCAAAACACAGTATCGTCAGGGTTGATACTAATAACTGGAAGATCATGTACTTCTACTATAGAATAGGCAGTGTCTGTGCAGCCTAAATAGTCGGTTACTATCAAACCGACATTGTATATTCCCGGATTGAGGTATAGATGGCTTGGGTTCGTATCATTGCTTGTTGCGCCATCGTCAAACGTCCATAACCAAGAAACCAAGGTGTTATTTATCGGAACTCCGGCTGCATTTTCACATGAATCACTTAACGCAACAAACTGCGCTGTGTCTCCTATACAAACATTTGGTGTGAGCACATCAAATGCTGCTGCTACTCGATAGCTGAAATTGGAGTATTGCACATTTGATTGAGAATAATTATAGAATCCAAACCTTCCTGGAGGGAAACATCCATATTCGTCTATAACGGTGTCACCATTGATAGAAATCACAGTTCTGGTGCTGGTATAGGTTAGTGCAAAGGAATAAAGTTGAAAGTCATTCCATCCTTCGGCAGGACCATATTGTGTTGCTATTGGATTAGCAAAAGGCCCTGCCTTTGCAGAAAATGTTTGAGGGAAATTGACCACTGGACCATCAATTTTAGTCATCGCATATCCTTCATTACCAAAGAAACCTCCAAAGCTTTGGTCTGCCTGCTTCCAATCGAAGAGGTAAAAATCATAATCGTTTGGATTCAAAGGATCTGGATCATTATATCCAAATACAAATCCGATCCAATCATCATCAGCAGCAGTAGTCACTTGAATATCGCCGGTAATAAGTACGTTGATAAAACTATCAGGACTGACATAAAAAGTAGGTTCACCGTTAATGGTTTGATTTACGTCATTTCCACCACCTGTAACTTGCCAATTTCCATTAGCTAGAGTACCTTCTTGAATCCAAGTCCCTAAATCAATATTATCTCCACATTGCGCCACCGCGTTGCCTCCATTCAGCATCAAAGCGTAAATGAAAAAAGCCTTAGGTAGATTAAATAGTAAAGTGTTTTTCAAGTTTAGTAGGTTGTTTTATTTAGGTTTAAAGTTAAATATTGCAAGTGAACTCTGAGATCAGATAGGTCTAAGACACGTAAAACAATTTTTCGGGTTATATTTTAGAATATTATTCTGATAATTTCGATTAAGCCAATGATTCGTTCGATTATACTGCAAAAAACAACATTTAGTTTCATTCTTCAATCAAATAATTCGGATTAAATCTTCGCTCAACTATTTGTTCAATTTTTTGAAATAATTGAAGAGGCCTGAAAGAACCCCACTCAAAATCATTCATAGGACCACCATACATGAAGTAATTATCTACCCCAGCATCTTTGAAATCATTTAGAACATGATCTCTAAAATTGAGAAGGACAACCCAACCGTCTTCGATATCTTCATACCATTCTTCGTAATAGCTATCGTCAGAACTGTGGAAATTGAGCACGTTTTCGCCAATCAAAATGAACTTATTGATTCCTTCATCAATTAGCTGGTCAATGATGTCTCGTTTCAACGTCATAATATCGTTGTGCAGCGTGTCGTTCCATTCGCCAATGAATTCAATCACAGCAAAATGATCATCATAATCTGCGTAGAGAATTTTTAGAAAGAGTGTTTCCGAACCAATGTTATCCCATTGTGGGTGGATGTAGTGATCATAGATGGAGTCGGTGTAATAAACCTCCGAATACTCCCGTCCAAAAAAAGGTGAACGTTCATCTTCCTCTGCCAGGTAGAGGTTTCTCCAGTTGAAATATGGTTCAATGTTGTGCATAAACTTGCCGCAAAGCTACCGACTCATTTGTGATTTGAATGCATCAGGAAGTTAAAGAACACATCAAGGTTTAGTCTTTGTTCTGACTAGCTTCTACGGCTTTTCTCACACTACCTTTTGAGATAAGCAATGCATTGGCTTTTTCATAACTAAGACCTGTTTCTGTCATCACCATCTTGGTTCCTCGATCTACCAATTTATCATTGCTTAATTGCATATCCACCATCTTGTTTCCTTTCACTCGGCCAAGCTTCACCATAACTGAAGTGGTGATCATGTTTAGCGCGAGCTTTTGAGCCGTTCCGGCTTTCATACGTGTACTTCCTGTTACAAATTCAGGTCCAACTACAACCTCTACAGGATAATCTGATACTTGCGCAACAGGTGAGTCTGGATTGCACGTAACGCAACCTGTAGCTATATAGTTTTCTTGGCAAGTACGTAATCCTCCAATCACATATGGCGTGGTGCCAGAAGCTGCAATGCCAATAACAATATCCAATGAAGAAATGTTATGTTCTTGCAGATCTTTCCAAGCTTGATTCGGATCGTCTTCGGCAAATTCTACCGCTTTTCTGATCGCTGAATCACCGCCTGCAATTAATCCGATTACCATGCCATGAGGCACTCCATAAGTAGGAGGACATTCGCTAGCGTCAACAATCCCCAATCTGCCGCTGGTTCCTGCTCCGATGTAAAAAAGTCTGCCGCCATTTTTAAGTTTATCAAATACAGCTTCTGCCAATGCCTCAATGTTTGGAATTGCTTTCTCGATGGCAAGAGGCACTGTTTTATCCTCTCGATTCATGTTGACGAGCAATTCTAGTACGCTCATTTGTTCGAGCTTGTCGTAGTTGGACGTTGATTCTGTAACGCGTTCGCTCATGTTAAGGGTCAAATTTTACAGGTGTATCTAAAGGAATCCATCGCGGCACGTCTTTCTTGTAACGCGCATAGGCTTCACCATATTTCTTTTCAAGGCCTACCTCCTCTTTAAAGATTGGGTAGACTTGGATCATAAGCCAATAGATCAAAGACCAACCTAAAATGTAAAAGGAATTGAAAATTAAAGTTTCACACCAAAGAATGGTGATTATTAAAATGGCTGAGGGGTTTCTGACGTATCTAAAAGGATCTAGGATTACTAATTTTTGAGGGCCATCCCAAGGAGCTAGCGTTCCTTGTCCAAACGCTGCAAAAATAGAACTGGTCCAGGCTAGAAAACCGGCTCCAGTAATAATCATAAGACTACCTGCTATCAAAGCAAACGTTGAAGCAAAGCTCAATGGTTCTATCCAATGATGAACAGCCCACGGCACTGCTACAAGGCTTATTGTAGGCAACAGAAAGGAAACGAAAATCTTCCAAGTATACATATTGCTTCAAAGTTGAGTTTTTCAATCAACAAAACTCATCTTTGAAAGAGCAAAATTTAATTGATCACCCTTGTCTCATATCCACGAAGCGGAAATACATTTTTAAGGAATGTGTTATTCCAAGTATACGGTATCGCTTCGTCAACGTATTTGACAGATGGCCATGGTCCCGATGAAGGTTGGGAAGACGCCTCGGTGGTGAAGACACATCATTTACCTCAAGATCTTCCTCAAAATTTATTGGATAGAAAAGTCGTGTTGCTGGTTCGGGACGGAAGAGATTCGGTGGTTTCGTTTGCCCATCATCGAAAAGATGTCATTGCACACAACAGCAGTTTTGTACAAAATTTGGATGAAGTAATTTATGCGGCAGAGGGAAGTCACTTTGGTGGTTGGTCAAAACATACCGAAGCATGGATGCAACGCGCTGATGTAGTGATCTACTTCGAAGACTTGATTCAAAATCCGATTGAAGCGTGCGAGAAGTTAAGGTCGTTCATGGAATTGCCTGAAGCCAAGAGAGACCAGCTTCCCACTTTTTCTGATCTCAAGTTTGGTGAGCCAGAATACGGCTCAGGAAAGTACATCGATTCGCAGAACTTAGCTCCATCCTGGTTTCGCAAGGGAAAAGTCAATGCTTGGAAAGATGAAATGTCTGAAACCCAGCAAGTCTTGTTTTGGCATTTGCACGGAGAAATGATGGAACAAATGGGCTATCGCTTGAATGGTGATAATCTGAAGCATATTGAGAAGAGTATCAACACTGAAAAAAAACTCATTCTCATTGAAGCTTCAAAATTGAGTGAGCCTTTTTTTGATGGAATTAAGCGCTATGTTCGTGAACTGCTCTTGGCCGCAAAATCATTTCAAAGTTCTGTTCAGATTGATGGTCTTATAAATGGCGAAATTATTTCGATTGAAGAGGCCTTGGCGTTAGAAGGTCAAGAGCAACGCATCAAGCAAAACCAATTATTTATCTTGGCTAAGAATGTGCTGAAAGCTATTCTTCCTGATACAGCCTATAATAGTCTTGCACGCACCTTTCCAATTCAAAAATTGCATTCGAATCGTACTAGACATAGTATCGAAAAAGCTGCAGCGGATTATGATGCTATTCTTCTGACATTACCTCAACATTTTGAAGCTGTAAAGGGAATTACATCAAGCAAAAAATTTGCAATAATTCACGATACCACGCATCTTTCTCATCCTGATTTGCACGAAGAAAATAACGCGCGATTGGCTGCTGAGGGAATGCAATGGATTCGAGAGAATAATGTGCAATGCATCGCAGTTTCTCAATCTACAGCCTATGATCTTTCAAATCAAGGAATAGACTCAACGCTGATTTACGAAGGAGTGAATCGAAAAATGTTTTATCCCATTCACAATCAGCATTTGCTGCAACTGGTGAGAGAGCGTTACGAACTTCCAAATCGAAAATTTTTATTGAGCGTTTCGACACTGGAACCGCGCAAGAACATCGTGCGTTTGATAAATGCCTATGCAGAATTGAGTGCAACATTGCGCAATGAATACCATTTGGTTTTAGTCGGTAGAAAAGGTTGGAAGTGGAATTCGGTGAAAATTCCAGCGCATTGCAAAGATCAAATTCACTTTACGGGGTTTGTGCGTGATGAACATTTGCCTGCGCTTTATACTTCTGCTAGTGGATTCTGCTATGTTAGTCTTTACGAAGGGTTTGGCTTGCCTGTGTTGGAAGCTTTGGCATGTGGAACGCCCGTTTTAGTATCCAATACATCATCATTGCCCGAGTTGGTCGGTGAGGTTGGTATTCTTTGTGATCCCCTCAATAACGAATCCATCCAAAGGGGCTTAGAAAGCTTAATTCAAAAATCGAAAGTGACTCAGATTGATCATCAGTGCATGCGCCAGTCTTGGAACTTTTCTTGGCAAAAGACTTGGAAAGAAACCTTGAACTATTTGACCTGACGAGCAGAGTAGAAGTAGCTGGAGAAAAAGAATGCACCGAACATCATACCAAATTGACGACTGAAGTAGTTTTCTGTCAAGCAAATGATTCCAAAAAAAATGGTGAAGTAGAGCAGAGGTACGTTTTGATGCTTCCATGCGAAAATCAGCACAAACAGAAAGACTCCAATCAAAGCAGTAAATCCCAATATTCCGCTGCTCAGCCAAAAGTGCATGTATTGATTATGGGTATTGAATTCCGTTTGGAAAAACTCAACTTGTTCGTAAGACGCATAGCAATTGTCCAATACTTGACGCGTATTCCCAGGTCCAACTCCAAAGAGCCAATTCTCTTCAATGGATGAGATACTGCATTTCCAAATTCCCAAACGCAGTTCGGTTGACGAAAGCATTTGACCCTCCTCGTAACTCGTGTCCAAAGCATTCAATTCATTCATTCGCTCTGAGAAAACAGGATTGAAGAATACGTTCAGCAATACCAGAACGAGTGCACTTGAAGCTGTGATGATTTTCGCCTTGGTTGAATTCCTTTGAAAAAGGATGTAGATCAATAAAACTATGAAAGCGGCTATCAACGGCATTCTGCCGCCAGCCATGAAAGCCATAAAAATGAGTGTTGAACCCATCAGGACTTTATTTCTTAATGATAATATCAATTGAGTGAAGCAAATAAAAGAGGCCCAAATCCAAGCAGTACTCAAAAATGTAGGATGAACATGAAAAGTGCTTGAAATGACTTCTCTGAATTGATGGCTAAATCCAAGACCAGACATAGGTTCAGCGAAAGTGAAATAGATCAGCACAACCAAAGCTTGAATGAAGCTTAGTAAGACAAATGACTTTGAAAATTGTGCTTTGAAAGGACTTGACTTGAAGTAAATGAATGCCGCGATCCACGTGAGCCACAATTGCAATTCTCGTTGTCCGTCAGTTGCAAATCCATGAAAAATCCAAGCGACTATTAAAACTGCTATTGGCGTCAACAACCATAAATCCTTGAGGTTTGGAAAAGCTGTTTTTCTGACACTCATTATTCGAATAATGAGCAGCAAAATCAGGCCAATGGACGATATGGCATTTGGCCAAAACACAAATCCACTGAGCACGAATATGAGCCCGAGCTCAATGCGGTCAAGCCATGATTTTGGCATGGTCAAAACATTTGTCGAGGAAAAAATTCAAGAACTGCACACGAAAAATCTCTTTGTCAAAGCGCTTGGCATTTCTGCGAATGACATAGGGATCGAATTGATGACGTTCAAAACGGAGGATCGTATCCACTAAAACCTCGGGGTGTTCTCTCTTGAAGAACATTCCTGTTTCGTTTTCAACAACTGTTTCTAAGTAGCCGCCTTTACCTAAGGCTATAACAGGTGTTCCGCACGATTGTGCTTCCAATCCCGCAATGCCAAAATCTTCAATAGAGGCATTAACAAATGCTTTGGCGTTTTGCATCAGCTTTACCAGTTGATCATCATCAACCCATCCAACAAATTCAACATTAGGGCTCGCAAGCTTCTTGAGGTAAGCCTCCATCGGACCTTGTCCAGCAATGATCAATTTATGCTTTGGCAGTTTTGCAAAGGCTTTAATAATGAGCTCGATGTTTTTATAGTCAACCAATCTAGCAGCCGTGAAATAATAATCTTCCTTGTGCTCTTGCAGTGTAAATCTCTTCGTATCCACTGGAGGATAGATAACCGCGCTTTCTCTGCCATAAGCATGCTTGATGCGGTTCGCTACAAATTTTGAATTGGCAATAAAGTGATCAACATTTTGAGCCGTTTCAACATCCCATTTCTTTAGCCTCTTGATCATCAACTTGGCGAAGATGCGCTTGAGTCCAGAATTGAAACCATATTTATTTAAGTAGGTGTTTTCCAATCCCCAAGCAAAACGCATTGGAGTATGGCAATAGGAAATATGTGTTTGGTTTTTGTGCTTTCTAACACCTTTAGCGGCAAGCCAAGAGGAGGAAATGATAATGTCGAAGTCGGATACATCCATCCTTGAAATAGCAGCTGGAAAAAAAGGAACCAAATGCCTGTAGTGTTTTTCGGCATTGGGTAGCTGTTGCAAAAACGAAGTTTTCACGCCTCTACCTTGGGTAATATGCTGCAATGTGCCAAAATCCATGAAATTGAAAAGTGACATAATCGAATGTGGTTGAATAACATCAATGATTTCCTTGGCGACCTTTTCAGCACCGCCAGGAATTGTAAACCAATCGTGTATAAATCCAACTTTCATTCGATGCGAAAAATAGCCATTGTAGATGATCAGGCAAACCTTGAAATCAATTCCTTCCACTTTTCTGCCGATGCTTTGAAATCGTAATTCCATTTCGCTTTTGTCAGTGGCTTATTAACCGATAACAGTTTCTCTAGTGTTGTTTTGAAAGATTCGTGATTGTGCAACTGAAAGTACTGCACATCATCGCCCAGCACTTCACGATGCACGGGAATATCAGATGCTAGAACAGGACAACCTAATGATCTTGCCTCCATCGGCACCAAGCTAAAGCCTTCATAGATGGAAGGTTGAACCAACACTTCAGCATTTTCATAAAGCCATTTCAGTTCTTGGTCGGATGTATTCGGAAGCTCAATGATGTCTTTTCTATAGATTCTATTGGGATTTGAAAAAACCTTGGATGTTCTTCCTACGTGTACGAGTTGCAAATCATTCGCTTCAAGTATTTCAATCGAATGTTTGATGGCGAAATCAAAATTCTTGCGTGGATCATGACTTCCAACCAGTAAGATGAATTTTGAGTTGATCGCAGTCGGTTTCTTTGAGATTCTTGCTGTCAAATCTTCATTAAGACCGGGATATATTACTGAGATTTTGTCTGAAGGAACTTTCAGATGCTTCAGGATTTCTGATTTTGAGAATGCCGAGACAGTGACAATGTGTTTTGAGTTCTGGGCTATTCTTGGCAACATGAATTTATAGTATGCCGCGAAAGGTTTTGAGAACCAAATTGGGTTTTCAAATACAGCCATATCGTGAATCGTAACAATTTGATTCTCATAATAGAATGGAGCAGTGTTGCAAAAGTTGAGTAGGAGAGGAGAGCCAGCTTTTTTTAATTGACGTGGCAGTTGAACTTGCTCCCAAAGCATTTGAAGCAGAAAGCTTTTGATTTGCGGTTTTGCAGTCTGATCAAGTTCAAAATACTTTAAAATACCATGGGCATAGCGCTGAACTCCGCTGACGTTTTGATTTAGAAACTTACCATTTATGAAAAACTGACTCATTGTCTAAACGAATCTAAACTTCTTGGACAGGAAACAAAGGCTTCCGTAATTAAGGCCCGCAAAAATTAATGTAAGCATCTCTTCCGTGCTCGTATCCTAATTCATCAACGGCCTGTTTTAAAGTAGCACAGCCTTCTCTCAAGCGATGATCAAAGAGTTCAGCCAATCCTTTATTGAACATGATTTCTTCTGGAGAATTAGTCCATTTGAGGGCCTCATCATAATTAATAATTGCTTCATCGTAATCTCCAAATAAGAGATAAATATTTCCACGCATTCCCCAAGCGCTTCCATCTCTGGGTCTTAACTCTACAGCTCTATTTGCGTCAATCAATGCTGAAGGAAAATCGCCCATCATTTTGTACGAAAAAGCCCTATTGTAGATTGCGTTGAAATAGACCGTATCAAATTCATTGACCTTAGAATAGTCACTGATTGATCCTGCAAAATTCCCCAATTCCTTTTTTACCAGACCCCTTTCAAAATAGGTCTTTGAAAGTTCCAACTGCATGGATATCGCCTCGTCAAAATAATAGAGCGCCTCCTCATCATTACCCATCATGCGATAAGCGACTCCTTTATTGTAAACAGCCAAACTAAACTCTGGATTGACTTTTAACGCTGCGTCAAATTGGCCTAATGCTGATTTGAAATTCCCTTCCTTTAAATCAATAAGTCCATGAACATCTAAAGCGAGCGCGTTTTCCGGATTGATTTCTAAAACACTTTGCAAGGCTGTTTCGGATAGTTCTAACTCACCTTCTAAGAAATAGACAAGGGCTTGTTTGAGATACGTGAGTTCTTTATTGTAGGAGCTTTGCAATAGTCGCGCAATATCATCTTTGGCTAATTCATATTCACCGGAGAGAATTCTTCCATCTACCCTGTGATCTATAAAGTCTTCATTGCTAGGATCCAATTTGATCGCCTCTTCAATTTCATCCAATCCCTTTTTATAGTCGGTAGCAAGAAAACTAATCTTGGCGTTGGCATCCATTACATAGGCAGAATATGGATTCATCATTCGCGCCTTTTCATAATCTTGTTTTGCTTCTCTGTATCGTCCTAGTTTTCTATAAAGACCAGCGCGTTTCATATATGCTTCTGCATAGTAGGGATCAGTAGCTATGGCATTGGTGTAAGAGAAAATTGCATCCTCAAATTGAGCTCGTTGGAGATTGTTATCTCCCATTTGAACCATTCGCGTAGCCTCAATCCTTTGGGGTGATTGGGCATTACTTGTGCTTTGAAAAGAAAAGGTCAATAGAATGACCAGTGCCGCAAGTCTCACTTTGAATAAAGATGATTTTGTAAAGCTTCTCTTCATACGGTGAAGGTAAGGATTGATTGTGCTTTGAATGAAATTGAATCTGTCGATTCGAGTTTCATTCTAGTCAGCTAAAGGCTTTATAAATTGAGTTATTCTATCAAGTCTGAATCACACCAACATTATATGGCTTTACGTTCTGCTCGTGACTCGCCATATCTATTCCAGTGCTAATAATCATGCGTGTATCAAGCGGATCTATTATTCCATCAACCCATAATCTTGCCGCTGCATAGTAGGATGATGTTTGCTCCTCATAGCGTTTTGTGATTCTGTCCAGTAGCTCTTTTTTCTTTTCATCTGTAATCTCTTCGCCTTTTGATTTCAATGAAGCGACTTCAATTTGAAGTAGAGTGTTTGCTGCTGATTTACCGCTCATTACCGCCAGATTAGCTGTTGGCCAGGAATAGATCAATCGAGGATCATACGCTTTGCCACACATCGCGTAATTCCCCGCGCCATAGCTATTGCCCATGATGAAAGTGAATTTTGGAACAACCGAGTTGCTCATGGCATTCACCATTTTAGCTCCGTCTTTTATGATGCCACCTTGCTCTGATCGAGAACCAACCATGAATCCTGTAACATCTTGGAGAAACACCAATGGGATGTTTTTCTGGTTGCAATTCATAATGAAGCGTGCTGCTTTATCTGCACTGTCAGAATAGATGACTCCACCAAACTTCATTTCACCTGTCTTGCTCTTCACTAAATTACGCTGGTTTGCAACAATTCCCACTGCCCATCCATCGATGCGAGCATAGCCCGTAACAATAGATTGACCATAAAGCTCCTTGTATTCTTCGAATTCAGAATCATCTACCAATCGCTTGATGATATCTCTTGTTTCATATGTTTTAGCGCTGAAAATCCCATAAATGTCTTTAGGATCAAGCTTGGGTTTTTTAGACTCTTTTCGATCAAATGGAACGCGAAGTTTCCCACCCGTTTTATCCATGATGCTTTGAATGCGGCCAATTGCGTCAGCATCATCTTTACACTTATAATCGGTAACCCCAGAGATTTCACAATGTGTCGTGGCTCCTCCGAGCGTTTCATTATCTACATCCTCGCCAATTGCTGCTCTTACTAGGTATGAGCCAGCCAAGAAGATACTGCCTGTGCCCTCCACAATCATGGCCTCATCACTCATGATCGGCAGATATGCTCCACCAGCAACGCAGCTTCCCATAATGGCAGAAATTTGGTTGATTCCTTTACTGCTCATTACCGCATTGTTTCTGAAAATACGGCCGAAATGTTCTTTGTCAGGGAAAATTTCATCTTGCATGGGCAAGAATACCCCCGCGCTATCCACTAAGTAGATAATCGGAATGTAATTATCCATGGCGATCTCCTGAGCTCGAAGGTTCTTTTTGCCAGTAATCGGAAACCATGCACCCGCCTTTACAGTGGCGTCATTAGCTACAACGATGCAAATTTTTCCTTGTACATAACCTAAATAAACAACCACGCCTCCGCTTGGACAGCCGCCATATTCAGCATACATGCCTTCACCAGCAAAAGCGCCTATTTCAATTTGGGGTTTGTCATCATCGAGTAGAGCCGTAACTCTCTCGCGTGCAGTCATTTTGCCGCTTGCGTGTTGTTTGTTAATCCTTTTTTGACCGCCTCCGAGATACACTTTCTCCAACCTTCTCTTCATTTGAGAGATGAGTTGTTTCATGCCATCTTCGTTCTTATTGAAATCTAAATCTTGCTTTTTTGTAGCCATTTAACCGCGTGTGTTTATATAAATACCTAAAGGCATTTTGCTTTAAAGTTGTTCAAATTACCGCATTTCAAATCTAAAATGCGTCCATTCGAATCAACATTTTATTCGTTTGTCTTATTTCATTTTATGGATTGTTGAAACCAACTTATCCAAATCAGATAGTGAAGTGTAAATGTTTGGAGTTATGCGAACACCATCAATGCCTTCATGTGTAATTGGTGTCGTATGTATTCTGCTTTCTTGCCAAAGGAAATTATGAATTTCTGGACCTGTCATTCCTTCCATCCCAAAGGTGGTGAGCGCACCGCTAAAAGCGGAATCTTCAGGACAGTAAAAACTGATTCCAGGAATGTCTTTCACCCTTTCTACCCAGTATTGCTTGAGATAGTGCAGTCTTTCAAACTTTCGTTCAGCTCCTACACTTAAATGGAAATCAATGGCTTGACCAATGGCCAACTCTGCAGGAACATCGCGTGTGCCTTGGTTTTCAAATTTTCGAATGTCATCACTCTTTGGGTCAGGGCCTGGAAACAAAGCCCAATGTTCTGCGATGCGTTCTTTTTTCATGTAAAGCATTCCAGTACCAAATGGCGCACAAAGCCATTTGTGAAGACTTGTCCCAAAATAATCACAGTTTAACTCAGGGATCTTAAATATGAGGTGGGCAAAACTATGAGCACCGTCCACGATAACGAGGATGTTCCGCTTTTTAGCTTCAGCAGCGATGGCAGCAACGGGCAATACTTGTCCAGTCCAGTTCACTAAATGCTCTATGAGCACCACTTTTGTTTTTGAAGTAAACTGATCTGTATATGCTTTTACTATAGCTTCCGTATCAGTAGAAGGCATCGGAATTTTTGCAACTTTCCGAATTAAGCCTTCGCGCATTTCACGCTGCATCCATGCTTGATTCATGTTTGGATAAATGAAATTGCTCGTAACAAATTCATCTCCTTTTTTCATTTCCAAACCAAAGATTATCGTGTCTAAAGATTCAGTTGTGTTTCGATTAATGGCAATTTCTTCTGGGTCGACTCCTGCTAACTCAGCTAATTTTTCTCTGATAGTTTCTCTTCCTTTTTCGAAAACACGCCACATGTAATAGGAGGGAGCTTCGTTGCTCAACGAAGTGAAACGCTCAACCGCATCTTGAACCACTTTAGGATGAGGCGAAACACCGCCATTATTCAAGTTAATGAGATTAGAGGATGCCGTATAGTTATGCCTGACCCAACTCCAAAAATCTTCATTATCAGCCAGCTCCAAGGGCGATGACTGTTCCAAGGGACCCAAAACATTTTTTAAATCGTTGGCAAATCCCTGATCTATTAAAGGCCATGCCCAGAATCCAGCGCTTAGAGCTGAAACCTTTTTGATAAATGATCTTCTGTTCTTCAAAGCGAGTAGGTTTGCGGCAAATTAAGAATTTACCTTTAATGACGAAGTCTCAAATATTAGTTTTAATCCAATTTTCGGTGATTCTGTTGTACGCTGTGTCTGGCCCCTTAATTGCTAAGAATATTTGGTTGGAAGCAACAGAGTTGATCGGTCTTGCGTTGGCTGTATGGGCTATTTTTATAATGAACCCGATTCGCGTAAGCATCTTTCCAGAACCTCGAGAAGATGGTGACTTGATTGAAACGGGACCTTATGCATTCATAAGACATCCAATGTATACTTCAATTCTCATTGTTGCCGCAGTGCTCACTTTGGATCGAATGGATATAATGAGTGTGGCTCTCTTTCTAATCTTAGTGATTAATCAAGTGGTAAAATTGAAATTTGAAGAGAAGCTCTTGATCCAGAAGTATGCAGGTTATTCAGAATATATGAAGAGAACAAAGGCGCTGGTGCCTTTTATTTTCTGATTACTTCAGCAGCATCGTTGTTTGCGGACCTAAATTGAAAATAGCATCAAGTATGCTCAAGTTGGGCGCAAATTCCTGACGATCATTGAAAACTTGGGTGTATTGTTTGATCTCTTCAGTTTTCAGTTCGAAGGAATGACCTCTAAAATCATTTTCATAGTCTGAATATTTCTCACTTTGAGAATAGGGGAGTTCTAACGAAAGGATTTTCAGAATGGTATCGAGTAACTCAAGGTTGAACTCGAGTAAAGTTTCTTTTTTCTCCTTATAAAAGGGGAAGAAAAGATGCTCATAATATTCGAAGTAAGGAGAACGTCTATAAGACGCTTCTAAGCTTTTCCAATGATCTTTTTGCCAATCTTCGGCATAACTGATCTTTACATCCTTCATGGTTCTTCGCAATCCTGTTTTGACGGTTGGAATTGCCAATAACTGAGATCCATTCGGACCCGTAATCAGCATCCTCGATCGAAACGTTTGCTTTGGAAAGTTTTCGCAGATCTCAAAGCAAACTTCTGACTGCATTAAGCCTCTGTAGTAGGCAATATTCCCGGCATAGAAAACAGGAAATATGGCTTTACTCATACTATTCTGGTATTGAAAACATTCGTGAGAATCTGATTTTCCCTTCAGAAAAACTCAGCTCTGGATCAATAGACAACCAAATAAATGCGGCTTTTCCAACAACGTGGTCTTCAGGTACAAATCCCCAAAAACGTGAATCCGCAGAGTTGTGTCTATTATCACCCATCATGAAGTAATAGTTCAATTGGAAAGTATAATTGGTGGCAATTATGCCGTCAATGTATATTTCTTCGCCTTTTACTTGAAGGTCATGATTTTCGTAAACGTGAATGATGCGTTCATAGAAGGGTAAATTTTTAAGATTAAGCTCAACTGAAGTTCCTTTTGCTGGAACGGTTAATGGTCCCCAATAATCTTCCGACCAATCATACTGAGGGGAGTTTGGGAATATGTGAAATATGGGACTTGCTCCACGAGGAGAAGCATCCAGCGTTACACTTTTCACAGCATCAAAAGACTCCATTTGTTTGGCAGCATGCAGTGTTAACGGCAAGAAGTAGGAATAACCATTCTCGCTTTGAGACGTTCGAATATCCTGGTAGTTAACATTGAGTTTTTCCTTTAAGATCTTCTTATTCAAAAAGCTTGTGGTTTCAATTTGATAGCGGTATTGAAACTCAGATGGGATATATGCCGTTTCTCCATTGATATGAAGTTTGGCATGTTCCACAAAGATTTCATCTCCGGGCACAGCCACACAACGTTTGATGTAATGTTCTCTCTTATCAACAGGACGCACGGTGTAGTCCATGTTCTTCTTAATCAGCTTACGTGACAACTTGTTGTAGTATACATCGTTTTTAAGTTGTTCACCACGCATAATGTCGTTTTGCTTAAGCCGATACATTTCATCGCGAACCACTTGATTGTAGCTTCTTTCGCTTTGATATTGGATAAGTACTGTATCTCCTTCCGGATAATTGAATACCACGATATCATTGCGCTCTACATCACCAAAACCAGGTAATCGATAATAGGGTAGGCTCATCCAATCCAAATAACTTGGTGTAACTGTTCCTGGAAGACTGTGGTGGGCAAATGGAAAGCTCAATGGTGTCTGAGGAACCTTTGGTCCATAAGCCATTTTGCTCACAAATAAGTAGTCACCAATAAGAAGCGTTTTTTCCATCGAACTGGTAGGTATCGTGAATGCTTCTAAGAAATAGGTTCGGATGATACTTGCTGCAACTACTGCAAAAACGATGGCATCACCCCATTCGGCTAGCCAAGACTTTGGATGCTTTGAGCGATCTAAAGGACCATAATACTTAATATCTGATTTCCCCCACATTGGGAAAGCCACAAAGGGTAAGAAAATAGCCAATGCTTGAGAAGCCCGGTCGATCTTGCCGAAGTGAGAGGCAAGGATGGAGTTGAAAACCATCAACATTAAAATATTTACTCCCGGAAATATGAGGAGCAACACCCACCACCAGGGCTTTTTAATGACACGTGTGAGAATGAAGAAATTATAAACAGGAATAGCTCCTTCCCATGATTTTCTTCCAGCCTTCGGAAACAGAAGGTAGAATCCAACCGAATATCCTATAAGAATGATGCTATATATGATGTAATTCATGTTAATCTAATTGCAGGACGAAGAAACAAACTTTCAGCGCTTTAAATGACATCAATTTTGTTGAACGGTCATTTTAGGGTATCGGGATGAAAAATATGTTAAACAAAAGTTGATCTAGCTCGATCTCTTGCGCAACCAGATTCCTGGAATCATGACCATTAGAACCAATGGTGATTGCGCAACACCCATAAATAGTCGGGCAAGTAAATATGTCTCTTCTAGGGTGTTTGTTGCATAACCATATGCCATCGTAATGACAGAACATGCGATTAAGACTCCATAAATGATGAGTATTTCTTTCCAGTAAGACGTGTCAAAGATGATCTTCAATAAGCCTATGGTCACTCCATAAAAAAGGACAGAGAATAGGGCCGTCAGAAACCATTTGGTGTAATAGAGTGTGTAATAGTCAACTGACTTTAAGCATGGTATGGCGTCTGAAGCACGCGATGGCTCATCATACCAGAGCGCGAAGAGCTGTTCGTTGATGTGCGTAAAGAGGAATTCACGGAAAAAGCCAAGGATTATAACGGCAATAATCGATGATGCAATGAGTGTTTTTTTCTTTAATGAATTACTCATCGGTAGGGGGTTTCATAGAATCAATTCCCGACAGCTTCAATGCCCATAAGTACCAAAGTAAAAACACGAAGCCATATACCAAAAGGGTAAAGGTATAGGTGTGATTAAAATCAAGCACTGCTGGATCTGGAAAGTAGAATACGATCAATGAGAGCGATACGATCCGCAGAATGTTTATGATATGAATCACAATAATTCCTGCTGGTATAAACCACAGTTTCTTTTTTAGTGGACCTGGATAAGCAATGATAAATCCAGTGAAGAGTGCGAAGAGGGTTAATCCATTGCAGGGATCTCCAATCCAAAGTCCGTGCGTCCCATCAATACCGATAGTTCTGATATTCTCCACATGACTTGCTTCAATTGTGATGTAACCGAAAAGCTCTAAAACAAAATAAGAGGCTTGTTCTAGACTTTTGATAACGGTCATGTCTAAGTCACCCAATGGATGAAGCCACAGGTCGTAAATAAAATACCAGGCTATAAACAGAAAAACCGCCTTTGTTAGAAAGCGGTATAAAGGATCATTCCAATATTTTGAAAACATGATTTAAATCTAATCTTACTTAGATCTCATGTCTAAAAGTTTCTTACTTCCAAAAGCTACGCCTAGAGCAACCAGAAAACTCATACCTCCATCAATAGGGATGCAAGGCGGTGGCCAGCAGCCCGGAGAACCTCCACCCACTGGAGTTCCACCGCTAGGTTGAGCTATCAATACTTGACTTAGTAATACAAATGCTGCCATAGCCGCTAGGCTGATGTGTGTCTTGGTGATCTTCATCTTATTTCAAAATAACTTTTTCGGTCTTGTTTGTTCCGTTAATGTTGATGTTTACAAAGAAAACGCCTGTTTTAACATTTGTCAAATTTATGGATTCTCTAGAGTAACCTATTGTTGAAGTATTTCCGTAAACAGTTTGTCCGAGCATGTTGTAGACTTCAATTTTTGCTTCTACGCTTCTATCTAGGAAGAAGTCTGCAACAATTGTCTTTCCATTTGAAAATACACGAATGTCGTTGTTCGTGAATTCTGTCGGAGCTAAACAATCCTCGTAATCTGACTTACTTAACAATAATTTAAAGTTGAGAGGATCTAAATCTTCACCCACTTCAAATGAGTAAGAAGCTCCTGGCACAATTTCAATTTGCTCATTGGTTTCCAAATTCAAGAGGTTCTTGCACTGGAACTCATCGAATTTATTTAGGCCTTGAAAGTTCATTATGAACTCACCAGGAATTCCACTTTCAATGGTTAAGGGAACTTCTAAATGCTCTTCTGTGGGGTCAATGTAATTGACCATACTTTCTTCTCCAGCATAATCCATCCAAATATTCACGGCTCTTGAATCAGGAACTTTTAGTGGCTGAAGATCTAACTCATCCACACCAGAGAAAGCCATATAATCTTTTCTCAAATAGACGGAGCTGGCAAATGAATTTTCTTGATTGGTAACCTTCACCTTGAATTCTTCCTTAGGTGCGTTTTTAAACCATTCACTTGTATTGCGATCTGAAAAAATATCTGTTGCCGGATCAATGGTTAAGGTTGTGGCACCTGATAAATTAACCCAGAAGCCCTGTCCAGGAGGAATGAACGCACCAGCACCTCGGCTGTTGTATTGATTAGAGTCTGTATCGAAATACCAGAACTCGTTACCATTAATTACTCCAGCGAAACTGGCAAGAACCGAACTAAAATCTATGAATGATGGAAGTGGATTCCCAACGAGGTTCCATCTTGAACCACTCGGATCCACGGTGATGTCTGTTGATGCAATATTCATTGAGCTTCCCGTGAAATTCCATGCTTTGGCATTCCAAGTTGTTAAGTCATCTCCTAACCAAGTTTCAAAGCCTTGGCCTAAGCCCATTGGATTGGTCACATTTGTAGCTGGTGTATAATCATCAGCAACGTTGTCGTATGTATACATGCTGATAAATCCACCAGCATTACCACCAGCCCCAGTAACTCCACTTATATATATTTCGTTCTCAATATCTGCTATCGTTGTTGCTATACCCGCAGTGGCTAAATCATTCCAACCAGATGCACCTCCCGCTTTGAAGCGTTCAATCGTAAACGAACTACTGCTTCCAGCGAAATCTCCAGCAATCACTCTAGCGACATGACCTTGAGAAGACGCATCAGAAGTGAACGTTAAACCAGAGGAGTTTTGAAATGAGCCATCAATTAAATGAAGCCCTTCACTAATAGAATATGTGCCTCCGAAGAACAGTACATTGTCCGGGTTGGTGATTTGAACATTTGCAAAGGCTTGATTTCCTCCCGATGAATTGTTTACCAATTGAATGTTGCCTTCATTGCCTCTAAAAATTACATTAGAACCTGAATTACATATCAAACTGCCAGTGTTTGAAATCGTAAGATTTCCTTTGATGATTAGGGTAGCATTTACGCTTAATACTACAGATGCTCCTGCATTAATATCTAAGTCATTAACAGACTGCGTGTCAGAAACAATGCGAATATGTGTGGCAACTACCTCAGCGTCTGCAGAGCTATCTGGAAATGTACCACAGCTCCATTCCCCAGCTGTTGACCAAGAAGCTGAAACATTTCCCAAGATTGATACACATGTTTCCTGGATTCCTGTGTTTGCCAATGTAAAAAAACTTTCTGTACTCAAATCCACATTGTTAAAAGTTATTGTTGTTCCCCAGATAGAAGGCATAATGACTGTAGCATTTGTGAAGTTCCCATCCGCGTCTGTGAGTAATCTATATTGTGACGCACTAGGCCCCAATTCTGGAGAAATACTATCGGTATCGAAAATTATGCTGACTGTTCCTACATCTCCGCCCGTTTCATCTACCCTCCACTCACGCGTTAGTTTTGATCCTGATCCACCGAATGACCCAGGAAGCTCACTTGATGTGCCAGTTAAGCCAGCACCATCATGACCCCACATTAAATACTCTCCTGTTCCTAAATCACTGGCTCCATTGATTCTAACAATGGCTGATCCTTGAGCATCTGTATGGTTATCACTAGGGGTCTCCTGTCCAATTCCAGCTACTTCGTTTCCATGAGTAGCTTCGAATGAAAATTTATCATTAGAGATAGTAAGGCCGAATTTAGCCGCAAGATAATTTTCTATAATTATTCTTTGAGTGCTGTTTATCGCAGAGTTATATACAATAACCTCTGCAACATTTCCGTTGAAAAAACCATTACCATTGTTCGTGTTTCTGCCCATAAAGGTGCTATTGTGTGTGGTAAGAGTGCCGTTTGCTGAAGTATTCTGATTAGCTAATGAAGAATTTAGATAAGTCGACAAATTAGGAGTAGAGTTGTTCCATATATTTGTGTGAATTGAATACCCCGCTTGATAACCATAGAGGAGTCCCGTATTTCCAGTTGATGAGACCGCATTAACGTAATATGATCCAGACGAATAGTGTCTAATACCCCATGCTGAGGGACTACTAACATAGCTGTTCGCCAAAAGAGTTCCTGGTGACGGTGAATCAAAAACAGTGATCCAAGTAAGCGAATTGGAATTATTCAAGGCTGAGACGTTAGTTGTCCAGAGCATGTTATTCCCTGTAAAATCGATAACGGCCCTAGAATTTAGTTGGTTAGTTAAATAAGTTGGACCATTTGGCCCACTCAAATTATTTTCGTTTCCTGAGAAGTCAGTTAAAGATGAAATTTGAGAACTGTTTGCAGCACCTATTTTATCGATGTCAAACCAGAAGACGTTATTGGAAGATGACCCAACACCTGCTGGACCAGTTTGTGAGTAACTATTGATTGAAATAATTACTGTTGCGAGTAACAAAAAGAATCTCTTACAATACATATGCTTGATTAATATTTGCAAAGCTATGAAACTAGACGAAAGAAAAAGATTAAAAGTTGGGATAAGCTCTTAAATTCGCGGGTTAAATGATTAAGAGCAGCCAAAATAATATTATATCAAAAAAGGACTTGGTAGGCCTAGTGTCTATTATCATTTCCAATTGGTACATCATTTTGATTTTTCCTTTGTTCGCTTTTGCGCTCTCATATTTATACACTCATCGCATTCCAGTTATATATGCAGCTAAATGTCAAATTTTACTAAAATCGAATGAAACATATGACTACCAACAATCCCTTTACAAAGGATTAGGTTTTGGTAGTAAATATGCTTCATATGAAGAGACTGCAAGTCAAATGCGTGTGATAACCTCCTCAAATCTTATTGCAGGAGTCTTAGAGCTTATTCCTTTAAAAATCTCTTACTATATAGTTGGACGTTTAAAAGTTACGCAAGTCTATCGTCACCTTCCATTCAGAGTAATTTCGGATGAACGTTCGTCTATGCCTTCCGGAATGGCCTTCAATTTAAAGATCATAGATGAAAATTTTTTTCGATTAACTTACGATTATCGCGGCAAATCAGTTAGTAGAAAGTTTCAATTTGATGAGTTGATTATGGATGATGATCTTTATTTAAAGATTGCTAGGCAGCCCAATTTGAATGAGGTTTCAATTACTACACTTTCAGAGATCGACTATCTATTTAAAGTGTTTAAAACACAGGACCTAATAAACAAGTATAAATCAAACATTGCTGTTGAAAATTTGGATTTTACAAGTATTGTCGAGATAACTTTAAAAGACCAAATTCCGGATAGAGCACGTGAAATATTAGAAGTTTTAGCAGAGTTATATGTTAAGCAGACAATGCTCAATCAAAATGAAATTAATTCAAATACACTCAACTACATCGATAAGCAACTTGTAGAAGTAGTGTCGATTATCAATGAGATTGAATTTGAACGTGAAAGTTACAAAGAAGATAAGGAAATACTTAATTTGTCAAGGGAAGAAGAAGCGTATTTTAATCGATTATTTGAATTTGAGAATCAAGCGCGTAAAGACCAATTTCAATTGCAATCCATCGAAGATTTGATTTCTTATTTACTTTTAAATGAAGACGTAGAATCATTGCTTCCTCCAAGTATGTTTGTTTCAGAAACTGATCCAGAACTTAAAACTAGAGTAATTGAACTCTATGAATTGAGAGCCCAATTCAAGAGCCTATCTGTGTCAGGAACGGAAGAGAATCCAATGATTGAGACGTTAATGAAACGCATAAACTCTCAGAAAAAGGATATTTTGAGTTATCTGGACTCACAAAAAAATGCGATTAAGGAAATACAAAAATTAGGTCAAATTGAGATTGCTAGTTATGAAGCCAAAATCAAGAATATTCCGAAAAAGCAAAGACAATTGCTCAATATTGAGAGAAGGCTTCAGGTGAATGAAGAGCTGTATTCATTTCTGCTTTCAAAACGTGCAGAGACTGTAATTGCGAAAGCTGGTTTAGTTCCTGAAACAAAAGTGATTGAAAACGCAAGACCAATTGGAGTTGTATACCCGGATAAGCAAAGAATGAATTTAATAAATTTACTCGTTGGTTTAGGAGTTGCAGTGCTTATTGTCCTTGTGCGGGTGTACTTCTTTAGGAAAATACAAAGTCTAGGTCAGCTCCAGGCAGAAACTTCTATTTCAATCCTAGGGAGTATTCCAAAAAAGAAAGATTTTTCTAAAACGTACAGAATTTTAAGCGGTAACGAAAAATCGGACTTGGTTCAAGCATTTCGTGCATTGCGAACGAACCTGCAATATTTTTTAATGAATAAGAAATCTGTGCGTGTGTTGGTTACATCATTGATGCCAGGTGAAGGTAAAACCTTTACCTCGGTTAACTTGGCAAGTGTTTTTGCCATTGCAGAGAAGCGCGTGTTGATCATTGATTTTGATTTGCATAAACCGAGGCTTGCTAGGGCAATGGAGGTTGATAATAGTAAAGGTGTGACTTCGTATTTAGCTGGATTACATAGTGTAGAACAGATTATTCAGAAGTCTGAAATACCTCATTTAGATATAATCTCATCCGGTCCGGTGCCTCCGAATGCTTCTGAGTTGATTTTAAGAAATGAGATTTCGAGTATATTGGATTACGCTGATTCTAACTATGACTACATTTTTCTTGACACTCCACCAATTGCCTTGATAACAGATGGTCTTTACTTAATGAGGAAAGCAGATGTCAAGCTTTTTGTTATGAATTCTAAATCAACAACTTCTACTTCTGTTGATTTCTTAGAACATTTGATTGAAGAGAATCAGATTGAGAACTGTGCACTCATATTGAATGAGGAGAAACTCTCTAGAATGAACTATTACTACAGCCGCTACGGCTATGGTGGCTATGGTTACGGTGGTTATGGTTATGGCTATGGTTATGGCTACCAAACATATGGTGAAGATGCAGAAAAATGATTATTGGGATTTGGTCATTGAGCCACGTTCGTCTTGGTTGAGTATAAATCTTCGAGAACTTTATAACTATAAAGATTTGGTTGCCCTTTTTGTTAGACGAGATTTTGTGAGTCAATACAAGCAGACTTTGTTAGGGCCTATTTGGTTTTTCATACAGCCTGTTTTTACAACGTTAATTTTCACGGTTATTTTCGGAAGGGTTGCAGGAATTGCTACAGACGGGATTCCGCAGCCAATTTTTTACATGTCAGGAATCGTGATTTGGAATTATTTTGCCGACTGTCTCACAAAGTCATCAGAAACCTTTCAGTTAAATCAAACGTTATTCGGTAAGGTCTATTTTCCGCGACTTATCGTACCTCTTTCTGTGGTCATCTCCAATTTAATCAAGTTGGGAGTGCAGGTAATACTGCTGTTTGGGTTTATACTTTATTACATCTTTAATGGCCATCAATTACTCAATGCTTACTTGGTACTTTTTCCCTTTTACATCATCGTCATCGCGTTTTTAGGTCTCGGACTCGGATTGATCATATCGAGCATGACCACTAAATACCGTGATCTTAGGTTTTTGATTCAATTCGGGGTCCAGTTGGCAATGTATGGAACCCCTATAGTTTATCCACTTTCAATTATTTCTGAAAGCAACCGATTTTGGATATTGCTTAATCCCGTTTCTTCTGTAGTAGAAGGATTTCGATTCACATTATTTGGGAGTGGTTTTATCTCATTAAAATGGACCCTCTATAGTCTAATAGTTTCCATTATTGTTCTGTTCTTTGGGGTAGTCGTTTTCAATCGTGTTGAACGTTCTTTTATCGATACAATTTAGGGAAAGACATCGTGGCGGATTCAAATATTATATTAAGGGTAGAATCTCTTTCTAAGATTTATCAACTAGGGCAGTTTGGTTCGGGTACTATCAGTCAAGATTTAAATCAATTTTTTAATAAAGTTCGCGGTAGAGAAGAACTCAATCGAAGTGTCACTTCGAATGAGTTAAGTACGAAGTCAAATGGTCTTGTGTATGCGTTGCAAGATGTCAATTTTGAGTTGAAGAGAGGGCAGGTTGTAGGAATAATCGGCAAAAATGGTGCTGGTAAATCAACGCTACTTAAAGTGCTGTCAAAAGTCACGCGCCCTTCTTCGGGCAAGATTTATATCAAAGGAAAGGTCTCATCGCTTTTGGAAGTTGGAACAGGTTTCCATCCTGAGCTTACTGGAAGGGAAAACATCTTTCTCAATGGCGCCATCTTGGGAATGAACAAAAGCGAAATAAAAAATAAACTCGATGAGATCGTTGATTTCTCAGGTGTGGCTAAGTACCTAGATACACCTGTGAAAAGATACAGCTCAGGTATGACTGTGAGGCTTGGTTTTGCTGTAGCAGCCCATTTAGAGCCTGATATTTTAATTGTAGATGAGGTGCTTGCGGTGGGCGATGCAGAATTTCAGAAGAAAGCTATTGGTAAGATGCAGGAAGTGTCGCAAGATGATGGTCGAACAGTAATTATCGTTAGTCATAATTTGGCCACAATAAATGAGTTATGCTCCCATTCTTTGCTAATGCAAGCGGGTAAGCAAGTTGCATTTGATGAAACACAGAAAGTGCTAAATTTATACACGCGATCAGTAAAATCAGAGGAAAAAATACGCTCCTTTTCCTACGAAAGCGAGCAGGTTAAGTGTTGGGATTTTTCGTTTAGTGGCGATGACCGAATCTACGATATCAATTCTCGAATTAGTTTTGGTTTTTCTTTCTTATTTAAAATAGACGTATTGAGGCCGCTCTTTCGCATTGATATCTATTCTGTTCAGGGAGTGCATATTTGCAGAGAAGATTTCACCATTTCTTCGGTAACTGAAGGTTATCAAGAAAGTTTGAAAATCACCATTCCTAAGCGATTTCTAAACGCTGACTATTACTATATCAACGTTCTTCTGGCAGAAGATCGAGTGCAAACTCTACTTTTAATGAAAGAAGCATTGCAATTTGAAGTAATTCCTACGTCTGAATTGGCTTATTCTGATATTAGAGATAAAAACACAGGCGTGGTTCTGTCGCCTCTTGAAGTAGAAATAAGCGCGTGAAAGTTAAGTTTTTCATAACGCCAGTTTACCCTTACGGTGATGATCACTATTATCACGAGATAATTGCGCTTGCCGAAGGTTTTAAAGCGCTCGGACATGAAGTTTTCTCCAATCACGACTATTGGTTCATCCCTGAACAAGATCAATTTCTCTTAAATGGAAATAAAAGTAAGGACTATGACTTAGGGATTTATGACTACCGCTACGCTCGATCGTTTGAACACCTTCTATTTAGAGAAGGGTTTCCTAATTTTCCAAATCACGCGAAACTTGTTCTTATCGACCGAAATGATGGAATTAGTCCAATTTGGGAGTTGAACAAAACGTATGTCAAAGCATTCGATCTGATTTTCTCGGGGAATCTTTTTATTTCCAAAAAGTATCCATCAAACGTAAAGCCTTGGGCTATTGGATTGACAAACAGGCAAATGAACTATTTGGATTTCCATTCGGGAGCAGAAATGAAGGATCAGATTGGATATAACTTTAGAATAGGTCATAACATGAGAAAGGTTGTCTTTGACAATTTACAGTCTTGTGACTTACCTTACCCGCTGGTGAATGAGGTGACGCACAAGCAGCATGAAGTTGTGGAAGTGCTAAATGAGATTGACTCATCATATAACAGTGCATCTACTGGTCGGCATCATCCTGAGTATTTTAATAAATTGAATACTAATCTTTTATTCTTGACATTTGGAGGGTACCTTGAATATAAACCGATCAGGTATCGACCCTACAATCTTGAATCAAGAATAAGCCGGAAGATTTATCACTTGCGAGCTAGGCTGGAAAGGGTTTTAGGATTAAGTGATGAACATAATTACCTTGTTTATCAACAGGATAATTTCAGGTTTTGGGAGGCGATGTATTCAAATAATTGCCCAATATCATTGGAAACTGAGAAATGGGATTATCTTTTACCTGAAAATCCAGTAAATGGGATACATTACATTGGAATAACCGACTTAGAATGCTCTAACGTATCTGACAAGTTGAATAAACTTAGGCGAGAAGAAATCAAGATGATCGGATCGAATGGCAAACAATGGGCATTTCAACATTATTCACCAGCTGCGCAGGCCAAGAGGGTTTTGAATTCCTTAAATGAAGAAATTACTAATTAATATTGTCACGTACCTATTTACTTTTTTGCGAGGTAAACGATGGTATTCACTTAACAATTTTATATTGTTTCAAACACTCAAGAACTTAGAATTGGGCAATGGCGGAGATCCATTGACGAGTGGTGAAATTGAAGTGATTAAAATGGTCAAGAAGCGAATTGCTCATCCTTTGATTATTGATTGTGGGGCAAATCGAGGACAATATGCGCATCTCATCATCCGAGAATTTCAGAATACTCCATTTCGCTTAATTTGTTTTGAGCCATCGTCCGAGACATTTAAAAGCCTGCAAGAGTCGATTGAAAAAGACAAACTTCCTGTAAAGGGAATTCAACTTGAGAATTTAGCATTGGGTAAAACGGTTGGAAAGGCAACGCTCTTTTCGGATCAGCCAATTTCAAAGTATGCTAGTCTTCAACGATTGGATTTAGGATACACTGGAAAGATAATGGATATCGAAGAAGAGATTCAAATCACCACTCTTGATCAATACATGGCAGATCGCTCAATAAAAAAAGTTGACTTTTTGAAATTGGATGTAGAAGGGCTTGAATTTGAAGTTTTATTGGGTGCAAACAAGGCAATTAACGAAGGGTTAATCGGTATTATTCAATTTGAATTTGGCAAGACAAACATCGATACAAGAACATTTTTCAAGGATTTTTATAATTTACTGTCTGCTAAGTATAAGTTCTACCGTGTCCATACTTGGGGCATTGAAGCTTTGCCTGAAGATTATCTTGAAAGTCAAGAGATATTTTATTGTGTGAACTATTTGGCAATTAACCGTACTATTCCATTTTCTTGAACCGTAAAGCTGAAAAATATTTAGTGCTAAGAGGCTGTGCAGGGCTGGGGAATCGTCTTTTTACGTTTCTTTACGCCCTTGAATTTGCGAAATCTGCGGGTAGAGTATTAGTGGTTGATTGGCGTGATGGTCAGTTTCATTTTCCCGGTAAGAATGCCTTTGACCATGCCTTTTATATAGATGGAGTGTGTACAATTGATGAATTTAATTCTAAAGGTTTGTCTGTTTATCCAAGCAAAGAATTTTTAAAAGGAAATGGAATATATGAGGTTGCAAATTACAAGTTTGGTTACACAGGAAATTTTAAATTTATTTTCACCGACATCATCAAAGGCAGACTTTCTCGCTGGGTGTCATACTGGCAATTAAAATCAGATCAAAGCCGTCTTCTGCTTGCACCATTTCGAAATACGTTTTTAGAATTGGGTGAAAGAATTCATTCCAACATAGATGATGACATAGTGGTATTTACTGCTTTTTTTCCTTCAATTTCTAAGATTAAAGGATTTGACGCAATTCGATTGAATAGCGTAATGTCTAAGAAGGTAAATGATTTTATTGATGAATATAATCTTAAAGAAGGAACAATAGGGGTTCATGTACGCTATTCTGATAAGAAACCCACGAAGCAACTGCTAGGGCTGAAATCGGCAATTAAAGAAAATATACAGAATTTTGATCGAATTTTTTTAAGTACTGATAGTCAGTATGTTGAGGATGAAATCAAAGTTTGGTTTCCAAATAAAGTCATTGTTCAACCCAAAACACAGCTTAGTGACTCAACGATTGGATTGCACCAGGGTGCGTATAGGAACCAAGATCATGTACTTGCTCTTGCCCTATTTGAAGAAAGTATCATTGATATGTGGTCTTTAAGGGCATGTACGACACTTTTTTATCAAGGTAATTCATCATTTTCGTTGATGTCTCATTACCTGCGACATGATAAGTCGAAGTCGCATAATTGGCTGGAGCTATGTTAATCGATATTTGTTTGCTTTCGTTTTTAGCCTTATTGGCATTTATTATTTTCTACGTTTTTGGGGTTATTACAGAATGTTTAAAGATCGTCCCCCAGAATGACGATAAGCATTCACGAGTCTTTTTAAGGCTTTTTTTTGGATCAATAGCTTTGATATCACTATACGCTTCTATTGTCTCGAATGGCCGCACTGTGATGATAATTAGTTTTTTGGTTTTTGGTTTTTTACGAATTGTTAATCCGTTAAAATATGATGTATCCAGAAAAAACATGAAGTCTTCGATAATTGAATCGGCATTACTGATAATCCCTTTTTTATTATTTATTGTACTTGTCTTCCTTCAGCTGCTTTACTCGGCTTCGGATCACCTTGAACCCGATTTATTATTCTATGCTAAAATATCTGAATTTATTTCCTTGACTGGGGAGAACAAGTATCATGGCTTTTATGATTCAAATGAAGGTTTTAATGGGATGGTGCCGTACCATTATTTTGAGATGTGGTTTGTAAATCTATTTAATTCTATATCGAATTTTACTTCTATTATACTGTTGAAATATTTTGCATACCCATTATTTAAATCGATTTGCGCCTTTGGAATGATCTCTTTAGTCCTTACCAAGGCAACGTTTTATAGAACACTGTTTGTATCATTCTTGCTCATGCTTGGGCTTTTTATGCCAATTGAGCCTATTCTAAATGTAACTAAAGTAGGTTGGGTTGGATATGGAAACATGTGGTTACGCCCCAATTTAATATTTTATGTGCTTTTTTCTATACCTACTTTCTATTATGTTATGAAGAAGCACTATAGATATGCTTTAGTTATTTCATTGTTCGTTCCAATAATTTCTATAACCACTGCTCCCTCTTTTTTTATGGCTTATGGTTTTTTTTCCATCTGGTTAATTTGGAAATATCGGAAGGAATATTTTCTGAAGATATTAATGTATGGAATAGTCAGTGCTTTCGTGATAATTATGTTTTATATAATGGCAGGTTCTCCTATAAAACTGTTTGAACATCCACCTTGGTCTGTGATGATCAGCGAGCAAATCTTGATCATCAAAGCTATTATTGGAGCTGTTTTTTATTTATCTGCACAAGTCCTGGTTGCATCAGTTATTCTTGGATTAGCTATTTTTAAATTTAATAAACAGTATAGTCCACTTTTAATAATCGCTTTATTAACATCACTTTTTGGTGTTGGATTGTTTCAGCTTTTTCCTCTTATCGATAATACCTATCAATTTCCATATTTTGGCTATGCATTGCTAAATTTAACCATGGTGCTTATCACTGTGTATGTAATTTTAAATGCTCGAGTTATTTGGTCCTTGTTGTTTTTAGGCGCTTCCTTAATAATGAGCTTTCAAGTTTTGGAGTTTAATAGAGATTTCAAAACTTTAATTTCCGCTAATTCAATTGCGGATTTTCATCTTCTACAATTAGGATATTCGAAAAATGCATTAGCCTCTATTGACACTTTGTTGTTTGACCATTCGTCCATTGCTTTTACTTTAGATGAAGAGGAGTTGAGAACAAGTTTCAATGGCAAACGAAGACATTTCTTAACGATGCAATTAGGTTCTGAATTAAGTTATAAGTTTAATGGTTTGAAATTTTATCCTGTTGTTCCTTCCAAAACACTCTATGACTTCCCTCAAAATGATCCAAACTATGCAAAACCGATGGGATTTAACAATCAGATGGCTTATTATCGAAATGAGCTAATTAGAGAAGATTATACACAAAATTTTCTCACTGAGAAGGGCATTTGTTTTATGTTGAGAACAACCCGTGATCATAATGAGTATGAACCCGTTTATATTGACAAAAATGAGCCGTTGAAACTAAAAGACAGGCTGTTTCTAACTCAAATTTGAAGTATATGAAAATAGTTCTGTTTACTTCTAGCTTTCCTTTTGGGAATGGTGAGACTTTTGTAGAAAATGAATTGTCGGTTATTTCGAAGTATGCAGAGCACGTTTATTTGATTCCAATGAACACTTATGGATCTCCAAGAATTTTGGATTCAAGTTTGAATGTCACTTTAATAAATTTAGAGTCATTCGAGACGAAAACTGAAAATGGCCTTCTGTCAGCATTAGAGAAAATTATTATACTGCTGAAAGAGTGGAAAAGTGGTAACACTAGCATTAAAAATTTGCGCTATGATCTACGGATATTGCGAAACGCAGAATTTCGATCATCTCAACTATTAAATTGGATTGGGCATATTCAGAAAAGTGAATTCGTTTTTTACTCTTATTGGTTTGATGAGTGGGCTACGGTTCTCGCTATACTTAAAATGAAGAACTACATTAATAGTTTTATATCCCGCGCTCATGGCTACGATTTGTATTTCGAAAGACATAGTCGCAAACAAATTCCGATGCGTAATTTTCAGATTAAATATGTTGATTATGTCTACCCTGTATCAAAAAATGGTTACGATTATTTGACGTCTAAGTTCAGTCAATACAAGTCTAAATTTGATTTGAGTCATCTTGGAACTGTAGACTCAGGAATTGGAACAGAGCCAAAAAGCAATTTAATTCATGTTGTTTCTTGCTCAGCTGTAAAAAAAGTAAAACGGGTAGAAATAATTTTCGATTATGTTGAGAATACGCCAGGTGTTTATTGGACGCATTTAGGAGGAGGAGATGATTTTGATGAATTAAAGTCAAAAGTTAATAATTCTAGCTGTAAATCTCGAGTTACGCTCAAGGGAAATATGTCGAACGTGGAGGTTCTTGAATTCTTGAAGAAGAATTCAATAACATGTTTAATTAACGTTTCTTCAAGTGAAGGTCTGCCTGTTTCAATTATGGAGGCGATTAGCTTTGGAATACCTGTTGTAGCAACTAATGTGGGTGGAACGTCTGAAATAGTGAATAATAAAACAGGAATATTATTGCCAAGTAGTCCGCACCGAATTGAAATACAGCAAGGCGTCAAAGAAATAATCCAACGTGTTCATGAAGGAAGCTTAAACCCAAAATCTATCCGTGAATTTTGGATGAGACATTTTAATGCCGAGGTTGCTTACAAGAGTTTCCTTGCAAAAGTATTGACGACATAATACATTGTCTTTTCAGAGTGACAAGAAACTTACTTTTTTTGATAAAAAAAGCGTTATTTGCTGATTCAAAATTGTGAACATGGCAAACTATAAAATAGGACAATATACCATAATTGAGGAAGGAGTAGAAATAGAGGATGGCTCTGAAATAGGCTCATTTTGTGTTTTAAGATCGGGAGTTACAATTGGCAGGAATACCAAAATAAGGGACTATGTCGAGCTAAGAGAAGGTACAATTATTGGTGATAATTGTTATATTGATTCAAGAGTGTCGAGTTCGGGAAATTGTGAAATAGAATCTGATGTTGTCATCAGGTATGATTGTATTCTTGCTCGAGGTGTCTTCATTGGAAAGGGTACATATGTTAGTCCACGAGTAATGACCAATAATTTGAATACCAATCAAGAACAGATTGGTGGAGCTCATATAGGAGAAGGTTGCTTTATAGGCACGAATGCAGTTATACAACATGGTTTAAGTATTGGAAATAATGTAATTATCGGAGCAATGAGTTTTGTCAACAAGAATTGTGATCAAGATGGTGTTTATATCGGTATTCCAGCAAAGAAAAAGTTGTAGTTAATATGTTTGAGATTTCACTTGCAAAGATCGTCTCTGAGACTAATAACCTTGATTTAATTGGGTCTGATAGAATTGTTTCTGGTTTTTCTAGCATCGTAAACGCTGACCTTCATTCAATAGTTTGGATAAAAAACTACTCCTTTTTGCATCAACTCAAAAATAGAAATGCCGTAGTTTTAACAGAGGATTGCAATGTTGCTGAAGAATTGAGAGACCAAACATCAGTCTTGTTGGCAAAAAGTAGTTCTCGTTTTATTGTGGCTCAGATTCATACTGTATTCTTTAAAAAGCAAGACTCTTTTAGTAAGAACTATGCAGACGAATGGAGAAGCAATGGGTTTGAAATAGGTGATTATGCGTTTATAGGCCCTAAAGTGCAGTTGGGTCAAGGAACAGTTGTTGGCCCAAATGTCTCATTAATAGATAAGGTAGTTATTTCAAACAATTGCATTATTCAGCCAAATACTGTTATTGGTATTAAGGGATTGGGTTTGGAATGGAGTGGCTCGCATTATTTAGAATTTCCACAACTTGGATCTGTTATTATTGGTACCCATAGTGAAATTGGCCCTTTAAGCACAATCAGAAAAGGTGCCTTAGTTGATACTACCATTGGGAACCATGTAATGATTGGTTCTCTCTGCAATATAGGTCATAATGTTACTATTGGAAATGCAGCTATTTTGACATCTAGTATTTGTGTAAGTGGTTCGGTATCAATTGGCGAACGTGTGTTTTTGGGTGTAGGGTCAACGATTAAGAATAAAGTGACTATTGGTGATAGTGCGACAGTTGGTCAAGGCTGCGTAGTTGTGAAGGATGTCGCGCCTAACAAGACAGTTGTTGGAAACCCTGCAAGGGTTTTGTAGTATGGACAATAGTGGAATTTTAATAATCACCTTTTCATTTCCTCCTTATTTTAGAGTTGGTGCAAGAAGATGGGAAATATTTGCCAAAGAACTAGCTGAAAGAGGGCGGAAAGTTGTTGTTTTTACCTCGAAATCTGAAAAAATTAAGGGAGCTGCTGACGTTGATTTGCCTAACCTTAAGATTTTAAGAGTATCTGCAAGGTTTGACGAGTCTTTAATAGCATTTGGAAAAGATTTTAAGAGTAGATTAAAATACAAATTTTTTAAGCGGCTTTATGCGAATATTGATAATGGTAATTACTACGACTATTCTATTTTTTGGAAGCGCTATTTTCATGCTGAGATACCAGAAATCATTAAAGAATATAATATTAAAACTGTTTTTGTCACTGGCGGTCCCTACCGATATTTTTTATACTCAATAAAGCTTAAAGAACGCTTCAATGTAAAGGTGGTAATAGATTATCGTGATCCGTGGACAACAAAAAATGGTTTTTTGAAAAAAGACCAAGATAGGCTCATTGTTGAACGGAAATATGAACGTCAAGTGCTAGTTGAGGCAGATAAAATTATTGTTGCCTCAAAGGACTTAGAGGATGACATAAGGATCAACTTTTCAGATATATCTTTTCAGAATGACCGGATTATTATTATTGAAAATGGTATTGATATAAGAGAAGGAGTAAACGTTGTTAATGATAAATATTTCGTTGAGAGGAAGGCAAATGAAAACCTTTCTCTGGTTTATTATGGAGGAATTGGATGTGAAAAGCATCACTTTCTTGAATTTGTTTGTGCAATTAAGGAGTTAGAAAAGGAATTTGATTTAAATGTCTTATTCTTCGGAAATATTAATTCGGAGTATAATGAAATCTTGTTAAGAGAAAATGTCAGATCCATTAAAATTCGAGGTCGTATCTCATCGAATATGTTTCTTGAGATAGCCGAGCGGTCTGATTTTTTCCTGTATTTTAAACCGTTTCAAAAGCTTCAAAATAGCTTCGGTGTAAAGTTTTTCGATTATCTAAGGGGGAGGAGATTAATACTTTCTATTTGCCCGGAAGGAAATGTTAAAGACTGCATTATCGATAATAAATTTGGTTTGATTCTACCACCTGGTAGAATTAAAGAAAGTTTAAAAGAAATCTTTTTAAAAAGATTGACCGGAGGTTTGATTAATTCCATTCAATTGGAAGATCTTTCACCTTATATAGCCCAAGAGTCTGTTGATAAGATTGAGAAGGAAATTGTCGAATAACCAAACCATTTACCGCTTTCAATTAGAATGAGAATACTCTATGTTATATCTAATCCTGATCTTGATATTACTCAAAACACGGGATATGCGCGCCACATCTTAGAAACAATTAAAGGTTTTGAACTGAATAATCATAAAGTGAAGGTGTATCAAGTGGGTGGTTTTATTAAAACCATCCAATCAAGTAGTCAAAGTAAGAGGATTTCATTTCTAAAAAAAATTATCCCAACCCCTATTCAGGCTACGATTCGAGATATCCTTTTATTCAAGAGAATCCTAAAATCTAGATTAGAGTTAAAGAAAATTATTATTGATTTTAATCCGGAGATTGTCTATGAACGAGATGGTTATTTCACTTGCTTAAGCTCAGATTTAGCAAAGCTTGTTTCATCGTGGTACATTGAAGTTAATGCCCCTGCTATTGAAGAAAGACAGGCATTTTCTGGAAGATCATTTTTTAGAGATTATACTCACTTTCTCAAGAAGAATTCTTATGGTTTAAGTCTTGGTTTGTTTACTGTTTCTTCTGATTTGGCTACTTTTTTGCAATCAAAGTACAATGTCGATAAAAAGAAGGTTATAATAAATCCGAATGGAGTAGATGATAGTCACTTTAAACCACTGATTAGCAATGATATTTTGGGAACGAATTACACCTTCGGTTTCGTAGGCTCAATTCTTCCTTTTCATGGAGTACAAGAATTAATTGTAGCATTCCAAGATCTAGTAATTGAGGGCCTAGATTGTAGTCTTATTATCATTGGTGATGGGGATGAATTAGCCCAATTAAAAGAAACTGTTAAGATCAGGGATTTAGCTGAAAGGGTAACCTTTACTGGTGCAGTTATTTATTCAAAAATTCCAGAAATGTTGAAAGAAGTTTCAATCTGTGTTATGCCTAAAAGCAATTGGTATGGTTCTCCTGTGAAGATTTTTGAATACGGTGCAATGAAAAAGCCAGTTATTGCACCAAACGTAGGACCAGTGCGAGAAATTATAACTCATGAATACGATGGGATTTTAGTTTCAAATGTCACTGAGCTAGCATCTTCAATGAAAAGGTTGTACAGTGATGCTGAACTTTGCCGAATTTTAGGCGAACGACTTTATCAGAGGGTGTCGGACAACTTTACTTGGAGAATGAATACACAGCGGATTTTAGATACTATTGCCAAAGATTTAACTAAATGATTCGAAATAAACTCATCTTTCTTATCAGTTCTCCAAGAAGTGGTTCGAGCATGATGCGGAACAAGCTCAACGATTTTAAAGACATAATTGCCCTGCCTAGCGATATGAGAATCGTGGAGTTTTGCTACAGAAATAATAAATTATTTTATTCTAATCGGCAAGAGTTTAAAGAGCGGTTGATACAGCATTATTCGAACAGCACTCTGGCTATGCTCTCACAGGAGGAATGGAGTACATTGAAAAACAGTCAATTAGACGATTTTAATGATTTGGTTGCTTGTTTGTCTAGAATGTTTGCAAATCATAGCGGTAAATCAATTACCGATAACACGCTTTTCGTAGAAAAGTCACCAAATAATATGTACTACCTCGAGTTTTTGAAAAATCATTTCAAGAACTCGACTATCGTTTATCTTGTGCGAGATGCGCGAGATGTGGTGGCTAGTTTAAATGCGAAATCATGGTCATCTCATAATACATTGTACAATGCCAAACGATGGAAGGTTGAACAACAACTTATGAAAGGAAACTACCATGTATGCATTCAATATGAAAATTTGGTTGAAAGTACGAAATCAACAATGTTGAATTTGCTCACCGAACTAGGTTATTCCGGTCTTGAAGAGGTTCAATTACTCATCCAAAAGGATCAAGAAAAATCTAAAAATACACCTGAAACTGACAAGGCGATTCATAGTGGAAACAAACATAAATTTCTAAAAACACTTTCAAGTATTGATCGAGAACAAGAAATTATTGAATCGGTCTGTGGTAAGATCATGCTTAAATTCGGATACGTTAGTTTTGCCTCTGCTTTTGATCATCGATACTTTAGAAAAAGATTTTTCTTTTCGCTAGAACATTATCTAAATCGACTGATTAAAATTTTGAAAGGTGCGGAAGAGTTTTAGATCAACATTAGGAATTAATGAACTTCAATTCAATCTCATTTTTCATTTTCTTACCTGCTGTTTTTATTCTTTATTGGGCATTTTTTAGTTCGAGAAATAAGTATAGAAATTTATTCATACTTTTTATTAGTTATCTCTTCTATGCGTGGTGGGATTGGCGTTTTTTAGGGCTGATTTGCGCATCGACATTAGTAGATTTTTTTATTGCAAAGAGACTAGCACGTTCAGAAGATTGCAAGATTCGGAAAAGACTGCTAAACGCTAGTTTGGTTTTCAATTTAGGAATGTTAGGCATTTTTAAATATTTCAATTTTTTCGCCAATGAATTATTTCAATTAACTGAAAAAATTGGATTTCACTTGGACTTTATTTCACTGAGTATTGTGCTTCCTGTTGGTATTAGCTTTTATACTTTTCAAACATTGTCGTACACCATTGATGTATATCGAAAAGAAATGCGGCATACCGAAAGCATTGTTGATTTCGCAGCATATGTGAGCTTTTTTCCTCAGTTAGTCGCAGGCCCAATTGAAAGAGCCTCGGCTCTTCTTCCACAATTTGAAAATGAAATTTCATTTGAGTTTTCCAAGGTTAAAAGTGGACTCAGATTGATTGTTTGGGGATTCTTTAAAAAGATCGTTATTGCAGATAGTCTTGGTCCTATTGTAGATCAAGTTTTTTCAGATCCTTCTAGTCAATCTGGTGTCACACTTGTGTTAGGCGCAGTATTTTTTGCCTTTCAGATTTATGGTGATTTTTCAGGATACAGTGATATTGCAATAGGAAGTGCGAAACTTCTAGGGTTTGATCTCATGTCAAATTTTAAATTCCCATATTTTGCTAGAGATATAGCTGAATTTTGGAAACGCTGGCATATCAGTCTGTCATCATGGTTTAGAGACTATTTATATAAGCCAATGGGCGGCTCACGGGTAATACGGCCTTTAGTGATCAGAAATATTTTTATCATTTTCCTGGTGAGCGGATTATGGCATGGAGCTAATTGGACTTTTGTTGTTTGGGGGTTCATTCATGCAATCTTTTTCATTCCGACAATCTATTTACCCAAGGGTGTTTTCTCTTCGAAGAATTTGATTTTTGGACGAATAATTGATTTGTCGAAAATGATTCTTACATTTTCTTTAGTTTGTGTAGGTTGGGTTTTTTTTAGATCAGAGTCAATTTCTCATGCAGCTGAATATTTATACTCATTTTCCTGGACCTACGATGAAACAGTAATTGGTTACATTTTGTATCCAATCACTTTATTGATTTTAGAGTTTTTTATAAGAAAAGATGAGCGACTCGAAAAAATTGATTTAGGTCGGTTAGAAACGCTAGTCGTTTCATTTTTTGTCTTTACAATAATTATTTTCAGACAATCGAAAATCGATTTTATTTATTTCCAATTTTAATGAAGGTTTTTTTTCGTTATTCAGTTTCTGTCATATTCATAACTACCATACTTATTGTGCTATGGCATTTGCTTTTTATGAATTATTGGAGGTTTTTAGATTTTCAAAATCCAAGAGTTTGGCTTTGGGGTGATTCCCAAACGTATCAAGCTATTGATTTAGAAAAATGGAATGGAGATGAGTTATTTTCTTCTGCTGAACACGGAAGCGGATATCAAGACTTGGTTTCATTTTCAGAGAGACTACCAAATAAATCATTTTCAATTGTAGGATTAGGGCCTATGTACTATCGAGTAAATTCCGACCGAAATACCGGAGGATTGTCTATTGAATGCAGCCAAGTTATGATTGAGCATGCAAGAAGATTTGATGCTCCTTTTATTGATTTATTACTTGAGTTCAGGAAAAATTTTGTTCATGAATATTCTCTTTCTTGGATCACTTCAATCAATCATAAACTATACCCGGATTCAGTAAATTTTAAAAAGAGAAATAGTTTTATAAATAGATTTAGAGAAAATTGCAGAGAAAATGACTTTCAAGAAATTTTCAATTTTAAAGACAGTCTACTTACCAATGCCCTTAGTCGGATTAGCGGAAAAAGCTCTCGAATGATAGTACTTATTTTGCCAATTCATCCAAATGCATACGTTGCAGACTGTGATTTGGTTACCAATCATTTTAATGAAAAAGTTTTGGAGTTATCGAAGCAACTAAATTTGGAATTAGATACGCTGAATATTTCTTTAAAAGAAGATGTTTTTTATGATGCTACGCATTTTAAAGGTTCTTTCGCCTCAGAATTTACAAGTATGCTTTCATCAAAATTGAGAAGCACACAATCAAGTTCGATTTTAATAATTCAACTAGAAAATAATGGCTGATTTTATTCTGTACTCGATTGTGATTCCTGTTTATCGAAGTGAAAAAGTAGTGGAGAGAACAGTGGAGACCATTTTGGAGGTAGCGGCCAATCACTCATTTAGCTTTGAAATCATTTTAGTAAATGATGGAAGTCCGGATAATAGTTGGGGCGTAGTTGAAGAGTTGGCTAAAAAACATATAGAAGTGAGATCGGTTAATTTGTTGAAAAACTATGGTCAGCATACGGCTGTTTATTGTGGTATTGCAATTTCAAAGGGGGATTATATCATTACTATGGATGACGATATGCAAAACCCACCTTCAGAAATACCCAAATTGATTGCTAAAATTCAGGAAGGATATGACTTAATATTTGCCGAATTTGTTCAAAAAATGCATCCAGGTTTCCGAAAGCTAGGTACCAGAATGATCTCTTATTTAAATAAAGAGATTTTTGACAAACCAAAAGATTTGAAGTTGACAAACTTTCGAATTTTCAATAGATCTACGGCAGATCGTTTGTTGGATTACCGCACAAACTATCCATACATCCCGGGACTTTTATTAATGAGTGCCGGAAAAATGGGTAATGTAATTACTGAACATCATTCACGAGAGATTGGAAATTCCAATTATACTTTAGTTAGAATTTTGACCTTGGTAGCACGTCTGCTATTTAACTATTCATCTTATCCATTGAAATTGGTGAGCGGAAGCGGAATTGTAATCAGTATTTTGAGCTTTCTCGCTGGGTTCGCATACATTCTTAAATCGATTTTCACAGGAGTTCATGTTGAAGGCTGGACTACTTTGGTAGCATTAATCTCTTTTTTATGTGGATTCATTTTGATCATGCTTGGTGTTATGGGGGAGTATTTAGCTCGAATATTAAATCAACAAACGGTTTCAAAACCTTATCAAGTTCGTGAAATCGTTGACTAAGCATGCCATAATTATTGGAGCACAAAGAGCTGGTTCTACATCTCTTTACAAAATGCTGAAAATTCATCCGGGTGTTTATGTCGCTGAACCTGATCGTCCTGAGCCAAAGTATTTTTTAAGAAAAAATATTACTAGACAAGAATATCTGAATTCTTTTTTCTCTGATTCTACAAAACATGATCAATTATTGCTCGAAAAGAGCACTAGCTATTATGAAAACTCGGAAGTTCCTCAGAAAATTGACCAAGTATTGATAAACGTCAAGTGTCTGATGATTATCAGAAATCCTATTGATCGGGCAATCTCAAACTATAAATTTTCAAGAGATAATGGTTTAGAAAAAAGGACATTGAGAGAGGTTTTTTTAGACAAAAAACCAGCTTTTGAAAATGCATTTAAGACTTCAGTAAACCCATTTGATTATCTAGGTCGAAGTAATTATGTTATGCATATTCAACCTTTTATTAAAACTTTTGGCAATAGATTTAGGGTTTTAGTACTAGAAGAATTAAATCACATAGAAAAAAGAAAAGAAGTTTTTGATTTTTTAGAAATTTCGGAAAACACAATTGATTCTTTTACAGTTGAAAATCAGACGAAAGAACTAGTTTTAGGGGTTGAAGTACAAAATGAATTGAAAGCTTTTTTTAAACCAGGAGTAGAAGCTTTGAGTGATGTGTTGAGTAGAGATTTTAATTGTTGGGATATTTGAAAATGATTCGATTTAATCAACCTTTTTTATTTGGTGAAGAGCTTGTTTACTTGAACAAAGCTGTTGCTGATGGTAGATTGTCTGGTAATGGTGACTTTACTAAGCGTTGTCACAGTTTTTTTGAATCTCGATATGGATTTAATAAAGTACTGCTTACCACATCTTGTACAGATGCCCTTGAGATGGCAGCTATTCTTTTGGATATTAAGCCAGGCGATGAGGTGATTATGCCAAGCTTCACTTTTGTTTCAACTTCAAATGCTTTCGTACTGAGAGGTGCTAATATTGTTTTTGCTGATTCAGAGATGAATCACCCAAATATTGATGCGTCTTTAGTTGAATCATTGATTACAGAGCGAACTAAGGCCTTAGTCGTTGTGCATTATGGAGGAGTTGCATGTGATATGGATCAAATAATGACCATTGCTAAAAAGCGTAATTTATTCGTAGTTGAAGATGCTGCTCAGGCTATTGATTCCTACTACAAAGGTCGTCCTCTTGGCAGTATTGGTGACCTGGCTGCATTTTCATTTCATGAAACCAAAAACGTAGTTTCAGGTGAGGGAGGAATGCTAGTGGTAAACACTAAACGATTTGCTTCTAGAGCAGAAATCATTTGGGAAAAAGGCACCAACAGGTCTTCATTTTTTAGAGGTGAGGTAGATAAGTATGGTTGGGTCGATATAGGATCTTCATTTTTACCTTCTGATTTGATTGCTGCATATCTATTCGGTCAACTTGAGCATTTGGACGAAATACAAACACGCAGATTAGAAATCTGGAATAGTTACTTTGACCGTTTGGAAAAATTGCAGGAAAAAGGCTTAATTAGGTTACCCAAAGTCCATTCAGACGCTACAAATAATGCTCATGTTTTTTTCTTAGAATGTGGGAATATTCAAGAGCGAACCAAGTTGCTAGAACAATTCAAAACGCATGGAATAGGAGCTGTTTTTCATTATTTGAGCTTGCATAAAAGTCCGTTTTATGAACAGAAACACGATGGTAGAAGGTTGCCCAATGCTGATCGATTCGCGGATTGTTTGGTTAGGTTGCCTTTGCATTTGCATTTGACTAGCTCTGATATAGATCAGATTTGTGATATTATAGAAGAATTCTATCAATGCTAGTTTTGCTTTTAACAGATGGCATCACGCCATTCGTGAAAGGTGGTATGCAGCGTCATTCTCAGCTTGTTGCAGAACACTTGGCTAGATTGGGCAATAAGATTCTACTTTATCATTATTCTGAATCAGATACGCCACCTGATCTTGACACAGCTTTCACGCCACAAGCATCAAAGCATATTGAGCAATTCTGGTTTCCTTATGAAGATACTTCAATAATTCCTGGGCATTACCTGCGCACTCAGAAACGCATGTCTCGTCAGTATTTCGATGCCTTTATTCAGCAGAAGCATGAAGCAGACTTTATTTACGCGAAAGGCTTTATGGGGTGGTCTTTTCTTAAACGCAGGCAGGTACATGGAATCAAAGTGCCTATTGCTGTTAAGTTTCACGGTATGAACATGTTTCAATCGGAGCCGGATTTGAAAGGTGAGATAACAAAGTACTTACTTAGAAGTTCTGTTAAGCGTATCATGAATAAAGCTGATTATGTTTTTTCCTATGGGGGTAAAATAACAGAAATCATTGCAAATGAATTGCATGACCCAACTAAAATCATTGAGATTCCTTCAGGGATTGAAAGAGAAAGGATGAGGGCGAAGGATGATATCAACACCCGTGAAGGTGTGCGAAAATTTCTTTTTGTTGGGCGTTTTGATCGATTGAAAGGACTTCCGGAATTGTATAAAGCCATTCAACGTATTGACGTCAGAAACGGTGTTTCCTTTACCATTGTCGGTCCGATACCGGAAGAAAAAAAAATGGATAATTCTACAGTAACTTATACTGGAGAGGTGAAAGATATTGCTTTACTCAGTAAAATATATGATGAGCATGACGTCTTGATTTGCCCGAGTTTTTCTGAAGGCATGCCGAATGTGATCATGGAGGCGATGTCTAGGGGTCTCGCAATTATAGCAACTGATGTTGGTGCTACATCATTGTTAGTTTCGGAAGAAAATGGAATACTTTTCAAGTCTCCTACTCCCGAATCGATTGTTATTGCCTTGAATCGAATGATTAGTGATTCTGATGATATGATCTTACAGCAAAAATTGGCAAGCAGAAGCCGCATAGATAAATTTATTTGGGAATCAATAGGAGAGAAACTCAATGAAGCGATAAGGTTATTGAAATGATTATTGATCACCTTCAGCGATTTAAAGATGTGTATATCATGCTTTTGCTATGGGCAGCTATGGGTGCTTTTCTTCCGAAATTGGTGGTGGCGGGAATTGTTGTTTTAAGCTTTTTATTAGTTCTGCGAACCCGCGATTTGAGTAAAATTTTTGTTGTGTTTATTGCTACTTTGATTTTTTCAGATTCTAGGTCACCCACGTTTGCGTTTGCCGAAACTGCTAAGATCGGTGTTGTTGTTTTGACATTAATTTACATCGCGTTCAATTTTGATTTATTCAAGAGTGTTCCAAATGTCATTTTCAAGTATTTCTTGCCATTTTTAGCCTTTGCAGTTTTGGCAACAGTTTGGTCTCCAGATAAATTTACTGCTTTTCAAAAAGCGTTTTCATACGGGCTGGTTTATTTCGTTCTTCCCTTGTTGTTTTTAAAGGCCATGGTTTCTGATAAATCGTTTAAAAAGGACGTTCTGGTTTTCTTTTTCCTGATTTTATCTGCAGGTTTAGTAATTCATGCGGTAAATCCGGAATTCACTTCTTTAGTAGGCCGCTACCGTGGACTGTTAGGCAACCCAAATGGTCTTGGCATTTTTTTAACAGTTATGTTCCCATTGGTTTTTTTAATGGGAAAAGAGTTAGGAGAACAATTCAAAGAAAATCGATTTTATTTTTTGTTTTATGGAGTGTTTGGTTTGAGCTTATTGCTCACCGGAAGCCGAACTTCTTTGATTGCCATCCTTATTTTCTTCCTGTTCAATCGTTTGCGCTACCTTTCAAATACTGTTGCTTTTATTCTTTTGATCACGCTTATCTTTAGCTATGAATTCCTTTTGCGTACAGTTCCTGAATTCATTGAGTTTTTGGGTTTGGCTGAGTATTTTAGATTGGATACTATAGAAGAAGGTTCTGGACGTTTCATTGCGTGGAACTTTGCATGGCAGCGTGTTCAAGAGGTATTTTTTGTTGGCGGAGGATTTGGCCATGCCGAATACGTTTTTAAAGAGTATTTCGCTGAACTTTCAAAACTGGGTCATCAAGGAAATGCTCATAATTCGTTTTTAACGCTATGGTTGGATACAGGTTTAATTGGTATTTTACTTTTTGTCACGGGATTGATCAGGACTTCGTTATTGGCGATTAAAAACTCCGCGTATGCATTGCCTGTGCTCTTTTCTGTGCTCTTTTCAACATATTTCGAATCTTGGCTTGCGGCTTCACTCAATCCCTTCACCGGCTTGTTTATAATTTCGCTTTCTGTTCTAATAAATGATCAAGACCTATCAGGTGATGAAATGCAAACCGAAGACTTGTCGAAGTGAAAGTATCTATATTATATACCGAATTAGCGGATTATTCTGTCGCTTGTCTTCGTGCTTTAAAAGATTGTGATGTTGAGTTAATGCTAATTCACTGGCCTATCAATCCAGAAGCACCTTTCAAATTTGACCTTTCATTTTTTGATAAAGTTCATTCACGAGACAGTTTAAGTGATTTGGAATTGACCCAATTGGTATCGGAGTTTGCTCCTGATCTAATTCTGTCAAGTGGTTGGATAGATAAGGGATATTTGAAGGTATGTAGATCAATGAAAGATCAGTCTGTGTGTGTTTTGAGCTTGGATAATCATTGGAGTGGTTCAGTGAAACAAGTAGTCGCGACCTTGATTTCTCCTTTTACCATTAAAAAATCCTTTCATAAGGCATTCGTTCCAGGAAGAGTGCAAAAGAAATATGCCCTGAAGTTGGGTTTTGATGAAGGTGATATACAAACGGGCTTTTATTCTGCTGACACGAGCAAGTTTCAATCGGCTTTTAATGAAGTAGCTAAGAGCAAGAAGGAATCTTTCCTTAAACGATTCCTATACCTAGGACGCTACACACAGCATAAAGGCATTTTTGACCTTTGGGAGGCATTCTTAAAGTTCAGAGAAACGAATATTGAATGGGAACTATGGTGCGTTGGCACAGGTGATCAATTTGAAAATAGGGTGGAGGCGGAAGGTATAAAGCACTTTGGATTTATTCAGCCAGCGGATATGCTTCCTGTTTTGAAAGAAACGGGAGTTTATATTTTACCGAGTCATTTTGAACCTTGGGGAGTTTCAGTGCACGAAATGGCGGTTGCAGGTTTTCCAATGCTATTGAGTGACAAGATTGGATCTAAGGAGTCATTTTTGGATGGAAATGGAAGCGAATTCAAATCAAGTAATTCGGATGAACTTTTGAGGGCAATGCATTGGATTGCAAATCTGGATGAACATGAATTGCTGAACATGTCTGAAAAGAGTCATCAGCTAGGGATGAAAAACACTCCTGAAATTTGGGCGGAACGACTGATGTCGTTTCTTAAATAGCATCTTTGCATTTATGTGTGGAATAGCCGGTATTTACGGATTAGAAAACTTGGATGATGCTCGAGATCGAGTAGAAAAAATGACGGCTAAGATTTCTCATCGCGGCCCCGATGCTGAAGGGATTTACGCTGGTAAGAATGCAATACTTGGCCATAGAAGGCTATCCATAATTGATATCAATCCATCCTCTAATCAGCCTTTCTCATCTCTTGATGGTCGGTATACGATGGTATACAATGGCGAACTCTATAATTACCGAGACATTAAGTCACAGTTGAGTGACCATGATTTCAGGACAGATTCTGATACGGAAGTTGTATTGGCTGCTTTTATGAAATGGGGCATGAACGCGCTGCAACTATTCAACGGAATGTTTGCATTTGCCTTTTGGGACAATGAAGAGGAAAAGCTTTGGATTGGAAGAGACCGCCTAGGGATTAAGCCTTTGTATTATGCCAATGCTGGTCAGTCCGTCTTATTCGCTTCAGAAATGCGTTCCATTTTAGCTTCGGGATTGGTGAAGCCGAAATTGGATGATACTTCATTGGTCGATTATCTGCGCTATCAGACAGTACACGCCCCGAAAACAATGATCGAAGGAGTTTTTATGCTCAATCCGGGTTGTTACGTTCAAGTAAGCGATACCGATTTTAAAGAAGTGGAATATTGGAAGCCATGGCAGTCCTATCACTTTGATTCGGACCCAGTGATTGTCCAGAAGAATATCAGAGAAAAACTGACCAAAGCGGTTGATTTGAGATTGGTTTCTGACGTTCCTTTTGGGGCGTTTCTTTCTGGAGGAATTGACTCCAGTCTTATTGTAGGAATCATTGCTGAGCGATTGGGTAAATCCATCGACACCTTCAATGTATCATTTGATGATTCAGCGTTCAGTGAAGCGATTTACGCAAGAACAGTTGCCAAGAAATTTAACAGCAATCATCATGAGATTCAGCTCAGCCCTAATGATTTATTGGAGGCGCTTCCAGAAGCTCTAGCAGCCATGGATCACCCATCTGGCGATGGACCCAACACTTGGATCGTTTCTAGAGAAACAAAGAAGCAAGGAATTAGCATGGCTTTATCTGGCTTAGGAGGTGATGAGGTTTTTGCTGGCTATGACGTGTTTACGCGTATTCCTTATGTCGCAGAACACAATTGGATATTAAGTTTTCCAAAGCCTTTGAGGGCGTTGATTGGAAATCTTTTAAGAACAGCAAAGCCGGGCTTCCAATCAGCAAAAACGAAGGAAATTCTCCTTTCAGATTATTTTGATCTTCAGCATCTTTATCCCGTTTTCCGCAAGGTGCTTTTAGATGATTCTGTTTCAAAACTTTTGCGAAAAAAATCACTTTCGTCAAACAATGTCTTTGACACAATTCAATCCCTTGAGCAATACAGTGAGTTTGGTGCGTTGCCAACATTGGGAAGAATAGGAATTGCTGAAATGGCAACGTATATGCAGAATGTTCTTCTGCGAGATACCGATCAAATGTCCATGGCGCATGCATTAGAAGTTCGTGTGCCCTTTTTAGATCACGAGTTGGTTGAATACTCGATGCATATTTCAGATTCACTAAAGTATCCTCATTCACCTAAGAAATTATTGGTGGACAGCTTCAGTGATTTATTGCCCAAGGAAATTGTAGATCGACCAAAGATGGGTTTTGTATTGCCCTGGGAGAATTGGCTGAAGAAAGAGCTTAAAAGCTTCGCGGAAGAAAGGTTGGACTTCTTGAGAACGACCGGTTATTTCGATGCTGCTGCTATAGATAACTTATGGTCTAAATTTTTAAAAGGTGATCCAACAGTCACTTGGTCGCGCGTTTGGCCATTGATTACTTTGGCCGATTGGATGAAAAACAATCACATTGAGTAAGCCGAAAGTTCTCATACTTACCGACTGGTTTGTCCCTGGCTATAAAGCGGGTGGACCAATTACATCGATATTCAACATGATTTCAAGTTTGAATGGCGATGTGAATTTCTCTTTGTTTACAAGAAATACAGATTGGTTCGATAATACACCGTTTGATCTGATGCCTGATCAATGGTTGGATAAATATAGATCAAAGGTTTATTATTCTTCTCGAAATCATCTCAAAGGCGCTTTTAAGAGTTTGTCAATGAAAGTTGATGTTTTGTACATCAATGGGTTTTATTCTCCATTGTTCAATTCCATTCCATTGATTTTCGTTTTACTTTTTAAACGAAGCTTAAAGGTTATTTTAGCCCCACGTGGGATGCTGAATCAGAATGCTATTGCCATCAAAGTCAAACAAAAACGACTTTTGATTGACTTGCTAGGGTTTCTTGGAATTGAAAAGAAAGTAATTTTTCACGCTACTAGTATGAAGGAAAAGGAAGCCATCCTATATGTGTACCCAAAAGCTAACATTCGAATTGCTTCCAATCTTACAGCAACGCCCTCACAGGTAGAGCATAGAGTCAGTAAATCGAGTTTTTCGTTTTTATCAGTGGGTAGGATTAGTGCCGTAAAAAACACCCTTGAGTTGGTGGAAATGTTTTCACAATTGAATAAACTTCAATTGAAACTTGTGGGAACAGAAGACGATGAAGATTATTTTGAAAAATGTAGTTCAGTGATTAAGGCATCTCCAAACATTGAATCAATAGGAGGGAGGAATGCGGAAGAGATTAAATTGGATTATCAAAAAGCGGATTTTTTCATATCAATGACCAGTGGCGAAAACTTTGGCCATGCCATTATCGAAGCGCTGTCTTTTGGTTGTCCTGTTATTATATCTGATCAAACCCCTTGGAATGACCTGGAAGAGTTCGGAGCGGGATGGGTAATTCCTTTGGATGACAAGTCAAGATGGAATAAGGTGCTCAGCGAAGCGATTGTCTTGTCTGACTCAGACTATATGGAAATGTCTCAAAAGGCTAGAGCCTATCTCAAGACTAGATTTAACTTTGAAGAAATTCGATCAAACTATTTAGAACTGTTCAGTGCAAAAGGTTAATCTATCATCATTTAATAACGACTGGTATAGTCCAGGAGCAACTCTTCTGAAGCGACTTCTGTGGCACTTTTGCTCATTGGTATATTTTGAATCAGGGTTGTGGTTGCCTTATGGATTGAAGCGCATACTATTAAGGCTCTTTGGAGCTTCAATAGGTATTGGTGTGGTTATCAAGCCAAGGGTGGAAATAAAGTATCCTTGGAAACTGAGCGTTGGGGATTATGCTTGGATAGGAGAACACGTATGGATAGACAACCTCGATGATGTAACCATTGGTGATCACGCTTGTATTTCTCAAGGAGCGTTGCTACTAGCGGGAAACCACAACTTTTCTAAAACATCATTTGATTTGATTGTGAAACCGATTGTAATTGGAGAAGGAGCTTGGATAGGCGCTAAGGCGATTGTAACCCAGGGAGTGACGATTGGGACACATGCTTTACTTACTGTCGGTTCTATTGCCTCTAACAATCTTGACCCATATACCATCAACAAGGGGAATCCTGCGGAGAAAATTAAAGATCGCGAATTGGAAGGATGAAAATTTCGGTAATTACTTCTTGTTATAATAGTGAGCAAACCATTAGAGCAACATTAGACTCTTTGCGTGCTCAAGACTATCTTGATATGGAGCTGATTATCGTTGATGGAGGGTCTGAGGATAAGACCATGACTATTGTTGAGGAGTATGATGATATTGTATCAATTTCGGTCAGTGAACCAGATGGTGGGATTTATGATGCGCTCAACAAAGGAATCAACCTTGCGACCGGGGATGTGATTGGGTTTTTACACTCGGATGATTTTTTTGCATCAACCTCAAGTTTAAGTTTTATTTCAAAAACATTTGAGAATCAAAAGGTGGATGCTGTCTATGGAGATTTAGACTATGTAGATCGATTGAATGAAGAGAAAATTATTCGTCAATGGCGGTCTAAAGAATTTGACAAAACCCTTTTTTACAGCGGATGGATGCCTGCTCATCCGACTTTTTATTTGAGAAAGTCACATTATCAGAAGTTCGGGGACTATGATCTTTCATTCAAACAGTCGGCCGATTATGAGTTAATGTTGCGCATGCTTTTAAAACACGATTTGAAGGCAAAGTATATTCCTGAGGTGCTAGTCAAAATGAGAGTAGGAGGAGCAAGCAATATTTCCTTGACTAACCGCTGGAATGCAAACAAAGAAGATGCGCGCGCATGGAAGAAAAACGGCATTCGAGCGAAAGCTAATACTCGTTGGATGAAACCACTATCCAAGCTCGCTCAATACTTCAAGTGATTATTTCCAAAGAGGCTCATTGATCGTTAACTCGATCATCACAGGATTACTTCCTTTAAGAACTCCAACGGAGAAAGATGGATACTTTCCCAGAAGGTCGATATTGTCCGTCTCGTATTCGACAGTGTGTTTTTTATACCCTTCATACCGCATTTCAGTCCCTTTGCTTCTCGCAAGTCCTTTATCAGAAACTTGACCAAGTATCAACCCCATCATTTCTTCGATTTTTGCTTCAGCTGTTTTTAAATCTTTCGATTCAAAGTGGGCGACATAAGTATAGCTGTTTTCATCATCAGCTTTAATATAGACATCGGATGCACCAGAAATTTTTCTACTTGAATGATATTTTACATCACCATCATCCGTATTTCCCGATTGCTCCAATTTGATTTCTTTAAAGCTTTTGGCTGCAGATTCATAAAGAAGGTCGATGTTTTTTATGAAGATGTCAGTATTGATGGTTTGAGCGTCAATGGCTGAATTCCATAGAATTCCAAGTACAAAAAATGTAACTATTCTCATTTAGATCGAAATTTTCAAGAAAAGTAAAAGAAAAAAATTGATTAGAAGCGAGCTCTTCCCATTCGGCCTCTCTTGCGGCCATAAAGGTAATTTTTTCTTTTTCCGAAGCTTTTAGACTTGCCTCTGATTACGTAGGAGTAATTCAAGCTTATAGTTAAGAAACTGTCATTTGCATCTGGGTTTCCACGAATCTGACCTGGAACATATACTTTGGCTAATTCTTGAGCCAGTGGATGATTGGCAACCTCTCCGGTTCTGTTAGAAAGAGCAACAGCTTCTGGGCTTTGTAGTAATTCTGTTTTTGGGTATTGAGTACTTGCATCATCGATGTAATCTGTGAATGTATATCGGTAACTCAACTTCATTCCAAATCGGTGAAGTCTTGAAAACGTATAAAAGAAACCAAAGCCTAAAGGAACAGCAACTTGTACTGCACTGTACTGAGTTTCGATTGCTTCAGTATTTAAAGGTCTTAAGGCCATCCACTCCCCATTCAACTGAGCTTTTGGATTGTTATAGAAAACTGATAATCCTCCGAAGAAATAAGCTTTAAAATCCAACAAGTACCTTCCAGTTCGTCCAACATCTGCTTGATTGAAGAAATAATATTCCCCAGTCAGACCAAGTTCAAAAACGTCATTTCGAAAACTTAAATTTCTTGTAAATCGATTTGGGTTTTCAGTTAAACTATCAGCACCCTGCAGACGTAAATACTCTAAGCTTAATGTTATACCCAAATTATAATTAGCTCTATAACGAACAAATGCACCTGGATTCCAACGTGTTTGATCCAACTTCATGTCTAAAACCCAGTCTCTTGCTAGGCTTGGACCGCCACCAATCTCACCCAAGTAATTCGCCCCTCCAGCACTAACACCAACATCCCAAGCGTACTGAGCGCGCAGGTTTGGCGCAGTAAAAAGAAGGATCGATAATCCGATGATGAATTTAAGTTGATACATTGGCAGTTGGCAAAAGTAAAAACTTTAAGCTCACAGATTACTAAGTTATTGTAGAATCAATATTTATCTAATCTTAAGGCAATTAGAACCTGCGTTAAAGCGTTGTACTTTTGTACTCTGGTTTGAGAATGATTAGGAAATATCTTTTTTCTCTTATTGCCATCTTTTTGATGGTCAACTTGTTTGCGCAAACAGAACCATCGTTGCGCTGTATTTCTCTTGATGAAAATCAGGATGCTACCCTTTCTTGGATACAGCCCGCTGACACAGGGTCCGACTTCAATGCCTATTTACTTTACTATCGAAATAACGTTGCTAACTCTTTTTCAATAGTTTCTCAAATCACTGACTTTAATCAGACATCTGTCTTGGTTAATGGAAACTATGCCACGTTTGGGCAATTTACACTTGTTCAAGTAGTCAATGGTTTTGTTGATACGAGCGCTGCTTTAGACACGGTTTCTCCTATCGTTTTAGGAATTTCATCTTCTGGTCGTGTTGTGAGTTTAGGATGGAATAATAGTGGTCTTGAAAGCCAAGATTCCATTTATCGTCTTTATAAAAGTGATTTTTTGGGCAATTGGACTCAACTGGAAACTTTTGATTTCCCACTGACTGCGGCACACGACACAACTGTTGCGTGCAAAGAAGAAGTGTTATATCGCGTTGAAGCCAAGGGGGTAGGTGGTTGCGTAAGCAGATCTAATCAGGCTACTAAAAATGTGATTGATGATTTAGCACCTGCTCAAACTAACCTTTTATGCGCAAGTGTGGATACAGCAAATGGATTGGTGAATTTAGAGTGGTCTAAAAGTGTTTCGGAAGACACGTATGGCTATATGCTTTTTTACTTTGAGGACTTTAATAGAACCGATACCATATTTGGTAGTGATAGTTTATCATACACGTATTATAAAAATGGAATCGATGCTTTGTTGAGGCCAGAAACGCTCTCAGTTGCCCCTTTTGATAGTTGCTTTGATTCGGTGAACTTATGGTACAATCAAGCCGCAGATAGTCTCAGGTTTAGCACAATGTTTATAGACACTGCAGCTTTTGATAAATGCTCTGGTAAATTGGCTTTTGAATGGCCAATGCCTCGCAAAGGCTTTCCAGTTGGAGTGAGGAATTTATCAGGATTCAGAGTGTATCGCCAAGATAATAACGAAACGCCTCAGGTTATTTCTGTATTGTCTTCGCTTGATTCTGTTTTTTTAGATAGTGGATTAGTCGCGGGTAATAAATACACGTATGTAATCTGCCCTTTTGATGAAATAACGGGTAAAGAAGCATTGTCTAATAAAGTAGTGATTGACTTGGGTAAGAAAAATAGTCCTGACTATTTGTATATCAAGAGTATCGTAAACAATCATGAGAGTGGGCTTAACGCGATTAATGTTTACGCAGATACTACGGCAGAAACGGTCGCATACGGATTATGGCGGTCTATGACAATGGACAATAAGTTTATGAAAGTGGAAGTGGTTGATGAGGATTTGACATCTGAATTCTCCATATCGGATGAAAGTGGAAGTGCTTCTCAAACACCTTACTATTATCAAGTCTTTGCATATGATCAGTGCAATGAAGTAATTGGCCGATCTCAAATTGCTAAAAGCGTTTATGTTCAAGGAACTAAAAACGTTCAAGATTTAATTAATAAAGTTACTTGGACGAATTATGAGGGTTTCGATACTGCCGATACAGATGTTGATTTTTATAACCTTTACAGAGTCACGACAGGATCAAACGAAGACCTTCTATCCTCTGATGAACGCACGTTTAAGTATACAGATAACCTCGAAGCAATCGATTTGGTGAGTGGGTCAATTTGTTATTATGTTGAAGCGCAAGAAACAAGCGGAAACGTTTATGGATTCAATGCAGCATCAGTTTCGAATTTACTTTGCTTTGATTATCCACCAACAGTGTTTTTGCCAAATGCTTTTACGCCAGACGATGATGGAAGAAATGATAGTTTTTTACCCTTCGTAAACTTTATTGATCCGACTAATTATGAATTGGTCATCTATGATCGTACGGGATTGTTGATTTTTAAAACCAATGATCCTTTTGAGGGTTGGAGTGGAGATAGCCAAAACACTGGGATTTATGCTTATAGATTGGTGCTTTCGAATGCCCGAGGAGAAACGATGAACTACGCAGGAAAAGTGCAGTTAATTCGTTAGCTCTTTTTACTTTAACAGCTATTTAGATTTTTAGGCGGTTTAAAGCCTATATCTTGCTATTTTTGCCCAATTTTTTAAGAGCCGCAGCAAATGAATCAATCTACTCAACAAATCAAAGAAGGACTAACATTTGACGATGTACTCCTTGTTCCGAGTTATTCGGAAATCTTACCAAGAAACGTAGACATAACTTCAAGATTTTCTCGCAACATTGAGTTAAGGTCTCCCGTTGTTTCAGCGGCAATGGATACCGTGTCGGAATCTGAATTGGCGATCGCCCTTGCTCAAGAAGGTGGAATAGCCGTCCTTCATAAAAACATGACAGCAGAGCATCAAGCGGCTGAAGTGCGCAAGGTGAAGAGGTCTGAAAGCGGAATGATCCAAGATCCAGTAACCATTGGAACGGCAGCAAAAGTTGGTGATGCTCTGGCATTAATGAAAGAACATTCTATCGGAGGAATTCCCGTGGTTGATGCTGATATGAAGCTGAAAGGAATTGTTACCAACCGAGATTTGCGTTTTGAGAAATCAATGACAAGGCCTCTAAGTGAAGTGATGACAGGAGATGATGTTGTAACTACAACGGATGGCTCTGACTTGAAAAAAGCGGAGGAAATGCTTCAAAAGCATAAGATTGAGAAACTTCCTGTAGTTGATGCAAATAATAAACTCATTGGTTTAATCACTTTTAAGGATATCATTAAATCTAAGATTAGACCAAATGCCTGTAAAGATGATTTCGGAAGATTGCGCGTTGCAGCAGCTGTTGGAATTACGCCTGATACATTTGATCGAATGGAAGCGTTGATCAACGCAGGAGTGGACGCACTGATTATTGATACAGCGCATGGTCATTCAAAAGGAGTTATCGATGCGCTTAAAGAAGCTAAAAGAAGATTCGGAAATAAAGTGGATTTTGTAATAGGCAATATTGCTACAGCTGAAGCCGCCCTTGCGTTAGTCGAAGCAGGAGCTGATGGTGTAAAAGTTGGTATCGGTCCAGGATCCATTTGTACTACTCGTGTTATAGCTGGCGTTGGTGTCCCTCAATTAAGTGCAATCATGGATGTATCAAATGCGCTAAAAGGAACCGGCATTCCTGTTATTGCAGATGGTGGTATTCGATTTAGTGGTGATATCGTTAAAGCATTGGCAGCTGGAGCATCTTCGGTGATGGTAGGTTCTATGTTTGCGGGGGTTGAAGAATCTCCAGGTGAAACAATTATCTACGAAGGAAGAAGATTTAAAAGTTATAGAGGGATGGGAAGTTTAGAGGCAATGCAAAGAGGCTCTAGTGATCGTTACTTCCAGGATGTTGAAGATGACATTAAAAAATTAGTGCCTGAAGGAATTTCAGGTCGCGTTCCTTTTAAGGGGAAATTAAGTGAAGTGCTTTATCAGATGATAGGTGGATTGAGGGCAGGAATGGGTTATTGCGGAGCGGCAAATATTGAAGCACTTCAAAACGCACAATTTATCAGAATCACGGCTGCGGGAGTTAGAGAAAGTCATCCACATGATGTTTCTATCACACGCGAAGCACCAAATTATACAAGTAGATAATCGTTTTATAAGAAAGAATATGAAGAAGATATTATTGGCATTGGTTTTAGGTTTTATTGGATTGAACGCATCAGCTCAACAGAACCCTGCTTTAATGAAAATTGGAAATGAGGTCGTTTCCGTTGATGAATTCTTAGCCATTTACAATAAGAACAATACCAGCAATGTGATTGATAAGAAGAGCATGGAGGAATACCTTGATCTTTTCATCAATTTTAAATTGAAGGTGAAAGCCGCTGAGGATTTAGGAATGGATACGGCTGGCAAATTCATCAATGAGCTTGCTGGGTATAGAAATCAATTGGCCCAGCCTTATTTGGTCGATCGCGCAATGAATAATCAGCTTATTCAAGAGGCATATGATCGAATGACCAAAGATGTTTCCGCGTACCATATTTTGGTGAAAGTGAGCGAAAATGCTTCTCCTGCAGATACATTAGCAGCCTTCAAAAGACTTAACGGGTACTCAAAAAGCATTAAGTCACAAAAGAATATGGAGGATGTTGTAGCGAAAATTCGCGCTTCAAAGGATGAAACGATAATCGCGGAGGATCTCGGATACTTTACCGCTTTTTCAATGGTTTATCCCTTCGAATCTGCAGCATACAATACTGAAGTTGGGACGCTAAGTAAGCCCGTCAGAACAAGATTTGGATACCACTTGATTTTTGTGAAGGATAAAAGACCAGCACGAGGAGAAATTAGAGTTTCTCATATCATGGTCTCGGTGCGCACAGGAGCTGAAGCAGAAAGCGAAGATCAAGTAAGAGCAGAAGAGAAGGTCAACGAAATTTATGATCGCTTGAATGCAGGAGAGAATTTTGGCACGCTTGCGAAGGAATACTCAGATGATAAAGCTTCAGCAAAGAATGAAGGCAGACTTCCATGGTTTGGAACAGGTCGAATGGTGCCGGCATTTGAAGATGCTTCTTTTGCGCTTGAGCAAAATGGTCAGTTTAGCGAGCCTGTTAGAACAAACTATGGATGGCACATTATCCAAAGAGATGAGTATAAGGGCATAGGTTCATTTGATGAGCTTCAATCTTCTATTAAGAAAAGAATCGAGCGAGATAGTAGAGGCCAAAAAGGAAGAACTTCACTCATCAAAAAGATGAAGGATGATTACGCCTTAAGTTATAACTTCAAGAACAGAGATGTGATCAACAAGCTTGTGAACTCCGACTATTTAGAAGGTAAATGGATTGCGCCAGAGGAACCTCCAAAAGACGGAGTAGTTTTTACGATTACGGATAATGTATTCAGCCACTCAATAACGAGCTATACTCAAAAAGATTATTTGAACTACTTACAAAAGTTTCAACGTAAATCAACAGATGAGAAGAAGTTGAATGAACTGCTTAAAACGCAATGGGAAGGATTTGTTGACGCTTCTCTTATAACTTTTGAAGATCGCATTTTGGATGCTAAACATCCTGAATTCAAAGCACTGATGCAAGAGTATCATGATGGTATTCTATTGTTTGATTTAATGGATCAGAAAGTATGGACCAAAGCGGTGAAAGATTCAGCTGGTTTGAGCGAATATTACGAAACACACAAGAATGATTTCATGTGGGGTGAGCGCGTTGATGCTTCAGTTTACATATGTGAGAATGCGGACATTGCCAAGAAGACCATGAAGCTAGCTAAGAAGCGATTGAAAAAAGGATATACTGATTCATATATACTCGATAAGATTAACGAAGAGAGTGCTTTGAGTCTCTCTATTCGATCTGGAATTTATTCTAAAGGAGATGATGAATATATTGATGCGGTTTCTTCTGAGCCTGGCATTTATGAGACAACGGGTGGTGAAACTCAATCAAAAAAGGTGATCGTTCAGATATACAAGAAGATGGAGCCGCAACCTAAAACGTTAAGTGAGGCGCGGGGTTTAGTGACTTCGGCTTATCAAAATTATCTTGAGTCTGATTGGATTGAACAATTACGTGAGAAATATCCATTCAGTGTTGACAAAGAAGTCTTCAAATCGATTCAAGACTAAGTGAGACTTTCAGGCTTAATTTTAATTATGATGCTATTAGCATCTTGTTCTAACACCGTAGAGCAGGAATTGGTGATAGCTCAAGCCGGAAAAAACACGTTTACATTTAAGGAGCTGAAGACCTTTATTCCTAATGATCTTACGGCAGAAGACAGCACAGAACTCGCGATTAACATGATTCAAACATGGGTGAATAGAGAGTTGATGTACAGCAAAGCGCGGTTTAATCTAGATGATGTAGAAGCGGATATCGAAAATAGGGTGGAGAGCTACAGAAAGGAACTGTACATATTTGCTTTTGAAAAAGAGCAAGTAGCTCAAAAGTTAGATACCAATTTCACTGAAAATGAAATTCTATCCTTTTACGATGAGAACCAAGAGATTTTTCAATTGAATGATTACATACTGAAAGTAAGATATGTCAAACTGAAATTGAATAGTCCAAATGTTGAAGAAGTAGAAAAGTGGGTTCAGTCAGAAGAGACGGAAGATATTGAACAACTCACAGAATATTGTCACAAATATGCCGTGAAGTTTTTTAACGATACCAATTGGGTTTATTTTAATGAATTGCTGCGTGAATTGCCCATTGAAGTATACAATAAAGAAACTTTTCTTCGTTCTGATAATCTGGTAACGTTTACCGATCCTGAATTCCTTTACATTTTGTCAATTCGTGATCTTCAATCTAAGAACACCCTTTCGCCTATTGATTTGGAACGTGGCAAGATCAAAAGTTTGATTCTCAATAAAAGAAAATTGGAGTTGTTGAGTTTAATTAGAAGAAAGCTCTATCAAGAAGCTCAATCAAAAGGAAATGTAATTATATATGATAAACCTCAACTACCTCAATAGTTTATTTCTAGCAGCCTTCCTTTGCCTTGGGTCTAATTTTGCCGTTGCACAAAGTGAACCCCAGGTAATTGACAAGGTTGTCGCGCTTATTGGGGAGAAAATTGTACTTCTTTCTGACATTGAAGGTCAAATCGATCAGATGACCCTTTCTGATATTCCTGTGAATGAGAATACGAGGTGCCAAGTTTTGGAGGATCAGATGTATCAAAAGCTATTTCTAGTTCGTGCAAAGGCCGATAGTATAGTTGTGTCTGATGATCAAATTGAACAGGAGTTGAACAGACGACTGAGGTACTTTATTTCTCAAGTGGGCTCAGAAGAAGAACTTGTGAAATTCTATGGGAAGACATTGGATGAAATAAAGGAGGATTTCAGAGATGAAGTGAAGGAGATTTTAACCATTCAGCAAATGCAGCAGCAGGTGACTGGAGATGTGAGAGTTTCTCCCGCTGAAGTACGTGAATTCTATGCGTCAATACCAAAGGATAGCATTCCCTATATCAACTCTGAAGCAATGATCGCTCATATTGCTCGTAAACCGCCTATTAGTGCTCAAGAGGAGGATCGTATCAAGACAAAGTTGCGTGACTTCAAAAAGAGAGTAGAGAATGGTGAAGATTTTGGAACATTAGCTTACTTGTACTCAGCCGACCCTGGTTCGGCTATGAAGAATGGCGAACTTGGCTTTTTGGATAGGACCGAATTGGTTCCTGAGTTTGCGAGTGCTGCAATGGGCTTAGAAAAAAACCAAGTTTCTGAGATTGTGAAAACGCAATATGGATTTCACATTATTCAAATGATAGATAGAAAAGGTGATCGACTTAATGTGAGGCATATTCTTTTGGCACCTCAAGTTTCACCCATGGATTTGCAGAATGCAAAAGTTTGGTTAGACAGTTTGAAAACAGTGATTAAAACTGATGATTCATTAACGTTTTCTCAAGCGGCTATAAAATATAGTGATGATGAAGCTACGAGGATGAATGGAGGTATGATGATTAATCCAATGGATGCTTCCAATAAGTTTGATATGGAGACGCTGGGTCAAATGGATAGAAATCTACTTTTTAGCATTGAAAAAATGAAGGTGGGCGATATTGGTGGTCCAGATTTATTTCAAACTGATGACGGTAAAAAGGCATATAGATTAATTCAGTTGGTGAAAATTACTGAACCTCATATGGCTAATGTCAAAGATGACTACCCGCGACTGATGACCAGTACTAAAAGAAAGAAGGAAAATGAGCGGCTTGAGGCATGGATAATGAAGAACTGTCAAGTTGCATATGTGTGGGTAGACGAAAGTTATCAAGCCTGCCCTTTCAAAAACGAGTGGAAAATATCTACCCGTTAAGTCGGCCTATTTTAAAGGCTTTTTCAATTTATCTTCTTCGCTAATACCCGATATTACTTCAATGTTAATGCCATCGGATATTCCAGTTTGAATTTCTCGCTTCTCAAATTTTTGTGCTGATGTTTCCAACTCCACAAAGGTTTTGTTGTCTTCGAAGGTCACTAAGGACTCATCTATGGATAATACGTTATCCTTTCGGTCGAGGACCACATCTGCATTGGCAGAATATCCCGCTCTAATGAAATGGTTACTATCGGCAGCAACAGCGGCTTCAATTTCAAATTTTATAGCCCCTTCCTCAGTGACCCCTTTTGGAGATATATATTCTAGAATGGCCTTAAATTCATCCTTTTCAATGGCTCCTATATTCATGATGAGTTCCATTCCTAGTTGAAGTTTTTCAACTTCTGATTCGTCTATTCGACCTTGGAAAATCAAATTGTCCATATCAGCAATACTAGCTATTGTTGTTCCATCATTAAAGTTATTCGCTTCTATTACATTAAACCCTTCTTCAACTGGAACATCCAATACCATTCCACTTACGGTCGACTTGATAAGCGTATTACTGCTGTTTCCGACTTTATTAGAAACACCATCACGAACAATTGCCAAAGCATCTTCCGCAGCATTTAGCTCTTCGTTTGCTTGCTTTCGAGCGATTTCAAACTGCTGAAATTCGGCTTGCGAAATAACGCCTTGATCCACAAGTGACTTGTTTCGATCATAATCCATCTGAGCATTATTTAGGGATATTTTGGCCCTATTTGCTCGATTCTCAGCATTATTTAAGGCGCTCATATTTGGAATCACCTTGACCCTGGCGATTAAATCTCCATTTTTTACAATGTCACCTGGTTTTACAAAAATCTCTTGAATGATTCCAGAGATTTGAGGCTTAATGAATATTTCATTCCTCGGCACAACAGATCCTGTAGCTACACTCTTTTTAATAATGGTTCGGTACTCTGGAGACATCGTTTCATAAACTACTGGTTCTTCCTGATTCTTTTGATAAAGGAAGAAAAGCGTCCATATAAAGAGGCCTAAAATTCCTACAAGTCCGATTATCTTAATGGCTGATTTCATAATTGATTATTCGCTTCTTAGTGCAACAATGGGGTCTACTCCAGCGGCTTTTTGTGCAGGTATTACTCCCGCCAGTCCGCCAGATATAACAATGATTATTAAACAAATTAGAGCTGCAGAAAGATCTATTTCGGGGTTTGTGAACATTCCCGCTGACCCTTCAATACTGCTATTGACTAATTCCAATACTCCAACTCCAGCTGAAAGGCCAAGATATCCTGCCATTCCAGTAAGTATAAGTGCTTCAAGAATTATTTGTGATACAATTGAAAAAGGGGTGGCACCGATCGCTTTTCGAATACCAATCTCTTTTGTTCTTTCTTTTACTACCACCAGCATTATGTTACTGACTCCAATAACTCCAGCCAGTAAAGTGCCAATTCCTACTACCCAAACTAGCACTTGAATGGCTATAAATAATCCGGAAATTTTACCAAATTCTTCGGATGCATTCCAGCCACCTATAGCTCTGTGATCATCTGGATGCACATTATGTCGTTTTTTCAGGATGACTCTTGCTTCCTGCTCCAAATCAGCAACTGCAACGTCTGGTTTCCCCATTACAGAGTACCAGCCCACTCTATCACCCCAATTAAAAGCTTGCTGAAATGTAGTAAGTGGCGTAAGTATTGATTCCAATTCACTGTCGTTATGTCCGGAGGTAAATTCCAAATCATGCACACCGATCACCATAAAGTAGATCCCACTGATGTTAATGTATTCTCCGATTGGGTTTTCATCCTTTTCAAATAACACCTCTTTAACTCTAGATCCGATGACAGCTACTTTTCTTTTATCGTCTAGATCTTTTTGGTTTAACCATCTGCCTTGGACAATTTTTTTAGGTGAGATTTTAATAATCTCTGGAACATCACCTGAAATACCAAAGCTGCTTCCACTGAAATTTTTTCGTGTTACAAAGTTTGTAGACCGATAGCCTCCAAGTTGACATTTTGGAGCGACAACTGCCGCACCTGTTAATCCTCTTTTTAACGCTTCAGTATCATCATTGTCAAAAGCAACATATCTACCTTTTTGAAAACCTTTATAAGGCATACTGGATGTTTGACCCCACACAAAGAAACTATTGGTAGCAAAACTTCCGAAATCACCCATTACCCCATTGCGAAGCCCATTTCCTGACCCCATGAGAACCACAAGCATGAACATACCCCAAAAAACACCAAATGCCGTGAGAGCTGTTCGAAGTTTATTCTTCGAGAGTACGTGATATATTTCTTGCCAGCGATCTATGTCAAACATGTCAATCTTCTCTTAATGCTACTACCGGTTGAATTCTTGACGCCCTGATAGCAGGAATTAACCCTGCCAAACTCCCCGATATGATGAGTAGTATGGTCGCACTAATGGCGATTTTAATATCTACTTCAGGGTTGAGGAAATAATCATTTCCGCTAATCATGTTATCTGCCCATTCTAAGAGACCAACACCTAAGGAGAGTCCAATGTATCCAGCTACTACAGTAATGAATATGGCTTCTTGCATAATCATACCAATTATAGATGAAGCTGTTGCTCCAAGGGCTTTTCTGATCCCGATTTCTCGTGTACGTTCTTTTACCACAATCATCATGATATTACTTACGCCTACAATTCCAGCCAATATTGTTCCGCATCCTATGATCCAAATGAATACTCGGATGCCAAAAAATAGTTGAACAAACTTTTGAAAAAATTGTGCTCTGTTTCTTATAAATACGGCACGCTCATCGGTTGGGTCAAAGTTCAATCGTTGCGACAATCTCGTTCGCAAGTCAGATACAATTTGATCAGCTTCTTCAATCGTAGCGTCTCCAGTTGTCATAACCATTCTATCAACGCGCATAGGATCGCCAAATACTTTTTGATGAGTTGACAAAGGCAACCATGCTCTTCGAACATCTCTATCCCCACCTTGGTCACTAAAGAATCCAATCACTTTAAATGGGATTCCATTGATATTGATGTATTCTCCAATTGGACTGGCATCCGTGCCAAAAAGTTCAATTTTCATATCAATACCAATGCAAGCAACTTTTCTTGCCTCAGTAATATCCAAATGGTCAACAAAGCGACCTTCAATAATGCTTATTTGTTCCGCTTCTTTTTCTCCTGGCAGACACCCTAGAATGTCGAAATTTCCCGTCTTATTCTTGTAGGTTGCCATTCCAGAACCTTGCAAATACTTTCTGGCAGATAGGTTTTCAATCCCTTTTTGATGAAGCCGAATGTCTTCGAAATCATCATTTTCAAGCCTAATAAATCTATCGGGCTTATATCCTTTATAAGGCAGGGAAGTTTTACCAGGCGAAATCCAAACTGAGTTTATGGCGTCTCCAGCAAATTGGTTTTCAGCACCATTTTGCAAGCCTTTTCCAGATCCTAGTAACAGGATAAGCATGAAGATTCCCCAAGCAACACTGAATCCTGTAAGAAAAGTGCGAAGTCGATTTTTATTGATCGTGCTGAAGATTTCTTGCCATTTATCCAAGTCAAACATCGACATCCTCCTTTTCTAAAATGGCACCATCTTTAAGAAGGATTTGACGATCAGTTAAATCCGATATATCTTTTTCGTGGGTTACTATAATTACAGTGATACCTAATTTATTCACTTCTCTGAACAGGTTCATGACGCTTTGTGATGTAACCGAATCAAGAGCTCCTGTAGGTTCATCAGCTAATATCAGTTTAGGATGTGTGATTAAAGCTCTAGCAATAGATACGCGTTGTTGTTGTCCTCCTGATAATTGGCTTGGCATATGTTCAGCCCATTCCTTGAGCCCAACTTTATCTAAATATTCAAGTGCAAGTTTGTTTCGCTTTTTCCGGCTAACACCTTTATAGTATAGTGGGAGAGCAACATTTTCCATGGCGTTTTTATAGCCAAGAAGATGGAAGGATTGAAAGATAAAACCGATGAATTCATTTCTGTATTTGGCAGCTTTTTGCTCTGAAAGGTTTTTAATCAGCGTATTATCAAGTGAGTATTCTCCACTGTCATATTCATCGAGAATCCCTAAAATATTGAGCAACGTAGATTTTCCTGAGCCTGACGAGCCCATAATTGAAACCAATTCACCCGACCCGATTTCAAGATTGATATCCTTCAGCACATGCAACTGATGAGAACCGGTGCTATAATGCTTGTTGATGTTAGAAAGCTTAATCACAGTGCAATATTATATATAGAAAACACTGAAAAAGGAATTATTGTATTAAACAACTAAGTATGGTTATAGTTGGTGGTTAAAACTTATGAATGGACAAAAAAAATGAGCGAAATCTTCGCCCATTTTAATATCAATAATTACGAAGAGGTTAATCCTCGCAGGTACAAGAATAATTTGCAGAAAAGGCCCAATTCAAGCCACCTGTAACCCCTAGGTCAGTGAAACTAGCTGATTCTGCTTCATAGTCAGATACCGCACTATCAAAATCTCCTCTTTTCTCACAAATTTCATCAACGGTTTCTGGATATGTATTATTGAAACCAGCTTCAACTTCCGATTCTATTGCGTTTTTCGTGCTTTCAGGAATGCCAGCATCAAAATCGAAGGCAGATGAGCTAACACAAGAGCAATCCGTACATTTTTCACAAGAACTTAAACCTAATAGTGCAAGTATGGCTGCACTGAAAATAAATCTCTTCATTTTTTAATCTTTTAATCGAATATAGTTGAAATCAACCTTAAGAAATTGGTGGAATAAAAAAAAGAGCTCCAACGCAACTTCAGTAGAGCACTTATGTGACCCAATCAGGATTATTTCATGTTCCTGACCTTACCACGTAAACTGGATTTACGGCTTTGCATTGCTTCGTAATTCTAGTCATTAGACAACGTTTACATTTTTACAGATTGTCAGCCTATTACAGAATATGAAAAAGTGCGGCAGATCGACATTAGAGGCGGTAAATGGAATTTGTATAGTTACGAAGAAATGAAACAGGATTTAGTAAGAGACGCAAAAGCGCAGTACAATGATTTTGATGCGATTTTATTTAAACCTCTTGGGGGATCAATTTTTGACGATGGAAATGCGGTGCTAATAAAATTTAAATTCTAACAAACTTATATGCGGTGGAAGTCGAAATCATAAATAGTTAATTCGATTATAGACGCTTCCTCTTGCCTTAGAGGCTCTATTTGTAAACCACGTAAATAGGTTAAACTTATATTTATAGATGAGAGCCCCATAGCCTTCTGTAGTTTGGCTACAGAGCCAGGGCGCTTAAATATTTCTATATTCTCAGAGTTTTTAAACGAGTATAGTGTTTGGTTTTTTCAAGCAGCTTTGATTATCTCTTAAAACGCTCTCAAAGCGTCTAAAATAGTCTTGGTTTAACGAGTGAGGGTTACTAGAAAAGATATTGTTATCCCTTTCTCCTTAAGTCGCAACAAAACCATGCACAAACTTGTTATACCCAATGAGAAATAGAGGAATGAAGAGAATACATCATATAGAAAATGAGATTTCAGAGCTAAGAAATCAGTTACAGAATCATAAACTTTATGAAAACTTAAAGACCATAGATGACATCAGGGTTTTCATGGAGAATCACGTATTTGCTGTTTGGGACTTTATGTCACTTTTAAAACACCTTCAAATAGAATTGACAAATGTTCAAGTTCCTTGGTTTCCGTCTAAAAAACCAACCCTTTCTAGATTCATAAATGAGATCGTACACGGAGAAGAAAGTGACCTCAATGAATTAGGAGAACCAAAAAGTCATTTTGAGATGTATTTGGACGCAATGACTCAATCCAATGGAAATACAAACGAGATTAATAATTTCATAAGACTTATTGAATCTGGAAAATCAATTAAACATTCATTAAACGAGATAAATATAGACCCAAGAGTAGCTGATTTCGTGAAATTTTCTTTTTCAGTTATTGAAACAAACAAAGCTCATCTTGTAGCTTCTGCTTTCACATTTGGACGCGAAGATGTTATCCCAGATATGTTTATCGAAATCCTGAAATCTGCTGATTCAGAAAACACGGCATATAGCAAGTTGACATATTATCTTGAAAGACATATCGAATTAGACGGTGATGAACACGGACCATTATCTCTTAAGATGATTTCAGAACTGTGCGGTAATAGTGATCAGAAATGGAATGAAACATTAATAGTGGCAAAGCAAGCATTGGAAAAGAGAATTTCACTTTGGGACGCTATTAGCGATTTGATTCGAAAGGAAAAACCAGCATACAACAAAGTATAAAATTTATAATAACTATTCTGCTTTTGGTGAGTACTTCATTGACTTATTCCCAAAGTCAGGTCGTCTGCTAAAAATTATTTGGGAGAATGAATCACTGGTGGATACGGTTCGTTTTGAGCCTATTATAGAATTTTATGTAAACAAAACGCTCAACGTACCTGATAGCTCTTTAAAGCTCTCCAAATTTGATTTAACAAAAAAGCCTGGCATCTCTGCGAGGCTTGAGGGGCACTCTATTATTCAAAAGTGAAGCTAAACTGCATTAAAGCGCAATTTGGCAAGATCTTTGTAATTCAGGAAAATTGGTGACAATGAATCGGGGCCATTAATCATTTAGGTAAAATAAAGAGCATCAAGCTCAAAACATTCATGAAAGCACTATCAGTCCGCGTGAATCACGATTAAATAAATTTCATGATTAAATATATTCTATACATCCATTTAGTTCTAATGTCTTTTACCTCATCAGTACTTGGACAAGAACACTTATCTCCATCTAGTGACAAAACACTTGTAATTCTTAAAGTACTTAATCCTGATGATTCTCCATATAAAAATGCTTTAGTAAAGTTTATCAACAGCAGCATGATCGAGTTTAAAGCGACAACTGATAATAACGGTGTTTTAAGAACATTGCTGCCTATTGGGAATAAATTCATGGTAACCTGTGGTGAATTAAAAAATGAACGTTTAATCAATTTAAGTAACAGAGGGTATGCCACTTGGACTGGAACTAGATATACCTGTAGGTTTATAAAATTCACTTTTAACTTTAGAGATTATCAAAACAAACCTATTTATCAAGAAAGCATATTTACTGTTTTGGACTCTGGAGACACCTTAATTGAAAAAACCAATCAAGATGGAAATGCTAAATTTTTCGTTCCAATAGAAAGAGTTTTTGAAGTGAGTACAAAACACAAGGTAATTAAGCGTTTTGAGATTCCTGATGATGGATATGAAGCAATTTCTTTAAGCTTTAAATATCGCGGGCAAAGCAGTAAGGCTATTGAAAAAGAGGAAAAAGAAGATCAATTAGCTCAGATTGAATATGAGAAACTTCAAAAGACTCGCGATTCCATTCTGGCATACGAAGATTCTATTCGCTCAACTCAGCCTACAGGAATTATATTTTTTGCTTCAGATAAAGAAATGAGGTATCTTGGTGAAATAAGCGTATTTGATGGCGGTAAAGAAGGTGACAAACTTGGAACTGTTAATGCTGTATGGAGTTGTCACTCTGGTCCAGGGGTGAAAGACGCAGAAGTAACACTTGAAAAAACAAAAGGCAATTATTCATACTATGCGAAAAGTAGCCAAGGGTATGAATGGGAAGGATACTATGAAATAACCGGTGGTGGATGGAAGACAATAATTTTAGAGATTAGCGAAGGTAAAAAAGTAGTGAATTAATACCTCACACCAACTAAAACCTAAAATCACCTTGGGGGTGTGTGATTCTAATTCGGTTTCCTGTTTTGGTTAAGATTTTAGATGTTTAGTAGGTTTATTCTACCTCCATGTCATTTTGATATTCTGTGACTTCTCTGACAGCCCCGTCTTTTTTATAATAGATACACTTTCCTTCCTGAATGAAACCAAGAAAGTTTCCCTTTAAATCTCTGTTTAGATACCCCTGTCTTTCTATCTCTACTTGCTTGGAATTATCAAAATAAACGAATTGTTTATCTATTGTTGTCTCTTCGTCTAACATCGCCAGCTTATATATTACACCATTTGTGGTAGTAATATTTCCAATTATCTTTTCATTGCGGTGGCTTCTTACAATTCCAGTTGGTATACCATCCTTTACTTCTCTTAGTTCTTTAGCTGCTGTTTTATTCCTCCACGTAAATACCAATATACCTGTTAGTGGTTTACCTTCATAATAAGCCTTTTCTACACCTTCTATTTCCTTTACTACAATATCGTCTCAGTCTACAAAAACTAAATTCGAATTATCAGATGAATTTTTATCGGACGAGCAGCTAAATAATAGTGTCACACATAAAATAGTTGATAATACCTGTTTCATACCTCAAATATAAGTTTAACCCCAAGGCTTATTTCAGTTTTAAGCGCTTTAAGTTTTTCTAATTCAGTCTTGTCGTTCATAGTTGTTCTATAGTTCGTAAAAATACAAATCGTAAACGCTCGTGCTTTTATTCAATTAAGGTATTAAAGCCAAAAAGCACAAGAAAATTACTTTGTCAAAATTGAGAATATCCCGAACCCCATGCTCAGGGAATAAGGAAAATAGTATAGCCAATGATTTAGATTGTCTGTGGCGTCTAAAAACGCAAATAGAGGCGCTCCTAATTGGATTCGTACCCAACCATTGTTTGTATCAAACGCAAGTCAATTCCGCGATCCATCAAGTGTGGTGTAAAACTATTCCTTCGCATGTTTGGTGAAAACCTTCTCTGCGCTTCCATCATCATACACATTGATTAATAGTGTATTTGGTTTAAAGGTAGTTTCTCTGCCCATTATATTAAAGGTCTTAATGAGGGTTTTAGATGAAGTGTATTGCTTTATCCCCACAACAGAACTACAATCTTCATTGAAAGATGTTTGTGCATCAATATTTGTCCAATTAGCTTTTGAATAGGCTGCATCATCTACATTAATACAAGTTAAATTTGGATTTCCGATGGTGCTAAAATCTACTACTAGAGTATTGCTGCCATTTCTAAAGTCAAGACTTGTTAGTTGATTGTTTTCACAATAAAATTCAGTCAAGGCAGCGTTTAGGCTTAAGTCTAAACTTGTTAATTGATTATCCGCACCTTCAAAAAAAGTCAGAGCAATATTTGAACTTAAGTCTAATGCTGTTAGAGCATTAGCATCAATATCCAAATAATTTAAAGCTGTATTTTGGCTTAAATCTAATGTTACTAGTTTATTCTGCTCGCAATCTAATCTAGTTAAGGTAGTAAAATCTTCAATTCCTGTTAGGTCGCTTATGTTAAGACTATTTACATCTAAATTTATTACAGTGTTAATATTAGCGGTAGTTACTGAGTCATCTAAAACAGCATCATATCCCTGTTTAATTAATTCATTTTCAAAATTATCATCGGGCACATAAGTTTGAGCCATCCATTTGACACTTTTAAGGTTACCGAAAATATAATCTGCTAGTTCAGGGTGGTCTATGTAAGGGTTTCTGTTTTTTTGAAACTCATCATAAATGATATTGTTTCTCCTTTTTTCCTTTGCGCTTACCTTATCTAATTTATTCCAAATCAACAGCGTTGTAAGTACTGAATGAAAAGGGCTTTGGTCGATGTTACTTCGAATGGTGTCATCAAGTTCTAAGTCAACGCCATCTTCTTGCTCATAACGAGTAGCCATGTAGAAAATCATTCGGGCAACATCACCTTTCATTTCATCTCTTGGCTCAAAAGTCCATACATTAGAATCTGTAAAGCTGCCAGTATTCGAACCTAAGTATTGAACATTATTGCAGCTTGAACAATTATTAAAAGCACGATTATTTCTTGACGAATTAATGGAGTTATAACATGGTCTTATGGCATGAACATCTGTACCAGGTCCTGCAGATGTCCCGAAATTACCTCTTGATTTAGCCCAAACGTGCTCTCTCGTCCACCCTGAACCACTATTGTACTCCTGCGCCCCATTAACTAAAGCACCGCTGTAAATCAACTCTACCAAGGTAGTATCAGAAGGGTCTCTATCGGTTAGTTTAAGGATGTCCCAAACGTCTGTTGATGAACTTGTGTAAGGGAACTCAACATGACCTTTTATAATCTCATGTAAGGCATCTTTAAGGTCATTTCCTGTCTTATTCCGAGCATTATCATAATATCCAACTGGCTGAGTAAAGACAACCTTAGCAAGTATTAAAATCAAAAAAACTAAACTGAATCTCATGTACATTATTATTAAGTCCGAAAGTAAAATTTAACTTGGGGATAAGATAAAAGGTATTTTGAATATAAAATTGAAAAGTTTCTGATCTATCTTTAACACGAAACACAGGGGACAAGAGCGTAGGTGCTGAAATATGGATAGGGTAAGTCAAAACATTTATAATCGGGTATATGATGGCCGAAACACGGTTATGAAGCTCTGTCCCTGAGGGGCATAGGGAAGAGGCTTCATTGAAGTTGTTAGCTGGCTCAGAAAATAAATATAGCTTTGAAATGCAATTGGTTATCAATCCAAGAGGGCCTATCAAATACCTTATCCATTATCATGAGACTTCTCCTCACCGTATTCTTCATGACTTCAGTCGTCTGCTCGAATGCCCAAGATTGTTGTTCTCCAGTTTTTGGGTATAAACTGTTTGAGATCATATTTGGCGGAATAAACCATAACGATAACACAGAGGGTTTCGTTGGTAAAGAGCACCAAGTTAAAAACAACTTAGCCCGAGTTGATTCATTAGACAACGTTTACATTTTTACAGATTGTCAGCCTATTACAGAATATGAAAAAGTGGGGCAGATCGACATTAGAGGCGGTAAATGGAATTTGGATAGTTACGAAGAAATGAAACAGAATTTAGTGAGAGACGCAAAAGCGCAGTACAATGATTTTGATGCGATTTTATTTAAACCTCCTGGGGGATCAATTTTTGACGATGGAAATGCGGTGCTAATAAAATTTAAATTCTAACAAACTTATATGCGGTGGAAGTCATAATCATAAATAGTTAAATCGATTATAGACGCTTCCTCTTGCTTTGTTTTCTGCATTTTCATAATTCATTCAAAAAGAGTTGGTTTTCACAGCTATTTCTGTAACGGATTTATTATTCGAGAAGTTAATCAACACAAAATACACACCATTTCTCCAGTCTAATGTGTTAATGTGATTACTGAAGCCTATATTTTCCCTATAAAAAATTACCTGACCCAATAAACTTACTACGGTCAAATTTTCTATATAATGAGAGCTTTTTATAATCATTTTAGATTGCAATGGATTTGGGAAAATCAAGATGTTTTCTTTTCCTTCAAAACTCTCCGCGACACCTATTGAAAGATCGTTACATGCATTGCTAAAAATTGTTCCTGAAGCATACCTATCATAGGCAGGTATGGAAGCCGAACCCAAACTATTTGGAGTTCCAATTCCCGCCCATTGTACAATGGGCACGAAATCAGGTCTTTCGGCATAAGCATAGCTTATATCGCTTAATGTATTTGTGCCTGTAGGGTGGATTACTCCTTTGTTATTATTGCTATATATAAAGTGGCCGACTCCTTGAATAGTGTAGTTGACCAGACTGTAGGGAAAATTCGTATTCGGAATTTCATTACCCAATAAATTCTGATCTGGTGAATTATTTGCACTAAAGAAAACACCAAATCCTTCTGCTCTATTTCTGAAAATGGTGTTATAGGGACCATTCGGCCCGTGTGAATCGTCAATAACAATATTCTGACAGATGTTTTGTTCAAACAAGTTAGCATAGGGATAATTACCATGTAAAACCAGATCTCCTGAGGCATCATTTGGCGCTGAATCCCAATAAGGATCAAATGAATAATTATAGGCAAATACGTTACCATTGGCACCTGACTGGAGAATCATGGAATGGCGTAAATGTTCAAAGACATTGTTTTCAGCAAGACATTCGTTAGATGTAGCTTGAAGCATTACGCCATAGGCACGTCCATCGCCTCCATAATCAAAGCCATCATGAATATAAGATCCTGAAACATAAAGGTTAGAGGACTTTATAGCTTGAATATGACTAAAAGTGCAGTTTTCAGATTCTATGCCCATGATCCAGCAATTGACTGCATAAGAGAAAGAAACATTGCTAGATTGCTCGGGTGCAGTGTCATCGAGGCGGTGTATCTTAAGGCATTCTAAACCAACATTTTTAACTGGAACAATTTTCGATACATGCGGTGAACGGGAAATATCAAAATCCATCCGCAGCGGAGATTCGAGTACGATTTTATTACTGACAATGGTTTTAACTTCAGCAATTTGACCCACCGTATTTTTTGCCCACGAAGAGGTCACTAGATCGCTATCAATCTGAACAATTTGCAACCAATCTCCTGCTGTAAATACAGCAGGATCCGATACGATTACAAAACTACTGTCCTTAATAGCTGATTCTATTAGTGAATTGGTGTCAGCGTTGATTGAATTACCTTGAATATTAAAAGAATGGCCAGTGCCGCCTAAGTTCATCGTGAAAGTAGTGTTATCAGCACCTTGCCCTCGAACAATAATATTACTTGGAATATCTATCGTGTTATTAAAAAGGAAATTTCCAGAAGGGAAATTCAGAATTGCACCAGGTCCAACTATAGAAGATATTACATTGTTAACAATGGAATCATTAGGAGCAATGCCATCACCAACAACGCCTTGAGCTTGCATATCCACCAATTGAAAACCAACTGTTGTTGTGTCTCTCAAACCAGCCAGGGTCCAATCAACACTGCGAGAAGAAGGTAAGGTTTGTGAAAACCCACCTACGGTAATTAAAAAAAAGAATAAAGAATGTATTCGCTGCATTTTTTTTGGTAATAATTTACTAACGGGCTTGTATAAGAGCAGGAGCGGATTAAAACCACTGGTTTTTCCGAAAGCAAAATACTTAAATAAAACAAAAAGCGGTCTGGGTGAAAACACAGACCGCTATTGCATCTATATAGTGTTGTAAGTAGTTTTTAATTGAGCTCTTTCAATAAAGTATCTTATTTACCCAAATATAACATAACTACCTAAACCCTCAAATCACCTTAGGGGGTGGGTTGTTCTAAATCGGTTTTCTGTTTTTTGGTGGGTTGTCAAGGGATATTATAACCGAAACTTTGAGTGTGTGGTTTTGTATGATTACCTTTTATTTTTGGTCGGAGAAGGTTTCCATACTTACTTTGTACATATGAGATGGTTTTGTACGCATTCCTTTCTATTACGCGCCATGATTGGAAACTCTCAGGTTGACTTCACCTCTATGGGGTTTACTCAAAGCTCCTCCATAGGAGGGTTAAATGTTTCTGTTGGACAAATCAACTATACTAATGACTCAAATTCAAAAGCATATTTAAGAAGGCGCTTATGAAAAAGTATGTGATGATATTTGCGATTGTTGTCTCCTTTATTTCTTGTAAAGAAGAAGTCATTGACCCACCTTCTTGTCCTGATGGGTGCTTTACCAACCATGAAATTGTATATAAGAATAGTGCTATTAATATCAGCAGTGATGGTTTTTATAGAATCAAATGGGATGGGTTAAATTATTTTCAAGTAAAGGGTTATTTATCCAGTTTAGACCCTGAATACGTCATAAATGGAGTCCCGTTGATAGAAACTAGATATGATACCGATTATTGGATTTTAATAGATACCATTAGATTTACTACACCCCAATATTCTTATTTAGGGTGGTTCAATGACGATAACTTTAATAATCCTATACCAATTGGAAATTATAGTTACAGTATGGTTGATTTGGTTGAAAATCACGAACCACTTAACATAGCGGGTTATCAGTTAACCAAGAATTTTTGTTTTGATTGTCCATATGCTCAAACTTTAATTGGAAGCCATTCAAAGTATACTTATGAGCCTTCTCAAAATATTTTTTTGGATAATGAAATGATTGGCGATACGGTTAACTTATTTGTTGAGACTGTTTTTAATACGGAAACTTACAGTGGGGAGCAAGTGATTATAAATGATAATTTCAAAATAATCATAGAATAACTCTTTTCAACCCAAATCGCATCATTTTCACCTATTTTTGATAGTTTTTAGATCAAAAACTCTCAATTATTACCCTAAACCAACTAAAACCTGAAAGCTAAAATCTAATTCCTCAAATCACCTTGGGGGTGTGTGATTCTAAATCGGTTTCCTGTTTTGTGATGGGTTGTCAAGGGATAGTATAGCACCGCCTTGATGGATTCTTTGTGTGTTCTTAAACAACCCATAAACGTTCAGTTAGAAGCCCAATAAAAAGCCCCACAGAGTATGCGGGGCTGAAGGTTTTATCCTACGGCATATAGCCTTATTGTGATAAGATTAAATACTAAGTAAGGTAATCTGTATTTCTCTTTCTTTTTATGCCTGGAGACAATACCGTTTAATCCCCCTTAAAAATCAAAAAGTTGACTGGCAGAATAATGGCAGTAGAGAGCCAATAATAGCTATTTTTGAATAAATCAAAAGTTATTTAATTTACCAGTCATTAATCTGAAAATCTCAAACTGTAACAGATAAAATTGAAAAGGCATTAGAGCTCATATGTGACCCAATCAGGATTATTTCATGTTCCTGACCTTACCATGTAAAGTGGATTTCCGCCTTGGTCTTGCTTCGCAACCCTAGTCTTTTTTCCTGTCCATTCTTATGAGCAAGCTCAACGACTGGCCATAAAAAAAGCCTTGCCCAGCTTTCGCTGACAAGGCTTCGATCATTGAGTGACCCAATCAGGATTCGAACCTGAGACCTACTGCTTAGAAGGCAGTTGCTCTATCCAGCTGAGCTATTGGGCCGATATTTCTAGTATCAAATAAAAAGCCCCAAAATGAGGCTTTTTAAGTGGTCGGGGTGGCAGGATTCGAACCTGCGACCTCCTGCTCCCAAAGCAGGCGCGATAACCGGGCTACGCTACACCCCGATGAAAAGAACTTCTAAGAACAAAAAAGCCGTCCTTTAAAAGGACGGCAAATGTAATATTTCTTTAAATAAAAGCGGAAGAATTAATAAAGTCCTCCTCTAACTTCTAAAACTGCTGCACCCAACTCCTCTACGTCACTGGTGCTGAACTTCTTAGCGTTCTTTCTTATTTTGGCAATTGGATCACTAAGGGAGCGTAGTTTTTCTGAAACTGCTTTCATCTCAGCATTGTCCTTAAAAACATCACACATATGCAGCACACTAGAGTAAGTATCGCACATGCTCCATACTCCTAGTCTCACATCCATATTGCTTAAGTCATTTTTTGATGTTTGACAAGCAATGTGCAAACCTTCTACCCATCCACCAACTACCATGAATGTCGCATATTGAGCTCGTTCATCTGAAAAGAGCTGATCTTTTGCTGTTAGGTACGCTTTGGTTAATAGAACTGATTTATTAATGGTAGTATCTTCAGATGCCATCTTTTCAATCAAGGTTTGATCAAAGGCTTCAGCAATACCTAAAGCTCCAGCGGTCTTCATTAATCCTTCCATTCTCGACATTGCACTTTGGTTTTGTCCAAAGGCAGAGCAATAAACTATATCACTTCCTATAGCACCTATTCCTAATGCTTGCTTTGAAGATCCACTGAAACTTTTACCTGCAGAAAGCATTGCTGATTCTGAAAATGAAAATCCAGATGAATTCATCGTTTCATAAAGCTTTGCTGTTAACTCAATGTTGGTTTTAATGATTCCGAGTTCAGCTAGATAGCCATCAGGAAGTGTTTCGGCTCTCTCGAAGTTATATTTAGGGGAAGGAGCTTCTTCGCCTCCACAGGCACTTAATAAAGACAAAGCTGAAACGGACAATGCCAATAGAGATAGGTTGGTTCTTTTCATTTTAGTAAGGATCGTTTTGGCAACAAAACTAATGTGTCAGCATAAACTGACAAGGATAACTTATTAAGCTTGTTCATATTTCAATGTGAATAGATCAATCTATTTTGATGACTCTACTGTGAAAGAAAAAATCCCTGCCTAATAAAGACAGGGATTTAAGGGTGCGGAGAGAGGGTATAAATTTTATATTTGACCGAATCTGTCGACATTAAACCTATCCAATTTTATGAATAGTAAATTTCAAATTAATCTTCTTACTGTGATCCTAAGTGCTTGTTTTTTTTGTTTTTCTAAGAACCTGAAATCAGCCAATTCTGATTCTTTGAAAATGAGTGTTGCACTTGACTCAATTAGTTCAATTTATGATGATGCAGGGATGTCCGCTTATGAAGTTAAGGAAGCTTTTAAGGACATGCACATCCAGTTTGAGGGGGATTGTAAAACGTATTTAGAAATAGAGGAAAAATATTTTCTAGCGAACATTTTTATGGATCACAACTTGGACGAATTTGCCTGGAAATATGCTCAGGACATTGAAATAGAATCTATAAAGATTAATTATAAACATGGTTTGATCTGTGCTTATAATCTCTACGCATATATTCATCATTTGCGCGGTGAACATGAAGAAGCTATCAAATACGCTTCACAAAACCTGGAGTTTTATCCTAACAAATCCAGGGAAACGGATAATCTAATTTCGGCATTGATAATGAGATCCATTGTAGAAACAGATACTGATTCAGAGATTAATTATCTGCACCAAGCTTTAAGTGTTGCCATTCAAGCAAAGGATACTAGCGCTATGAACTCTGTTTATGGCAATATAGCGTTCGACTTTATGCAGTTTCGTCAGTTAGATTCAGCATCAATTTATGTTAAAAAAGACTTTGAAACAGCGCAAATTTTGAACACCAATAAGGCTTATGCTTATTCATATTGGCTAAAAGGTAACTTGGCAGTATTACAAAAGAATTACGATTCAGCTTATACCTATTTTGAGAAGGCGTTAGCTTATAAAACAGACTCTACGAGCAATTTATCACTGGTGAGTTTGAATATGCTAATACAGCTTTCTCAAAAAAAGAAGGATTACAAAACAGCTTTGAGATTAAACAAGAGAAAAGCTTACTATGAAAATAAAAATAATGAGCATTCTAAAATAGAATTGAAGCAAATTTTTGATGAAGTTGCTTGGTTGAATGAGAAGAAAATCGAACAGCATGCAAATATTCAATTGCTAGAAGCTGAAAAATTTCAATTTAAGCTTATCCTAATATTCACGGGTTTAATGATTTTGACACTCGTTGTGTTTATGATTCAGCAATTTAGGACCAAGAGACTGTTGGTACAGAAGAATAAAGAAATTAGTGCTTCCGAAAAAGAAATAACACAAAAAAATAAAGAGTTGACAGACTCTATTACTTATGCCAAGCGGATACAAAGTTCATTGCTCCCAACAAACAATAAATTGGTGTCAACTTTATCTGAACATTTTGTTTTATATCGTCCAAAAGATATTGTTTCTGGCGACTTTTATTGGCTTACCACTGTCGAAGAATCAGTGCTGTTTGCAGTTGCTGATTGCACTGGACACGGTGTGCCTGGGGCTTTGGTTAGTGTGGTATGCTACAATAGCTTAAATAAAAGTATTAATGAACTTGGCTCAAGCAAGACCGCTGATATTCTGAACCGAACCCGAGAATTGGTTATCTATGAATTTGAAAAGTCTAATGAATCAGTTTCTGATGGAATGGACATTGCACTTTGTGCCTTGGATAAGGAAGGTGTTCTCAGATTTTCAGGCGCTAATAGTGGATTGTTAATTTTAAGAAATGATGATATTTTGGAATTTAAAGCAGACAAAATGCCAATAGGTAGCTTTCCAGTCAAATCGAGTTTTAAGGAGATTAACATTCCATTAGAGGATGGCGATATCATTTATTTGTGCTCAGATGGTTTTTCAGATCAATTTGGAGGGGAGGCAGGCAAAAAGATGAAAAAATCAAAATTTAAATCTCTTTTACTTACTATAAAAGATATGCCAATGACTGATCAGCAATCATTTTTAAACAATGCGCTAAACCAATGGAAAGGTCAATATGAACAGGTTGATGACATTTGTGTAATGGGTATAAAATTTAAGAAGGGCGCAAATCAATGGCTTAACGCTTAGGTTTGAAATTGGGTTGTCGATTACATCTGTGTCTATCATGTCGCTGAGCAATTCTGAGCCTTTTTTAAGTTTATTTCGCTCAAGCAAGCTTGGTTCATTCCATCAATTAGTCTGGCATGTTCATCTATAACTATAAAACAGCCACCACTTCTTTTGAAGGAAAAACAGTTTTGAAAAGGCTATGGGGTGGGTTTTTTAAAGATCAAGCTTTCAGTTTGAATCGCTGGAGCGGATGTTGCTGTTTGGATATTCTTTTGCAATTTTTCAATTGGATCTTGCCTTTAAATTCGAGTTAATGACTAATCGCTGACTAGAATAAATTAAAGAAGCCTTAATCTATTGAATAACAATAAATTAAGGCTTTCTTATGCGGAGAGAGGGGGATTCGAACCCCCGGTACCCTTGCAGGTACGTCAGTTTAGCAAACTGGTGGTTTCAGCCACTCACCCATCTCTCCATTTGAAATTGGGAGCGCAAAAGTATAAGAATCATGAAATAATTTTAAGTTTTAGCTATAATCTTTCAATAACTACTTTATTTCCTTCCAATTTATGTTTCCATTCATTTTCTGGAAATATTCTCTTCGCCCATTTAAGATAGACTTTAGTGCGCTTTGTAGGTCCATTATCAGACTCATGGTTATCTGTTGGTTCTCCTGAAAACTCGTAGTGATGAACATTTATATTTTTGGTTTTAAAGTCTTGAATGATCTCAAGAATGGTCATCATTACTGAATAGAACTCACCTTTATTGGTCAAGACATATTCCTCGCCTTCAAATTCATCGTTCAAAACGCCAAAAACTATATTGGCCGAGAGAATATCAGATTGCTTCCTTCCGAAACGCACCTCATAGAGAATATCTGCATCGGTAGTAAAAAAGTATACACCAGCCGATGGGATTGAAGGAGCAATATATTTAAAGACCTTTGGCATTTACTTTATTAACCACAATTTTAATCAATTATATTTGGCCGCTTCATTATGGGTTCAAAGTATGCAAAATGGCTCGGAGGAGCATTAGGATGGACGTTTGGCGGTCCAATTGGTGGGTTAGTCGGATTTTCCCTGGGATATTTATGGCAAAATGCCACGCTAGAAGTTAATCCATCTGGCGATCATTCTGGTCGACAGACCCATCAAGGTGATTTCGCAATTAGTTTACTTGTGCTTGCATCTGAAATAATGCGTGCAGATGATAAAGTACTCAAATCTGAATTGAATTATGTCAAACGATTTTTGATTGCACAATTTGGTGATGACAAATCGAAAGAATTATTACGCGTTTTAAAGGATTTGCTTCAGCGAGATATTGACCTTGTGCCCGTTTGTAAGCAAATTGTCGGCTTCATGAGTCATGCGCAGAGACTTCAATTGGTGCATTTTTTAATTGGAATTGCAAATGCTGATGGGGAATTACATAAAAAGGAATGGGAGCTCGTAAAGCGCATAGCGGGTCTCTTATTAATTTCCCGAAAGGATTTGATATCGCTTGAGGCCATGTATGAGATTGACGCTGATCGATACTATCGTATTTTGGAAATTGAACCGAATGCAACTGCGGACGAGATAAAGACTGCCTATCGAAAAATGGCAAAGAAATATCATCCCGATAAGTTGGGAGATGTTGGTGAAGATGTTCTAAAGGCTGCAGAAGAGAAATTTCGACAGGTGCAGGAAGCTTATGAAAAATTGAATAAATAATAAATTGATGAAAAAAGTAGTTGTTTTTAGTTTTCTTATTGGTTTAACTTTTGTCTCTGTTGCTCAAAAGGCTACAGGAGATAAACAAGATGAAATTATTAAATCTCAAAAGGAGACAGCGGAAAAGCTGAATGCCGTTATCGAGAATCAGTCAGACTTAATTAGTCTTTACGGTGGTCAAGCAGATATGACGAAAGAAATAGATGCAGTAAGTTACGCATATGGCATTTCTATTGGTGAAAATCTGAAAGCGCAGGGCATGAGTGATATGAATCTTTCTGCATTGAGTAAAGGCTTGATTGAATCAATGCTGGGAAGAAATACACTGATTTCACCGCAGAATGCTCAAGAAATTTTAAATCAATACATGACTAAATTAACAGAAGAGAGAATGAAAGAGGCACAGTTGGCAGCAAAGGCATATTTTGATCAAAATGGAAAGCGTGAAGGGGTTACGACTACTGAAAGTGGTCTTCAATATGAAGTACTTAAAAAAGGAGACGGAGCTAAGCCTTTAGCAACTAGTAAGGTTACTGTTCATTATCACGGAACGAAGGTTGATGGTAGTGTTTTCGATAGCAGTGTAGATCGGGGAGAGCCTGCTACTTTTGGACTTAATCAAGTCATAAAAGGATGGACCGAAGGTGTCCAGTTGATGAGCGTTGGTTCTAAATATAAGTTTTATGTGCCTAGTGATTTAGCATATGGAGATCGAGGTGCTGGAGGAAAGATTGGTCCTGGAGAGACGTTGATTTTTGAAGTTGAGTTAATCTCTTTTCAATAAAGAAGAATTAATAGAAATAAAAAAGGGGGCCAAAGCCCCCTTTTTTATTTAGTTGTTTTTCTAGTTGTTTTTCCATCCGTCTATGTCAGACTGTATTCTCTCCTCATAGGAGAATTCACTATCATTTTTTTTCGCATCCTCTTTTCCAATTGCTATTGATTTTTCTGCCATTGCTATTGCTTGCTTTGAGTCTTTGTTCTGAGCTAGTAAACTAGAGTAAACCCAATAGCTATACCAGTTTGTGCTGTTTAGTTCAACTGACTTTTTAATCCATTCAAGACCTTCTGTTGTCATTTCAACGTCACGAGCATAACTCGCAGCTGATCGGTAAACCTTCCATTTATCTTCTTCTTTTGAATCGGCAAGAGCATTTTCTATGTTGACCTTAACTTGGGAAGTAGGGTTTGCTTGAATATTCAAATTAACTTGTAGATCTGCCCAGTTCATTGATAAAACGGCTGAATTCATGCTTACATCCGTGAAATGATACTCTAGTCGCTCAGTAGGAGTACTTGCTTTAATTGGAGTAACTGATACGCGCAATTGATCCATTTCTTTTTTGTAATCGCCAGCTCCCCACAGCTCAGTTTCTTTGTTAAAAATTAAGGTCCATTCCTTTTCAGAAACCGGAATGATGAATAGTGAATAGTTTCCTTTCGGTAAAGATTCATTCTCAATTTTTATATCAGCTAAAGTGATTACTTGAGTCGCCTTATTTGCTCCAGCTCTCCAGATTTCATTGTAAGGAACTAAGTCTCCCCAAATTGTTCTGTCGTTAACACCTGGACGAGAATACTCAATAGTTACATCAGTCAATCCAATTCTTTGCATAACAGATGCTGAAGGACTTGGTTTAGGCAGCTCTTGTGCTTGAACGCCTAAGGTGAATGATAGACCGACTAATGTGGAAATTAATATTTGTTTCATGTTTAATTTAACTGGTTTGTATTGAACGAAAAAAAAGGCTGGATAAACCAGCCTTTTAGATTTTTTAATGATTTGATTAAGCGTAAACTATTTTGTCTTTTGCGTAAAAACCATTCTGAAGTTTATCTTTCACTTTGGTGAAAATGTCAATTGTGTAAAGAACGTCTTCTTCGGTATGAGAGGCCGTTGGTATAAGCCTAAGCATGATCGTGTCTTTTGGCACTACAGGATAGATTACCATAGAACAGAAAATGCCGTGATTCTCTCTTAGATCAAGAATAACATTGGCAGCTTCAAATGGCCCGCCACTCAAGAAAACCGGAGTCACTGGAGAATTTGTTCTTCCAAGATTGAATCCATTCGCCACCAATTTGCTTTGTAATGAGTTTACAATCTTCCAAAGTTTTTCTTTATGCTGAGGCTGATCTCTCATTAATTCAAGTCTTTTCAATGCACCAATTACAATAGGCATTGGCAATGATTTAGCGAAAATTTGAGAACGAGTGTTGTATCTTAAGTATTCAACAATCTTTTCATCACTTGAAATGAATCCTCCGATTAGGGCGAATGATTTAGCAAATGTTCCAAAGTAAACATCAATGCCATCCATGCAGCCTTGCTCTTCACCTGTTCCCGCACCTGTTGCACCCATTGTTCCTATTCCATGGGCATCATCCACAAAAAGGCGGAAGTCAAACTCACTCTTCAAGTCGACAACCTCTTTTAATTTTCCTTGGTCTCCTGCCATTCCGAAAACACCTTCAGTGATTACTAAAATACCACCATTGGTATCCTCAACAAGTTTTTTAGCTCTTCCAAGTTGAGTTCTTAGGCTTTCAATGTCATTATGTTGGTATACGAATCGCTTGCCAACATGCATTCTCATGCCGTCCATAATGCAAGCATGAGCTTCACTGTCATAAACTATAACGTCATTTCTGTCAACTAAGGCGTCAACGGTTGAAGCCATTCCTTGGTAACCAAAGTTTAATAAGATGGTATCTTCTTTTCCAACATAGGAGGATAGTTCGTTCTCAAGCTGCTCATGATAATTGGAATTACCAGACATCATTCTAGCTCCCATAGGATAAGCCAACCCCCAATCTGCCGCAGCTTTAGCGTCTGCTTCACGCACTTCGGGGTGATTTGCTAATCCTAAATAGTTATTTAAACTCCAAGTGAGCACATCCTTTCCACGGAATTGCATTCTATTAGATATAGGGCCTTCTAACTTAGGGAAGAAAAAGTATCCATGTCCCACTTGACTATATTGACCAAGTGGTCCTCTGTTTTCCTTAATTTTCTCAAAAATGTCTTTCATACAATGAGATATTGGTTTAATTCAAAAATGATCACAAAGTTAGCAACATTAATTTCGATAGAATGTTGATTAGGCTGTATAAGGAATCATTTATTAACACGTTAAAACGAATAAGAGCATTAATTTCGCGCGTTCAATGAAACTAAGACTTCTCATAGCTATTTTGACGTTTTTCACCGTTCTAAATTCATGTACTGAATATAGAAAGGTTTTGAAAAGTGATGATATGCAATACAAGTATGATACGGCATTGAAGTATTATAAAGATGGAAAGTACACTAGAGCCTATCCGCTTTTAGAAGAATTATATATCGTTTATAGAGGAACAACAAAAGGTGAGCGAATTGCTTATTTACAAGCGAAGTCTGACTTTAATTTGAAAGACTACATCTTAGCTTCTCATCGATTGAGTCAGTTTTACAAGAATTATCCCGGATCTGAGTATGCTGAAGAGTGTCAGTTTTTATCGGCTTATTGTAATTATTTAATGTCTCCAAAGTGGTCTTTGGATCAGGCCGATACATACAAGGCAATTCGTTCTTTCCAATTATTCACTATTGAATATCCCGAGAGCTCGAGAATTGATTCTTGCAATATGCTGCTGGATGAGATGCGTTTGAAATTGGAGTTGAAAGATTACAAAGCAGCCAAGTTGTTCTACAAAATGGATCGCTATCGCGCTGCTCAGATGGCTTTTTCAAATTTTAATAGATCTTATCCGTCTAGTAAAATGAAGGAGGAAACATCGTTTTTGGAATATAAGTCTGCCTTCTTACTTGCATCAAATAGTATAGAAGATAAAAAAATAGAGAGAATTGAAGCAGCAATGGATGCTTACGTTACTTTTGTCGACCGTTTTCCAAGTAGTGAAAACCTTAGAGAAGCAGAGAGTATGTTCGAAAAGCTTCAAAGAATGCAACAGGAATCTAAAAACATAAGTTGAAATGGATTTATTGAAAGAATATCAGAAATATGAAGCACCAGCGAGTGCAGTTACCCGCGATGTTCAAACATTAGAGGCGCAGTGTACGAATCTATATGAGGCGATTACGATTGTTGCGAAGCGCTCAAATCAAGTTGGAACTCAGATCAAACAAGAACTTGACTCGAAGTTGTTGGAATTTGCTTCAGTCACTGATAGCCTTGAGGAGATCTTTGAAAATAGAGAGCAAATCGAAATTTCAAAGATGTACGAAAGATTGCCTAAGCCATCAACCTTGGCAATGGAAGAATTCATTGCTGGTCGAGTTTATTACCGTAGACCAGAGATAGAATCATCTACTGAGGAAAGCTCAGAAGCCTAATTATTTCCCGATGCTGAAGGGGAAAAAGATACTGCTTGGCATTACAGGTAGTATTGCAGCGTATAAAGTTATTTCTCTCGCAAGAGAGCTAGTAAAGAAAGGAGCCGATGTGCGTGTTGTAATGACGCCATCGGCTTTATCTTTTGTTACCCCTCTTACACTGGCCACAATTACTAAGAACCCTGTTCACAGTGCATATATAGCTGATGAACTAACTGGTGAATGGTCAAATCACGTTGAACTTGGTAAGTGGGCTGACCTTATGGTTATTGCCCCTCTATCAGCCAATACATTAGCTAAGTTGGTGACTGGTGAATGTGATAATTTGCTTTTGGCTGTCGTTCTTAGTCTAAGCTGTCCGCTTGTTGTCGCTCCAGCAATGGATTTGGATATGTCTGATCATTGGACTACTGTCGGGAATCTCAAAATCCTGAAGGATAAAGGAGTTAATGTTTTAGATTTTGATGAAGGAGAGCTCGCAAGTGGATTGGTTGGAAAAGGCAGAATGAAGGAGCCTGAATATATCCTTGAAATTGTTGATGAGTTCTTTGACCTAAAATCTAATTTGAAAGGAAAAAAGCTTCTTATTACTGCAGGACCTACGTATGAAGCTATAGATCCCGTCCGTTTTATTGGAAATCACTCGTCAGGAAAAATGGGTTTTGCTATTGCAGCCGAAGCAGTTGAACGCGGTGCCGAAGTTGTTTTAATTTCTGGTCCAACACAGCTTGAAACACCCAGCAATCTTGAAAGGATTAATGTCACATCAGCTGCTGAAATGTTTAAAGCAGTTGAAGAACATTATGATTCTTGTGATTCTCTGATAATGTCAGCGGCTGTTGCCGATTATAGACCCGCAGTTGTTGCCGAGAATAAGCTTAAAAAAGAGAAGGACTCTTTACAAAGCATTCAGATGGAGCCTACTCAAGATATTCTGTTGAATTGTGGGAAAAATAAGAAAAGACAAGTGCTTATAGGGTTTGCTCTTGAAACTGAAAATGAATTAGAGAATGCTAAGAAAAAGCTAAGTAATAAAAACTTAGACTTACTCGTTTTAAACTCTCTAAGAGATGAAGGAGCGGGATTTGGCACTGACACTAATCGTGTAACTTTTGTATTTCCAGACAGAACACAACAAAATGATTTAAAAACAAAGCATGACGTTGCTAAAGACATACTCGATGAGCTCGAAAAGCTGGTATAAATCAGTCCTGTTAGTTTTTGCATTTGCGATGATCAACCCGATGCTAGGTCGTTCCCAGGAGTTGAATTGTCAAGTGCAAATTAATAGTCAGCAGATTGCCATTGGTGATAACACCATTTTTGATGCTCTTCAACAATCTGTATTTGAGTTTATGAATAATAGGAGATGGACAAATGACAAGTATTCTCCTGCCGAACGCATTGATTGCAGTATTTTGATTCAGATGGATAAGCGCCTTTCTACGGATACGTATGAGGCTACATTTCAAATTTCCTCTTCTCGTCCTATCTATGGAACAACATTCTCTAGTAATGTTTTTAAATATCAGGATGAGTCTGTGCAGTTTAAATATTTACAGTTCGATGTTTTGGACTTTTCAACAAATGCATATATCTCTGAACTCACCTCTATTTTAGGCTATTATGCTTATGTCATTTTAGCGATGGACTATGATTCATACTCACTTTATGGAGGAGATGAAAACTGGCAACTAGCGCAGCAAATTGTGAGTAATTCTACTTCCTCAGGTCAAGCCGGTTGGCAATCATTTTCCTCAAGGAATAACAGGTACTGGCTTGTTCAGAATTACTTGAATCCTAGATTCAAGCCATTGAGGGAATGCCAGTACAAATACCACAGACTGGGTTTTGATCAAATGGTTGATAATGTTCAGAAGGGAAGGGCTGAAGTTACAAAGGCGCTTACCATGATTGAGAAGGTTCACAAGGCTGAGCCAAACTCTTTCAATACAAGGCTTTATTTTACAGCTAAAAATGATGAAATTATCAAGCTTTACTCTAAGGCTGAACCAAGTGAGAAGGAGCAGATAATTACCTTACTCGAAACGATTGATCCCGCGAATTCAAATAAGTATTCAGACATACGCACTGCTGGTCAATAAGCCAAATCGTGTCACTCAATTTCTCGCAGAACGCTCAGTAAATTGGATCTTTTTACGGGTTTAATGATATAATCAGTAACCTCTGTATATTCTTTTGACCTGTTAATGTCTCGGTCATCAAATGAGCTGCTAACCAAATAAATGGTGATTTCTTTAGCGATTTTAGGTTGAATCTGCTTGAATTGCTCCAGAGATTGCCAGCCATTCATAATTGGCATGTTAATGTCAAGGAAAATCACGTCAGGCAAAAGCTCTATGGACTTTTTATTTTCGATGAAATAATCTATCGCTTTTTGTCCATCCGTAAAAACCTGTATTTTGTCTACTAAATTGGTGTGCTTGAGTTCTTTTTTTAGAAGAAACTGATAAATATCGTCATCGTCAATAACACAAACTTTCATTGTAGAATAGGTAATAAGTTAAAGTGAAAATCCCAGAAGAATTACACGTTCAAAATCGACTATAATTTTGATTGTATCTTATCTACGATGCCATATTCAATGGAGTCTTTGGCGTTCAACCAATGATCTCGATTAAAATCTTTCATCACTTTTTCAAAATCTTGACCGCAGTTGTCGGCTAAGATGTGGGCACTTAATTCCTTTGTTTTAACAATTTCCCTTGTTTGAATTTCAATGTCACTAGCAGTGCCTTGAAATCCACCTAGACTGGGTTGGTGAATCATAACTCTGCCATTGGTGAAGATTTTACGTTGGCCTTTTTCGCCACCTGAAAGTAGAATAGATCCCATTGAAGCAGCCAATCCCATGCAAACAGTATGCACTGGCGAAGAGATCATCTTCATAGTATCATATATGGCCATTCCGGAGGTTACATATCCTCCTGGAGAGTTTATGTAAAAATGAATTGGATCACCTGGCTTTTCACTTTCAAGATAGAGTAACCTATCTATAACATGTTTTGCAGAAGCATCATCAACACCTCCCCAAAGAAAAACCATTCTTTTTTCGAGATGTTTCTCAGAAATCATGCGGCTTTCCGACTTTTTATCTTTTCCTTCTTCCTTTTTATCTCCCGCTAAATAATGCTCCATATTTTCTTTCTCTTGATTCACGCATCAAACCTACATGATTTTTATTTAAAATCTTGAAATTCAAACGAAGGAAAATGAAGATGTTCGGATGTTATATTGGATCAGGATTCATCGTGATGTTTTCCGTTTGGATAACATAGGACTTTTGCTTATTAACTATTGAATAAACAACGGCATTCATCTGAAAAGTTTCTATGTTTAATTCAGTCAAATAAATCAACTCTCCGGATTGAGAATATTTTGGGAAAAGATTAATGTTGTTGTCCTCGATCAGGACATATTCTGCCATAGACGACAAGTTCATTTCTTTTATGGCCCACTTTCCTATTGAGAGATAATCCGGGTCAACAAGGGATTCAAAAAGGATTGTATTTCCATCTGGCGATATATCAGGATGATGATCTCTGAATTTATTAAAAGTCAATCGTTCCTCTTCACCAGAAATAATGTCAATTCGAACGATTTCGATATTCGAGTTCACCATATCTTCTCCTTCTGGAACTGTTGAGCATAAAATGGTTCTATCATCCAAGTTGAAAATAGGATCGAAATAATCGACTTCATTTCGCTTTGTTATCCTAGCAGGGTTTTCACCATTGGCATCAGTAATATATACCTGCCATGTGCCTATGGCTGAATCAACAGCCGCCATTAGAGTTGAACTTCCATCATGTGACCAGTTGCACTGTCCTTGTTTATCCCATCCAAAAGCTCCTTGAGGAATAAGTTCTTCTAAACCTCCTGAAGTATTTATCATCCATAGTGAGGCAGATGAATAATCGTTTATATCTCTTGTTCTATTTGATTGATAGAATAGAATTTCATTGCTTACAGGAGAATGTTTGGGCCACCATTTGTCTTTTCCGTTGGAGGTGGTGAGTGTAGAATGTTCTTGATTATGTGTTTTACAAATTTCAAATACACCATCGATCTGTTGAGTGTAGATGCATGAAATCACATTAGGTGAGAGTTCATTAGAAGAAATTTCCACAGGTTCAATCGGATCTTTTGAGCAGGCGGCTAACAATGCAATTTGCGTTGCAACTAGAATTGCAAATTTGACTTTAAACGTATTGGACTTCATATCTGCTGTAAAGACGGTAATCTATAATATTAAGTTAGTTCGACAAGAAGTCTTAAAGATTCAAATATTATAAAAAGCTTCTTTTCAGCGAAGCGCTTTTAATCTTCTTATCCTTGCCAACGTGAATGACTCTCTAAAATATGGCCTGCCTGCTGGGCTAGTTTCAGCTTTATTGCTCTATATTAATGTCAGCATATTTAACCAATTTCCTCTTGAGCTTCGTTGGGCTTTTGATTCAATTTATAGCCAATTGATTGTCTTGTATTTCTTGAAAAAATCGAATGGTGTTTATTTCCCCTATTCATTTGCATTTTTTAGTGGTTTTAACACCTTGTTTATTATAATCTTCGTCAAGGCATTATTGATGATTGTTTTCTCTGACAAAGTAATTGCAGTCTCAGCTGATGGTTTTAATAGCTCAAAGTTGATTGCTTATAACATATTTAGAGAATCCATAGGCCACTTTGTAGTTGGACTTTTGATCGTAGCGTTGCTCTCATGGATAATGAAGAAAAAAAAGAATAGAATATGACTCCTGAAGAAAGACATTTAGAATCGAAGAGTTGGAATGAAGTTATTAGTAATGATTCTTGGATGGTTTTTAAGATCATGGCAGAGTTTGTTGAAGGCTTTCAAACGCTTCAAAAGATAGGGCCTTGTGTAAGTATTTTCGGTTCAGCAAGAATAGAATCAAGTCATCCATTTTACAGTTTAGCTGAAGAAATTGCTTACCAAATTACTCAAGAAGGATTTGGGGTAATAAGTGGCGGAGGTGGCGGTATTATGGAGGCTGCAAACAGAGGTGCTAAACGAGGTATGGGTAAGTCGGTAGGGTTGAATATTGAATTACCTTTTGAGCAGGACGCCAATGCATATATAGACAAGGATAAACTGTTGCATTTCGACTATTTCTTTGTGCGAAAGGTTATGTTTATGAAATACGCTCAAGGGTTCGTCATTCTTCCAGGGGGTTTTGGAACTTTAGATGAGACTTTCGAGGCGATTACGCTTGTTCAAACGGGCAAAAGTGAGCGTTTTCCTATAATTTTGGTTGGCTCTGACTATTGGTCGGGCCTTTTGGCATGGATCAAGGATAAGATGGTTTCTGAAAAAATGATTTCGCCAAAGGATCTTGACTTAATAAAGGTTTGTGATAAGCCTGAAGAGGTAGTTAGAGAAATAAGAGATTTCTATTTGAAGTCTAATCTAAGACCTAATTTCTAGTCAATTAACAAAATTCTGTTTGTAATTGTGGGTTGATCCACCAAAACCCGCTATCAACAAGGGTTAGATTTGTTTTCCAACGACACTAACTCCTTGGTAACATGCTGAAACAACTCATTCTTCTATTCAATCTTATTTCGATGTCCTTCGTAACCATCTTTCTTGCAGATGGTATTGAAATAGAATCAAACCTTCCAAATGAGTTGGTGAAAGACTCAACCTACATTGTTGAAGTTGTAATAAAGAAAGGAGATCTATTTGGTTTTGCTAAGTTTCAACAGAATTTCCCGGAGGGATTTGATGCAAAACCCGTTGAAACATCTGAGGCAAGTTTCACTTTCGCGGATGGAAGAATGAAGTTCATTTGGATGGCTTTACCTGAAAAAGAAGAAGTAAAGATTTCTTATGCGGTAACGGCCATGGAAGGGGCTCCCAAAGAATCGATTGTTGATGGTAAATTCTCGTTTATACAAGATAACGAGCGTAAGAGCTATGATATTCCAAATAAAACAATCACCATTATCACCATTATCAGCGATGAAGTAGAGGAAGAAAAGGTTCCTGCAATAGCAAGTGCTGCTCGTATTGTTAAGCCTCTTGGAAATAATACTTATCAAGTAGATCTTACTATATCCAAGCAAGGTGTTTATGGTTTTGCAAAGCTTGAAGAGTTTCTTCCCATTGGAGCTGAAGCAGAGGTTATGGATGATAAGAAGTCCGTTTTCAGTCAGGTGGATGAAAAAGCCAAGTTTGTTTGGATGAGCATTCCTGATGATGCTGACTTAGTGATTTCATATCAAGTAAAAGCACCTTCTGATATATTGTCTCAATTGCAAAGTATGGAAGGTAATCTCGCCTTTTTAGATGAAAATGAAACTAAAACGGTCCCTGTTTTGGGTGTTGAGGTGGATGAGTCTGCTGCAATGGCTGCGGTTTCAGAAGAGGCTTCAGAGGAAGTCGTTCCAATGGGAGAATCAATTGAAAAAGCCAACTCTGAGGAGCTTGCAAATGTCGCTCCAGTTGAGACGCCCGAGGAAGTAAATGAAACTGAAGTAAAAGCGGCAGAAGAGCCTGTCGTGGAAGTTGCTGAGATTGAAGAAATTCCAGAGGAAATAGTTGAAGAACCAGTTCGAATAGCTGATAATTCTAATGAGCCAATTGCACCAGTAACCTCTATTCCAGACCCACAAACAGGAATTGTATATAGGGTTCAGATAGTTGCGGGTAAAAAATTAGTGCCGAATGCTCAAATCAAGAAAACATATGCGTTTAAGGAGGAGTTTTTTACTGAAAACCATGAGGGTTGGGTTAAGTATATAACGGGTCAGTTTGATGTTTATAAATCAGCAAGAGATAAGCGTGAAAATCTTGTTGCAGCTAATCATAAATTCCCTGGCCCATTTGTTACGGCATACAACGCGGGGGAAAGAATCACCGTGCAAGAAGCCCTTATGATCAGCAATCAAAAATGGTTTAAATAGCCTTGCAATATTAAATTGCCTTGTGTTTAGGCTTTCATTACATTAGCGTTTCATAAAAACTACCTATTAACTGAGATGGGATTTACTTTCATTAATCATAGTTTCAAGACGGCTCTCTTGCTTTTGGTTACACTTGTTCTTTCATTACCAGTGTCCTTAAATGCCCAGGATAGTCTCTCGACTGACTCTTCAGTGCAGCCGCAATGGACGATTAGACCTAAAATTTCTGCTGGAGTTGGGATGATGAATTACCAAGGAGACTTGGTTAGTAACAGAAGTTATTTCAATCCTTTTCAAAATAAGTTGTCATTTCATGTTCAAGTATCGCAGCCGGTGTTTGATTATTTAGATGTCAATTTTTTCATGTTATTCGGAAAATTGGGCGCGGACGAAAGAACCCTTGTTCGTAATCTAAATTTTGAAAGTCAAATTACAGCCGGAGGAATAAGTGCTTCTTATAATTTCGATCACTTTCTTAAAAAAGACAGAATAATTGAACCTTATGTTTCGCTTGGTTTTGAAGCTTTTGAATTTCTTTCAAAAACCGACTTAATCGATCAGTATGGCAATAATTACAATTATTGGTCAGACGGGACTATTCGAAACCTTCCTGAGATGGATGTTTTCTTAGAGAATGCCATCGAAATCACAAGGGATTATGAGTACGAGTCTGATATAAGAGCTTTAAATGCAGACGGGTTTAGTGCTTATTCTGAGCGGTCATTTGCCATTCCGATTGGTGTTGGATTTAATTTAATGATGAATTCAAAGACAAGCTTCCAAATGGGGATGGATTATCATTGGACATTTACCGATTACATTGATGGAATCACTTCTGATTCGAGAGGTGTTAGGAAAGGAAATGAACGGACCGATAAGTTTTTGAATACCTACATGCGCCTAACATTTAACCTTACTACTCCTCCACATGAACAGGTGGAAGATTTTTCAGGAGCTGATTTTGGTGACTCGGATTTGGATAGTATTCCAGACATGGAAGATTTGTGTCCAAATACTCCAATAGGAGTTGAAGTTGACCTTGCGGGATGCCCAATAGATAGTGATGCTGATGGTGTAGCTGATTACAGAGATCTGGAGTTGAACTCGCTTGAAAATGCTGTGGTGGATACGAATGGAATCACTCTATCTGATGCTGTTATTGAACAGATGTATCTTGAATATACAGATGAAGAAGGTAAGTATTCTCAATACACAAATACTGCATATTCTCAGGAAACAGTTGAACGAAAGACGATAAGAAAGAAGCAAAACTATACTGTTCAAATTGGTGAATTTGAAGAAGGCGTCAACGATAGTTTGGCAAATGCATTATTAAGTATGCCAGATGTAACTACCAGAACTACAGAAGATGGTAGAAAGATTATTGAAGTGGGTAATTTTGAGAATTTACCGGATGCAATTCAACGTAAGATTGATTTAGAAACGGGAGGAATTGCAACCAAGAATGTTATAGAAACTACTTCTTCTGGAGAATCTTCGAGAGTTACAAATATTGAACAGGACATGATTTCTCGAGAAACTCTGGGAATGACTGTTGAAGAGGCAATTTCAAAGAATAAGACGTTGCCAGCCCCAGATAGATTGATTCTTAGTAAGAATGAATACACGCTGGATAGACCTATCGATACAAGAAGCGTTGCAAAAGCTAGCGATGAAACATACGGTGATTTTACTGTGTTTCGTGTTCAGATAGGTGCATTTGCTAACAAGCTTTCGCAGGACGTTTTTGATGGAATAGATGATCTTTTGGTTATAACCTCAGAAGATGGATTAACACGTTATTATTCAGGCGCATTTACTTCCTATGATAAAGCAGCTCGAAGAAAAATTGATTTAATGCAAGGTGGTTTCGATGGTTCGCATGTTATTCCATTTAAAGGAGGAAAGCGATCATTATTGAATGAATCTGGTGCAACTCCAGCTGATAATGTTCTTCCTTTAAATAGTTCATCATCTGCAAACTTTGGAAAGGTTAAGTTCAAAGTTCAGATAGGAGTATATTCTGGTCAAATTCCGATGGATATCTTAGATAGGATGATGAGTTTGGGTAGAATTGATCAGCGCGAAGGTGATGGAGGAGCAGTGAGATATTTTATTGGTGAATTCAACACTTATGAAGAGGCAGAGGCCTTTAAAGACAATTTGACTGCAGAGGGATTTGCAGATGCTTTTATCGCAGCTGAGTATAATGGAAACATTATTTCTGCGACCGATGGAATACAACTTTTAAAATAATAATTGAAAATGAAAAATGTAATTCTTTCAGCGGCTACAATTCTATTTTGTAGCGTTGGTTTCGCTCAAACAAGTTCAACTACTAATGCTGCCTCTAATACATCAGAGGTGCAGAAAGTAGAAACTAGAAAGGCTGCTCCTTCAAAAGGCGGTTGTTGCTCAATGGCAGAAGGTAAAGCTGGATGTGCGGATAAGTCTGCTAAATCTTGCGCTCCAAAATCAGCGACATCTTCGTCTGAAAAGTCGTCTGTAAAGACTGACTCAAAAGCGAAAATGGAAGGCTAAAAATGGATTTAATATAATCGATGAAGGTGGTTTTATGACCACCTTTTTTTTGGACTATGAAGGCATATTTTATTATAATTCTGGGTTTTTTTATTTCACTTCCTTCTTTGGGACAGGAGGTGAAGACATTCAACGTGATGTTTTATAACGTTGAAAATCTTTTTGATACAATCGATAATCCTCAAACATTAGATGAGGATTTCACGCCTAATGGTAAGTTGGAATATACTACAACGCGCTATCATGAAAAACTAAAGAATCTTGCTATGGTCATTGATTCAAGTTTCAGTGGAAAGTCTCCTAGTATTCTTGGGCTTTGTGAAGTTGAGAATAAGAATGTAGTAGATGAATTGAAAAATAGGATATCCATTGATAACAGTTTGGCTGTTCTTCATATGGAGTCGCCTGATGGACGGGGAATCGATAATGTCATACTATATGACTCCACACTTTTTGGTTTAAAGAGTTTTGGACTAGAACAAATTGATTTGGGAGCAGATGAACGCCCTACACGAGGAGTTTTATGGGCTGTTTTTGCAGAGAGGTCGTTAAATCAAAAATTGATTGTCCTTGTGAATCACTGGCCGTCACGGTATGGAGGGGCAGAAGAGTCTGAATGGAAAAGAGTCAAAGCTGCGCAAACATCAATTGACCTTATGGATTCTTTACATTCAAATAACCCTGATGCAGGGCTTATCTTGATGGGCGATTTAAATGATCACCCGGACAATGCCAGCGTTAAACTACTCGAAAAATGCAACCAAGGCCAAGGCCCTTGTTTGACTAATGTCCATGAGAAGTATTTGGGCACAGATAAGGGAAGTCATGCCTATAAGGGAGAGTGGGGTGTTTTGGATCAAATATTAGTGAATCAAGTTATATTATCTGGAGAATTAGGCTGGTCTATCTCCAAAGATGCAGGTGATTATGTTAAGAAACCTTGGATGCTATATTTTAGTGAAAAGGATGAAGATTATTTTCCAAGCAGATCATATGGAGGAATTAAATATTTCGGTGGTTTCTCAGATCACCTTCCTGCAATTATGACTTTACAGCTGAGATAAGTTGAATCTGTTAGGAAAGCATAAATTAATGAATTACGGTTTTATTTTCGATATTTTCGGAAACATGATTCGAAATTTAGTCTCGTTTTTTCTTCCACTTTTTCTATTATCACTTGCTCTAGATGCGGTTGCTCAAAATGATTTGAATTCTGACATTGACAAGCTAGAAAAGTTTGTAAAGAGTCTTGATCAAAACTATGTTGATCATGTAGAAACAAAACCAATAATTGAGGCGGGAATCAAACGTATGCTCGAAGAGCTAGACCCTCATTCAGTCTATTTCACCAAGGAAGCTTATAACCGTGCGAATGAGCCATTAAAGGGCAAGTATAAAGGTATAGGCGTCCGATTTTTGATGATTGAAGATACAATGACAATTCTTGATGTTATCGCTGGAGGAGCTGCTTACAACGCAGGAATTAGAGTAGGAGATAAAATTCTTTCATTGAATGGAGATACAATAGCAGGAAGGAGCATCAATTCAAGCTCTGTTGTAAGAAAGATTAAGGAAGATAATAGTGCGGTAACTCAAATGGAGTTTATCCGAAGAAATTCTACTGGAGATTCATTCAACTCCATAGAATTAACCAAGTCAGAGGTTGAGATAAGCAGTGTTCCTTCTTATTTTATGATGGATAACAGAACTGGTTACATTAAGTTAGAGCGATTCAGTAGTTCAAGTCTATCTGATGTTCGGGAAGGAATGGATTTCATAAAAAAGAATAAAGCCAAGAATTTGGTTTTGGATTTAAGAGGAAACGGTGGGGGATACCTCAATGTTGCTATAAAAATTGTTGATGAGTTTTTAGAAGATAGAAAGCTCATTGTATATACTGAAGGTGAACATCAGACGAAACGTGAAACATTTGCGACAAGCGGTGGCAGGTTTGTTCAAGGTGATTTGTATGTTCTCATTGACGATAACTCAGCTTCTGCCAGCGAGATTTTTTCAGGTGCAATTCAAGATTGGGATCGTGGTTTAATTGTAGGTAGACGATCTTATGGCAAAGGGCTTGTGCAACGTACCATAGAATTTAATGATGGATCAGCGATGAGACTGACAATATCTCGATATTATACGCCAACGGGTCGAAGTATTCAACGGCCTTATAAAGAAGGAGTGAATGCCTATAAGCAGGACTTGCGAAATCGAAGAGTAAGCGGAGAATTATATTCTGCTGATTCAATCCATATCAATGACTCCTTGATTTACTGCACACCTAAAAATAGAAAAGTTTATGGTGGTGGTGGGATTATTCCTGACGTTTTTGTGCCTCTGGATACATCCAAGATTGATGACTTTCTTCGAAGTATTCAAAGAAATGCTCTGATTGAAGGATTTGCACTTAAAATGTACGATAAGACGAGCGAAAATATTAAACGTGAATTTTCTGATGTTTCAGTTTTTTTGGATGAATACAAATTTGATGAATCTCACACTGAGGCATTCAGAGCTTATGCAGATAGAAGAGGATTTAGCACTGAGGATGAAACATTTGAGGTGAATCTTCCTTATATTAATGAGAGAGTAAAAATTGACCTGTCAAGATTCGTATATGGCTACAGGTCTTATTATGAAGCTTTGGCTTATTTTGACCCTGATGTTAATGCAGTCAGAGAAGAAATTGAAAGAGGAACTTATAAGGAATTAGGATTACGGTAATCAAGCATTAAATTTGACTAAACTATTTGAAAACATGAACGAGCAAACGAAGAACTATTTATTGATTGGTGTAGCAGCCTTAACTGTAGTAAATTCAATTTTTATTTTCACCATGGATAAAGGTGGAAGGGTAATTGATACTCCTAAAACGAATACGGCTATTGTAGAATCCACGTTGCAACAGACACAGCAGCCTCAGCAAGGTTCCACTACTCTTGATTTGAATCAAACTAAAAATCAGGATGTTGCTCCAGCTCCTGTTGGACCACCAACGAGTATAGGTTTTGCTCAAATGGAACATGATTTTGGAACGATTGACCAGAATACTGAAAACACACATGTATTCACTTTTACCAATACAGGCCAAGAGCCGCTCATTATTCAAGATGCTAAAGGTTCATGTGGTTGTACGGTTCCAAAGTATCCAAAGAATCCTGTAGCCCCAGGTGAGACTGGCGAGATAGAAGTTGTTTATAAGCCAGGAACTCAAAAAGGAAATCAAATGAAGACAGTTACACTAGTTGCCAATACACAGCCTACTCAAACTGTTCTGAAGATTTCAGCAATGGTTGAAGAAGTTAAAAGCTAATTATTGAAGCGGGTTTACCCGCTTTTTTTATGCGTTATATTCAACTATATCTGGCTATAATGTTAGCTTGTTTTGCGGGAAAGGCTTTGTCGCAGAATAAATCGTTTCAGCCTGGTGAATCTTTGAAATACTCTATTGGCTATCAATTAATGGGGGTTTGGGTTGGTGCTGGAGATGTCACTTTCACTGTGGAAGAAGAAGATCTTTGGGGTAATCACTGCTATAAATTCAAAGGTTTTGGTACAACTTACCCCCGATACGATTGGTTTTATAAGGTGCGGGATACATACACATCCTATGCGGATCAGAAAAGCTTACAACCATACCGATTTACGCGAGATGTGAGTGAAGGAGGCTTCTATTATCGAGAGGATAATATTTATAGGTACTCAGATAGTAGTGTTTACAGTGTGCTGAAGGTGAAAGAGAAACCACTGAAGCTAGATACTTTTCCTGTAAAAAAGAACAGCTTTGACGTACTTAGCTTGGTCTATGAAAGTAGATCTATCGATTTTAGTTCAAAAAGAATTGGTGATCGCATTCTACTTCGGATGGTGATAGACAGAGGTACACATGATATCTTCATTCGATACCTTGGAACCGACACGTATGAGCATGATGAATTCGGAGAGATAGAATGCTATGTTTTCTCTCCTCTCTTGGTCGAAGGCTCAATTTTTAAAGCCGGTGAGGGTATGAAGGTGTGGGTCAGTAAAGACAATAATCGAATCCCCATCTTTATTGAATCCGAGATACGCGTTGGAACAATTCGTTCTGAATTGATCGAATACTCAGGCTTGAGGTTTCCTTTAGGATCTAAAAGTCGTAATTGATTCTAACCTTATCTGAAGTTGGATGACTTTGGCAGGTTACAATATAACCGTCCGCTAATTCCTCGTCAGTTAAAACATGATTCATATCCATTTTAACTGTTCCCTCCTCAAGTTTAGCCATACATGTTGAACATATAGCGCTTCGACAAGAAAAAGGTGCTTCAACGCCCGCCTTTATCGCTGCTTCTAGAATTGTTTCGGATCCAACGGTGATTACTCTCTCTTTGCCGTCTAATGTCAATGTTACTTCAGCCATATCACAGTACTTAATTTCTTAGTCTTAACCAGCTAGGATAGTAGTTGTTTGATCGTTGATCAATTATTTTTATCCAACCTAGACTTTTGTTTTGAAATCCAACAAGAGCCCATCCCTTTGGTAAATTTTGCGGCAAAGAAATGGTTTCTTTTCTCAAGTATTGCAATGAATTTTCTTTATCCAACTCAATAGAGGGTAAACCAAGATTGGCCATAGCCATTCCGTGAAGTGGAATTACATTTTTCCCCTTCATTTGGTAGAAGGGTAAGCCCACCATTTTTAGAGGTATAGCCAAGTGTTCTATGAACGAATGGTTTTTTACAGCAAATAATTCCTCCTTAAGTTCCCAATAGACTAAATCTTTTGGGATTTGAGGATACAGATTTTCAAAGCCTTCATTGGGAGGGTTAAATGAAGTTTGAATTCGTTTGGTTGAGTAGTCTTCGTTTTCTGAGGGTGTTTTTTTTCTTAGGACAGAAATGAAAAGACCTTCTCCTGTTGAGGTTCCAGGGAGTAAATAGTGGCCTATGGTTTTTTCTCCGATTTTGGCTTCTATAAGATGCTCTTGATAATCTGACAGATCTACTTCTTCAATCTCGAAATCTCCACTTTCTATCAATTTTTGAATTTGATATTCATTCTCCTCCCGATTCATGGTGCAAGTAGAGTAGATGAGGATTCCACCTTCTTTTAATGTTGGAGTTAATTCATCTAAGATGGTTTTCTGAGTGATTGCGCAGTGTTGAACTAGCTTTTCACTCCATTGAGTTAGTGCAAATTTGTCTTTTCGAAACATTCCTTCTCCTGAGCACGGAGCATCAACGAGAATCAAATCGAATGCACAATTCAAATCAATGAATTTACGTGTGGGCAATGAAGTGACTCCTACATTGAGTTTTCCCCATTTTAGAATGATCTCACGAAGAATGGAGTTTCGCTTACCATCAACTTCATTAGATAATAGAAACCCTTCGTCATTTAAATAATCTAATAAAACAGTTGACTTCCCTCCCGGGGCCGCGCATGCATCAAGATAAAGGCCGTCTCTTTCAGGTTTAAGTTTATTCAAAAGTGTTTCTAAAATCATGCTTGAAGAATCTTGCACGTAATAACAACCAGCATGAAAAAGGGGGTCTAAAGAGAAGAAAGGTCTGTCCTTTAAAAGGTGGCCATTTTTTGACCAAGGGATGCTAGTGTCACTTGAAAACTCTTCGATAGGTTTCAAAGGATTAATACGAATCGAAACACTGCTTTTATCACTTAGGGCCTTCAGTGTCTTCTCCGCAATTTTTTCTCCAAAATGATTTTGAAGTTCCTTAATGAATTCTATTGGAAATTTTGATGTCAAAGATTGCTCCAATTATGATTTAGATCTTGATGGTCTAAAGCTCTATTTAATTTTTCAAGGTACTGAGCTCTGTCAATTTCTTTTGCCCCTAGAGATGAGAGATGTGAAGTGTAAAGTTGACAATCAATAAAGTCAAAATCGTTTTTCAGGGCAAATTGGGTTAGATGATAGAATGCCGCTTTGCTTGAGTCAGAAACATGGCTAAACATTGACTCTCCGAAGAAGGCTCTGCCCAAGGAGATGCCGTAAAGTCCTCCTACTAATTCATCATTTACATATGCTTCAAAGCTATGAGCAAATCCGAGATTATGTAGATCGATATATGCTTTTTGCATTTCGTTCGTAATCCAGGTGCCGTCTTGATCTTTTCTAGGAGCTGCAGCACATTGTTGAATAACCTCTTCAAAGGCTTTGTCAATTTTAAGCTCAAACGTTTCCTTTTTCAACTTTTGCCTGAGTGATTTGCTTAGCTTAAACTCATTTGGGTATAGAATCATCCGCTTCGGTGGGTTCCACCATAAAATAGGTTGACCTAATTCATACCAAGGAAAAACGCCAGATTCGTAAGCGGTTATTAACCTTTCAGATGATAGATCACCACCGTATGCTAGCAAACCGTTTTCATCCGCTTCCTCAGGGGAAGGAAATGTAAAATGCTGATGACGTTTTATTCGCAATTAAAAGAAGCTTTAATACTGTGGCATTTCTGGCTTATTATCCAAGACAGCTTCAATAGCCTCCATTACTGAAGTATCTATCTTCTCCACCACATCCATAGATTTTAAGTTTTCTTGCAATTGACTCAGTTTGGTTGATCCAGTAATTACGGTGCTTACATGTTCATTTTTTAAACACCAGGCCATCGCTAAATTGGCCACAGAAGTAGTTAGATCATCGGCTATTTTTTGAAGTGCAATAACCTTGTGAATGTTTTGCTCTGTCAATACCTTCTCCCTAAGCCATGTTAAATCGTCCATGGTCAAGCGAGAACCTTCAGGAACACCATTGTTATATTTTCCAGTTAAGATACCACTGGCAAGAGGGGACCAAATTGTTGATCCGTAACCGTAGTCACGAAAAAGTTTGTTGAATTCCACCTCCACCTTATTTCGAACAAACATATTGTATTGGGGTTGTTCCATTGATGGTCCAATCAAGTGGTTTTCACGGGCAACCATCATCGCCTCTTGAACTTCTTGCGCGCTCCATTCGCTTGTTCCCCAATAAAGAACTTTTCCTTGTTGAATCAGGTTGTGCATAGCCCAAACTGTTTCTTCCATCGGTGTATTTTTATCAGGTCTGTGGCAGAAATAAAAGTCTAAATAATCGACACGCAGTCTTTTCAACGCAGCATGACAAGCTTCTACGACACGTTTTCTGCTTAATCCTAATTGATTAGGGCCGTCACCGCCCCAAAATACTTTTGAGGAAACCAAGAATGAATCCCGATTCCAAGCGGCTTCAGAAATAATTTTACCCATCACTTCTTCTGACCTACCTGCGGCATAGACTTCAGCGTTGTCAAAGAAGTTGATTCCACTCTCATAAGCATGATACATGCAATCTTTTGCAACATCCATATTTACCTGATTACCAAACGTAACCCATGATCCAAAGGATAGTGCGCTTACTTTTACTCCAGCTTTTCCTAATCTTCGATATTGCATAGCATTCTAATTGTGATACAAATGTAACGTCATAAATAAGGCTTAGGTTGAAAGCTTTTGCTCATATTTGATGAAATTTTAATCTTTATTTCATGAAATTAGTTTTATTCTCTTTCATTGTACTTTTTTCTTTTTCATCAGCATTAATTGCTGCAGAAGGAGATACTGTCAAGGTTCAATCACATCAAGAAACTCATTGGGATTGGTATGGCAACTGGTATGATACCACGGCATTTCCGGCTTCAGGTGAATACAGAAGAATCATTATGTATTACACTTTAGGATGTCCTTCTGGTGGCTGCAGTGAATGGGATTATACTACAATAATTGAGGTTGAAGATCCTATTGATGATTCTACTTCTCGCTGGGTTGAGTTGACACGAATTATTACACCATATGCTGGGAATAAGGGGAATAGCTGGGAGTTTGTATATGAGATTGATGTAACGGACTATGCTCCTGTTTTAACTGGTGAAAGAAGGGTTAGAGCACAATACAGAGGTTGGCAAGATGGGTTTACAGTATCAATTGATTTTGACTTTATTGAGGGTACTCCACCTCGTGAGGTATTAGATGTGACTACACTTTATGACGGCACATTTAAGTATGGGTTTTCCAATAATCCTATCGAAAATTACCTTGTTCCAACAGACATTACTATGCACCCTGAATTGGGAGGTGCGAAATTCAGAATGGTAGCTTCAGGTCACAGCTTTGGCGGTAACGAAAACTGTGCAGAGTTTTGCCAAAAATGGTATCAACTGAATGTTAATGGAAATAATGCAATTCAAGAAGATATATGGAGAGATGATTGTGGCAGTAATCCTCTAGAAGCTCAGACGGGAACTTGGATTTATGATAGAGCTGGCTGGTGCCCGGGAATGGAGACAAAGCGATTTGATAACAACATCTCGGCATACGTGGCTGCCGGTCAAACAGCTGAATTTGATGTTAATTGGGAATCTTATAATTACAATGGTGGTGCTGGATTTGATCCTGAATACATAATAGAAGCTACCATATTTCAATATGGAGATTGGAATTATGCAAATGATGTGGCCATTCATGATGTGCTAAGCCCCTCTTCTAAAGATCAATACTGGGACAAAAATCCAGGTTGTAATAACCCTGAAATTGTACTGGCAAATACTGGATCGGAAGCCGTAACTACTATTAAGTTGGAATATTGGGTAGAAGGCAGTCCTGAAATTATTCGTCACACGTTTGTGGGTGCTATTCCTTCTGGAGAGTCAAGAAGTATTGTACTTCCTGCTTATGATAAATGGCTGTTTGGCGAAAAGACCAAGAATTTATTTCATGTTCAAGTAGTTGGAGTAAATAATACCGATGATGAATATGAAGGGAACAATCATTTCGTGTCTTCATTTGAGGATACAAAGGTGTTTCCTGAGCAATTTATTATTGCTTTTAATAATAATGGAGGTGGATCTGAAACGAAGTATAGGGTTGAAGATGAGCGCGGAAATGCGGTGTATGAAAGAACGAGTGCCAGTTCTAATACTAACTACTTAGACACTGTGACATGTGCCCCAGGTTGCTACACCATGTATGTTGAAGATTCTGGATGTGATGGATTGAGGTTTTTTGCGAATAATGATGGTAATGGTCGCATATGGCTTCACTCTGCGGCAGAAGGCCAATTCTTCCCGCCATTGCATCAGTTTGAAGATGAATTTGGTTGTGACGCCCAATTATCATTTACAGTAGGTTATGAAATGGGTGATGAAGAAACAATGGAGTATCCAGCGGCAATTGATAAGCTCAATTATGAATCAAGCCTTTTAGCATATCCTAACCCAAGTTCTGGAGAAATTACGATAGCTATTCAAGGTCAGGTCGAGCTCGGAGGCGAAGTTTTCGTTTATAATTCTACTGGACAGATGGTTCAAAAAACTATAATGACTGACTTCAATGGAGTTAAGTTTTCTGGATTAGCAATGGGAAATTATATTGCGCAATACAGAACAAAAAACGAGCTTAAAACGGTGAAGTTTACTATAGTTGACTAACCTAGTTTTTAGCGGATTCAAGCGCTTCTTTTAATGAGATGCGTTTGTCATTTTTGAAGGCTACAATGAAGGCGAGAGAATATCCTTTCGCCTTCATTGTTTCTTTTGCTTTTATTGCTTCTCCTAGGCTATTGTATTGACCGATAGCATAGCGATATCTTCCACTTTCAATGTACTCTCGAATATTGCTTTCATTTTTGAACGTTTTTGCCATATCCAGAGCTTCATCGCTAGATATAACGTTAATGCTGTAAACCACTCTTTCTTCGACTTTTACTTTACCAGCAGACTTTGGTTTTAATGGGGTTTGACCATTTGAAAGTTCATTAGCGAAGGCTATGGCGCTTTCTTCATTGCGCTTACTTTCAATCAGTTCTGACTGAAGCTGCTCAACGGTTAATTCGGACCTTTCATATTTCTTTTTGTAAGACTCACGTTCTATCCTCATGGCTTCAATGTCTCCCTTAAGCTCTTGAAAAGTAAAATCATTGCTGAGGTGAGCATTGGTTAACCTGTTTTCTAGATCATCAGCTTTTGCTTTATAATCCGCTTCTTTTTGTTGTGATGATATCACTTGATTGTGCAGGGCTAATATGTCATTCTCTAATATCTTGGAGTTTTCTTCTTTCTTATTGAGCTGCTGTTTGAGTGAGTCAATCATAGAATCGCTATTCGACAATTCTCCTTGGGCTATTTGAAGGTCACTTTGAAGAGAGAGTCGTTGTTTTTTTACAGATGTGAGTTCTGATTCCTTTAGTTCGATTTGTGACGATAAGGTTTTAATCGAGGCTTCTTTATCGCCTATTTTACTCACTAATTCATTCACAGATTGTCTTGTACTATCTTCTTTATATCGGCTTTGTTTGACCGTTAATCTCAGCTCTTTTATTTCTAGTTGAGCCTGAGTTTCTTTTTCTGCCAAGCCATTAATCCGATACATTAAATTGTGTGCTTGCTCTTGCTGCTTGGTTGTAGCTCTTTCAAGAGCATCCATGTTTTTCTTCGTTTCATCTCGCTCCTTTTCAAGACGTGCAAGTTCTTGTTCTTTTTGAATGACGGACTCTTTAAGCTGAGCGTCTTGTGTTTCAATGTTAGCAAGTTCTGTTCTGAGTCTTTCGAGCTCCTCAATAGATTCTTTCTCAGAAGAATTTACTTCAGCTGTGGCCTGCTGTAGACTGTCAATTTTAGATTCGTAATTAGATATTCTGCCATTACTCTGTTCAAGTTGATACAGGAGACGCTCATTTTCATCAGCACTCGATGCCGCAAATACTGAAAGACTGTCAGCAGATTGTTTTATGAAGTCATTTTCCTTCTTGAGTAGTTCTATTTTCTCTTGCTGATATTTTGATTGATTCTCTTGTATAGCTTGTTCTTTCTTTTTTTGAATGAGCTCGCTTCTTAAACGCATAATCTCTTTGCTAACTTCTTCCTTATTAATTCCTGATTTTAAGACTTGGCTTAAAGAATCTATGCGCTCTTGTTGCTGTCGCTCAGTAAGCTTTTTTTGCTGCAATTGAACTTCTAGTATTTGAGCTTTTTCCATAGCCCGTGCCTCACTTTCAAACTGTGCTTGGAGTTGTGCGCTCAAATCTTGGGCATAATTTCTAGCTGAATCGGCTTGACTTTTAAGAATGTCGTATTGCTTCTCTTGATTGTTAATCTCAGATCGTAATAAACTATCAGACGTTCTCATATCAGTTAATCTTGAACTCAATTCGTTAAGTTGGCTCAAGGCCGCTGTATTGCCTTGTTCGTTGTTCTCTTTTAGTACTTTTTCTAAGCTGGCTAATCGCTCGAAATTCTCTTTTTCTTGAGCTTGCTTATTGAATAGATCATCACTAAGTTTAGCAATAAGATCACTTTTAAGTGCCACTTGTTTTTTAAGAAAAGTGATTTCAGATTCAGCTCGACTTAATTTATCAGAACCTAAAAAACCTTCCATAGTTTCAATGTCCTGAGGGGAAACCTCCACTGAGGTTGATATTGCTCCATCTTCAAACGCTCGTAGGTCTTTTTTCTTGCCGTCTTTATTGATCCTTGCTCTAATATAAATCACTTCGCTTTTGATGTCATCTCCATCTTTCAGAGTGATGTAAACCTCGTCATGAAAAAGCCCTTGAAGTGAGTCTGTATGAATTTTCACCTTAACAAAGCCGTACTCGCCAGTAAGCACATCTGAACGAGTATAAATAAACGAAAGAGCGGACTGAACTGAACGTACAGAGAGAATTTTAATGTTGTTGCTTCCCGTGTTTCGAAACAAAAAATCTTCCTCAAAATGACCAACCTCCTTGGCCAGTGAGCCAAAATCGAATTCGGTTTTAATGAATACCGCCTGGCTAAATGATGATAGCCCTATCAACATGAATATGATGAAGTGCAGGTTTCTTAGCATACATCGAAAGTAGAGAAGGGGAAGGTGGTAAATGGAGACTTACGCGCTCTGTTTTCAACAGAGACTTGCACAATAAGAAGAAAAAATAAGGGCAAGCTACTCACATCGCACCGCTACGACCGGTTACCCTTGCTTCATTCCTGACCTGGGGGAGTTCACCAGGAGCTGGTCGTATAAGACTTGCCCTTAAGGGTGCAAAAGTATAATTCATTGTTGTGATAGCAATACTTCTTTTGAATCATTGAATATTACATTTGTTCCTCCCAATTTTTGAATTGAATGAATCGCTACATCACTATAATTAATGGAGCAAGCTTGGCTGGAGCAATTGCGTTTGGCTTGTTTCTTACTTCATATCACGTTTTGTCATTGAACCCTTTTGGTGCAATCAAGTTTTTTGGTTTGGCGGTTCCTGCCTTGTTAATGTACAGTGCTGTGAAGAAGTACAAAGAAATAGAGGGCGAGGGATTCCTTACTTATGGCAAGGGATTTTTAACAGGAGTAATGTTCACATTTGTTTACGCATCCTTGAGCGCAATGCTTGTCTATTTATATGGATTAATTATTGATGGCAGTTTTGTGCAATTTTTCATTGATGATAATCTGCGCTCATTAGGAGAGGCGAAAGAGCAAATTATATCGCTTATGGGAGAGGATTCATACAAGGAGATGATTGGGGAATTTCAAAATTTTGATCTCGCCAGTCTCGCTTTAGGGGACTTTCAATCTAAAACCATGGGAGGATTCATTATAGCGCTAATAGTTGCTGCAATTTTGAAACAAAAACCACCGATCTTTGACTCAGCCGATGAATAGTAATATTGATATTTCCTTAGTTATTCCATTGCTCAATGAGGAGGAGTCATTGCCTGAGTTGCATGAATGGATCCTTCGTGTGATGAATGCGAACAATTTCTCTTATGAAGTATGGTTTGTGGATGATGGTAGTAAGGATAGTTCATGGTCAATTATTGAAACCATCAACGCTAAAGACCCAAATGTAAAAGGTATCCGTTTCAAAAGAAACTATGGGAAATCAGCGGCATTGAATGTGGGTTTCGGAGCTTCCTTGGGTGACGTTGTAATGACCATGGATGCTGATTTGCAAGATAGTCCTGATGAAATCCCTGAATTGTATAGGATGATTATATCTGATGGTTACGATTTGGTTTCAGGCTGGAAAAAGAAACGATATGATCCGATATCTAAAACGATTCCGACTAAATTATACAATTGGGCTACACGTAAAATGAGCGGTATTCACTTGCATGATTTTAACTGTGGCTTAAAAGCATACAAGGGAGAAGTTGTAAGATCGATTGAAGTATATGGCGAAATGCACCGCTACATTCCTGTCATTGCTAAATGGGCGGGCTACAGTAACATAGGTGAGAAAGTTGTTCAGCATCAAGAAAGAAAATATGGAACAACCAAGTTTGGTTGGATCCGCTTCATCAATGGGCCTCTTGATTTACTTTCCATAATGTTTGTGAGTCGGTTTGGTAAAAAGCCGATGCATTTATTCGGAATGGCGGGAACGTTGATGTTTCTAATTGGCTTTGCCCTTACTGCATATTTAGGGCTCGAAAAGCTCTTTTATCTCAGCGCTAAAATCAAGGCACCTTTGATTACCGATAGACCATGGTTCTATTTGGCCTTAGTGGCAATGATTATCGGTGTCCAACTCTTTTTAGCGGGATTCTTAGGCGAGTTGTTATCTCGATCTTCATCTGATCGAAACCACTATTTGGAGCATCCTCGCCTACAATAAAAAACCCGATCCATTTCTGAATCGGGCCTTCTTTAGTGGTTGATAGATTCTAAATGAACATTAAATGTGATCCTTCCCCGTGTGCTCTGTTGTAAAAATCACCCACAGTAAGCACGCCTTCTAAATCATCAATGAGATCTTCTTTTTGAAGATGGAACATATCCATCGCTAATTTACAAGCCCAAATCTTAACGCCTGAAGCAACCAAGATTTCTAGGAACTCATCGATCGGAAGAATGTCAAGTTTCTCCATTTCTTTTTTCATCATTGATGTTGCCATTGCTTCCATTCCAGGTAGGCCTCCTAAAAGAGTTGGAATGTGCATTGCTGGATTACCAACTGTTGCAACATGCAGGTCATTCAAATTCTTCTTATTAATTGCTTCTAAGCCAAAGAAGGTGAAGAAAAGTTCAGCTTCAATTCCTTCCATTCTCGCTCCATTTGCAAGAATGAAGCTTGCATATACATTCTCAAGTGTGGCTTTTGATACGATGATCATTACCTTTTTCACTTTGGCATCGGGTTTTGTTTGCGGATTCTTTACCGCTTGTAATACTTCCATGATTTCTTTATTTAATAATTTAGATGCAACTAACTGGCTTTGGAATACCTGAAATTCTACTCGCTTTCTTTAGAGGTCCCTCAGGAAATAAAGAGTAGAATCCTTTGATGTCCACAACGCCACTCTTTCCAATTTTTCTAATGGTAAGAGGCACATCGTTTTTATATTGATGTTGGATGTAATCAATCACTTTCCAATGATCATCTGTCATCGTGATTCCTTCTTCTTGTGCGATTCCTTCTCCTAGTTCTTTGTTCCAATCAGAGAAGTTAAGAAGATATACTTCATCACTAACTTCTATTGTCTTATTTGCAATTGTCTTTTCCATGATTTCTTTTTTTTTGTTTGGTGTTTTCTAATCAAAATTTTTGCCGGCTTCTTGCATTTTGGTCGTCACAAAAGGAAGGTGCCTTCCGGTTATGAGCATATTCCAATATATCCATTTGAAGGCCATTTTACCCATGTGATTCATACGACTTTCTTTGAGCAGGGTCAAGGGCCCTACACCAGGAAATGGGAAGCTTCCTGTTACTGGTTCATGCGTGTAGTTAAAGTCAATCAATAAGGCTTTACCATGACCTGTTTCTATAAAACAGTTTGCATGGCCATCAAAACCTTCTTTCAATTTCACTCCGTTGATATAATTAAGAACATTCTCTAGTAAAACCTCTCCTTCAAAGTGAGCTACAGAACCGGCTTTAGATGCTGGGATATTTGTGGCATCGCCAATGGCGAAGATGTTTTCTTTGACTTTAGTTTGCAATGTAGCTCTGTCTGTTGGGATATAGTTTAACTCATCTCCAATTCCAGATCTTTCCATTAAGGCACTGCCTTTGTTCGTAGGCACTGTAACAAGAATGTCATAAGACACTTCCTTGCCGGCATAATCTGTAATGGTCTTGGCTTCACCATCCACAGACATAAGGTTGAAATCGGGTATGATTTCAATATTCTTCTCTTTAAGCAGATAATCCAACTTCTCAGTTGCTTTAGGCTTCGTAAATGCACCACTCATAGGAGTAGCAAACACAATTTCAACCTTGTCTCTCATTCCTTTTTGTTCAAAGAATGCATCTGCAAGAAATGTAAATTCAAGTGGAGCTACGGGACATTTGATAGGCATCTCTGCGATATTGACAACCAATTTTCCACCTTCCCAATCTTTGAATTTTTTCGCAAGTGCTGCTGCACCTTCTAATGTATAGAAGTCAAATACATCTTTGTGCCAGTGTGGTCCCATCATGCCCTCTGTTTCCTCAGGAGCGATATCTGTTCCAGTGGCAACAATTAGAATATCATAATTAAACTCTTCTCCTGAGACCATGACAACTTTATCCTTGTCTGGATAGATTTTATCTATTGCTCCGAGCTTTAAGTTTACGCCATCTGGAATGAATTTTTCAATTGGTTTAACGATGTCTTCCGGCTCGTACACGCCAAATGGAACAAACAAATACCCTGGTTGATAATGGTGTTCTGTTCTTTGATCAATAATGGTGATATTCCATTCATCTTTAAGTGCTCTTCGGAGATGATTACTCATCATCGTTCCAGCCGTTCCAGCACCTAGTATTACTATATTCTTAGTCATGACTTCTTTTTGTTTAGCTTTTAATCACAGATCGAAAGTAATGCTGCCAAACGCGTCTAAACATGACGTTAATCAGTGTTCAAATTGATAATATCTCCGTGATATTTGTCACATAGCTTGATGCACCAGCTGTAGCCTTATAGTTACCTTTGAATGGTGTTTTTATCTATGAATAGAATGCTCAACATTTTTCTTCCGAATGGATTAATTGAAGGTATAAAAACTCGTTCGCATAAGAACTTGATCCTGCTGATTATTCTTTTCATTGCCGCTATAATAAGGTTTTGGTATTGGCCCGAAATGCAGTTTCATCATGACGAATTGAGTGCTTTGATGCGGACTCGTTTTCAATCATTCGATGAGCTTATTATGAATGGTGTTTGGGTAGATGGTCATCCGGCTTTTACACAAGTTTTCCTGTGGGTTTGGACTGCCTTATTTGGATATAATCCCATGCTCGTCAAACTTCCGTTCATTCTTGCCGGAGTTGCTTCCGTTTGCCTTGTATATTATCTTTCCAAACAGCTCTTTAACTTCAAGAGCGCCTTTGTTTCAGGAGCTTTAATGGCGGTATTGCAATACTCAGTTGTATACTCACAATGGGCCAGACCTTATGCTTTTGGTTTGTTATTTATGCTTTCGGCATTTTACTTCTTACTTAAGTATTCTGATGAAAACCGAAAAATTAGCTTGCTTGGGTTTTCAGTTATGGCGGCACTCACGGCTTATACTCACTATTTTGCCTTACTTCAGGTAATTACTCTTTCAGGATTTTGGTTTCTATTCAGACTGAATAAGAATCAGAGGATTTGGTTTCTTGCAGCTTCATTATTGGCATTTGCCTTTTGGCTTCCTCATTTGCACTTGACGTTGCATCATCTTTCACTCGGTGGGATAGGTGATTGGCTTAAAGTTCCAAAGCCAGATTATTGGATGGAACTATTGGGTTTTTCCGTACACTATTCTTGGTTTGTCGTACTTCCCTTGATCCTTGCTATCGCAGTATATGTTTTGAAGGCTAGGTTCAATAGAAGTGTTCTCCTACTTCAGTTTTTACTACTTGGCAGTTGGATATTACCCTATTTGATCACGTATTTCTATTCCACGGAAGTAAGTGCCTTGATGCATTTTGGAACCATGCTTTTTACGTTTCCTTCTTTGGTGTTATTTGCAGGATCGCTTTTTGCGTCATTTGATAAGTCATTTGCTAAAATAGCGATGCTCTTCACTTTAGTTTTTGGTTTACAAACGTTGGTGGAACGAGAGCATTTCCGACTCAATATTAAAACTGAGTTTCAAGAGCCTATCCATAAATATCATGCTTTGAAGGCCCGTGATTTTGATCTCACTGCACTATTTGATTTGCGAGGAGATGCGGTTGCCTTTTTGGATCAAAATTCTATTGAGGATATGAGCGAAGTTCAATTGGTTCAACCTTTGGTTGATTCAGGAGAACTGGCAGCATACTTGAACGAGTTGAAATCTGAAAACGTATTACTGGTTACGCAAGCTGGATCGGCAAAAGAAGTTTTCTCAACTGTTACAGCTTATTTTCCGGAGGTGTTGGAGCTTTATTCATATCAATCGGCTACTGCATACTTATTAACGAGATCAATCCAATCAAAAGAAATGAATAAGGAATCTCCTGATAATTTAAAAGGCTTGGAATATGGGGAATCTGTCTTTTATAGTCCTTCAGATTCATTGGGATTTGATAATCTATTCTTCAGAATAAATTGGGCTGGACAGTTGGAAAACCGTGCGCTTATGGTTGTTGATTGGAAATCAAATCATAACGATTCTTTATGGCAGGCCTCAGAATTGACGGAATTCATTACTGAAAATCAATTTCAATTGGCATCAATGTCATTCGATTTAAGAGACATGCCTGGTTTTGAATTTGGAGGTGAATTTTCAGCGTATGTTTGGAACAGAGGTCTTGACTCGATTGATGTGTTAGCCCTTGAAATTGAGCAATACCCATCAAATCGATTACGGTATGGATTGTTCAAAAGAATAAATAATTGAATTCTTTGACACTTATCGGTGTGATTCGAATAAATCCTTGCTTTATTTGTTCTATAATTAATAAGCCATGAAGACTCAGCTAATTTTTATCCTAACACTCTTTTTTGGAACCAATGTATTTTCTCAAACGATGTTTTTAGATTATACGGAACGCACAAAAGAAAATACCGGAACTATTCATCTAGTTGAATCAAAGCTTCCAATTGAGAAAGAGGACTTTACGGATATTAGTACGGCTAAAGTGAAATTGATTAGAACAATTGAGAATTATAGAACAGACGGTTACACGGTTCGGGCTACTTCAGTAACCACTCATACCCATAAACGAAGCCTGCATTATCACTACCAGTATATTCTTCAAAAAACAACCCACTTGGATAGTTTTATTAATGAATTAGATGACGCTGAAGAACCTGTGCAAATGCGCAAAAAGAAGCAGGGAAGACAGCCGCAACAACAGCCTCTTAAGCCTCAGTCTTCGCAGCCAAAGAAGGTTGATATGTAGAAATAATTATGGGTTACGAATTTGATTATTCGGAACACTTTCTCACTTTTATTTTATCATGATTTTTTGAGAGAATTCTGATTCGTTTTGAGTCGCTCTGATTATATAAATTCCGTTAGATAGATTGGTGGTGTTGATCCTGAACGGTTTGTTTTTAATAAAATCAACCCTTTTAGAATAAACAGAAGTTCCCTTTGCATCAAGCATTTGAAGAGATATAACACCATCTGTAAAAGCATTGGACTCTATATTGACAAAATCAGAAGCAGGATTGGGATATATTTTAAATGGAGAGTCTTCAATGGATGCCTTATTTACTGAGGTAATGTTCCAATTATTTGGAACATGAGCAGTATACATTCCTGAACCATGGGTAGCCACGGCAAGAAGGTTATCTTCCTCACGACTATCGAGCATCATAACCACTGTATTTCCAATTTCTTCTTTTGCAATTTGCACCCACTTTGTTGAATCGCTTTGTCGGTCGGTGCCATAGGCTAAGCTTCTCGTAGCGAATAATCCCACGCTAGTCCCTACAAAATATACTTTACCTCCTGATACATTCATAATACGTGCCCATCTTATTGACGGAGCAGAACTTATGCTGTAAAGGTCTTCTGGCGCTCCTTCAGGTCCGGTTGCCGCTTCAAGGTTGCCGCCTACTCTATACCAAGTGCTTCCACCATCTTCAGTAAAATGAATACTGTGCACATTATAATTACTGAAAATGGCCATTGCGTGATCACCGTTTTCAGGGTCTACCGCTATGCAATTGATATTGCCAGTTCCTTTTAAGAAGTTAGAAACATTGCTGAATTGCGGAGCGTTAGTATTCGCATTATCTACTCGATAGCAATTTCCAGCAGCTGTGCCTACATAAACTCTATGTGAAGGGTTTGATGTAGATACGCCAACGGCACTTCCGCTTCCACCTAAAGTAAAGGAAGACTGTCTCCAACCAGTGCTTATAGAGTCAATTCCATTATCAATTGGTAATTCATCCACCATATCATTGGTCCATACTCTGCTCCTCAATGGGAGGTAAACAATGCCGTTGTCAGATGGATCCATCGCCCAGGGATGAATAAAGTAATAGTTACTTCCTCCAATTGGGTCGAAACGCTTCCATCCTGTTCTGTTGCCATTGGCATCCAATTGAATCTTGAACATGCGCCCAAGCTGAATGGAAGTTAGATGCATCGATCCGCCATCGGCTATAGCTGTAAAGGCACCATCATAACTCCAAGGGAATTTCCAGTTAAAAGGATCAGCAGAGTTGGTGTAAAAAGTTCCATTGTCTTGCAATCCACCCATCAACTCATTGCTGCCTGATGTTCCGTGATCCAATGACACGGAGTAAAACTGCGTGGTGTTGTATCCATTATTCAAAGATTCCCAAACCACTGGTGTTGCAGTAATATCAGAGGTTCGTTGAACGCCTCCATCATTAGCCGAAAACATGATGTTGGGATTAGTAGGCGAGAAGAATACCTTATGCTGATCTGGGTGATGGTTCTGATAGATTTGAAAATCAGGTAGGTCAGTAGTTTCCTCATAACCACCAATAAAAGTCGTGCTCGTGCTATCGGCAAAAGCGCTGGTTGATCTGAATAAATTAGTTCCTCCAATGATCACCGTGTTTTCATCATTGGGTAATACAGCTACCAGCATGTTGTATCCACCTTGCAGGTTTAAATCATCAAATTTGAAAGGCCCACTAGGCAGATTTACTGATCTATCTTCCCAAAATCCACCCACTCCAGTTCCGTCACCGTTGATGTAGCTGTATTTCCAAAAGCTAATCCACTCTACATCGCCTCTGAAATTTTCAAATCGTTTGCCACTGCTCGGTGTTTCGGCCATGAGGTAGACCTCTGTTTCATCACTTGGGTTAATGCCCATTACCATTCGGTTATAACTGTTTGGAAATCCGGCTGGAGTTATATTGATCCAATCAATGCCATTTGTGCTCCTAAAAATCCCTTTTGAAACCCCATCTGCACTCATAGTGGCATAGAACACTCCATCTGATGTAACACTTAAATCAGAGTAATAAGGAGTTGAGCCTGTGTTTCCTAAAACGATTGACCAAGAGTCACCGCTATCATCACTTCGCATTATACTGCCAGAAAGCGCAGCTAAAACAACATCGCTTGTTGCAGAAGGGTCAAGTGCCAATCGCCAAATACGATCCCATTGATCGATGGTTTGAGGTGTTCCGTTCTGAGTGCTTTCTAGGGCGACCCAAGTCTCACCGTTATCTTCCGATTTTAGGATTCCGTTTCCAATATATCTTGAAGCAATACCTTGACTTGCGCTGTTGTAACTTTCACCTGATCCAGCATACCAAGTTCCTGTTTTTCCCTCTCTCGTATCTTGAACCAAGCATGAAATTCCCCAGGTTTGGTCGTTTGCTGTTTTCTTTTCCCAAGTTGCACCTTGGTCTGCAGATTTATAAATATGACCTGAAATCGAACCGGCTATAAGTATGCTATCATTATTAATGTCAACGCCTGCACCTCTTGTTCTTCCTCCAAAATTAAATGGGCCTCGTGCTTGGAAATCATAATATTCTCCTCTGCTCGATTGAGATTCTAACGCTGGTAATTTGCTGGCAAAAGCCAACTCTTGCGCTCTACTTACTGGAATTAGACCAGTTTCAGGGTCTTCTAAAAGTCGGTGTTCCCATGCATCTCTGAGCTGTGGGTTCATCATGCCTTCAGAATTCTCGCTACCATCTGTGTTGTTTTGGAATAAGAAGTAGCCGCTAATGGCAATTATAAATGCAGTTGATAGGAGTAGAATTGACTTGTTCATTCATCGAATATAAGATGCACTAAGGTTAAATCGGTTAAAACGTCAGATGCAGTGATGCGCTTTGTTCATACCAGGTTGTCGATGAAGCCTTAGGATTGAAAATACACTTTAGTCTAAATCAGATAAAAGTCATCCTTTTCCGCCTTTACAATACTTATTTTCGTTCTCCCAAATCACATTGGTTATGCAACAAGAAAAGCCCTACACTCCCAAGAATAAGATCCGCATTGTTACTGCAGCTTCGCTGTTTGATGGCCATGATGCTGCGATCAATATCATGCGAAGAATTATTCAAAGCACAGGTGCTGAGGTAATTCATCTGGGTCATGATAGAAGTGTTGAGGAAGTGGTGAATTGTGCTATTCAAGAAGATGCTCAAGCCATTGCAATGACGAGCTACCAAGGTGGGCATGTGGAGTATTTCAAATACATGTATGATCTATTGAAGGAAAAAGGAGCCAGTCACATCAAGATTTTTGGTGGAGGCGGAGGAACCATTCTTCCTGAAGAGATCAAGGAATTACATAAGTATGGTATTACTCGTTTGTATCATCCTGACGATGGAAGGTCAATGGGACTCCAAGGCATGATCAACGATATGTTGAAGCAAGCTGATTTCCCAACAGGAATGACGTTGAATGGCGAAGTTGTTCATTTAAGTACGAAAGATCGAGGCTCAATTGCTCGATTGATTTCAGCTGCTGAGAATAACCCTGAAGGTTCTAAAGAAGAGATGGCCAAGGTGCATGCGATGGCTGATAAGAACAATGTGCCGATTCTCGGAATCACTGGAACGGGTGGATCGGGAAAGAGCTCTTTGGTTGACGAATTAGTACGCAGGTTTTTGGTTGATTTTCCTGATAAAACATTAGGAATTGTAAGTGTAGATCCATCGAAGAAGAAAACGGGCGGTGCATTACTTGGAGATAGAATCCGAATGAATGCGATACGAAATGACCGTGTTTACATGCGCTCATTGGCGACTCGCCAGAGCAATTTGGCTTTAAGCAAGCATGTGAGAGAAGCCCTTTCGATTTTGAAGGCGGCAAAGTTTGACCTGATCATATTAGAAACTTCAGGAATCGGACAAAGTGATACCGAAATCTTAGATCACAGCGATGCCAGTTTGTATGTGATGACTCCTGAGTTTGGAGCAGCCACGCAATTGGAGAAAATTGACATGCTTGATTTTGCGGACATCGTAGCGTTAAACAAGTTTGATAAACGCGGTGCACTGGATGCGGTGCGCGATGTGAAAAAGCAATATAAGCGCAACCATAATTTGTGGGATACGCCAGACGATGAGATTCCAGTTTATGGAACCATCGCAAGTCAATTCAACGATCCAGGAATGAATACGCTGTATAAGCGCATCATGGATTTGATGGTGACTAAAGCTGGTGCGACAGGACTCAAGTCTACATTCGAAATAACGGATGAGATGAGCGAGAAAATTTTCATCATTCCGCCGGCAAGAACGCGCTATTTGAGTGAGATTGCCGAGAACAATCGTGCTTACGATAAATGGGAAGCGGAGCAAAGTAAAATTGCCGATTCGTTGTATGCGATTTCTAGAACGATTGAAGAGATTAAAGAGAGCAGTGGAAGCGCTGATCTGGTTTCAGCTTTAGAAGAAAAGTTTAAGCAAGTCAAAAAGGATTTAGATCCGCACAACTGGGATTCTATCCAAGAATTCTCAGCAGAAATGCAACGATACAAGGATGAGTTTTACTCATTCAAAGTACGAGATAAAGAGATTAAGATTGCCACACATTCTGTGTCGTTGAGTCAGTCACAAATTCCAAAAATTGCGACACCTAAGTACAGAAGTTGGGGCGATATTTTGAGATGGACATTGCAAGAGAATGTGCCAGGCAAATTCCCATACACGGCTGGATTGTTCCCTTTCAAAAGAGAAGGTGAAGATCCTACAAGAATGTTTGCTGGAGAGGGTGGACCTGAGCGCACGAACAGACGGTTTCACTATGTGAGTTTGGGTATGCCAGCGAAGCGATTGAGTACAGCTTTTGACTCGGTTACGTTGTATGGTAATGATCCAGATCACAGACCAGATATTTATGGTAAAGTTGGAAACTCAGGAGTGAGCATTTGCTGTTTGGATGACGCCAAGAAATTGTATTCAGGATTTGATCTTTCTGATTCAAAGACATCCGTTTCGATGACCATTAATGGTCCAGCGCCAATGCTGCTTGGGTTTTTCATGAATGCTGCCATCGATCAAGCATGTGAGAAGTACATCGTTGCAAATAAACTCGAGAAAAAAGTTGAAGCGAAGCTCAAAGAAATATGGGAAGACCGCGGCTTGGAGCGACCAAAATACCAAGGTGAATTGCCTGAAGGTAATGACGGACTTGGCTTGATGTTGTTGGGTGTTACGGGTGATTTGGTTCTTGAGAAAGATGCTTACGAGAAAATCAAGAAAGAGACCATGAGCGTTGTTCGTGGAACCGTTCAGGCAGACATCTTGAAAGAAGATCAAGCGCAAAACACCTGTATTTTCAGCACAGAATTTGCCCTTCGTTTGATGGGCGATGTGCAGGAGAGTTTCATCAACCATGCGGTGCGTAACTTCTATTCAGTTTCCATCAGTGGATACCACATTGCTGAGGCTGGAGCGAATCCGATTACACAGCTGGCGTTCACGCTGTCGAATGGATTTACATACGTTGAATACTACCTCAGCCGAGGAATGGACATCAATGATTTCGGTCCAAACTTGAGCTTCTTCTTCAGCAACGGTATTGATCCAGAATACGCAGTGATTGGTCGTGTAGCACGAAGAATTTGGGCAAAGGCTTTAGCTAAGAAATACGGAGCAAATCCACGAGCTCAAATGCTGAAATACCACATTCAAACCAGTGGACGAAGCTTGCACGCACAAGAGATTGACTTCAATGATATCCGCACCACATTGCAGGCTTTGTATGCAATTTACGACAACTGTAATTCATTGCATACCAATGCTTATGACGAAGCAATAACAACACCTACGGAAGAAAGTGTCCGCAGGGCAATGGCCATTCAGTTGATCATCAATCGAGAGCTTGGTCTTGCCAAGAATGAGAATCCGCTGCAAGGTTCATTTATCATTGAAGAATTGACTGAGTTGGTAGAAGAAGCTGTATTGCTTGAGTTCGATCGCATTACAGAGCGCGGAGGCGTGTTAGGAGCGATGGAAACCATGTATCAACGCAGCAAAATTCAAGAAGAAAGCTTGTACTACGAAACCTTGAAGCATACAGGTGAATTTCCAATTATTGGGGTGAATACTTTCTTGAGTTCAAGCGGCAGCCCAACGGTGCTTCCAAGAGAAGTGATCCGCGCTACTGAAGAAGAAAAGCAATACCAAATCGCCATGAAGAAACGCTTGCAAGAAGCCTATGGTGATAAGCAAGAAGATCTGTTGCGTAACCTTCAATTGGCAGCCATCAACAACCGCAATATGTTTGAAGAATTGATGGAAGTATGCAAGTATTCTTCGTTAGGCCAGGTTACCTATTCATTGTTTGAAGTTGGTGGCCAGTACAGGAGAAATATGTAGTAGAAAGCTTTTACTGAAGATTCAGAGCTTGTCGAAGGGTACGTGGCCAAAATAGGCGTAACATTCAGATGAAGGGGAAAGTCAGCGAGTCTTTAAGCCAGAAGTCACACTCTTTTTTTAGCACGTATACTTTGAATATGACTGGTCGAATTCGACTGAAAAAAGGAGCCATGAATACTCATCTTTTTAAATACATGATGACCCTAGAATAGATTAAATCTGAGCCTAGAATGGCTCGAGCTTTGGGCCAGAAACGCTAGTCTGAGTTTTGCAGTATTAGCTCGACTCTTCGGTAATTTTTTCTTCTTTGGTTTGAATCCTGTTTTGATTCCAAATCATTCTTAGTAAGAAGAACATATAAGAGGAGAATATGCAAAAGCCGATAAAAAATAATGTTGTATTATTCATATCTAGTGGGTTTTTACAATTCTAAAATAGATGCCAAAGCCGAGTATGGATGGCACCCATATTCCTACAAACATGCCTTCATCTTTTTGACCGTTAAACCAGAGAGAAACGGAGAGCAAAAAGCTAATAAAGGCCAGAATAACTGGATAGTATTTTTCAAAAAATTTCATCGCGATATAAGTTAGTTAATAGCATTAACAGTTTCGGCTTACTTATTGTTTAATAGCAATCATTCGTATAGGATCAAAGCTCAACAACTTATGCGGTTCTGTCTCCGCCATTTTCTTCATTCTTTTTGGTTGATGGGCTTATGACTTTAATCCTCGGTAACCATGTCAAAGTTTCACATACCTCACGATGGTCTGTCTAGTTGAATGTACAAAACCTGAATAAAAATGGATGGACTATGAATGCGGGTCCTTAGGTCGAATTACTATTGCCTTTTTCGAATAATCGATTTACATACATCTATCGTTCTTCTGCCCAGTCATTTCTAATGACAATTGATGTTTTAAAATAAAATTGAGTAAAATGACACTTCATATTGGGTCAAAAAAACCCGATGTGCTTTACGCGATCAGGGCAAATAATCTAGGAATTGACAACACCTACTTTGGATCTATATCATGAAACGTGTAAAACGCATCGTATTCTAATCCTGTCGGATTTTGATAATCCACGTTCAGTATGAATTTAAAAAGGCGTTTCATGATTTCCATTGTTGATTCTGTCAACGAGCGCATTTGATATGGTTGCTAGTGCTTGGTGAAAAATTTTTGCGTCTAAAGTTTTATCATTGTGGAGGCAATCTTAATAAGGCAATTTCATTTCAAATTCTAAAAATATAGCAAGATTTCGTGAGGTTTATGAAACCTATTCAAGCATGGTATATAATGTTTGCCTAAATTATTTACACAATACCCAAGATGCAGAGGAAGCAACACAAGATGTATTTGTTCGTATTCACGGTTCCCTAGATTCATTTTGTCAGAGATCAACACTAAAGACATGGATATATAGGATTGCCGTTAATCATTGCTTTGATAGGGTTAAAGCGAACAAAGCTCAGAAGCGCTTTGCACAGATTCAATCATTATTTGGAATAGGAAAGAATGAAATCACTCCGGTTGATTTCAATCATCCAGGTGTAAAACTCGAAGATCAAGAGGCTGTATCTGAGATTATGAAGGCGATACATGCCTTGCCTGAAAATCAGAAAACAGCCCTCATTTTAAAATCCATTGAAGGTTTGTCTCAAAAAGAAATTGCCGCTGTGATGGAAATCGGAGAGAAGGCTGCAGAATCTCTTTTATCCCGTGCTAAGGTCAATTTGAAAAGAATGTTGAACGATAAAGAAGGAAACGTGTTTTAATGTCGTCTAAATATCACAACCATGGAAAGAACAGAAGAGTATATAGAACAGCAGTTTAAAAAGATCAATCGGGTAGAGCCATCTCCATTTTTATGGACTCAACTGAAAGCCAAGCTGGAATCAAGCTCAGAGGTCACTTCTTTCCAACCACGACTGGCTCTTGCAGCCATGACTTTGCTGGTTGTAATAAATGTATCAGTAATAAGCTTTTCAATGAGCGGAAATGACGGGCAAGAATCTGCTGTGCTGCTGAGCGAATTGAATATTAAAACTTCAAATCAATTGTATAGTGACTAAGTCTAAACTGTTTCAATGGACAACGCTTTTGTTAGCAATACTCAATATCATTTTGATTGCTTTTGTATTAAATAAGCCGCATCATCGAGGACAGCATAGGTCAGATGGTAACAAGCGTATGATCATTGAGAAATTGCAATTTGACGAAGAACAAGTTGTGCAATATGAAGCGCTCATTCACGAACATCGTCATGCTGTATCTAGTCTAGACAAAGAAATCATGCAGGGGAAGTATGAATTGTATAGTTTGTTTAATCATGACGATGAGTCCGAAAAAGATGCTTTTATAGAGTTCATAATCGAAAAGCAAAAGTCCATTGAAGAAGTTCATTTGAACCATTTCCAACAAATCAAGTCGTTGTGCAGGACTGATCAGCAGGACCAATTTGAAAGTATGACTGAAGAGCTTGCGCAGATGTTTGCCAATCATCCCAAGCCAAATCCCGAGCATCATTGAGGTTATTCGTTTTAATTAGCATTGTTTTAATGCTTCCGACTTACTTGGAGGCTCAGGAAGCGAAGCAACAAATCGTCATTTCATTTTCAGCAGAATTCGGTGATCATGAAATTCAATTGGGTGAACCATACGATTGGGAAAATGAGACAGTATCCATCACTGCATTGAAATACTACATTAGTAATTTGAAATTGAAGTATCAGGGGCAAGTTGTTTATCTAGATAATGCTCAAGCCCAACTGATCGATTATTCCATTCCCGAATCGAAGCAGATTCGATTGGAAATTCCTGAATATGCCAAGTTTGATGAGGTTAGCTGCAATTTGGGAATTGACAGTGCGATGAATGTCAGTGGCGCGTTGGATGGAGATCTGGATCCGACCAAAGGCATGTATTGGACATGGCAAAGTGGATACGTCAATTTTAAGGTGGAAGGTTTTTCTTCGGCAATTGCTTCAAAAGATGGGAAGTTTATGTTTCATCTGGGAGGGTACTTGTCTCCCAACTTGGCGGTTCAATCATTGAATTTCTCAGTTGATTCAATGTCTGAAATCAATTTTCTTTTGGACTTAGATCAACTCCTGAGGACGATTGATTTGAATGAAAACTCTTCTGTTATGTCGCCCAGCTTGAAAGCTGTGGAGCTATCTGAGTCAGTGGCTCAATCAATCCGTATTCATGAATAAAAGAGCTGTGGTCATATTGTTTATAGTGGGCTTAGTCAGTGTCTCCTTTCTTGTTCCTGAGGAAAATAAAGTGCTGAAGTTTAATTATCCAGAATCATGGCCAAAGCCGGTCTACGATTTTGAGTCTAATCCTCTGACCCAAGCAAAAATTGATTTAGGAAGGAAACTGTTTTACGACCCAATTTTATCAAAAGACAATATGATTTCTTGTGCTAGTTGTCATTTGTCATACACAGCCTTTACACACGTTGATCATGCGTTGAGTCATGGCGTTGGAGACAGTATTGGAGTGCGAAATTCGATGAGCTTAGTGAATATGGCTTGGAGTAAGCATTTTATGTGGGATGGAGCGGTAAATAATCTCGATGTTCAAGCTTTGGCGCCAATTTCAAATGAGGATGAGATGGGTGAGAATATTGTCTCGGTCATCCAAAAACTTCAAGACAATAATGAGTACCCAGCACTCTTTTCAAAGGCTTTTGGTGATACTGTAATTTCTTCACAAAACTTGCTCAGAGCGATTGCCCAGTTTGAATTGACATTTATTTCAGCCAATTCAAAATACGACAAGGTTATGCGTGGTGAAGATCAATTCACTGAACAAGAGGCGAGAGGATATGCTTTTTTCAAGGATAAATGTGCTTCCTGCCACAAAGAACCTTTGTTTACCAATGGAGAATTTGAAAACAACGGTTTAGAAATAGATCCCTCGTTATACGATTTGGGTCGGTTTGGAATCACTCACCGATCGTTAGATTCATTGAAGTTTAAAACACCTTCTCTTCGAAATGTAGAGTTCAGTCAGCCTTATATGCACGATGGTCGTTTTACCTCGTTGCATGAAGTGATGAATCATTATTCTGAAGGAATTCATTATTCAAAAACAGTCTCAAAACATATCGGAAGAGGTATAGCTTTAACAGAAGATAATCGGGTTGATGTTGTCGCTTTTATGCTCACCTTAACCGATAAAGACTTTCTTTTCAATCAAGATTTATCGTTCCCAAGAAAATAATTTGCATGAAGCGAAGGATTAAGAGAAATAATCAGTCTAAGTAAGAAGACAATTAAAATATGCACCAATTCAATCGACTCCTAATCATTGCAGTTTGCTCTCTTTTTGCAAGTAATGTTTTTGCGCAAATCGAGCCTGCTATTACTTCATGGTTGCAAAACACCACTGAAGTTGGTAGTTACTATATGCAAGGAAATTCCACAGCCATTTCAAACAATATTCTCGTGAATGCACAGAGTGTAGATTATTCGAATGATTGGGTTTATGTCACCACCAATGGGATTCCTTCTTATCCGACAGGTCCATTTTTAGACGGCAATCCTTCACAAGCCGAATCTCAATCAGCAATATTTAAAATTCCGTTGGTTCCATCTATGAACTCTGGAACATTAACTGCAACAACTCCTGGAAATATTGGAGTATTCATTAATGGCGTTGCATTATTCGATTGGAGAGACGGAGTAGCATGGAATCCAAATACAAGCTCACTTTGCGGTGGTCCAGGAAATCCACCTTGCCCAGGTGGAATGGGTGCTCAAATGGATTGGAATCGAGATGCTGTTCCTGCAGAGAAGGAAGGGTTTGATTGCTCAAAAGGTCATCCTGCAATGGGGAATTATCATCACCATCAAAATCCTTCAGCATTTAAATTGGATGAAGAAGTGGTTTCGACAATTTGTAATCTTTATGATGCAGATGGACTTTACGCCATTGACAGCACCATGCATTCACCATTGATCGGATTTGCTTATGATGGTTTTCCCATTTACGGAGCTTATGGCTTTACAAACACCGATGGAACCGGTGGAATTTCAAGAATGAAGTCAAGTTATCAATTGAGCAGTTCGGCAACACGGTTAGGCGGACCTGATGTGGATGCAACCTATTTTGCTGGCTACTTCAAAGAAGATTACCAATATGTGGCTAATGCTGCCAGTGACTATTTAGACGAGCACAATGGTCGATTTTGTGTTACTCCTGAATATCCAGAAGGCACTTATGCTTATTTCACCTCGGTAGATGAAAATTGGAATTCTACTTTTCCTTATGTTGTTGGACCAACATTTTACGGAAATGTAGTAGTGACCAACGTGACAAGCATTTCAGAAGCTGTAACCAATTATGTTTCGGATCAATCGACTGGGTTAGGTTGTGGTCTGAGCGAACTTAGTGTTTCCATTTTTCCAAATCCAGCCTCAGATCTGATTGCAATTCAGATCAATGGTTTAATTAGAGAAGATGCGGAAATAGGCCTGTTTGACTTAACCGGTAAATTGATCAGATCCAACACCATTAAAAGCGGAAGTACTATCTCGTACATTGATACTAAAGTCCTGAAAAGTGGATTATATATCGTTTCAATTACATCGAATGAAGTGAATGAAAGACAAACTATTGTTATTCAGCATTAGATTCGTTGGTTAAATTGCTAGAGAAGCCTCGTAAATTGAGGGGATTTTTTGCTCTTGACTTATTGTGATTTGAGAATGAGGAATGTCTAAATCGTTAATTTGAAGAATCTAGAATATTGATCAAGGGCGCGAGTATATGTTTGAAATTGGGCATAGTTTCTTCTTTAACGGAATGGGACAGCGTTCAGATTGAATTTTTAAAGACTCATAGCTATTGTAAGTCTCTGAAAAAGGAGAAATTTGGAGGTGAAAGGTAGAAAAACCTTGAGCGTTTAATTCAATCCAAGAGGTGAGTTCACAATCCTAGGAATAAGTGATCATAAATGAGCACAAGAGATGAATCCAGAAGTTCCAACATTACATCAGTATTTGTTTGTCATTAATCCTTCACCTGAGATAAGTGAGAAAGTCATCGGTTTCAAACATGAATTGGAAAGCCATATTGGTGAATTCTCTAGTCTTCACTCTGAACCGCATATCACTATTGGTACTATTACGCTCAGCCAACTAAAAGAAGAAATGCTTCTGGAGCGTATACAATATGTCTGTGCTCATACAAAGCCGTTCAGTATAGCATTGGATGGGTTTGGCAGTTTTAAGCTGCATACCGTTTATGTACGGTTGATGGATTCTCAAGCGGTAAGAGTGTTCATGAGCGCTTGCGAAAGCTCATGTGAAGGATTACCAAGCAAGAAAGGATGGCAGCCAAAGGCAAAAAACCCACATTTAACTATAGGTAGAGAGCTAGGTTCTAATTTTAAGCAGTCAAAGCAACTTTTTGAAGACAGCGCTTATCAGTCTCGATTTGAAGTGAATCAGCTTCGGATTATGCGGAGAGAATTGGGGGGAAAGTATCATTTGCTATCAGAAATCGCTTTCCATTGACCTGACAACTTACCTGAAGATTGTTTTGTAATTGGATGTAAAAGCTGCACAAAATAGTTTTGAGATAAAATAGTAAAATATTTTAATTATTTTATATTACCTTAAAAAAGATTAATGATCAGTAATTTGAGTTGTTTTTATTCGATTATTGAGTAATAAATACAAGAAATACTGTCTATCGAACCAACCCCTCGTGAACCATTTTTGTGAGATCAGCAGTAGGTGGTGTGCAATGAATTGGGCCTTGGAAACCCTCCCTCACTAATTTCGGTAAATAGCTACAATGGTCAAGATGGGCATGTGTCAAGATAACTTCATCTATCTCGCTTGCTTTAATTAGGAAATCCTCCCAATTCTTTAAGCGTAATTCTTTTGAACCTTGAAAAAGCCCACAGTCAATTAGGATTTTCTTTCCTTAATATTCAAATAGGGTTTTTGATCCTGTGACCGTTCCAGCAGCGCCTAAAAAAGTCAATGTTGCTTTTGCTTACATCGCCTAAAGGTGCGATAAGGTTCGATCTTATTCTATGAGATAAGTCATACAATTAAATAATTGTATGACCTAATGCTAATTCGGTTTTAGGAGCTGAATAGGGGTTATAGCAAGACGTATGATGCTAAGGTTGAATCTTTAATTTGTTAATCGCTTTAACTGGTCCAGGGCATTTTTGCTGGTGACAAACCAGGCAGTTTTGCAGCATGATGTTGAATGCTTCGGTTTGATTTTCTGCTGTTTGCTCAAACAAAGAGTAGTTATCCAAAAACGCTCCAGCCATAGCTTGATAGGTGTCGTCAATTTTTTCTGGCTCTGTGGCATGAGCAGTTTGAATGCGTTTAAACTCTTCGTAGAAATCAGTCTTCACTTCGTACCCCTGATTGATCGAATCTTTTACGAGTTTCATCTCATCATACATTTTGCGCATCAAAAGAGCTAACTCACTTCTTTCCACACCATTTACAATGGACATTCCCGTTTCAGAAAGTTCTTGTTTTTCTCCTTTCGGCTCATCTTTGGTTGCCTCGCTGCATGACCATGCAAAGGAGATGAGAAGGAATGCTGTAAATAATTTTTTCATGGGTGATTAATGAATTAATAATCGCCCTTTTGCCACCATTTGGTTGCTGTTGCATTTCCACCTTTAAAAGCGAAAATCAAATAGTCTTTCTTTCTCCAGAGGTAAACGGCAAAATATTCTCCAGCTGGAAGTTTATATGATGGTGGTAATGATTTACCCGATGGTTTTCCATCGCGGCCAATGGTTACTTTTTGATTCTCGTAATCAGCCAATGATCCCTTATAATAAGGCTCGCCCATGGATCCTAAAACCTGATCCGTGCTGGCTTTAACTTCTAAAAGGTCAGTACTTACCTTTTTCATGAGCTTTTCGAAGTCACTACCAGTGGTATCACAATATGGATTTTTATAGGACAAAAGTCTTTTGAATTCTACACTGGCTTCATCAAGAGATGCATTTTCGATAGATTCCAACAACGTAGAGCATGCCCCTTGAGCATTAATATTATAAGTGAGGGTAAGCGAAAAGGCTATAATGAGAGTTGATATCTGAAGCTTCATTGTGATTGTTTTAAAACGAACTACAATATTAGAATTCTGATAGAATTAGAGACCCACATTTACTCCAGCCCTTATAATAGGATTGACGTAAGGTGAATATGTTCGTTGTATGACTTCGTATAATGCCATTATATTAAAACTAACATTATCAGATATTGGGTATTGATATCCACCTCCAATAAAAAAGTGAGGTATGTTGGTTCTTTTGCCTGAATAATCAAAGTATCCATTTAGTACTTGATACTCAGCGTATCCAAAAAGATTATTTGTAAACGAGTAGCGACTAAAGCCAGAGTAGCCGAAAACGTGAGATTCAATAACACGACCAATATTGTATCTGAAATATTGATACTGAAGTTGTGTCCCTATGGAGAGCCTATCAGTGATTTTAAAGCCTACTAAAGGTGCCACATTTATGAATGTGTAACTACCAAACTGTGCACCTAGATTCCCGCCAAAAAAGACGCGTTCCTTCCAATCGAATTTAGGCGCAGGAGTATCGTATGATTCAAAACTTTGAGATGTTCCATTTAGAGATGAAATTATCAAAGCAAAAAATACAATGAAAATCTTAGGTTTTGTATGTGAAAACGACACGTTCATTTGGATCAAAGGTAACGTCATAGTTCAAAAATTATTTCACCTCTTCCCACCATGGTTTAGACGTAAGTGGAGTGTTTAGTGTAAAGCGTTCTCCAATTTTTGGCGTGAAAATCGGCATGTTAAGTTGCTTAGCTTTCACAGTAAGTCTTTCCACTGGCTCTTTCCAAGGGTGCAAGGATAATTCGAACATTGCCCAATGGATGGGCATCATCATATCGGCTTTCAAATCCACTGCCGCCTGGGCAGATTCTTCTGGCAGCATATGAATGTCATGCCATAATTTATTGTATTGCCCACATTCAACCATTGCCAAATCAAAAGGGCCATATTTTTCACCGATTTTCTTGAATCCAGGGAAGTAACCTGAGTCGCCACTGAAAAATATTTTGCTTCGTTTTCCCTTAATAACCCAAGATGACCAAAGCGTGCTGGACCTATCATTCAGTCCTCTTCCAGAAAAATGTTGCGAGGGTGTGCATGCTAACTCTATTCCTTCAAAGGAAGCTTCATCCCACCAGTCTAGTTCAAAGATTTTATCTTCTGCTATTCCCCAATATTTATGGTGACTTCCAAGTCCCAGAGGGACATAAAATCTAGATACTTTGTCTTTTATGAGCATCACAGTATGGTAATCAAGATGATCATAATGATCATGTGAAAAGATCACAGCATCTATGAACGGAAGATCCTCAATGGCAATAGGAAGGTCATTTGAAAACCTATTTACTTGAAAACTAAATGGAGCAGCTGCAGGACCAAGCATAGGGTCTAACAGTATTTTCTTACCATCCATTTCTAATAGAAACGCACTATGACCGAACCAAGTTAGAGCTGTTATTGTATCTGCAGCATTTTCAATTACATTCAAATCTGGATGAAGAATTGGAAGCGAATCTGGTCTCATCCCTTGTACCTCTTCCATATATACCTTTATCATTTTAATTATCTTTGAGAAGGACATTTCCATGTCAATGGCATCGGAGTTTTCGAAAATATCGTCAATGTATTGAGGGGAGGTTTTTATGATGTCTAGATGAGCTCCCTGCGGCTTTTGCCCAAATTGAGGTTGGTGCAGCACAAAATACCCTCCGATAGATATAACTAAGACCAAAAAAGTTATGATTAACAAGGAATATTTAAGTATCCGCATTCGTTGAATTTATAGTTCAAAGAAATATCAAATTTGAATGCGTTATAGCTGGAAGTGCTAATTGGCGTTATAAGATTAATAAACGGAGATTAATCAGCTAAGAAAAGCCTTATCGTACCATCAATTTGCTGTTGTAAACAGAATTGTCCGATGTTGCTGTAATAATGTATTGACCAGCTGGAATAGTCTGGCTAATTTCCATGACTTCATATTGTTTGTCTGATGCGATGTAAGCTGTTTTTACGAAGATCTCTTTTCCATTCAAGTCTCTCAGGACAAGCAATAAGTCCTTTCCATCAAGGTTCTCAAGTACTAAGTTCAATCGATTGCCTTTTTCAATTGGATTGGGAAATGTTTGAAAAACAACCTCTAATTTACTGTCTTTGTCAGCGTAGAAAGGAACGAAAATAGTTTTTGAAAGCTCAGATTTACCATCGTAATCGACTTGATTTGACGATATGCAGAGACAGTAAGCTCGCGGGACAAGGCAGTTAGAGTCTTCTTTTTTTTCAGGTTAGAGCCGATAGAGGCTGAGAGTTGCAGGTTCGCCTCAAAAAAGAAAATGAAGTCAGACTTCTGTATCTAGATTATTGTAAATCAACTAGTTTTTCTTAGGGTTTATCGCTGTACTTTCGCGCCCCGAAATTTTCAATTCAATTAATTTTCAATTTCTATGAAGCGCATTAATGAATACAAGAAGCTATTTGGAGTAGAGAAAGACATTGAACTTGCCACGCTAAAGACCACGTATAGAAACTTAGTCAAGGAATGGCATCCGGATAAGTTTCAAGATGGTGATGATAAAGCGCATGAGGCGGAAGCAATGAGCAGAAAAGTCATTGATGGGTATCACTTCCTAGTGAGCATCTCTTCGGAAACAAAAGCAGCGAATTTGAATGTATACTCCACAGAGATCATTGAGTCGGGTATATCTGATTATAAGCATAAAGGTCTCTTATTGGAGATTTCTTTTGGCAATGGAATGACCTATGAGTATTTCGGTGTTCCGAAGAATGTATTCAACAAATTCAACAATTCAGATAAGCAGGTGCGTTTTGCGAAGCGTAATATTTTTCATTCTTATTTGTACAGAAAAGCGAAGTCTGGTCAAGACTAAATTGAGTGACTTCGATCATCCTGATTAGCTCTAATATTGCAGAATAAGCAATCAGCGCAGTCCTGAAAGATATTTTACTCATAACACCTCCGTTCACTCAGCTGAACACTCCGTATCCAGCAACGGCTTATCTAAAAGGCTTTCTTAAAACTAAGGGAATTGATGCCTTCCAAATGGATTTGGGCATTGAGGTGATCTTAGAATTGTTTTCAAAACAAGGGTTGACAGATATGTTCAACCAGGCCGTTACGGATGGTATTTCAGAAAATGCAGAGCGAATTCTTTCGTTGCGTGATCACTATATTCTGAGCATTGATGATGTAATCGAGTTTCTTCAGGGAAAGCAGCCAACTTTTGCACGACAGTTATGCAGCGATAACTACCTGCCGCAAGCAAGTCGATTTAATCAGATAGATGATATGGATTGGGCTTTTGGCAACATGGGCTTGCAAGATAAAGCGAAACATTTAGCGACACTGTTTTTAGAAGACTTGTCCGATTTTATTGTTGAATGTGTTGATGAGAATTTTGGATTTAGTCGTTATGCTGAAAAGCTAGGGCGCAGTGCAAATAAGTTTGATGAGCTATATACTCATTTAGCTGGCAAATCAACCTACATCGACCAAATAGCTCTCACACTCTTAGAAGAGAGAATTAAGGAAGTTCATCCTAAACTTATTTGTTTTTCGGTTCCATTTCCTGGTAATCTCTACAGCGCATTCAAATCTGCGAATTACATAAAGAAGAATTATCCTTTAATTTCAATAGCAATGGGCGGAGGGTTTCCGAACACTGAATTACGTTCACTGAAAGACCCTCGTGTATTTGAGTTTTTTGATTTTATAACCTTGGATGATGGCGAATTGCCGATTGAATTGCTTTGCGACAGGGTTTTGAATAATAATCCAGATGCTTCTCTGAAGCGAACGTTCGTTCTTGAAAAAGGGGAAGTTAAGTATCATAATAATTCCATCGTAAGTGATTACAAGCAAAGTCAAGTAGGAACTCCTGACTACTCAGACCTGTTATTGGATAAGTACATCTCGGTAATTGAGATAGCCAATCCCATGCATAGTTTATGGAGCGATGGAAGGTGGAATAAATTGACCATGGCTCATGGCTGTTATTGGGGTAAATGCACCTTCTGTGATGTTTCATTAGACTACATCAAGATCTATGAACCAATTGTGGCTAGTACACTTGTTGACAGGATGGAAGAGTTGATCGCACAAACAGGAGAAAAAGGATTTCATTTTGTGGATGAAGCTGCACCACCGGCTTTGATGCGCGAACTGGCTTTAGAAATACTTCGAAGAAAATTGAGTGTCACATGGTGGACGAATATTCGCTTTGAAAAGAGCTTTACGCAGGACTTGTGTAGACTTCTTAAAGCCTCTGGTTGCGTAGCCATATCTGGTGGGCTTGAGGTGGCTTCAGATAGACTTTTGGCATTGATTCAGAAAGGCGTCACAGTGGAGCAAGTTGCTCGTGTCACAAGTTATTTTACAGAAGCGGGTATTATGGTGCACGCTTATCTCATGTATGGTTATCCAACACAAACCGAACAAGAGACTATTGATAGTCTTGAGATGGTTCGTCAGATGTTTGAATTAGGAATTATACAATCTGGCTTTTGGCATCAATTTGCTTTGACCGCTCATAGTCCAATTGGACATAACCCAGACGCCTATGGAATCATCCCATTGCAGGAGGAAATTGAATTTGCGAATAACGATATTCAATTTACTGACAGCACGGGAATCGATCATGAAAAGTTCAGTTTTGGATTGAAAAAATCACTATTCAACTACATGCACGACATGTGTTTTGATTTTAATCTTCAAGAATGGTTTGATTTTAAAATACCGAAATCAACAATTTCACCTGATTATATTGAGCAAAGTTTGGAGTCAAGGGATCCTCTGGATATAAAATCAAATGCAAAATTGATATGGATAGGCACCAGTCCCATAGTTAACGAATTCAAGAAAAGTAAGAAGGGGAAGGAGCAGCCTTATCTTCAAATGACCTTCAATTCCATGAATGATAGTTTAGAGGTAGTGCTTCCAAAGCCACAAGCAGAATGGTTAATGAACATTCTAGCGTCTTCTACTGCATTATCACAGCCTCTAAAAACCATAGGGAGTGTTAAGAGTGACTATGAAAACCAATTTCCAAATTTTGAATCTTTTTGGTTTTCTGATGCTATCCTAGATTTGAGGTATTTCGGGTTGTTAAGCGTATAATAAGAACATTCTTCTTGGGTTAGAATGAGACAAAAAAAGAGCCAAGCTATGCTTGACTTTTCAGAAAATCTATGAGTTGAATATTAACTCTCAAACGTCCACTCAGCCCCATTATCAGCCTCCAGCTTCAATTCTTTTGAAGTCAGTTTTAAGATTTTGTAATCACGCTTTTCAAAATCACTTGAGTAATATCCGTAATCATTATCGTCAAAGTTGATTTCTATATCTTCTTTATCAGAAGAAAACTCCCAATCGCCATCAATATTTATGTCTAATTGATAATCGTAAGAATAGGTATAACTCCCACCATAGTAACTATAGTAAGTGCTCTCAATCGTAACATTATAGCTTGCGTCAATCTCAAAGTCGCCATCGTCTTGAAAGTCAAATTCTATATCTACATCGTTTACATCGATAGTAGTGCCGAAATAACTGTAACTATCGAATAGATCTTCAATTGGAGTCTCACCATCTATTTCAGCTAGGTCCCAAGTTTGGGCGAGTCGCTTTGTTGTTGACTTTAGAGATATGGCCGGTCCTTCATCGTATTTGCCACAACTTTGAAGGTTGAGCACTACAATAATGACTAAAACCATAATAAATTTTGAACGAACGTCTTCTCGAATATTCATAGGTTAATTTTTAGGAATTAATATATAGATTGAAATCTAAAAATACATTTTTCAATAAATAAAATGGAAACAAGTAAAAAAAATGGATCGATAGATATTGGAAGAGGATTTTTTGGAACTTATTTTGAGTCTACCTTCATTCAAGGCTATTCTTCGCTTTTTGATTTTTTTTCATCCTTAGGATCTCGCCAGAAAAACAAATTGGGTGAAGCGGAAGCTAAATTCGCAGTCTTGTTTGTATTTGTAATAAGAGCTGTTTTAGCAGTGTTTTGAATGATTTGAAGGTCGTAAATTTCTTCAATTCCGCCCTGATATTTGATCATCCCAACTATTGCGTTCGTTATCAAATCAACGACAATTACGCCAGATTCTTGAGCGAGCTTTGATACGGGTAAAACTTTGGCAGTTTTACTTTCTTGTCTGATTTTACTCATACCAATGAAGGCATAATTGCCAGAGAAGGATAAACCTCTCGCAAATCCACTTAAATGGCAAACAAGTTCTTTTTCTCTTGTAATCGTATTGAATTTTACCAAATTGCCATTTCCAGATTCAAGAAGATAAACCGTGCCATTATGAATTCTTGGGGAATGAGGCATGCATAATCCTTCGAGCAAAATTTCATTAGTATCAATATCAATGAGTATACCGTTACGCTCAATTCCGCCTCTCCAACTTTCTTTTTTGTTTCCGCTACCTAGAGCGGTAACATATTTTGGACTGCCATTTTGCATTGCTAAGCCATTTAGATGGCATCGATCTTCTGGCAGTAATTCTGTAATGAACTTTGGTTTCCAAATGGGTGAGAAGTTATACCGATAATCAAAGCGGCAAATACAAGAATACCTTGTATTTACAGCAATAAGTCCCTTGGATGTCCAATGCAAATCATGTAAATCTAAATTACCCGTGTGATAAGTCGTACGTGGGAAGAACATGGTATCAAAATAATCCGGGCGTCCTGGGTAAGCTTTTGCTAAACCTGGATGATTCGTAAAAACCTCTACTCTGTCTAATGAAGCAATACCAAGAATGTTTTTACCTGAAGCAATTCCCATAGGTTTTTTGAAACTTACGGGGGTTTGGGAGAGTTTTGTTGAAGAGCTAGACCCAATAAAAATCAATTTCCCAGCTTGGTAGGTGCTAAGTACTAGATTGATATTTTCTTCAAGAAGTATTTCAGCAATTTCTTCAGGATAGCTTATGTTAAACTTGGCCTTTTTATCGTTCTCTTTTTTTTCTTCTTCCATAAGGTCGTGTTTCTGAGAGGTCCAAAGGTTGTAAAACATGAGGTTGGTTTTAACATCAATTCATAAAATCATGAAAGCTTAAGTTCTTTTGATTGAGAGAGTGTCATGATTTTCTTTATGAGTAAGTTAGTAGCATGGAAATGGAGAAGCATTATGTGATGCGAAGCGGCTGGCTGAGAGCAGCGATTCTCGGTGCAAATGATGGTATTTTGTCAACGGCAAGTATTGTGATTGGCGTGGCGGCTGCAAGTGACACACGAGATCCGATTGTTTTGGCAGGTGTGGCTGGATTGGTGGCTGGAGCTCTTTCCATGGCAGCAGGTGAATATGTATCTGTCAGCTCTCAATCTGATCTTGAGGCAGCCGACTTAAAGCGTGAAGAAACAGAGCTGAAAGAAACGCCAGGTGCCGAGCTCATTGAATTGGCCATGATCTACGAGGATCGAGGTCTTTCGAAAGAGCTTTCAATGAAGGTCGCGGAAGAATTAACGGCTCACGATGCTTTAGGCGCTCACGCCAGAGACGAATTGGGTATTAATGAGATAACTCAAGCTAAGCCTTTTCAAGCAGCTGCAGCTTCTGGTGGAGCTTTTGTGTTTGGAGGCGTATTACCGGTTCTTGTCGCCATGTTTGGAGACGTAGACTCGATGGTCTATTTACAATATGTATTCACGACAATCTTTTTGGCTCTTTTGGGTTCCGTTGCTGCAAAAACAGGGGGGTCAAATATTGCGAAGGCGGTGCTAAGAATTACATTTTGGGGAACAGTAGCCATGGGAGTTACTGCCTTTATTGGCTATCTATTTGGTGTAAACTTGGCTTAGAAAAATTGCTTCCAAACGTAGAATCCTGCGAATCCCGATAGAAATATTATTCCCAATACCGAGATTGTAATCATCAATTTAGATGGTTTGTATTTGTCTTGGATGTGTTTGCTGGTGACCAATCTTAAGTTGGCGATTGCAATAAAGGGAGCAATTACAAATGAAATGGTTGTGGCTAAATCAATCAGCTGCCTAAACTGATTCATGAAAAATAATATGATAGAAAATGCTCCTATTGAAATGAGTGCAATGGCAATTCGATAACCCTTGGGTGATGATGATTTGTGAGGCTTAAACGTTGGATTGAAAATCAATTTAGTGGTGTGATTTAGCGCTCTGGAATATCCATCAAGAACCCCTATAGATGTTCCAAACATGATAGAAAAGGAGGCCAATGCAATAATAAAGTAGCTCCATTGTCCGATCGATGAAGAATAAAGGTTGACGATAAAGTTTGCAAACGCTGAACTTCCTTCGGGCATTTCTATTCCAGTGCCATAAATAAGATAGGCCCCAAGCGTGAGGAAGCACATTGAAAGTCCAGCCGTAATCCAATAGCCCCAATTGAATTCCGATATTATTTGCTTAAAAGAAGGAGCATTATTTGGATCTTTCATTTTTTCAAGTGTCCACAGGCTATTCCAAGTAGAAAGGTCTAAGGCTGTGGGCATCCAGCCCATCAATGCAATTATAAAAAATATGCTTTTGTCACTGAAAAGACTTGGTTGGATAAAGCCTTCAATCATTGGTGCTCTTCCGTGAAAAAGTGTCAGAACGAAGGCAATTAGAGTTGATAAAAGGAGAATTACACCTACTACTTTTATAATCTCAGTTAACGTGCTAAATTTCCCGAAATAGAGTATGCCAAAGCATATTGCTAATACGAGAAATGATGGAAGTAAACGAAGAGCAGGCCAATGATCACTAATGCCAAAGAGGTTGTCCATGAAGCCAGCGGTTACGAAGACAACTGCAGCGCTAACGAAAAACATTGACAGGATAATCACCAGAAAGTAAAGCCAAAGAGGGACTTTGCCTAGACGTCTATAACCGTCAATTAGGCTTTCACCTTGAGCAGCTGCATAGCGCGATCCAAACTCGAAAAACGGGAATTTAAATACGTTGACTGCTATAATTATTCCAACTAAGGCAAATCCAAATTCAGCTCCAGCTCGTGTACTCTGAACCAAGTGGGATACGCCTATCGAAGTGCTCGCAAAAAGCAGTCCCGGCCCTATTGATCGATTTATAGCTTTCCAGTTCAATACTGTAAATAAATATTTCAGGGAAAGATATAAATAAGTCAATACTGCGTTATGCCTTCAGGTATTTCTATCTATTTCTAAATCATCAATTTTTGCGAGCTATTGATCTTTGATTTTCTTGTCACTAGAATAAGATGTATCACTTGATATTTGTGTCTAATGGGCCGTCAAATTTGAAAAAGCCTTATTTTCCGTCTTCAAACCCATCCATAATGAATCCGATTTTAAGAAATGTCTTGGCTGCAGTTTCAGGTCTCGTTGTTGGCAGCGCTGTAAACATGAGCCTAATAATGATCAGTGGATCTATAATCCCGCCTCCTGAAGGCGCTGATATGACTACTATGGAAGGCCTTTCGGCTTCAATGCATTTGTTTGAGCCAAAACATTTTATCATGCCTTTTTTAGCGCATGCGCTTGGCACATTCTTAGGGGCGTTGGTGGCTTCCTTTATTGTGATTAGTCACAAATTGAAATTTGCAATGGCCATAGGAGGTTTCTTTTTTATTGGGGGCGTAATAAATGTATACATGTTGCCAGCTCCGATGTGGTTTAATGTGACTGATCTCTTTTTGGCCTATATACCAATGGCGTGGTTGGCATGGAAACTTGTATCGCTGAAAAAATCAATTGAATCATGAAGCCAATCTTAGACCCAAAAGAAAGTCCCAAGAAAACGGCAATCAAGGCTGTTTTAGGAAATTCTTTTCAGTTTTACGATGACCTAGAGAAGATTATTAATCACTGCAAGAAGGAATGGGTTTTCTTAAAAGGAACTGGCTGGGTGCTTTTTGTGAATAATGGCAAGAAGGATTTGTTTTATCTCATTCCTCAGAGTAATTATTTTCTAATCAGCTTAACTTTCTCTGAAAAGGAACGAAAGGAATTTTTGAAAGATCAAGAGTTACAATCTCTTCACGCTGATATTGAAGGCACCAGTAAGTTCTCAGAAGGATATGCAATGCAATTTGCAATCAATGATGAAGAGGTTTTTGAAAGGTTTAAATCTTTACTCTTATTGATGTATATTGACCCCTTTAAATCGCATTTCATTTAATTAAGGCAAACCAATTAATGCGCTTAAATCAAGTTGATTGGATCCAATAAATTTAATTATCTGCGGATTTAAACTGGTTAGTTTGAAGCCGATAATCACGCAATAAACTCTAAATAAGAAGGTATGGATATTCAACAGATTTTTGAGAACAACAAGAAGTGGGTCGATGAAAAATTAGGCCTAGACAAGGACTATTTCAAAAACTTGTCAGAAGGACAAAGTCCAGATATTCTATATATAGGTTGCTCTGATAGCAGAGTTACTGCGGAAGATATTATGGGTGTTCAACCTGGTGAGGCATTTGTTCATCGCAATATTGCCAATATGGTTCCTAATACTGACTTGAATGTGATGTCAGTTATAGAATATGCCGTAAAATATTTGAGTGTTAGTCATATTGTTGTTTGCGGCCATTACTACTGCGGTGGTGTGAAAGCTGCTATGCAGTCTGCCGACCTCGGAATATTAAATCCATGGCTAAGAAACATTCGAGATGTTTATAGAATTCACCAGGCGGAATTAGATAAAATCACTAATGAAGAGGAAAAGTATAAGCGTTTAGTTGAGCTAAACGTTCAAGAACAGTGTGTTAATGTGATTAAAACATCAGTGGTGCAAACGGCCTATCGTCAAAGAGAGATTTCTGTTCACGGATGGGTGTTTGATATTAATTCAGGAGGATTAATTGATCTAAATATTAACTTCCCTAAGTTGCTTGAGCACATTATGGAAATATATCATCTCGACTAATTTTTGAATATAGTCTCAAAATAGGGGGTTTTGTGATTGCCATCTTTTGACACTTTTTTAAGAAAGTAATCCAAGTGATCTTTATTGACTTCATGGAAGTCTCCTTTTATCTCAATCGAAATATCGTTTTGTTTTGCCTTGACAATAAAGTCATCGATAATCTCAATCACATCGGGATGAATATAATGGGTTGAAGTTGCGTCAATGATCACAGCACTTTGATTAGGAATGGCATTTAAAGCCTGTAAGATGCTTGCTTTATTCAGAAAAGTAACGTTGTCTGAGAGAATGATTTCTATTGGTTCTCCATCACCAAATGTTTCAGTATAACTAAATGGAGTGTTGAAATTCTTCCTTAGAATCATGAAAAATCCAACAGCCAATCCAATTCCAATACCCATTAAAAGGTCGGTAAATACAATTCCTAGAAAAGTAATTAAAAAGGTAATTAACTGATCCCTTCCTTGTCCTGCCATTTCTTTAAAAATTGATGGTTTAGCTAATTTATATCCTACCATAATCAAGATTGCGGCTAAGCTAGAAAGAGGTATCATGTTTAGAATGTCGGGGAGTAAAAAAACGCTAATAGCAATAAATAGTCCATGGATCATTGCGGCTAGTTTGGTTTTCCCACCTGACTGCATATTTGCTGAACTTCTCACTATAACTTGGGTGACAGGCAAACCTCCGACCAGTCCGGATGCGATGTTGCCGGCACCTTGTGCAATTAGTTCTCGGTTAGTTGGTGTTACATTTTTTTCTGGATCCATTTTGTCTGTTGCCTCTACGCACAGAAGAGTTTCTAGACTTGCTACCACTGCAATAGTAAATGCAATGATCCATAAGTCACTATTGAAAAGCATACTCCAGTCTGGAGTAGTAAAAAGACCTGAAAATCCTGTTTGATCTGTCATTAATGGAATACCTACCATTTCATCCTTTTCGAAACTGAAAATATCGATATCCAAACAAATACGCGTGAATAGAATGCCGGCAGTAACGACAACCAAGGGACCTTGAATAATATTGAAAATTTTGATTTTCTTCATGAAATTTTGCTCCCAAAGAATTAGAACAAACATGGAGACGCTTGTAACCAACAAAGCGGCTGGATTTATATCTCCAAATGCAATCATTAATTCCGTAAAGGAATTTTCCCCATCTTTTTGCCAGAATCCATCAAAGCCTTCAGCAATAACGTCATGGCCTAAGGCATGAGGAATTTGCTTTAGAATTATTATTACACCGATTGCAGTGAGCATTCCTTTGATAACTGAATTTGGGAAATAGTATCCTATGATTCCTGATTTTGCGAAGGCTAATCCTATTTGAATTATTCCTGCTAAAACTACCGCAGAAAGAAACAATGGAAAACCTCTCTCCATATCAAAAATCCCATTTGCATCAGTTCCCAATCTAATTATTGCATCAGCTACAATTACTGTTAGACCAGCAGCTGGACCACTGACACCAATTTTGGATCCACTTATAAGGCCCACAACAATGCCACCTACTATTCCAGCTATAATACCTGAAAATAGAGGTGCTCCTGAGGCTAGGGCTATTCCTAAACAAAGAGGGACTGCTACTAAAAATACGATAAGACCCGCAGGTAGGTCATTGCTAAAATGCTTAAACATGTGATTTTATTTGAAATAGAAATGAGGACTGAATTAACTGAATAAATATCGAAACCTTTTGTTTCTTGAGCTTAAGTCAATTCCGGAGGGGGAGAGTCTACTTCATAAAAATGATTTGACTTGTAATCGTTTTCTGATTTCTTTTTGGAAGACTTTGATACAAAGAACTCAGGTATACTCTGTCTAGGGTCAAGATCTAAAAAAATAGCCTCGATCGGAAAGTCATCTTCGAGAATTTGCTGAATTTCTTCATTGAACTCAACCAAATATGAATCTGATGAACAGCACTCAATACTAAAGTTCAATGTGCAAAATATGAGGCTAAAACCGAATAAAAAATTAATGGTGGTTTTTGAATTCATCAAGAGTCAAAGGTATTGAACCTTTTTGCAAAAGCTATATTTATAAATACTATTTAGAAAATTAAGCATAAAAAAAGCAGGCCTAGGCCTGCTCCTTTATGATTGTTTTATTTAGCTTACAGCTTCTTAGCAGATTTTGCAGCTATCTTTTTTAGCTTTTTGTTTAAATCTTCAATGACTTCTGCTGTTGCATTTTCACAAAGTGGCAATAGCTTATCAGGTGACATAATAGGGATGCCAGCTACTATGGCAACACTCTTTTTTGAGGTGGCTAATTTTCTAATTTTAAAAACTTTCTTTCCTTCTTTGTTATACAATCTCACACTAACGTAAGCCTGAATTCCAGCTGTAAAAGGCACCGTCTTTTTTACAAATGCATATTCAAGGTTTACAAACATAACGCCATCCACATCTTTGAAAATATCGAGCATAGCTAATTCATTGCTATTCTTTTTCAGAAGCACATTGTCTGCCATAGGCTTGTAACCTTCATACGTTAAGTAGCGCTGAAAAAATCTATTTCGATCTTCATCATTAGATTCCCCATGGCGACTATCATATGCCTGATAATCAGCATTATTTATAACATCTTCTTCAGCCATTAATTCAAAAGGAAACTGAGAAGCGTATTCCTTGAAAAATGTTTCATGAAAGTTGTCCAAAACGGGTTGCAAGTTGAAATTCTCATCTTCTGATAAAGAACCAATCGCGGCAACCAATCCGGCACCACTGCCAAGTTCGCTAAAATCGATGTGCTTATCAGCATAAAAGGTTACTACAGCAACTTTCTTTTGAGCAAATACGCTCGTACCTAGGAATAGGGCGATAGCAGTTAAGCCTGCAATTCTTTTAAATGTGTTCATTTAGTGTTTTTTTATGAATGAGGCGCGAAAATAGCTTAATGCAAATGATTGGGGTTTATTTATGCTTTGCGCACAAACTCAGATTTTAATCCCATAGAGCCAAATCCATCGATCTTGCAAGCAATGTTATGATCGCCCTCAGTCAATCGGATATTTTTCACTTTAGTGCCAGCCTTCACTGGTTGTGGCATACCTTTTACTGGAAGGTTTTTAAGAACTATAACACTGTCGCCATCAGTTAGTGGCGTTCCGTTTGCATCCACAATAGCTACTTCCACAGGTTCTTGTATTGCATCAGCAGGATTCCATTCGTGACCGCACTCAGGACACATCATTAATTCACCGCCAGTAGAATAAGCAAATTCAGAATTACACTTTGGACAGGGTGAATTATCAGACATACTGCGGTGGTTGATTATATTGGGTCAAATATAGAAAGGTCAATGCCTACGGAGGATTCTTTTCATATATTAAAGCCACCACCAGTCTCTGCCCATTTTAAGGTGAAGATCCTCCATTAAGCTCTGAATTTTCGCTCTCTCATTTGCTTCGGGGTAAACAGCAATTAACACCTGAGGAGAACTGAGCGCCTTGAGTTTAGAAATATTTTCCAATTGAATATGATCAAAGTTTGACGTGTGAGATTCAATGAAGTCGATAGTCAGTTTTGATTTTTGGTTGCTACCCATTACTGCAAGGGGACGATTAATATCTCGCGTGATTTTGAAAAACTGATTGATTTTCAGTTTAAAAAAAGCTTCTTGCTGATAATCTTTCGAGTTTCGTGAGGTTCTTTCAACGTGCTCTCGCCAATGATGGGTGATGGCATCGGCCCCAAGAATAGAAATCCCACGTTTATACCAATGGAACGTGAGCGCATAGTCCTCTGGATAAACGTTTTCCTCAAACTCTACGTTATTACGATGAGTCAACCAATTGGCGCTGGATATGACGCATTCACGATACATCCAATCCCAATGATCATTCCTATCAATGCGTTTATTCAACCATTTTTCATAATTCTTGTATCCATCTGAGACGGGTTGATCTGAAAAGTACTTGACCTTTCCAGTGGCTACAGCATTTTTATTCCAACTCAGCGCTGAGATCAATGTTTCTAGCTTGTTGATGGGCATGATGTCATCCGCATCCATTCTCGTGACCCATTCTCCTGAAGATCGTTGCAACGCCATGTTTAATGCATCAATTATCCCAATGCCATTATTGTTATAGTGTTTAATGCGGCCATCCTTTTTTGAATACTCTTCAAGTACTTCTGCTGTGTGATCTGTGGAATGGTCATTGACGACAATTAATTCCCATAAACCATAAGATTGTTTGATAACTGATTCAAGGCATTCTTCCATCCACGGGAAAGCATTTTTTGCAGGCATTATTATAGACATCAATTCTGATCGATTATTCATTGCTCGAAAGATTGATTTTGTCCATGGTTAGTTGGGCCGATTAAAGGTTCACCTTGCATTCAAAAATAAGCTGATTGATAAATCCAATATTCGAGAAAATTGCCGAGCAAATTCTCTCTCAGTCAATTGCGATTAAAGATGATGTTCTTGATTCATGTGTGCTTGATGCATTGGCTCAAGAGGCACTTACTGAATATAGTCAAGGAGAATTCAAAGACGCTAAGATTGGAAAGGGAATTGCGATGCAGCGTATATCTGAAGTAAGGGGTGATAAAGTGTTCTGGCTCAATAAGGTTGATGCCTCAGCTCGCCTTAAAACATATTGGAATTGGGTAGAAGGTTTACAAGACTATCTGTCTGAATATTTCAGAATATACCTTGAGCGTACCGAGTTACATTTTGCAGTCTATCCAATAGGTGCGTTTTATTCGCCACATGTGGATCAATTTAGAGATCAAGGAAACAGAGTCTTTTCCCTCATTCTTTATTTGAATAAAGATTGGAAACCTGCTGATGGAGGTCAATTGAGGGTTTATAATGACGATGGCACCTTTTATGATATTCAACCTATCCATGGTAGGGTGGTTTGTTTTAGAAGTGATCAAATTCTACATAAAGTTTTAGAGGCGAATAAGCCTAGAATCAGTCTTACTGGCTGGATGAGAAGGGATGCTTTTACGCTTTGAGTAAGGGTCAATTCACATGTGCTCAATACATTAATGATTTGATTTTACGAATGTTTCAATAAAACTACTTTTGAGGCAAATTCTTACACATGAAGGCATTGGTTACCGGTGGAGCTGGTTTTATCGGAGCTCACGTAACAAAGCATTTGCTTGACGCGGGATATGAAGTTGTAGTTCTTGATGACCTTTCCGGAGGGTTTGAAGACAATGTTGATAGTCGCGCTCTTTTTATCGAAGGTTCGGTTGAAGATGAAAAGCTGATTCAAAAGCTCTTTGATGCCCATAATATTGATTACGTATTTCATTTAGCAGCATATGCCGCGGAAGGTTTAAGTCACTTCATTCGAAGGTTTAATTACGGCAACAACCTAATTGGAAGTATTAACTTAATCAATGAGTCAGTAAAGCATAAAATCAAGTGTTTTGTTTTTACATCATCCATCGCGGTATATGGCGAACAAGAACCTCCAATGAGAGAAAACATGCATCCTCAGCCGGAAGATCCTTATGGTGTGGCGAAATATGCTGTCGAGATGGATTTAAAATGTGCGCATGAAATGTTTGGATTGAACTATATCATTTTCAGACCGCACAACGTTTACGGTGAGTTTCAAAATATTGGAGACCGATATCGCAATGTCGTTGGCATCTTCATGAATCAATTGATGAAAGGTGAAAACTTAACTGTTTTCGGGGACGGAAAGCAAACCAGAGCTTTCAGCTATATCGATGATGTGGCTCCCGTTATAGCACAATCTGTCGAGTTTAAAGAGGCTTACAATGAGATTTTTAATATTGGAGCCGACCAAGAATATACAGTGGTAGAGTTAGCGCAAGCGGTGATGAATGGAATGAATGATACAGGTGAATTAAAGCATCTTCCGCCTCGCAATGAAGTTGTTCATGCCTATGCTGATCATTCCAAGGTGAAATCTATTTTTAATGTTAGCGAATACACACTGCTGCAAGAAGGAATTAATAAAATGGCCTCTTGGGCAAAAGAAGTTGGTTCAAGAGAAAGTTCGCGATTTGAGAATATTGAAATCATGGAGAACTTGCCACCGGCTTGGAGAACGGATAATTAGTCAATGGTGAATCGTAAGATCCTATTTATAGCTCAGCATCGGCTCAATAGATCGCCTTCTCAGCGCTTTCGTTTCGAGCAGTATTTATCTCTTTTCGAAGCCAATGGATACGATTGTGAACTGTCTTTTCTGATCGATCAAGAGGATGATAAAGTCTTTTATTCAAAAGGTAATATTGATAAAAAGGCGCTCATCGTAGCCAAAAGCTTTAAGAAAAGACAAAGAGATGCCTCAAAAGCAGATTCGTATGACATCATATTTGTTCAGCGAGAGGCTTTCATGACAGGCACAACCATTTTTGAAAGGAAATTTGCGAAGAGCAAGGCGAAGCTTGTTTTTGACTTTGACGATAGTATCTGGTTAAGCAATGTTTCCGATGCTAACAAGGCCTTGAATTTTTTAAAGAATGCCCAGAAAACAGCAAAGATCATTTCTGTATCTGATCATATTATTGCCGGTAATGGTTACCTGGCAAATTATGCCAGAACTTATAATGAGAATGTTTCAATAATCCCTACAACGATTGATACAGAGCTTTATAAGGCTATTAAGGGAAAGAATGATGCGGAGGTTGTTACGATCGGGTGGAGTGGCAGCATAACTACCATTCAGCATTTTAATCATGCAGTTACTGTTTTGAAAAGACTCAAGCAGAAGTACGGAGATCGAATTAGAATTTCCGTTATTGGGGATGGTAATTATCGGCATGATGAGCTTGATATTAAAGGCAAGGTATGGAGCGCAGCAACAGAAATTGAAGACCTATGTGATATGGATATTGGCCTTATGCCGCTGCCTGATGATGAATGGGCAAAAGGAAAATGCGGGTTGAAAGGCTTACAATACATGGCACTAGAGATACCTACGCTGATGTCACCTGTAGGTGTGAATACAGAGATTATTAATTCTGGCGAGAATGGTTACTTACCTCAAAATGAAGATCAATGGTTCGATATGCTTTCAGAGCTTACAGAAAATAAAGACATTCGAGAAAGAGTTGGAAAGGCAGGTAGGAAGACGGTTGAAGATAAGTTTTCAGTAAAATCAAATGGCGAAAAGTACCTCTCTTTATTCGAGGCTCTAATAGAGTCTTGATTCGTCCTCTTGGTGTTACATTTGCGCCCGCAACAAATCACATTATGAAGAAAACAGCCCTTTACGACAAGCACATTTCCTTAGGTGCGAAAATGGTTCCATTTGCAGGATATGACATGCCTGTGCAATATTCTAATTTGGGTGCTGAGCATCTGAATGTTAGAGAAAATGTTGGAGTTTTTGATGTTTCTCACATGGGTGAGTTTTTCTTAAGTGGTGATGGAGCATTGGATCTCCTTCAGCGCGTTACTTCCAATGATGCATCTAAATTGACACCTGGAAAAGTGCAGTACTCGTGCTTGCCAAATAATGATGGCGGCATTGTTGACGACCTTCTTGTGTACTGTCTTGGAGAAAGTGAATACATGTTAGTTGTTAATGCATCGAATATGGAGAAGGATTGGGATTGGATTCAGAAATTTAATACTCAAGGCGTAAACATGGTCGATAAGTCCGATGATTACTCGCTGTTGGCTATTCAAGGACCAAAAGCAACAGCTGCCATTGAGTCTTTGACTGATCTAGACATTGCGTCAATGCCTTATTATACAGTACAAGTTGGCAAATTTGCTGGAGTAGACGATGTGATTGTGGCTACTACGGGATACACAGGTTCAGGTGGTTATGAAATCTATTTCAAGAATGATGTAGCAGAAAAAATATGGGATGCTGTTTTTGAAACAGGAAAAGGACAAAATATAATGGCTGCTGGACTTGGTGCTAGAGATACATTGCGCATGGAAATGGGCTTTTGTCTTTACGGTAATGACATCAATGATGAGACATCACCTTTAGAAGCCGGATTGGGTTGGATTACGAAATTTACCAAAGACTTTACCAATTCTGAGGCTTTGAAAGCTGAAAAAGAAGCTGGAATTTCACGCAAATTGGTAGGTTTCGAGGTGTTGGAAAAAGGTCCTATTCCACGACATGGATATGAGATTCAGAATAAGGAAGGTGAAGTTATTGGAGAGGTGACTAGCGGAACAATGGCACCTTCATTAGGCAGAGCTATTGCTATGGGATATGTAAATAGACCTTATTTTTCTGAAGGCTCAGAAGTCAATATCATTATTCGAAACAAGGTGCTTCCAGCGCGGGTAGTGAAGTTTCCATTTTTGAAGTAATTACTTTATTTCTTGCTTAATTCTTGATGTCGCGAGTTTCCTTGCGTTTGGATTAGTTATTTTCGATCATGCTCAAAAAGCTTGTCTTTTCGCTTGTGCTCTTGACTTTTCCAGCATATGTATTTTGTTGGGGATTCTTCGGTCATAGAAGTATTAATCGCATGGCTGTGTATACCTTACCCACAGAGTTGATGGTGTTTTATAAGGACAACATTGAATTTGTGACTTCCCATGCAGTAGATCCCGATATGCGCAGGTATGTTGTGAAAGAGGAGGCTGCTCGACACTATATTGATATCGATCATTATGGAGAGAATCCATTTGATGAAGTTCCGCGCGAGTGGGATGACGCGGTAGAGAAGTTCACAGAAGATACGCTTCAATCGTATGGTATTGTTCCGTGGTATGTGGAAGTGATGTACCGGAGATTAATTTATGCCTTTCGTAACAAGGACTATGCTTATGCGTTGAAAGTATCCGCTGACTTAGGTCATTATATTGCTGATGCGCATGTTCCCTTGCATACCACTGAAAACTACAATGGGCAGCTCACAAACCAGAAAGGAATACATGGCTTTTGGGAATCACGTTTACCTGAACTATATGCTGAGGACTTTGACTTTTTTACCGGGAAGGCGAAGTTTATTGACTCTCCGCTGAATCATATTTGGGATGCAGTAGAGGCAAGCAGTGGCGCTGTTGATTCGGTGCTTTTATTTGAGCGTGAGCTTACCAAGACTTATCCTTCTGACAAGAAATATGCATTTGATCAAAGAGGAAATTCTACCATTAAGACCTATTCACGCGATTTCTCTCTAGAATATCATTTGAGCATGAACGGTATGGTAGAGCGTAGGATGAGGTCTTCGATTATTACCATAGGAAGCTTATGGTATTCTGCTTGGGTTGAGGCCGGAAAGCCCGATTTCAAGGCTGGTTTTAATCCTGTTGATTTGGAGAAGTTCGAGGAAGAAAGAAAAGAGTTAGAGGCTCAACGATCGGTCAATCCAATATTGGGGCGTGAGCATGATGATTAGTTTTGATCGACTTTCCAAATGATAATACTTCTATCATCACTGCAAGAGGCAAATTGATTGTCGTCAAGCATCAATAAACCATTTACAGAATTGAGGTGACCTCCTTTTTTAGCCCGATCTAGGCGAATTGGGGTCTCATTAAACTCTAAATTCCAAAGCTTGATTGTTTTGTCTCTGCTGGCTGTTGCGACCCAACCAGACTCTTGATTAATGATAATGTCGTAGATAGCATAATTATGTGCGGGTATTTCCTTGATTAAGCTGAATCCTTTATTGCTATCCCAAATTCTGAGAAAAGCGTCTTTTCCTCCGGTTATCAAGTTTCCAGAGGGCAGAAAAGCCAAACTATTGCACGATTCTTCATGTGCTTCAATCTCAAATATCACTTGATGATTTTTATTTTCTGTGATTATGCATTTACCATCACCACAAGCGAAAGCAGTTAATGATGCATCTGAGTTTTGAGTAGCTCTTCTTATCTTTTGATTTGAAAGATTTAAGTGCCATAATAAACTCCAGTCTTCTGGATTCCAAACACTCACACTTCCATCGGCAGAGCAAGCATAAACTCGACTATTTGTATGGTCATTAAATAAATGGAAGATTCCTTTGTCATGGAGCTTTAGGTGCCGCAGCTCTCTTTTTGTTTCTAAGTTGATAACATGCATTCCTCCATTGCTTGTTCCTATAACAAGCTTGTTATCGAGATTAAGAAGACTGTATACCGTAGATTCTGTTCGAACGGCAAATGCATTTGTTTCTGCACGTTCGAGATTCCATTCCGCAACAACGCGATCACCTCCAGCGCTGAAAAGTGCATTAGTAGTTCGACCATGAGCTAAAGCATAAAGAGCCCCGCTGTGGGCAGTTAATTGATGAAGCTTCTCGGCATTCATTTAACTGAGCGCATCTATGGCTTCTGCGAGTTTCCGATCTTTTTCAGTGATGATATTACCTGCTTCATGAGTACTGAGCACAATGGATACACGATTATAAACATTGCTCCAATTTGGATGATGCTGATGCTCTTCAGCCAATTCCGCCACTTCGGACATAAAGCTCCAAGCTTCTTTGAAATCAAAAAACTCGAAGGTGCATGTTAATGCTGATTTACCATCTCCTAGGTCTTGTTCTGTCCAACTCATAATTTAAATTTTAGGCGAAATTAAAGCGTTCATTTTGAGATTTTATCTTTTGATAATACTGCCATCGTTATGCGGCTGATACAAACCATTTTGCCTTCTTCATCTTTTATTTCGATGCTCCACACTTGAGATGATTTCCCGCGATGAATTGGTCTTGCTGTTCCTATAACTTTTCCTTTTGTGGCAGGCCTTAGGTGATTTGCGTTGATTTCCATTCCGACACAGACAAACTTTTCTGGATCAATTGTCAGGTGAGCACCAATGCTACCCAAACTTTCTGCCAAGGATACGGAAGCGCCACCATGCAGAATTCCGTAAGGTTGAACTGTTCTATGATCAACCGGCATATCACCCTTAATGAAGTCATCTCCAAGTTCAATAATTCGAATGTCTAGGGATTCTAAAAGTGTTCCTTTCCTCATTTGATCCGCTTGAGCAGCGTTTACTTCTTTAAACCAAATAGCCATAATGTATCAATGATATTAACTTCAAACTTAGTCAATGCGCATTGGATGCGTGTCACATAAAGTTTCAAATTAATTTTTCAATGGTGCGTGTATAAAAAGTTGAATCTTCGCAACACGAATGGTAGTGTTTCCAAACATAAAAATCAACTTAGGCCTCTATATCACAGGCAAAAGACCCGATGGATATCACAATATTGAAAGTATATTTTATCCAGTCCAGTGGAAAGAGACTTTAGAAATTACTGATAGGCAAGAAGGATTAGAGGCTTTTCCTCAACTTCAATCATTAACGGAAGTTGGAAAGGTTCGATTTATGAGTTATGGTATTCCAATTCCGGGAAATGCAGATTCTAACTTATGCATCAAAGTTTATCAATCATTGGAAGAATTGTTTAACCTTCCATCCATTGATATGCATTTATTGAAGACGCTTCCGATTGGTGCAGGACTTGGAGGAGGAAGTGCGGATGCTGCTTTTACTTTGAAAGCACTCAAGGATTATTTTCAACTCAGATTGTCAGATGTAGAGGCAAAAGATTTATTAGCAAAAATTGGAAGTGACTGCCCATTTTTTTGGGAGAATAAGCCAATGTTCGTATACGGCCGAGGAGAGAAGATGCGACCGATAGATTTAGATCTTAGTAAGTATTTTGTATTGATTGTCAACCCTAATATTCATATTTCTACGAAAGAAGCCTACTCGGGTGTGAAACCTTCAGCGCCTGCCATCGATTTAGAAATGATGCCGAGCATTGGAGTAGAAGGGTGGAAGGATGTTTTAGTAAATGATTTTGAGGCAAGCGTTTTTCCTAAGTATCCTATTATCAAAGAAATAAAAGAGAGGCTTTATGCTAAAGGAGCTTTATATGCTTCTATGACTGGAAGTGGCTCAACGCTATATGGAATTTTTGAGGAGTCACCAAGCGATTTGGAGTTTTCTCAATATATAACCTGGAATGGAAAGCTTACTTTTTAATGAATATGTGGGCACCTATTGTTGAACCCCATACTTGATGTCCGTCTTCCGTCCAACCACGATCCCAACTTATTAATTTGTCTTTGTACAACTCCACTTCATTTGTTTCCAAAGCAGCACCTCGCCAGGTATTTGGACACCTAGCCGCTGTAGCTCCTCTGAACGCTTCTTTTGCATAGTGCATTCCAATGCCACAATCCTCTAAAAGTGAGAGATCTTCACTTGAAAGGTATTCTAATATCGTTGGTTTTTTATTGGCGCCTATGTATTTCTCTTTATCAGGTATATCGTAAATGTAACTTACATATTTGCCTTCACTCAATTCCACTAATTGGTAAATACGCTGACGATAAGGTTGCTTCAAATTATTGGAGTTAGCCCGTTCCATATATAGCCAAACTTCTTCTGTTTTATTTTCCCAAATGCGTGCGACCTTCAGACTAATGTCAGAGAAATTCGTGTCTTCTTTCGCTTGAGCTTTTGACGTGAATTCACCCGTCATGTATGAAGTAAGCATTTCAAGCGAGGGCGACTGTGCAGAGCTGTTTAATGAGGTCAGAAAAAGGAGACTAAATGCTATGAGCCTAAAATTCATGAGACAATTTATTCTTTCTCAGCCAGTTCTTTCCAGCCAAAAAGCTTGCCTTCTTTAATCATATTACCCACAATACTTGGAACCATATATTCCCAGCCATCTTCGCAATCCTTGATTTTCTTGACTACGTGATCAGAGAAAATGTGAAGTATATCTTTATTAGAGCATCTGATTTGTTCTATTTTCCCATTCATCCTTAGATAATCAATAAGAAGATTAATGGAAGGATCCTCAAATTTTAAATCATCTAAAGTTTTCAAAGTTTCTCCATCTTCCTGAAGAGAAGGATATACATATACTTTGACATTTCGTCCGAATAGAATCCCGTATGCCTCTAGCAGTCTGCCCTTGAGGCGATCATAATATTTATCGTCAAAAATTTGAATGAGATTCTCAACTCCTAGAATGACACCCACTTTCCGATTTCTAACAGAATCACTTAAGTAGGAGACAAGCGTATAATATTTCTGATAGTTTGAAATAAGAACAGTGTATCCTAAGCTTCCTATAATATCTACGCGGTCCAAGAAATCTTTCTCATCAATTCTACCTTCGGCACTCAGATCTTTTAATGTCAGTTCAAATAATACTTGAATGCGATCGACATCTATATCCTCTTCTTTTCTGAATTCTTTCAAACCCATTTTAAGCATGTCGAGATTTACATGAGTCAATGGGCGAAACCTTCCTCTCAGTACCAATATATTCTTTTTGTACAGAGCTTGAGAAGCCTGCAGAACATCGCCATTTGGACCAAAGAGCGCTGCATCTGTCATTCCATTTTTAACCAAAAGCAAACTTAAAATACGATTGTCTACATGCTCAAATTGAGGTCCTGAAAGTCTGAACATATCTATCTCAATTCGCCCATGCCCTAATCCATCAAGCAGGCTGTTGAGCATCATTTCGGGATTGTCACTGTAATGGTAAGCAGCGTAGATTAGATTGACGCCAACCCTTCCTAATGCTTTTTGTTGCAAAAGACCATCGTTGTCATGCATGATGACGTGAAATACACACTCGTTTGGTGGGGTGTTAGGCTTCAGTTGAAATCTGAGTCCAAACCAACCGTGACCTTTGTTGGTTTTGTAGTAGTTTAGGATCTCTACGGTGTTAACGAATGAGAAGAATCGAGTGTCTCCTTTTCTGTGCTCGAGTTTACCAAGTAGATTTGAATACTCTTTATCGAGCATCGTAATAAGACGCGGCTCAGCAACATATTTTTTCGAAGCTCCGTAAATGGAGTCAGAAATCTTCATGTCATACGCAGAAGTAGTTAGAGCTATAGTTCCAGAAGCTCCACCTGCCGCAAAAAAATTAGCTGAGACTTCTTGACCTGCTCCAATTTCAGCGAACGAACCGTAGATACTTCCGTCTAGGTTCAAGGTTAAAGCCTTCTCTCTAATTCCTATTTCTCTATTCATACTTTATGCTATTTCACGCGATTGTCAAATCTACATGCTTAGATTTGTTTGACGTGTTCTATTCGACAAAGGTTAGGCCTCAAACGATAGGTCAAAGAATTTGTTTGTTAAAGATTTCCACATGAATGCCGTTAAACGAAAAAAGCCCCGATTTCGGGGCTTTTTTCATGGTTTAATGTATTCTATTGCTTCACAATCGGAAGTTTAATTGAAGCGTTGTCTCTTGTGATAATTTCAATGAAATACAGTCCTTTGGAAAGGCTAGATAAATCCATTTCTACTCCATTTGAAATACTGTTAAATGTTGTGTTAATTTGAGATCCATCTATGGAGAACAGCTGAAAGCTTTCTATACTTGAGTCATCCGTGAACGAAAGTCTCACCAAACCCGAAGTTGGGTTCGGAGATAAAGTATAGTTTGTAGCATTTAATTCGCTGATTCCAACAGTTAGATCTACCAATTCAACATCTAAGCAATATGGTGCACTAGCGCCTAGTCCATTCGTTGCTGTTAAACATACGTTGTATGTGCCGCCTGTAGCTGGATAATTGAATGACGGGTTTTCATCGGTAGAGGTTTCATTATTAATATCAAAGTCCCATTGATAAGTTGCGGGACCTGGATTGCCCACTAAAGATAAGTTTGTGAATTCTACTGAATTACCTGCTAATGTTTCACTCGAGAATAGAGCAACAGGGAGCTCATTAGCAACAGTTACTGAACCACAAACAGAATCTGTTCCATACTGATTAGTAGCAGCTAAACAAACAGTGTATTCATCAGCAAAAGCATAGTCATGAGTCGGGTTTTGGTTGGTGCTAGTTGAGCCATCTCCAAAATCCCAAAACCAAGTTGTAGGAGAGTTGAATGAATTATCAGTAAATACAATGGTTGGGTCATTCGCATCATCATAGGTGTATGACGCCAATGGAACAGCATTTACTATTGTCACATTTGATGAATAAACTGCACTTGTTCCGATAATATTCGAGGCAGTTAAACTAACCGTATATGTTCCAGGTGATGTAAATAGATGCGTTGGATTTTGAAGTGTAGAAGTTGTTCCATCATCAAAATCCCAAGCCCAAGAAAGGGGGAAATTACTTGATAAATCAGTAAAATCAATGGATGGATCATTCGTATTATCAAAACTAAAAAGAGCTGTTGGTGGATTTATTGGGTTAGTCGTAATTGCTCGGAAGTGATAAGTGGTCGTTGTATTAGCGGTCCAATTACTTCCATTGTAAGTGGCGGCTCTGCCATTTCCCCCCGTTGTTTGAGTAATCCATGCTCCACCAGTTGGCACTTCAAATCCAATAAAAATATCACCGGTTAGGCTGTCTAGTTGATTGGCATAAGGTCTTAAATCAATTCTGGTCATTCTCTGAGGCTCAAGCAAATTTGCTTCAGGGAACATCATAATCGGTGTGATTAAATCTGTACCTGGACTACCAGCGTTATTTGACCAAATATGAACCTCAATGCTATCATTTGGATTGTTCACGTCCGTATAATTTCTAATCAAAGCTGTGGTGAGCGTGCTTAAACCGCTTCCTAAAGAAACTCTGTTGGCAGCGCCACTAGTGAATGTGGATGAGAAATTTACAACATTGTCTACTACACCATTATCGTGATTGATGTAATTCCCAGCAATGTATTGGTAGATAGTTGATGTAGCTGAATTAAGCTGAGCAGAATTATCTATTGCATCAATTACATAATCTACATAAGCACCAGCTGTTTGAGGAGGAATTGCAAATGTGTAATCATTGCCGTTGGTATCTATCGGTGAAATTATTGTTGGAGGTCCTATATTATCTACTGTATAAGACATACTTACACTTGATAATCCTGATATGTCAGTAATCGTTGCGGTCCTGAAATTTGTGTCTGCATCGCCTTCAAAATGAGGAGCTGGATTATGGACAATAAGAGGTGGAGCATTATCCACTGTAGAACTTGTAATTCTCATACTATCAATGAATATTCCATCGGATTGATAACCTTGATCAGTATAAAGTCTATATCTAATTTTTACCTGACTATTCCCGACAAAACCACCTATGTTGGCAGAAAAATTTGCCCAAGTAGCAAGATTGTTTTCACCATTAAAAGTTGTGACTACTGTCCATGAAGCTCCATTATTAGCGGATGCTTCTAAGTAACAATAGTCAAAGCCATTTTCAATATCATACTTAACTCTGAAATGAACATTTGCATCAAGTGCAGTCGTTAAATCGAAGCTCTGAGTAATCGTTGCGTATGTTGTTTGAAGATTCAGATACAGTCCACCAGGACTGTCGGTTAGAGAATTCGAGCCATTGTAAACCTGAGCTGTGCTTGTACCCCATTGACCTGTGAGCGTCCAAGCGGATAAGCCACTGTCAAAGTCATCGGAGAAAACGGTGGTTTGTGCAATAATAAATTGGGTTAGGAGCAAAGCCCCTAATAGAGTAAATATTCTTTTCATAGCATTAGGTTTGTCTCGAAAATACAAATCATTATGGATACGGCTTCTTGTTCTCATTTTAATTCTCTAGATATTCGTGTTGGCGTTATTTTAAAGGCGGATGTTTTTCCAGAGGCAATGAAGCCTGCCTATGTTCTAACTATTGATTTTGGTAAGGAATTGGGCATGCTAAAATCGAGTGCGCAATTGACTGAACTCTATAAACCAAATGAATTGATAGGAACGCAGATCCTAGCTGTGGTTAATTTTCCCCCCAAACAAATCGCCAATTTCATGAGTGAATGTTTAGTATTAGGTGTCTACTCGAAAGAAGGCGTAGTTTTGCTTTCAACAGAACGACCGTGTGATATCGGTGATAAATTAGGTTGAATTGAATATTAGAGATTACTGGAAGAAGCAATGGGTGAAAAACCTCATTTTCTTCAGTCTTATGGCCGTTTTTTTCTTTACAGGTTTTCCTAAGTGGGTAAATATTCAGTTTACACGATTGAATCTTGAATCTCCTGATGAAATTGTAAAGATTGAACCTTCTCAACCGAGTTTGTATGACCATCAAATATTGATTGAAAATCACGAAGGAGAGCAAATTCAACTTTCTGATTTTGAAGGAGGGGCAGTGTTTATTAGCCTATGGGCTAGCTGGTGCGTGCCATGCATTGCTGAATTTTCTTCTTTAGAAGTTTTGGCAAAAGAGATCCCAGATATATCGATCGTTGCCTTGAATATTGAAGATCAAGAAACGTTCAATTCATTCCTTGATAAAAACGATTATAATCTTCCGTTTTACTTGCTGCGAACTCCGCTTCCCTCCCAGCTAAATGCGCCTGCCATTCCTGCAACCTTTATTTTGAATGAAGAAGGCAAGGTTATTTTCAAACATTTCGGTGCTGTTGATTGGTCTTCTGAATCAACAATAGCTAAGCTTAATAAAATTCTGATTTAGTAATGTATTTTCTAGATAACTATAAACGTGGAATTTTTAATCGCTACAGAAAAGGCATGCCTTGGCCAGAAATGTTTTCTAAAGACCTCGCAGCTTGGTTTGGGATAGTGGTTGATAAAATGAAAAATGGTACTGTTAAGACTTTACTGGTCTATCCGCATTATCCAAGCAGGGGAAGTACGATATATAGAATCGCGAGGCATCTTGGGTTCCAAGTGACGAATAAAACTAAACGGAATTCAGATCTGGCAATTTATTGGGAATATAATACAGTAAGGAATGAATTCAAGGCTTTAGAAAGGATTGAAGACCAGCAGGTTATTAATCTTTATAATCGAGATATCTCAAAAGATGCCGTTGATTATGCCATGCAGGAAGCATTTGGTTATTCAACCAAAATTGATCCTGAAAAGCATTCAGGTGTGGCTGTACAAAAAAGTCTCAAAAATGCCGTTCATGATGGTCGAAAGGTAGAGTGTCCAGTTCCGAATGAGGAGGGTTTTATCTTTCAAAAATTCATCGATAGCAGTGTCAATGATAGAGAAGTAATGGACCTTCGAATTCCTTTGATGAAAGGAGTTATCCCGTTTTTATATCTCAATTATAGAAACAATAATGAGCGATTTAAAAATGTACCTGATCGAGCTGTGCTTGCCGAGAATGTAGATGATTGGCTCAATGAAAATGAAAAAGAACAGTTGAGTAAATTTTGTAAAGTGTTCAAGTTTGACTTTGGTGAATTGGATGTTTTGCGCGATGCTGTTGACGGTAAGATATATATTGTCGATGCGAACAATACTCCTCAAGGGCCTCCTAAACACTTGCCTGAAAACGACAAAAAACGAGCGGTTGTTTTATTGAGTAATGCCTTTCAGCGGGCTTTTATACCTTCTGATTAATGAACTCAGCTTGCATAATTTTGGAATGAAGAATATCTTTCTTTACAGGTTTCAATAAGTAGTCGTTTAAACCTCGAATACTGTAAAATTCTGTTTTTTGACCTTCACTATTTGCACTTAGCGCAATGATTGGGAAATTATTTCCGTAGCGTTTTCTGAGCTCTGTTGTGCATTCATAGCCGTCCATTCTTGGTAGTTCTATATCCATTAAAACACAATTATGTTTTTTTGGGTCATAAAGTTCAAGAGCTTCTATTCCGTTTTCTGCAATATCCGAAGTCCAACCAAAATTTTGAATCATCATTTGAGTAACCATTTGATTCAGCTTATCATCTTCAACAATTAGAATATGATATTTTTTTTGGACTTCATGAGATAATTGATCAATTGATTTAGGTTCATAGTCATAAGCTGCCTTCCATTGGTCATATAATCCTATTCTAATTGTATGCTCGTCAATTTTTTCAATTTCAGGCTCAATGCCTCTTAACCGGATCAGCTTTCTGGATAATTCGAGGGAAAGCGATGAAACAAACTTGCTTTTTGATACTACGGCTCTTTGATTCTCAGACAAACAATTCATGAGTGTTTTTTGCGAAAGCGAGCAATTCTTGGCTTCAATATTAATGTCTATGAATTGAGTGCCAGCGGTGATTTGTGATAAATGGAGAATAATGCTCAGTGCAGTCGATTCATGTTGCAAAAGCAATACCGAGATGCCGTGAATCATATCGGTTATATGATTACTGTCGCCAAAGTTTTGCGGACTTATTTTAGGATCTTTATTGAGAGTGTATTTAATTAAGGGAAAGTCAACTTTTAGTATGGCAACCAATACCTCAAATGTTTCGTGAGTATTAAATACACTAGATGTTTCACTAACCAAGTCTACTTTAGGATCTATGACCTTGCCAAAAGCTCGAACTTTTCGCGTCATACGATCAATTTCGTTCTGCAACCCCGTCACATAGTCCAATTGTTTTTTTGTTAGAGTCTCTTCTTCAAGGGCATGCATATATCCTTGAAGAGTGTTAAGCGAACGCCTTAATTCTCGATCAAATTTCTGAGCTACCTCTAAAGAGCTTTTATTGTTGTCCGATTCGTTCATCGATGTATGAAAGTACTTTTTGCATGAGGTGAAGATTGTCTTTACCTCCCCAATTATGTTCATGACCGGGGTAAATGAAGTAATCCAATTGAACACCATTGTCTACGCAGCTTTCAACGAATGCTTGACTGTGCTGCCAAAGCACAACATTATCCATAGTTCCATGAATCACTAGCAGGTCATCTTGAAGTTTTTTTGCTTTGTCAATGAGATTAGCTTTTAAATAACCTTCTTCATTGGTTTGTGGAGTATCCATGTATCTCTCCGTGTACATTACTTCATACATTGACCAATCACAAACAGGGCCTCCCGCAACTCCGGCTTTAAAAAGCCCGGGAAAAGTCAACATCATATTCATCGTCATAAAACCACCAAAGCTCCATCCATGGATGGCCATTCTATCGGAATCAACATATGATTGAGAAATAAGGTAGTCTACAAATCTTTTTTGGTCGTCCATTTCATTGGTTCCTAGTTTTCTAAAGGTAGATTGTTCAAACTCAATCCCTCTATTAGCAGAACCTCTGTTGTCAATTGTAGCAACAACATATCCTTGTTCAGCCATCCAATACATCCATAAAGGTGCGCCTGCCATAAATTGATTCGTAACTAATTGAGCATGCGGACCGCCATAGAGATAAAGAAGAACTGGATATTTTTTACTGGGATCGAAGTTTGAAGGTTTGATTAACCTCGCGTAGAGAAGGTCGCTGTTTCCATTTTGGATGCTGAATATTTCGGGTTTGCCAATATTATAGTCATCTAAAGGGTTTTCTGGAGCGTGGATAACACTAAGCTTTTTACCCACAGCACTCCAAATAGACGTCTCCAAAGGAGTTTCGATGCTTGAGAAATCTTCAATTAAATATTTCCCATTCTTGCTGAGTTTTGCTGTGTGAAATCCTAGGCGATCATCAAGTATTTTAGTTCCAAGCAATTCAAAATCTAAAATGTAGGTAAATCGATGGGTAGCATTCCTTGTATTATCGCTTTTGTCAAAACTTTGCGTTGTTTCTCCAGTACCTCTCAAGAAAAGGTAATTCTTAGTGTCGTCAAACCCAATGATTTCTTTAACTTCCCAATTGCCTGTGGTCAAGTGTCTAATTAAATTCCCTTCTGTATTGTACAGATAGAGATGATTGAACCCTTCTCGCTCACTAATCCAAATGAACTGATCATTATTGTCGGGAATAAACCACAATTGATGCTCAGGTTCTACATATTCGTTGTCTGCCTCCTCAAACAGTGTTTTACTTAAACTTCCCGTTGATGCTTTATAACGGTTTAGTTGCAGCTGATTTTGATCTCGATTCAATAAACCGATGTACACCTCATCGCTTTTTGGAGACCAAGTGATGGACGTCAGGTACTTGTCTTTAGGTTCGCCTGTTTTCATGTAAACCGTAGTTGATTTTTGAGGGTCAAATACGCCCAATGTCACATGATGACTCGTTCTCCCCGACATTGGATATTTAATACTTTGTAAACTGGCTGGTTGGGTAGAAATGTCAACCAAAGGATAATCTTCTACCATCGTTTCGTCCATTCTATAAAAGGCAAGCTTATTATTATTAGGAGCCCAAAATAGTCCGCTTTGAATTCCAAATTCGCTGCGGTGAACAGCCTGACCGTAGACAATGCCTGGTTTTCCGTCAGATGTAATTTGAATTTGAGTTCCGTTCTCCATCAAATAATAGAGGTTGTGATCTAGCACAAATGCACATGCGCTAAAATCATTATTGAATGTGATTTCTGAAGCTTCTTGCGGGATGGAAAACTTGAGCTCAGCCTTTGGTTCAGTAATGTTTATTTTGTAATATTCATTATCAATAGAGGCACTAAAGCTATTGGCATTGATCCAGGAAATCTGAGGCAATACCCTAAGTGGGATTTCAGGCTTTATTAGTTCAGAAAGCTGTTCTAGGGAAAACAGATCTTTAGATTCTTCATTTTCAACATTATGAACTACTAAAGTCTGGCTTTTGCCTTCCATTTTGATGAAACTGTACGAATCAGTATTGGGTATCCACTGAAGCATCCAAAGACGTTCTGGGTGAAATTTTGAGTATTGTTTTAAAACAGCATCTTCAAGTGTTAATTCTTTTTTCTGACCGAATACGTAATTGATTTGTCCAGAAAGAAGAAAAAGTAAAACCAGAATGCTCCGAAAAGATGGTGAATAAATGCCCATTGATTGAAATAATTTAATCTGACTCGCAACTCAAATGTAGCAATCTTGTTTACAGATTTGCATCAACTACCTCTCCTTCACCCTTAATCAGAATAACTTCAGGGTTTCCTCGATACCTCACAATAGTTGGTCTTTTAAAATCAATTTCTAGGTAAGTATTAGCATAAACCTCAATGATGCCTGATCCGCTAGTGCCTATTCTAACCGAGTCTGAAAATAAATTGAATGCACTTAACTCCCCTGATCCTAAGCTAACAGCCGTAAGGCATTGTGCTTCACCAGAGAGAATTATGTTTCCCGAAGAAGAGGAATTGGTCTTTATCTTCTGAGAAGATAATAGAAGGTCGATATCTCCAAGACCTGAGTTGTCAACTGAAATAGTGTCTTGCTCAATGAGTTCAGCAGACTTTATTTTTCCAGCTGAAGAGAATTCAATTGCATTGACATTGTTTAGAATAGCATTTAGCAGCAGGGTTTCTTGATCTTTGAAACATCCGTTCATCCTGATTGTGACATCGTTGCCATCGTTCTCAATAAGAAGCGCATCATATAATTCGGCTTGTGCAATTATTTCTATGGACGCTGAAGCCAGCGAATCTTTTTCAATTGTCATTTCTGCTGGTGTAGAAAGCTTGAAGTTCTCTGCGCCTTGTAAAGAACGAAAATACTCCTGCCTAGGGCCGTCAATTCTCTTGCAACGATTTCCGCAAGAGGACAGTGAGATCGCCATAATTAATATTGACCCGAGGATTTTTTTTGTTTTCACCATTGCAAATATCGTAGAAGGAACGACTAATTCTCATCAACATTTTACCTTCGCGGCAAAGATTTCAATATAGTATAATGCTTAGACTTAAGTTGCCCACAGACCCAAGATGGGTCAATATTGCAGAGAAAAACATTACAGAGATTCTTACGGACCATGCCTTTTGTGAGCAGAAAGCAGCGAGTGCGGCAATTTCAATAATTGTTCAGTTTCCTGAGTATCCTGATCTTGTTGATGCCATGACGGATTTGGCGAGGGAAGAAATGGAACACTTTCAACGCGTGCATGATCAGCTTAAGAAACGTGGACTCCAACTTGGCTATGAACGAAAAGATCCTTACGTAGGTGATTTGAGGACATTTTTTAAGGATAAAAGTGGAGGACGAAAGCAATATTTAATCAATACACTTTTGCTTGCTGCAATGATCGAAGCTAGGAGCTGCGAAAGGTTTAGAGTTCTTTCGGAGAATATTGCAGATGAAGAATTGTCATCATTTTATGCGGAACTTATGAAAAGTGAAGCTATGCATTACACCATGTTTTTAGCTTTTGCGAGAAAGTTTGGCGCAGATCAAATTGATGTCGATGCGTTATGGGATTCTTTCCTTGAGTATGAGGCTGAAGTGATGCTCAAATACGGGAAAACTGAGCAAATTCACGGGTAGTTATTATGACACCAAATGTCTGGAAGCTCTTTCTTTCAGAGTGATGCTCATTTTCTTTTCTTCGAATTTGTCAAATGATTGATGAAGTGATTTCCCTGGCCAGTAATAAGTAACACTTCCGTTAATTGGGTCATAGCAGGCCGTATATAGGGTGCCGAAAGCTTTTTCAAATGCAGTATTATATAAGGGAGGCTTTAGAAACTTATTTATCATTGATTCTTTATGTTCAAAAGGGTTTATTACGGCATATTCTAAGATATTTCTTCTCTCTACAGTTCGTGTCATGGCGGCATAATCTGGCCATGTAATTTCTTCTTGATGATTTGTGCCTACAGGCGAGTAGGTAATTTGATTTTCCTGACCTGGTATAAAGTAAATCGTAGCGAAATTTAAATGCTTATCCAATAAGGTGACATTGTAGGCCATGTGCACATTAAGGTCTTTAATTTTTTTTATAGCCTCTTCAGTTGTAGAACACGTTTCTAGGCAATATCTTACTACAAGTGGAATACCAAACCCGGTATGTGTGATCCTTCTTCCACCAAAAGTTAAGGAGGCCGAAAGCCCATCAGCGTTCATTCCATCTAATAGCCCCCAATTGCAATCGCTCATGCCGATTATGGGTTTTAGCCAATTAGTTTTTAGCACTAAACCTTCAAAATACTTTGGACTGTAATCGTAGTTTCTTATTAACCCTGGAGAATCTTTTGTCCATGCAACTTGACTGCAGCCGCTCATATATGGCGGAGGACAATACATAGAAAGATATCTTGCGACTAAATCTGAATCTCCTGCCATTGAGCATAGATGTTCGTATGTCTCCATCATTTCCGGAAAACTCTCTTCCAAAGCAGCAGATGATGTGAGGTATCCAGTTCGAGCCTTTAAACCCTCTTTTAGGAACCACTTTTTATAAGTAGGCCAGGTTTTAGCGAATAATTGACCCCATTTAGAGTCATCTTCACTAAGGTCGATATTATTGATATTTACGAAAATCATACAGCCCCCAAATGTAAATAGAGCATTTGGGTCTGAGTCATGCTTTGTTGATGCGGATGATTCATAGATTCAACGGATTAATAATCTGTAATTCAAATGGTGGTTAATTCGTGGTAAACTTAAAGCTAAGTCTTGCAGAAGGGCAGCGCTATTCACATTCATAAAGCTATTTTTGCCGCTTAATTAGGTATCGATGTCAAAACAAGAAATCGTAGATGAACTTCAAAGTTGGATAGCGGATGAAACTTTCATTCCAAATCGCGACCGCATTGATCAGTATCAAACGGCATTTAACACTTTGAAAAGTGAATCCGAGAAGGCACAGCTAGAGGCTTTTAATGAAGCTAAGGCGGAAGAAGATGAAACCGAATTTGAATATAAAAATGAACCGGAAGATGCTCGATTTGAGGAGTTGTTGTCTATTTATCACGATAAGCGAAAGGCTTTGGATAAGCAAAGAAGAGAGCAGGAGGCTTCTAATCTAAGTGAGAAACAAGCCTTAGTAAGCGAGTTGCAGTCATTAATTCAAGACGAGGAAAATATAGGGAAAGCCTATAAGAGGTTTAATGCGATTAAGCAGAAGTGGAATGAGATGGGACCAGTGCCTAACGTTCAGCGCAGAGAGCTTCAAGCAGAGTATAGTAGATTGATTGAGTTGTTTTATTACAACATCAACATATATCGTGAGCTACAGATTAATGATCTTAAAAAGAATCAAGAACTGAAGCAACAAATCACTGAAAAGATAGCCCTTCTTGAAGAAGAGAAGTCCATCAATCAAGTGGATGCCCTGATTCATCAATATCTTGACGAATGGGATCAAGTTGGTCCTACTTTTCAAGAAGAATGGGAGAAAATTCGCGATGATTTCAAAACTGCAGTAAGCAAAGTCTTCGATAGAATTCGCGAACATCGTAAAGAGGTTAAGGGTGAACACGATGGGCATTTTGCTCTGAAGAGAGAACTTGTGTCCAAAGTGGAGGAGATTTCTAAAAAAGATCTTACAGAGGTCAGGGATGTTCAATCATGGACGAAAGAGGTAATTGATATCCAGAAGCAATGGAAGAAAATTGGTTATGCTGGTCGAGGTAAGAACGATAAAGTATGGCACGAATTCAGACAAGCCTGTGATGCCTATTTCGCGAAGCGGGATGTTTTTCTAAAAGAAAGTAACGCGGAATTTAAAAACGCTAGAGATAGAAAGCAGGTTTTAATCGATAAAGCGAAAGAAATATATGAAGGTGAAGATCATGTAATGGTCGCCAATCAGCTAAAAGGACTGCAGAGGGAATGGAAAATTGCAGGTAAGTTGCTTCCCCAAGAGGAGTACAAACTCTTTAGAGAATTCAGGAAATATTGTGATCAATTCTTTAATCGAAAAAAGAAGGAAGAAGAGGCATTTGTTAAGGAAGCTAAAGAAAATCTTGCATCGAAAGAAGCCTTATTGACAAAATTTGCTGACGATTTAAAAGCAGGAATTAAGGAGAAAGGTGAAGCCGCTATTTCTGAATGGCGAAGCGAATGGTCGGCAATAGGAAATGTTGAACATAAATTAAAGAGCAAGATTGATAAGGCTTTTGAAGAGATAATAGGTAAAGCGTATGAATCTCTAGGAATTTCCAAGAAAGATTTGGCTAAAAAACGATTTGAAAGTAAGCTTGAAATGCTTGCTAGTGATGACAATGCGGATGATGCACTATTGGAAGAGCGCAACAGAATTGGTCAGAAAATAAGAGAAACTCAAACGAGTTTAGCCCAAGAAGAAGGGAAGTTGGACTTTTTCAAGTTTTCAAATGATTCAAACCCTTTGAAGGCTGAATTAATGAATAGAATTGAAGCTGTTAATATTGAAATATCCGAACTTAAATCCCGCAAGAAGCAAATAGATTTGACCATTAAAGGTAAGAAAAAGGAGGTTGAAGAATCTACAAATGCTGCTGAAAATGAAGAGGACGAGGGTTAGTTTTTTTCACATATCCAAGGACCATTCCCGATAGTATCTGTTTCAAGCTCATTAATAAGGCCCGAAATGTCTCGATCTTTTCCGCATACATTTTGACTCGTTTCACCAAAATCATCGGTTTGTACGGTGCATTTATAGCATTTGTAACATGATGAAAGTGAGAATATCAAACAGGTCAAAATAATTATTGAGCAAGACTTCATGGTTACAAAAATAAGATTAGGAAATCTAACGCTGCACTATACATTATATTCGCCATCCTTATGAAATTATCAATTGTAATTCCCGCTTACAACGAGGCTAAAACAATACACCTCATACTGAACAAGGTTTTGGCAGTAGTTATGGATAATGGTATTGATAAAGAAATCATCATCGTTGATGATGCATCAACAGATGAAACTCAGGGAGCTATCGAATCGTTTATCGATCAAAACAACGATACTAAGATCAAGTACTTTAAACAGCCTCACAATAAGGGCAAAGGAGCTGCAATCCGCAGGGGTTTTGAAGAAGCTACCGGAGATGTAATTGTGATTCAAGATGCTGATTTGGAGTATGACCCAGAAGAGTACAATATTCTCATCAAACCTATTTCAAAAGGAGTAGCGGACGTAGTTTACGGAAGTCGTTTTGTAGGCGGTAATCCACATAGAATCTTATTTTTCTGGCATAGTATAGGCAATAAAATTTTGACATTCTTGTCAAATTTATTTACTGACTTGAACTTGACAGACATGGAGACTTGCTATAAGATGTTCAGGCGAGATTTGTTAGAGCATTTTACTCTTGAAGAAAATAGATTTGGCATCGAGCCTGAAATAACCGCCAAATTTGCTCGAATCAAAGACATCAGGATCTATGAGGTTGGTATTTCTTATTATGGCAGAACCTTCGCTGAAGGTAAGAAGATCAATTGGCGAGACGGCTTTCGTGCAATTTATTGTATTCTGAAATACAATCTTTTTCGCTAATTGGAATAACCTTAGCTTCTTCAGAAGTGATCTTTTTTTCTTTCAACCATTCAAATAGCATTCCGTTAAAACTCTCGTGATTGTCAAAATTGCAAGCGTGGCCCGTATTCGGAACCGTATATATGCTAGCTCTTTCCTGAAGTTCCTTTTTTAAATAGAATGAGTGGTAATGAATTACTGGCGAGTCGTATTGGCCATTAATGAGCATTACAGGATAATCTCCAGTTTTTAAGTTCTGTTTTCTAAAAGTGTGAACTGCAGCATATATTTTTTTGATTTCTGATCGCTCAATCATTTGAATACTTTCTCGAATTTTCTGTCTTGTAACAGGACCTCCAAGCCATTTATTGCCGCGCATAAACCATGTCATCATAAACGAAAGCTTTAAAAACTGTTTGATGGTGAGTTTTCCAAAAAGCCACATGGCAAGCCACTTTGGAAATAACACTGCTGTTATCGTTTTTTCAAGAAGGCTTAACCTCATTGATGCAGAACTGCCAACAAGCACTATACCTTCTACTCTAAGCGGATACTTTGAGGCCACACATTGTGCTATCATTGCGCCCAAAGAGAGTCCTATGATCGTGAATTGTGTAATATTCAATTCATCGAGCAGTGAGATTACCGTTTTAGAGAAACCTTCAACATGATACTCTTCAGTTGCCTGGGGAGTAGATTTTCCGTGTGACGGAAGGTCAATGGTGATTATCTGATAATATTTTGAAAACTCTGTTTTCTGATGCATCCATATTTCAGAATTAATAAATGCACCATGCACAAAAACAAGTGTTTTTCCTTTACCCGATATGTTATAGTTCAGCCCCAATTCTTTGCAAAATACTCAATCGAAAAAATTACGCTTAATTAATCTTATGATAATGAATAAGAACGGCCTTTGAAGTGCGAATGAAAAGTGCAGTTATTAATAATACCCGAAGTCAAGAAACTTTTTCAGTTTTGAGCAAAGTGATTCAATCACAAGGCTTTGTGTTCCTGCATTGCGATAATCACAATTTCGAGATAGAAGCAATTGTTGAATCAAGATTCAAGTTTGCAAAACATCTTAATGCTCGGTTAGTCGAACTTTCTCGAGGAACTGAATTAATAGTCGAAGTGCGCAATATTGGATTAGAGTTAAAGCGCAAAAGAAGCAATGATAAGATGGAGATAGATCTCGTTAGATCATTTCTCGCTGCACTGAATGATAGAAAGTCAAGAGCTGGAGCGGCTTAGATAGAAATATTCCAACCGTGAGTATCTGGGTCAATGCCCTTTTTAATCCTCAGTAGTTTTTGACCGATCGAATTAGAAATTACACGAGACTCCTTAGATGGCAAATCATATGTGTTTCCTTCAAATGTTAGCTTCTCCACTTGAGCTGTAGTTGCAGCGGTTCCAACTCCGAATAGTTCTATAAGGTCCCCTGATTTAATTGCCTCAATGACTTCGGATACGCTGATCGCTCGCTCTTCAACCTCGTAACCAGCCTCTTTTGTCAATTCAAGAAAGCTCTTGCGTGTGATTCCTGGAAGAATAGTTGATTTTAGCGGTGGCGTTATGAGCTTATCATTGATGACTACCATCATATTCATTGTTCCCGCCTCTTCTAGATACTTATGCTCTTTTGCATCTGTCCATATCAATTGATCAATACCTTCTTTTTGTGCTAGCATTGCCGGGTACATAGCGGCTCCATAATTCCCTGCAGCTTTCGCTGAACCAACACCACCTATGGCTGCTCTGGTGAATTCGGTTTCGATTTTTAGGTGCAACGGTTTTACATAATAAGGACCAACAGGAGCGGTTATTATCATGAACATATAGCTCTCAGAAGGTTTCACACCGAGCAGTGCGTCCGTTGCAAATAGAAATGGACGAATGTAAAGTGCACTTTCAGAATTGTTGGGTACCCAGTTTCGATCAAGATCAATCAACTGACGCATTCCGCCTAGAAATATATCTTTTGGAACCTCTGGCATGCACATTCTTACGGCTGATGCATTCATTCGCTTCCAATTTTCTTCTGGGCGAAAAATAAGGACTTCATTACGTTCACTTTTAAAAGCTTTTAATCCTTCAAAAATTGATTGTCCATAATGAATCATAGAAGAAGCGGGTGATAGGCTTATGTCTCCATATGGTTGAATGCTAGCCCTTGACCATGCACCGTTTTCATATTTTGCAATCAACATATGATCGGCAAATACTTTTCCAAATGGGAGGTTATCGAAGTCCACTTGGCTCAGTTTTGATTCTGACGTTTTATTAATCTCTATATCGAGGGTACCAATCATGTTAATACGATGCTTTAAAGTTGAAACGAAAGTAACTCTTAAAGCTCGGAAATTTATCGGCTTGATAGAGATAATCGCTTATTTTCTGAGAGTTATATCTTCTCTATCGACTGACTTTGCAACCAGCCTGAATTCCCATCACTTAATCGAATCCGAGTCCAATCGCCATCTGTGTCTATAATTTCTACTTTCAAACCCTCATGAATAACGAATTGATCCATAGCGTTAAGCCCCGGTTCACTTTTAATATTCACCGTTGGTGAAAATACAATAGCTTGATTTAAGTTCAATTTATTAAAGGCTGAATTAGTCAATAGTATCACCACAATAGAAGCGCCTAGAACGAATCCACCTCCTAGAAGGCCTAATTGTTTAACTTTTCTGTTGTTTGAAACTCCGAATAGCGTGAATAGTGCTGCTGCGGCAAATAGCAATAAAATAAATAGTACAGACCACGTTGTCACTGAAAAGGCATATGTAATCGATTCCCACCATTTCGTAAAGAATACATTTTCGAGTGGCGTGATTTTATCCGTGATGTATGTGTTGGCAATATCAAGGTTGTATTTTATGTCTTCATCATTTGGAGAAAGCCGATGTGCACGCTCGAAAAATAGAATGGCCTCAGGAATGTTTCCTTTTTTATAAAAGGTATTTCCGAGGTTATAAAACAATTCTGATGAGACCATCCCGTTTTGAATGATTTCGCTGTAAAGCCCCTTAGCAGAATCATAGTTGCCAGCCTTGTACACTTCATTGGCTTTTTCAAAAAGGGCTTCATAATGGCCTTCGTTTGCCATGAATTGGCTATTCATTCCAAAAACGCTGAAAATCAATATGATCAAACCTTTACAGTTCATCTTCGAGTTCTTCTATTATTTGTTTACTCGCACTTAGCATTTCTTCTTTACCTCTTATGATTCCGGGTGCAAAGCGAACCATTTCGCATTCATCCAAGGCTTTTTTAAGCTTTTCCTTTGTGTCTGATGAGACCTTTTTTGACTGAAGTGTCTCTTCAATCTTTTCTCTATTCAGCTCAGAAAATGGAATGACTAATTTGTCAGATATATAACCAAAAAGGGCTAGAGAAATAGCATCATAAAATGGCTCATTTTCTCCATTCAATAGTTTCGTTGCCTTCGCTAAATGCTTCTTTGCAATACCTCCAGCTCTCTTGCTTTTCAAGGCATTAAGATCTGAATTCTGTGTTCTGAAAAATCCAAATAAGAATATAGAAGCGCCCATGCCAACAAAGGGCAGGGTAGAGAGGGCGTAGAATAATGTGGATCGATAAAAACCGCTTTCTTTTCTCTTTAATTCTGGTTCATCGGTTTTGATAAAACGAATATCCTTTCCAATAATTTGTACATTTTCCTTTTTAGGTGCGAGGTGTGCTCCTCCGCTAGATAGAGATTCGCCATCTGTCCTGAGCACATTAAGGGTAATGGACTCTGATGAAAGCTGTTTGTAAGATTTGGTTTTTGGATCGAAATAGGAAAAGCTGACAGGCTTCAATTTAAACTCTCCTGCAAATCTTGGGATAAGCACATATTCAAATGTTCTTTTCCCCTTGGTTCCAGCAGCTGTTACGCTAATATCTTGTTTTGTCTTTGGGTCATAAGTTTCAAAATCGTTTGGAAACTCAATCTTTGGTAAAGAGATTAATTCAAGGTTGCCATTTCCTGAAATGTTTACCGTGAGATTTATGGCTTCATTTACGCCAACTTCTGTTCTATCTAAAGTGGTATTAAGCTTGAATTCACCAACAGCTCCAATGAAATCTCTTGGTTGGCCTTGTGTTGGAAGGCGGGAAACATTGATCTTTTCTTCGTTGCTTTTCACTTCAACCTTAACATTCTTGAAGCTTCCAAAAAACTGATCAAACATACTTCTGCGCTTCTGTTTCTCCGCAACTCGAATCACCATTTCCATGTCCAAAGAAGGAACTGTGATTTCACCTGATTTTTGTGGCGTTAAAACCACTTTTTTCATGGTAGCGACAGTGTATTGCTTGCCATTGATTGTTTCATTTACTAAACTTCCAGAAGGATCAACCTCTAACTCTTGAGCATAGAAACCATTGAATACAGGTCTAGACGATGCGTAGTTGACGATTTGTGTATTCATGTATAGCAAATAGGTTGCTATGATTTGTTCACCTACAAAGACCTGTTTTTTATCTACGTATAATTTCAGAAAGAGATCTTCTTTGCTCTCTTTAGAAGTAACTTGGGGGTTGGGTTTACTTTGAGTCGCGGTGCTTGATTGGGCCGATGATTGCTGCCTAGAAGGAAGCACTCTGACCTTAATCGATTGTGATTGAACAACGTTACTCTTGAATTTTACGGAGGCAGGTTCAATGCTGAATTCGCCTTCGTTCATTGCTTTGAGAATATAGCTGTAGGAAAGGCTGCTGGAGAATTCACCGTTAACCCATTGCATACTTGACGACTTATTTGGGCCACTTAGAACTCCAAAGTTCTCAAAGGATGGAGCACTAAAATTTGAACCATCTCCTTCTATATCAAAAGTCACTTGGAAATTGTCTCCGACAGAAACAGTACTCCTGTTAATCCTACCCGTAATGGACTGTGAAAAGACACTAAGGTTTATGATAAGAAGCCATATGATAGAAATTATTCTCACCAGTCTTTATCGATGTTTTTGGTTTTGGCTTGCTGTTTTCTTAGTTTCATTTGAAGCATTTGATCTTCATTCTTGGCGGCTTCAAGCATTTGCTCTGCTTCTCGCGGTGAAAGGTCCATCGGTTTAGGTTGAGTCTTTTGTTCTTGCTTTTTCTCTTGGTCAGACTTCTCTTTCTGATCTTGTTGATCCTTTTTGTCCTCTTTATCTTGCTCTTCCTTGTCTTTATTTTGGTCTTTGTTGTCCTCGTTTTTGTCTTTTTTATCCTGCTGATCTTTATCCTGATTCTCCTTGTCTTGATCTTTATTTTGCTGCTCTTCTTGTTGCTTTTTTAAATTTTGAGCGTAGGCCAAGTTGTATCGTGTTTCGTCTGCTGTTGGATTGGTTCTCAGTGCATTTTTATAAGCGTCAATGGCTTCGTCTATCTTTTGATTTTGTAAATATGTGTTCCCTAAATTGTGAAAAGCATTGGCTTTTTTTACAGCATCTGTGCTGTTTTCTGCGGCTCTTTGATAGGATGTAATAGCACTTTCAAAATCCTGCTTTCTGAAATTGGTGTTGCCTAGATTCAAGTTTCCTTCATAGATATTAGGATCACCTGAAAGCGCCTTTTGGTAATAGGACTGTGCTTGGTCAAGATCTCCATCCATATAGGACTGATTACCATGATACAATTGATTTTGATGTTGCGCAAAAGCACTCACTCCAATCAAACTCAATAGATATGTCGCAACAATAAGTTTCATTTTCACTACGAAGCAAACAGTTTTTCCCACCATATAAATTTGGTATTGGGAATTATTAACTCGATAATTAGAAGAATTAACGCTGGAAGCAATAAGAATTGAAATCGATCTTCATAATCAGTATAAATTTTTGTTCCGATCTCCACTTTTTCCATGCGCTCAACCTCATCAAATATGTAGGCCATTCCGCTTTCTGCATTTGAGGCTCTGATAAATATACCACCTGTGACGGATGCTAACTCTGATAACATCTCTTCATTCAATTTGGTAACAACAGTATTGCCTTCTTGGTTTTTCTTAAAACCTAATTGCTGACCTCTTGCATAAAGCGGTATCGGAGCTCCTTCCACTGAGCCCATTCCAATACTGTGAACTACAACTCCTTTTGAAGCGGCTTCTTCGGCCATTGAAATACTCTCCTCTTCGTGGTTTTCTCCATCCGAAATCACAATAATTGCTTTAGACGTAGGGCTTTCAAAGTCAAAGGATTTTAGGCATAAACCAATGGCATTGCCGATGTCGGTTCCTTGCGTTGCGATAAGATCGGGTTGGATATTGTCTAGAAAGAGTTTGGCAGCTGAATAGTCTGTTGTGATGGGCAATTGAACGAACGCTTCTCCTGCAAAAACTACAATTCCAATGCGGTCTGATTTAAGGTAGGTGAGCAGTTCTTTAAGACTTCTCTTAGCTCGTTCTAGTCGATTTGGAGATAAATCTTCTGCATTCATACTGTTAGAAATATCCAATGCTATCATGAGGTCAATTCCCTGTCTTTTCAACTCTTCCGTTTTCGAGCCGATTTGAGGATTTGCGATGCCCAAGATGGATGCAACTAATGCTAAGCTATATATAGAAAGTTTCAACCAAGTTTTTGCCTTACTTGCTAGGGGCATGATTCTATGCTGTAACTCTGAATCAATGGTTGCGCTGAGTTTTTTATTTCTCCCTCGTTGCCAAAATATTTGACCCAACCAAAGTAACGGCACGATGAGTAGGAAATAAAGCATGTATGGATGTTCAAACCTAAACATGTGATGTGGCGCTTTTAAATATAGTTCTTCTTAGAATCAATTCTGCTAGCAATAAGCCTAGTGCGATTAAGGCTAGTGAAAAGAACTCCTCATATTTTTTTTCGTACTGTGTTTCTTCAATGACAGTTTTTTCAAGTTTGTCAATTTCAGCATAGATAGATTCCAGTGATTCATTATTTGTGGCCCTGAAGTATTGGCCATTAGTCAGCTCAGCGATCTGTGTTAAGGTCTCCTCATCGATGTTTACATCCATGTTTTGATACCTGATTCTGCCGAACATGTCAGAAACAGGCATCGGAGCCTGGCCTTTAGTTCCAACCCCAATTGTATAAACCTTTACGCCAAATGTCGTAGCAATTTCAGCTGCGGTAATCGGAGGGATTGAACCCATGTTGCTTTCTCCGTCAGTCAGAAGAATTACGACCTTGCTTTTGGATGTTGACTCTTTTAATCGATTCACTGCGTTCGCCAAGCCCATTCCTATGGCTGTTCCGTCTGTGACCATTCCGTTTTCCAATTGCTCGAAAAGGTTAATCAGCTTATCATGATCAGTAGTGAGTGGACACTGAGTGAAGCTTTCACCACTGTAAACAACCAAGCCAATTCTATCGTTTGGCCTATTTTTAATAAATTCTATAGCTACCTCTTTCGCAGCTTCAAGTCTGTTTGGCTCAAAATCGCGCGCAAGCATACTACTCGAAATGTCAAAGGCGATAACGATATCTATGCCTTCAGTTTTTATATCCTGCCAGCTACTGCTTGATTGCGGTCGTGCTAGAGCGACAATGATTGCAGAAATAGCCAATACTCTTAAGACGAATAATGCATGATGAATCTTTGATTTCCATCCGGTTTTTCCTTGAAAAAACTGCGAAGTTGAATAACCAACAATAGCTTGACGGTTCCAATATTTAAACACATACCAAAGCACCAAAAGTGGTATTACCGCTAAAGCCACCAGAAATTCAATATGTGCAAACTCCCAATCAGACATCGTCTTCTTTTTCTTTGTTTTTTTCTAATGGTATAGGGGTAGTTTCCTTAACAAAGCTTTCAGCTATCGAGAAGTTCATTTCATTTTCGTTCCCAACTGGATTTTCTTTGGCGAACTTCACCAAGTCAGAAAGGAATAAAAGTTGTCTCACTTTTCCCACCAATTCTGGACTTAAATCCGGGTTGTGTCTCAATCCATTGATAATTTCATCCGTGGTTTGCTCCAAGGCAGGAATCAGATATCGATGTTCAATATATTCCCTTAAAATATCACTCAGCTCAGAATAGTAAAGCTTGATTTTTCCTGCTTGCCAAAGCTTCTCTTCTTTCAATTGTTCTAAGCGTTCAGCTGCTATTTCATTAGCTGGTCTTTCTGGGATTATAATTTCAGGTTCTACTTTTGGCTTACGTTTGGATAATTTCAGTGCTATTATGGTAATCAATGCAATCAAGAAGATTCCGATGGCGATCCATTGCCAATTCTCTTGCAACCATTCTTTGACAGAAAAGGGAACTTGCTCAATGTCCTTGATATCAACAATCCCTTTTGAAGTATCAACTTCGATCGTTTGTACGGCAATTAAAAATGGGTTAGACTCTACTTCTTCGCCATTAATAAGTGCAACTCTTGGAGAAATGGGGAAGTAGCCTGAATCAAAACTGGTGATGGTGTACGTCTGACTGAGAATCCGATACTCGAGTTGAGCTCCTTCAAATGCAGTATCAACTTTACTTCTACTCAGTATTTCAATTTCTGTGATTAAGGTGTCTTCTATCAAAGGAAGCAACATGGTATCGCCCGAAGCACCTCTAAGAACCACATTCATTTCCATTTGGTCACCAATCAAGATACTTTCTTTACTGGTGCTAATCGTGAGCGATCGTTCTTGTGAAAAGCCGATAGCTTGAGAGAGAATAAACGATATGAATAAAAGCAGTCTCATCGTTTTGATTCACGTTTTTTAAACAACTGCATCAATGGTTGCACGTAGCTTCTGTTCGTATATAAGTGGGCGTAGTCGATGCCACTTTTGCGCAACAAGTCTTCGGTTTCTTTCAGTTTTTGATCTCGGTTACGTTTGTAATTCTTGCGTACTTCCTTGTCTGAAGTATCCACCCAAAAAGTTTTTCCAGACTCGAAATCCTTCATTGGAACGAGGCCAAGATCTGGAAGTGTTTCTTCCGCAATGTCTTTTGTCAAAAGCGTAACGAAATCATGCTTTCGTTTAGCAATACGAAGGGGCTTTTCGTAGTCAGAATCCAACATGTCCGAAATCAAGAAGGCGATGCTTCGCTTTTTGGTTACGTTATTGAAGAACCCTAAAGCTTCTTTGATATTCGTTCCAGTGCCTTCTGGTTCAAAGTCAATCAACTCACGAATGATACGGAGGATATGACTTTTGCCTTTTTTAGGTGGAATGTATTTTTCGATGCGGTCGCTGAAAAAGATAATGCCAATCTTGTCGTTGTTCTGAACTGCTGAGAAGGCTAAAACAGCGGCTACTTCGGTAATCATCTCACGCTTAAGCATTGATTTTGAACCGAAGTTTTCAGAAGCACTTACATCCACGATCAACATCATGGTCATTTCTCGTTCTTCTTCAAAAACCTTCACGTAAGGATGATTCAAACGAGCAGTTACGTTCCAGTCGATACTTCGAATGGGATCACCGGGCATATATTCGCGCACTTCGCTGAACGCCATTCCTCTTCCTTTAAAGGCAGAATGATATTCTCCCGAGAAGATTTGGTTGCTTAAACCCCTCGTTTTGATCTCTATTTTTCGTACTCGTTTTAGTAATTCTGACGTCTCCATTTCATCGCTTTGCGTTCACTTTTCAGTTTTTAAGGTAAAATCTGATTCATTCGCAGAACTATGGCACTTCAACCTTGTTCAGGATTTCATCTATGATGTTTTCTGAGGTGATGTTTTCAGCTTCTGCTTCATAGGTCAATCCTATACGGTGTCTCAACACATCTTTACTGATGGCTCTCACATCTTCTGGGATCACATAACCTCTTCGTTTGATAAATGCATAAGCTTTTGCAGCTAAGGCAAGATTAATGCTTGCTCGAGGAGATCCTCCGAAATTGATCAAGTCTTTGAAATGCGCCATTCCATAGTTCTCGGGGTTTCGTGTGGCAAATACAATGTCAATGATGTATTGCTCAATCTTCTCATCCATGTATACTTCTCTCACAACTTGACGAGCCTTTAAGATATCATCTGTAGAAAGGATTTTTTGTGGCGTAGGAATTTCTGTTTGTGAAATATTTTGTCTGATGATCAGCTTTTCTTCTTCCTTATTTGGATAGCCTAAAACTACTTTCAACATAAAACGGTCAACTTGAGCTTCAGGAAGAGGATAGGTTCCTTCTTGCTCAACAGGGTTCTGAGTCGCTAAAACTAAAAATGGCTTGGGAAGTGGGAATGTTTCATCACCTATAGTCACCTGCTTTTCTTGCATAGCTTCGAGCAGCGCACTTTGCACTTTCGCTGGGGCTCTATTGATCTCATCCGCCAAAACGAAATTGGCAAAAAGAGGTCCTTTTCTTACGGTAAATTCATCTTTCTTAACCTGATATATCTGCGTGCCAATAAGGTCGGCAGGCAATAAGTCGGGCGTAAATTGAAGTCGGCTAAAATCAGCGTGGATGGTTGAGGCTAATGATTTTATTGCCAATGTTTTGGCAAGACCAGGTACACCTTCTAAAAGAATGTGGCCGTTGGATAATAAGCAAATTATCATTCTATCGATCATGTATTTCTGTCCAATGATCGCCTTATCCATCTCTCGATTGATTAGGTCAATAAATGCACTTTCCTTTTCAATCTTTTCATTTAGAGCTCGTATGTCAGTTGCAGTTTCCATGTAATTGGGTTTTCAACAATTTGATTCGTTTGATCGAACGCGAAAATGTTAATAAACGTGCCTGTTTGGAGCACAAGCGCTGTTAAACAATGTTAAGAACTATTCACCTCTGTATGCCTTGATAAGTCTAGGGTTCTGTTACTTTTCCGGACTCAAAATTTTGAAATTTTTAACGTATAAAAATGGCTGAAAACAATCTTACCGATATGAAGCTTTCTGAGGTGATAAATCACGTCAAGGATTTTCATAATGCATTCAAGATCAAGAACAATGAATCCCCAACTGTTGACATTGATGACAAGTCAATTTTACTGCGCTACAAACTGATGCGCGAAGAGAACGAAGAGTATTTAGAAGCAGCGCAAGAAGGTGATTTAGTAGAAGTAGCAGATGCCCTTGGCGACATGCTTTACATTTTGTGCGGCACAATCTTGAGCCATGGAATGCAATATAAGATAACAGAAGTGTTTGAAGAGATTCAAAGAAGTAATATGAGCAAGCTTGACAAAGATGGTCAGCCTATCTATCGTGAAGATGGAAAGGTGATGAAGAGCGAACTTTACTTCAAGCCAAACATTCAGAAGATTTTAGACAAGTAAGGGGGTTAAACGGAATCTCTTAGGTGCAGCATTTTGATGGCTGTCACTGCGGCTTCGGTTCCTTTGTTGCCATGGATTCCGCCACTACGCGCGCGAGATTGTTCCATATTATCATCCGTCAAAACTCCGAAGATTACAGGAAGGCTGTGTTTGAGAGAAACATCTTTTACTCCTTGAGATACTGCTTGGCACACATAGTCAAAATGCGCTGTTTCTCCTCGGATCACAGAACCTAAGCATATTACTGCATCAGCTTTGAATTGCTCGATGGCCCATTGAGCGCCAAGCGGGAGTTCGAAGCTGCCGGGAACGTGATAAGTTTTGATATTGTGTCCTGGAACATCTGCATTGATCAATAAATCCATGGCTCCATCGTGCAAGCCATCCGTGATTTCCGCGTTCCATTCGGCTTTTACAATAGCAATTTTCCAATTTGCATTGACCTTAGGTAGATCATCAAATTCAGAAAGATTTTTATTGATCGTTGCCATTATTTTCCAGAAAGTCCCTCAGCGCGTGCAATGAATTTTTCGATCTGTTGACCTTCATTGCTGTTTGGGAATTCCGCTTTGATTCGAGTGAAAAGCTCTAAAGCATCACCATAATCGCCTACTTCTTGATGAGCTCTTGCAGCTTTCATCAAGTAAATAGGTGTTGTAAGATCATTGGCAGTGTGTCCATAGGCGCTCGTATAATAACTAATCGCCTTATCTACTTCACCCAATTCCATGTAAGCGTCACCAGTTGCTCCTAGAGCTACTGCACACACCATGATATCGCTGCAGTCGTAATCTTCTAAGTACTGAATTGCTTCTTCGTATTGACCCAATCTCAAATATGAAACACCAGCATAATAGTTTGAAAGATTTGCTGACTCAGTAATTCCATAGTTATCAATGATATCTAATAAACCATAAGCAACATCATTTCCATACAATGCTTGATCAAGGCTGTCATTGGCGAAAGCTTTCTGCGCCTGCCACATTTGCTCTTGAGCCTCTGCCTCTTGAGGCTGAAGATAAAAATTCTTGTAAGCGAAGTACGATACCATCATTAGTACAATTGCACCAATAATTATCGTCAGACTTTTTTGGTTTTCTACAACCCAATGTTCTGTCTTCGAGTAAACTTCTTCTACGTCTACTATTATTTCTTCCTGATCTTTAGCCATTGTTACCCTTAAAAAATGAGGCTGCAAATATATTTTTTTTAAGACAGTTCACACACTGTCTTCTTGTGGTCAAATTCTACCTTTGAACACTTATGCATTTATCTGAACTCAGCATTGTTAATTTCAAGAACATTCAAGACGCCAATTTCGAGTTGTCTGAAAAGGTTAATTGCTTTCTAGGAAACAACGGAGCCGGCAAGACTACAGTGCTTGATGCGATTTATTACCTATCGTTTTGTAAGAGTTTTTTCAACCCAATTGATTCTCAAAACATCCGTCATGACGAAGGATATTTTGTTTTGGATGGGAAGTTTTTTTTAGACGGGGAGTCTGAAAGAATTTTTTGTGGATTGAAACGCAATGAGAAAAAGAAGTTCAAACGCAATCAAAAACAATACGATCGACTTGCGGATCATATAGGAGTTATTCCATTGGTGATGATAGCACCTTCAGATACAGCTTTGATAAGAGAAGGCAGTGATATGAGGCGGAAGTTTATGGATGGAATCATCTCACAATACAACAAAGCTTATCTCGATACTTTATTGCATTACAATCGCCTGCTAGCGCAACGAAATGCCATGCTCAAACACCAATGGGCTGAAGGAAAGTATGATACGACCAGTTTAGAGGTGTTTGATGAGCAACTGCATGCACATGGTACAGAATTGCATCTAGAGCGAAAGCGATTTCTAGAAGGATACTTACCTATATTTTCTAATTTCTATCAACTTATTTCTGGTGGGGCAGAGGAAGTGAATATTGTTTATCAAAGTCAACTTTCTGAAGCTCCGTTGTTGAATTTATTGACGGAGCATAGAAAAAGAGACTACCGAGCTCAATACACTACACAAGGCATTCACAAGGACGATCTTGAATTTACTATTGGCGAATATCCAATGAAGAAGTTTGGCAGTCAGGGCCAGAAGAAAAGCTTCGTGACAAGCCTTCGATTGGCGCAATTCGATTATCTAAAAGAATTAAAACAGCGCAAGCCGATTTTACTGTTAGATGACATTTTTGATAAGCTCGATGACAACCGCGTAGCTGCATTAATGAAGTTGGTGAGTGAAGATCATTTTGGACAAATTTTCATTACCGATGCCAATTTGCATCGAGTGCCTGACTTGTTCAAGGATGAGAATGTTCCGTTGAAAAAATTTGTGGTCGAGAAAGGATCAATTGATCAACTTTGATGCATGGCGCGCTACGATCAAAATAAAAGAAAGACCAACCAGGAGAGTTTGGGTCAGGTAATCGATCGTATGCTGAAAGTGTATCGCCTGAAAAGCGGACTCACAGAAATTAAACTGAAAAGTGATTGGGCGGAGATAGTTGGTCCTGCTGTTGCTGGACGAACTGATGATATTATCTTGAGAGGTGGTAAGTTGATCTTGAAATTAAGCTCTGCGGCATTACGCCAAGAATTGCATTACCAACGAGAAGACATAGTAAGGAATGTGAATGCACATTTGGGTGAAGATCTGGTTAAGGAAGTGCTTCTTCAGTAATAGCTTTTAAGGTAAATCCAATTTTCTTAGAAAGTCTACGTGCGTCTGCAGGTCTTAGATGACTTCCATCATAAGTTTCATAATCAGCATCCTTGATAATGAGCCAATGGCCACCATGCGCTTCGAATAAACTCTTTATACTCGTTTCATTGTAGCCACTTAAAGAGTCTTCTAAAGAACGCATTTGCATTGTTGAAGGAGGTCTAAACCCTACTACTTTAATGTTTTCTTGGCTCAAGCTATCTATCCAATTCATAAAGTCGTTTATGGCACTTGAATCAATTATGTTATTGTCAAACACTTTTGAATAGTTTGAAATTGCAGCTAATGAATCTGTTTTCAAGTTATCAGATTCAGCCCATCCATTTGAATGGAATCGTTCAAAATGACTTTTAGTTGAGCGTTTAAAAATCTTTTTGATGGAAGTGAACTGTCTAGGTTCAAAAAAACGGCTAATCGGACTCAAATAGATTGTTTTTAATTGATCAAATTTCGAAGTCGCTAAAATTTCATGAAAATGACCATTCTCCAATGCATCTGGCGTTAAACTATGGGGAGTTATGCCTAAAACTATCGCCTTATGATTACCCCTCATTTCTAGCTTAGAAAGAATAAAAGAGCGATAAGCTCTATCAAATCCTCCGCTTGAATATCCAAGATTGAGTGCTGTAAGATTCGGCTCTAAAACAACGGTAACATCTTCAGGCGAAACACCTCTGTATGCCCGTGAGTCACCAGCGATGATCACATTATATTTTTTAGGTGTAAACGTTTTGGTGACCCAGAATATTTCTCGATTTAGCTTTAGATTAGAGGGAAGCGGCAATAGCCACCCCAATATGCCCAATAAAACTGCGCTGGATATTAGAGCAACTGATATTTTACGGTTGGGGCTCACCTAGAATTGGAAGTAAATAAATTGAGCACCTTCTCCTCTAAATAAGATGCATGAAATAATACTCAGACTTACAAAGGCGATGTCAAGATTGCTCTTTTTGTACCAAATTGATAATTGAGGTTGCTCTTTTCGCATATATATCATTGATTCAATGAGTATAGCTATGCATAAAACTGTAATGGCATTTTCAAATTTGTGAATGAAACTCAAATCGATTGAATTGAAACTGAAGAGTTTGATTACAATCAGGTTTGCCTGTGAAACATCTTCTGATCTGAAGTAAACCCAAGCCACCAATGCTTGAATAAAAATGATAGGAATGAGCAAAACTTTGAGATTTGATTTACTCCATTTTTTATTCCATTTGGTGAGGCGTTCAATGCTTGAGAATGCCGCGTGCAAAGCCGCCCAAACGATGAAGGTGTAATTGGCACCATGCCATAATCCTGATAGCAACATGGTTGCCCATAAAGCAAATAAGCCTGCTAGCAATCCATTTCGGCTTCCTCCTAAAGGAATGTAGACATAGTCTCTAAACCATGTTGAAAGCGATATGTGCCAACGTGTCCAAAACTCTCTCATACTCGCAGAGATGTATGGATGGTTGAAATTCATTTTGAAATGATATCCCATGTATTTAGCTAGTCCTCGCGCTATTAAGCTGTATCCGCTGAAGTCACAATAGATCTGAAAGGAAAAAGCGATCATTACCATCCACCAATAGGCGCTTCCATCAAATGGACTTTTTCCTTCAAAAGCCGAATCGATGAAAAGTGAAAGGTTATCAGCTATGACAACTTTTTGAAACATGCCGTAGGCTATGAGTTTAATGGCATTCCATCGCTGCAATGAATTCGTTCTTCGATCTTGAGCAAGCTGTTGAATGAGGTCTTTTGCTCTTACAATAGGACCAGCAACCAATTGCGGGAACATCGCCAAGTAGCTAAAAAAGTGAAGGATGTTTTTTGTGGGTTCGAGGCGGCCACGATAAATGTCAATCGTGTAGCTCATCGATTGGAATGTATAGAAACTGATTCCAACCGGAAGAATTAAAGCAAAATCAGGAATGTTGCTCACCAAATCGGCATTGATTCCGATAACACCGAAAAGGTCTTCTAAAGTCGATGCAAAAAAGACGCTATACTTAAAAACACTCAACGAGCCCAAGTTTCCAATCAACGACATAATTAGAAAGAGCTTTTTGTGTTTTGATTTACTCATCAATAACAATCCTGCAGCATAGTCGATCAATCCGCTACCGACTATTAAGAACAAAAAACGCCAATCCCACCAGCCATAAAACACAAAAGACATTACGGTGATAAAACTCCAACGCGCGGTGTCTTTTTTCCTAGACAAAGGCCACAATGCAAAAAAGAGGATTGCAAATACGAGGAATTCTAAAGAGTTAAATACCATAGGCTAAAGTGCTGCGAATTTAATTCGATTGCCCGTTTGGAATGATGCGCAATTAACAATCCATGTTCAAACATTAAATCTTATCTCAAAATTTGAGTACTTGAATGACTCAATTTTGAAGCATGGCACTCAATTACATTTGGATTGCATTTTTCTTGGTTGCATTTGTTGTTGCCATTCTTAAGTTGATTTTCTTGGGAGACACCCAAGTCTTTGGCGATATGGTGCAAAGCACATTTGATATGGCCAAGGTGAGTGTAGATATTTCCATCTACTTGATCGGAGTGATTTCGCTTTGGCAAGGTATTATGAAAATAGGCGAGGAGGGAGGAGCCGTCAATTATCTAACCCGCATTGTATCGCCTTTTTTTACCAAACTGTTTCCCGAATTGCCAAAGAATCATCCAGCCATTGGTTCTATGATGATGAATTTCTCCGCCAATATGTTGGGGCTTGATAATGCAGCTACGCCTTTAGGCTTAAAAGCGATGCAAGACCTTCAAAGCACTAACCCAAAGGAAGAAGAGGCTTCAGATGCCATGATCATGTTCATTGTTCTGAATACATCTGGCTTAACAATAGTGCCCGTAAGTGTAATGGCAATTAGGGCAGCACAAGGCGCTGCCAATCCAGCTGATGTGTTTCTGCCGATCCTTTTGGCTACATATTTTGCTTCATTGGGTGGATTGATTGCCGTGGCTATCAAACAACGTATTAACTTATTTCAACCGACCATATTGGCATGGTTAGGAGGGATTACTGCAATTATTGCTTCTGTGCTTTTCGCTTTTTCAACGATGAATGATCAAATGGTGAGCATCATCAGTAATGCAGCGGGAAATGGAATTATTCTGGGCATAATTGCGGCATTCTTGCTGATGGCTTTGCGTAAGAAGATCAATGTCTATGAAACCTTCATTGAAGGAGCTAAAGACGGGTTCAGTATTTCTATAAAGATCATCCCATATTTGGTTGCCATCTTGGTTGCCATTGGTGTTTTCAGAGCAAGTGGAGCCATGGATTATATGGTGAGCGGAATGGGTTGGTTCTTTGCTTTATTTCTTGAAGACACACGATTTGTAGATGCCTTACCAACGGCCTTGATGAAACCATTGAGTGGCAGCGGTGCGAGAGGCATGATGGTAGAACAAATGACGGTTCATGGAGCCGACAGCTTCATTGGACGCATGGCAAGTGTTTTCCAAGGTTCAACTGAAACTACATTTTACACTTTGGCGGTTTACTTTGGTTCAGTTTCTATTCGCAAAACCCGCTATGCATTGGGTGCTGGATTGTTTGCCGATTTGTGCGGCATCATCGCGGCCATAGTCATTACCTATATTTTCTTCGGGTAGCCGCCTATTCACTGATGAGTTTCATCTCATCCACTAGATGTTTGGCTCCAGCGTATTTATCCATGATGAACAATACATAGCGTATATCTACAGATATATTTCTGCAAATGATCGGGTTAAACATAATGTCGCTCATGGTGCTTTCCCAAGTTCTATCGAAGTTTAGACCGATCAAATTCCCGTTAGCATCAATAACAGGGCTGCCACTATTTCCTCCTGAGGTATGATTACTTGCTACGAATGCCACACGCATTTCGCCTGTGCTATGGGCATAACGACCATAGTCTTTCTTTTGATACAATTCTTTCAATCGCGCAGGAACATTGTACTCAGGGTTGGTTGGATCTTCTTTTTCCATCACACCTTCCAACGTGGTGTAATAGGCGTATTCAGCACCATCAAAAGGTTCGTATCCTTCTACTTTTCCAAAGGTGATTCTTAGTGTTCCGTTGGCATCTGGCGAATAGGTGCGCTCTGGTAACACCTTCATTTGTGCATCCATCCAAATACGCATCAGACTGTCGCTTTTAGTGACATACAGCAATAATCCAGGACGGGTGACATCACTGTAAAATTTCGCGAGTCTCAATGAGAACTCATACGCAGGATCAGCTTCGATCTTCTTATAATTTTTCCGTTTGAATCCATCGAAAAATGAATTCAACGATGCTTCATTATTGAAGATACTTTCATCGTAAAGTCGATCAACAAATTCAGTTAACGATTCTTTATCTGTTTTTAGATTATTCAGAAAATCGAGGGGTTTTTGATCTTCAACGAAGTATTCAATTTGTGCCTTCATGATGTCTCCATCTATTGAAGTATCGTAGTTTTTGAAGTATCCCGAATTATCTGAGTGTTCTGCAATCCAAGCATCAATTGCCTCATTAGTAATCGTCTCATCCTTACACATTGCTGCAAGCTCTCTGTACTTTTCAGTAAACCGAAAGATCTCTGGTCCCATGTAATAGAATTCAATGAAATAATTGCGATTCACGCTTAATGGTAATTGCGCATTTTCTATTTCTTCCATTTCCGCAATCAACATTGAATAGCTTGATTTCCAATCTGGATTTTCATTGATTCTTTTGGTGAAAAGACTCTCTACAGAGTCTTTTTTGTCAAGTACTCTGTGTCTCACCAATCCTTTGGTTTGACCGATCCACTTCTTATATGCGTTGCTGATTCTACTCTGTTTAGCAGCATATTGAATCTTGGTCAATTCATCTTTCCGCATGGCTTCATCAATTACGCTCAGTGATGCTTCACGCATTTTCAATCGCAGTGGATTGACAGTTTCAAGGATGTTTTTGGTTTCTACTTCGGTGATGTAGTTTTCTGTTGTTCCTGGAAAACCATATACCAAGGTGTAGTCATTTTCTTCTACACCTTGAATATTTACCGGTAGAAAGTGCTTTGGTTGGTAGGGTCTGTTTTCCTCGCTGAAATCAGCTGGTTTGTTCTCCCTATTGGCATAGATTCTAAAAACTGAAAAATCACCTGTATGTCTTGGCCATACCCAGTTATCGGTATCAAAACCGTATTTGCCGATAGACGATGGTGGCGCTCCTACTAATCTGATGTCTGTAAATATTTCGCTGATAAACAGCAAGTATTGGTTGCCATGATAAAATGGCTTTATGTAAACATCCAAGCCGGTTTCCTCTTTTGCTTTTTCGATGATTTCACCACTTACTTTTTTCAAATGCTCTTTTCGTTCTGCTTCAGAAGCGTCAACAGAAAGATCAGCTAAAACTAGGTCTGTCACGTCTCTTATCTCCTTTATAATTGAGGCGTCCATTCCTGGGTTAGACAATTCTTCGGTTAAACTCATCGCCCAAAAACCGTCTTTTAAGTAGTTTTTTTCTAAAGAACTATGAGATTGAATTCGGCTGTATCCGCAATGATGGTTAGTCAATAATAATCCTTGATCACTCACTAAAACGGATGTACACCCTCCGTTAAAATGAACGACAGCGTCTTTGATGGAAGAGTTGTTTATGGCATATAAGTCATCTAAACTAACTTTCATGCCCATACTTTCCATATTGCCAGAAACCAATTTATTGATCATCCCTGGAACCCACATTCCTTCTGTGGAACTTGCCTGTAAAGAGATACTTAGGGTGATAAGTAGAAGAAACTTTTTTATCATAATAATTTACGTTTTAACTAAAAGAGCCGATAATCCTTGCAAAAAAAGGCATATTTGCCAGAGAACCTAATTGAAACTTCTTATTCAGAGAAATATGAGATATATCGTTGCAGTGCTATTTGGCGCTTTTGTTTTCACAAGCTCATTTGGGCAGCATAAAATGCCGGAATTTACCGGAGAAATTGTTGGAAAAGCGGATAGGACCGAAATCCTACAAGCAAAATTTGTTGGAGTTATTGATCGAAGCAATGACGCTGATAAGGTTTATTGGATGAAGTCAATCAATAAAGTTGCTTCCTACAAGCATGGAACGCCAACTCGATTGGATGAAATTAAGGCAGAACAAAAGTTGTTGCGTCAAAATGCTGTAATAAGCGATGATAAAGATGTAGTTTCAAATTCAAGATCTGTCGTTCCTGTGGTTGGAACTAACTTTTTAGGGAACACGCTTGTCAATAGCACTCCTCCAGATAACTGTATGGCTATTAGCAATGGTGGTAAGATTATTAGCTCTGACAATAGTTCGGTCGCTTTTTATAATGAAAATGGAAGTGCAATTTTGACCAATGAAACGCACGAAGATTGGCTGGAGGATGTTGCTGCATCAATTAATTTTACTTCAGGTCTTTTCGATCCGAGAGTTATATACGATCAAGTTGAGGATCGTTTTATTTTGGTCATTCTTCATGGCAGTAGTGCATTCACTTCAAAGGTTTTAATTTGTTATTCTCAAACCAACAATCCTGCGGGGAATTGGAATGTCTATGAAATAACAGGGAACCCTTTTAACGATAATAGTTGGTTTGATTTTCCGAATGTTGCAATTTCTGAGAGTGAAGTATTCATCACGGGAAATTTATTCCAGTCTGGCAGCAATGGTTTTAATGGCTCAGTTGTGTATCAAGTTGAAAAGGCTGGAGGTTATGCTGGTACAGCAAATTTGAATTACTCTATTTATAATAATATTCCAGGTGGACAGATTGGGGCCTTTACGCTCGTTCCTGCAGGCTATGGACAGGATGGAGAATACGGCCCAGGAATATATCTAGTTTCAAGCCATTTTTTCTCAGGAAACCGACTTAATTTGTATGAAGTTACAGGGAATTTGTCATCAAATCCGGCACTCAATTTAATGTCTTCTTTTATTGTTCCTTCTTATACTGCTCCTGCTGATGCAGTTCAGTTGGGAACTTTTGCTGAGCTAAACACGAATGATTCAAGAATGCAGCACGCTTTTTATCTTAACGGAATCGTACATGCAGTGCACCATGCGAGCTATCAAAATTCAGGATATTCTGGAGTAGTATACTACCGAATCCCTGTTGATAACCCATCTGCCAATGAAACGGCTAGGTACGGATCGGTTGGAGTTGATTATGTGTTTCCTTCAATTTCATCCTACGCTCTAGATGCTGTAGATAGAACTGTAATGATTGGTTTTTTGAGTGTTTCAAGTAGTATTTATCCTGAAATTGGAGTGGTTAATTGTGACAATTTTTTGGAGTGGTCTAATCCAACGTTGGTTCGAGGCGGTGATAGTTATACTGATTATTCTTGGTTATCAGGCACCGAAAGATGGGGTGATTATTCTGACATGCAAAGGAGGCATAATGCTGCAACTCCCTCGGTATGGATGTCTGGTTGCTTTGGAACCAACAGTAATGAATGGAATACTTGGATTGCAGAAATTGGCGGAGATTTTGAACCTGTGCCTTTTCCCGAGGCCTTGTTCGAGTCTGATACTAACCTGATTTATCAAGGTGAGTCCGTTTTTTTTAGCGATAGCTCTATTAATCAACCTTCATCTTGGAATTGGACGTTTGAAGGCGGCAGCCCACAAACCTCTTCATCTCAAAATAACTTGGTAACCTATCAGGATACCGGTTGGTTTGATGTAACTCTGGCAGTAAGTAATCAATTTGGTTCTGATACATTGACTAAAGATGCGTATATCTATGTTTTGAGCACTGATACCGCTGAGCCAGCTGCAGTCTCTGAAATAGAGAAGAATATGGAAATGAAAGTTTATCCGAATCCTGCTGTAGAGTATGATTTGGTGAATATTTACATTGACAATGAGGATTGGGCACAGGTTGATATCAATATAATTGATATTCAAGGAAGAGTGGTTAAGGCAATGTATTCAGATCAGATGAAGCCTGGAGTGCATAGATTGACCTTTAATAAGCTAGCATTGTCTTCAGGACAATACGTAGTGCAAGTCAGAAGAAACGGACAAATCACTAAGAATGAAAAGATTATTGTTCTATAGTTTTATTTCAATCACACTGGCCTTTGCTTCTTGCTCAGGCAACGGTAAAGCGAGTGCAGGAGGGAATTCAACAGAATCTTCTTCTGCTGAACGAACAGAGGTTCTATCCACACCTAAACAAGCTGTTCAAGATTCTGAATTGGATTCTCCAGGATCTTCAGAATCCAACATTGAAAAAGTTCATGAGCATAGTGTCCCTAATCAAAGTGGATTAGACAGCGTAAAGAACAGCTACCCTAAAAAGAAGTAATCTAAATAGTGATTACTCCGTTTTGAAGGGTTTCGATTTCTCCACCTTTTCGTATTAATTTAACAGGTTCTGAAGAGATTATTTCCCATTCGCCTTCCTCAATCTTCAGAGCGCATCCTTCTGGCAAGCATAGCACAGGCGTGTCGTTGATTGCGCTGTATTCAAGTAAGCGTTGAAGTCTGCTTTCCCCGCCATGACCGATAATAGTCTTTTCTGTGTAGTGAGGGTTGATTTGTAGATTGAGTAACTGCAGACCATTGAATGTTGGAGGCTCAACAATTGGCATGTCATTCGTAGTTTTAATTGATTGACAGGCTACATTAGATCCAGCACTCCAACCCACATAAGGCAAACCTTCTGAAACTCTTTTCTGAATAGGAGCAATTAAGCCATTAACATAAAGTTCATTGAGTAATTTGAAGGAGTTACCTCCTCCTACCAAAATGGCGGAAGCATTATTCACAGCTTCAACAGGGTCTTTAGCATGATGTATTGAAGTGACTTCAATGCCTATCTCGCTGAGGGCTTTACTGACCATTTTTTCATATTCGTCATAACTGAAAGTTACAGCAGCATATGGAATAAATAAAGCTGTTCTATTTTCACCTAGAAACTTTTTAATGGTGTTCTTTGGCCAATCAAGATAAGGTTGACCTGGAATAGTAGAATTGCTAAGTAATAGTAGATTCATTGTTTTTCAGTTATAACTACCTCAAATGTGAAACATTTTTTCACTTTTGACCTAAATCCTTTTAAAATGAAAAGTTCATTCATCGCAATTTCAGTTGTCTTTCTCTTTTGTCTTAGCTCTTGTGGAGAGCATATTAATGGAAATGGAAAAGTAGTTGAGCTTCAACAAAGCCTTGATCCTTTCAACTCCATTGACATTTCTGGTTTTTTCGAGATTGTCTTGATCGAAGGTAAGGAGGGAATTGAAGTGATTGCAGATGAGAACCTTCATGAACATATTGATATTAGAGTAAAAGACCAAAGACTTGTTATCGACTCGGAGGATAAATACTTAGATGCTGAAGAGCTCACGTTGCGTATTTACTATAAAGACCTAAACGAAATTGACGTTTCAGGCGCTATTGAGTTAACCTCAGAAGGAGTAATTGAGACAAAAAGATTTAGAATTGAAGTATCTGGTGCATGCGATGGTGAACTTGAATTAGATGCAAAGGAGTTAGAAATTGACATTTCTGGTGGCGGAGAAATTGATCTGGCCGGTAGAGCAGATCGTGTTGATATTCGAATATCGGGAGCAGGAGAGATTAATGGACTTCAATTGAAGTCTAAGGATGCTCAAATAGATATTACTGGCGCAGGTGAGGTTGAGCTGGATGTCGAAAAGAGTTTAGACATATCTGTAACTGGTGCAGGCGAGATTCGTTATTCAGGAGACCCTGAAGTGACTAAGAAAGTTTCAGGTGCAGGGGAAATAACACAAATTAAAAAATAAGGTTAATGCTCGTTAAGAGATATTTACAGATTGTCTTCTTTCTTTTTACCATAGCAGAATCCAGTTCTGCTCAAGAATTCAATGGGAATGATATCCGAAATTTGCCTGACGGCTTTCATTCTGTTTTTTGGGAAAACGGATCGAAATTTTATGGAGAAATCTTTAATGGGGAATTCAGTGGTTCTGGAAGAATGATTTGGTCAGACAGCAGTTTTTACGAAGGAAGTTGGCAAAATGGTATGCGTCATGGCCGAGGTCAAATGGTTTGGAAAAACGGTAAAGAGTATCGCGGGAAGTGGAAAACGGATGAAATGCATGGTAAAGGGAAGATGAAATACTCAAATGGCGACCTTTATATTGGCCGATGGAAAGACGGAAAGCTCAATGGTAAAGGGAAAATAAAATACGAAAATGGAGAGGTTTGGAAAGGTGAATTTGTAAATACAAAACCTCAGAAGTAACCCTAGTCTCTGGAAATTCTATGAATATCGTTGTTCTGCTCTTCGATCTCTTGTTTGACTTGATTCATTTTTTTGGCTAGCATAGCAAAAAGCTTAAAACCAGTTTTATTTAAGTCTTCATAAACGTCTTCATGGCCATCACCAACTAGAGCCATTTTAAATAAAAGTTCAAACTGATGATCTTTTAGCCATTTCAGTGCATCCTTATTCCCTTCAATACCATTGATTAGCGCTAGAAGATGAGAAGCCTTGTTATCAAGCAACCATTGTCTGCTGCGGGCCTCGTTACGTAAGGCGAAATGAAAAAGCCCCAATTCCGAATACCCATTCTTCATAAGCCACTCTGTAATCTTCTTGTTTCCAGAGATACTCTCACCCCATGCGACTAAAATTTTTGTGTCGTAATTGAGTCCTTTTTGAGTCATTCCACTAAAAAAATATTTTTATTCAGAATCGAATGTAGATAAAGCGCAAGAAACAAAAATTTGATGATTTGTATTTTACGGTTACATTTGCGCATTGCTAACCAATAAATATAAAAAATATGAAAAAGTTATTCTTTGTTGCTGCTGTTGCAGTTGTCGCTCTTTCTTCTTGTAAAAAAGATTACACATGTACTTACGAAGAGGATTTCTTCGGAACTACAATTACATCAACTGCTACATGTACTGCATGTTCTAGTAGTGACGTTGATGATCTTGAGGCTACAGGATACACGTGTGTTGCGGATTAATTAATCTCCACACGAAAATTTAAAAAGGGGGAATCTAGTATTCTCCCTTTTTTTTATGCTCAATAATTATCGCGTATGAAGGTGTTGTTCATTTTGTTAAGAGTTCTTTTTGGCTTATTATTTATAAGCTCTGGGGTTCTTAAATTATTTCCCTTAGATTATTTTGAGTTGATTTTAGTCGATCAAGTTGGCTTATCTTGGAACGTAGTGCCTTTTTTTGCTCGATTTGTTATTTGGACTGAAATAGTCATTGGTCTTTGTATAGCGTTTTCTTTCAGGCTTAAATGGAGCTTGATCTCAAGTTTGATTATGCTCGTAGGGTTTACACTTTATTTATTTTTTCAAGTATTCAATGGCAATGGAGCTGAGGATTGTGGTTGCTTTGGAGAACTAATACCGCTGGATGGTCCGTCCAGTATTATCAAAAATTTAATATTTATTCTCATCGGAAGCGGCCTGCTTATTATGAAATCTGCAGCTGCTAAGTGGAGATGGTCAATCGCGGCTCCAATTCTAGCGTTAATTACTATACCAATAATCCTAGGCTTTTTTCCTCTTCCTGAATATAATTCGGACGCGGATTTTGAGTTGGACATTGAATTGTTAGAGCGAAGTGAATTTCCTGACTCTCTTCATTCTATTACCAATGGTCGTAAAGTTGTGGTAGTAATGTTGGCAAAATGTATTCACTGTGCTCAATTGGCTTCACTTATTGCTCAATTAGAGCCAGAAGAAGTGAAAAATGATTTACGCATTATCGTCATGGGTAAAGATGAGGCTATTGATTTTTTTATTCATGAAACGAATATTGAAGATTTTCAAATCTCAAGATCATCTGATCGCGAATTACTAGGTGCAATAGGAGGGACGTTTCCAACAGTGATATTTGCAGATAAGGGCGAAGTGAAAAGTAAGTGGAAAGGTCAAGATGTAAATATTAAGTTGTTGAATGAATTACTTCAACTTGACTAAGACTATATTCGTCTCTTCATTGTTAAAGTTGACATTTAGTATTATGCGCAAGCTTATTTTATTCTCTGTTTCAATTGTATTTCTCGTTTTGGGAAATGGCTGTAAGAAGTGCTATAGATGCACCGTACTTGATGAAGATGCCTCTTCAATTTATGAGTATCCTGACATTTGCGGTTCAAAAAGTGAGTATAATTCTTACGAGGAGCGATGCGTGACTGAATATGGAGCGTTTGATTTTACTTGCTCTTGTGCGGAGATATGATTTCCCAAGTTTTAAAAAGCCTTTTTAGAACCCCGATTTTACGGGGTTTTTTATTTATGCTGGTTGTGTCTTGCGGCAATCAGTCTGCTTCTGTCACGGTCAAAAATGATGTGCTTGAAATTGCAGATTCGAGCGTAACTAACGTATCAACAAACCAAACTATTCTTCATTATTTTGATTCTTTAGCTGTAAAAGGAAAGTTTAATGGAGTTGCGCTTTTTTCCAAGATTGCGGAACTTACTGAACTGAGCGAGGGGTTCAGAATAAAAAGCAAAGGAGATTCCCTTTTATTGGATGATCAGTTTCAGCTGGCTTCGCTGTCAAAGCCAATAACAGCATTTGGACTGTTGTATTTAGTCAATGAGGGCAAGATTGAACTGGACAATCCAGTTGTTAGCTATCTATGGGATTTTCCGTATCCGGATATTACGGTGAGAAGTTTACTTAACCATACCAGTGGCATGGGGAACTACATTTATGTGACTGATAGCTTATGGAATAACCCTGATTCTTTCATGTCCAATAGGGATATGTATAATATTCTGAGGTGTGAGCAAGTACCGACCTACTATCAGCCATTCAAACGCTTTAATTATTGCAATACCAATTATGCATTGATTCCAGTTTTGATAGAAGAGGTATCTGGATTAACATTTTCAGACTTCATGCGAATGAACATTTTTGAACCTCTAGGCATGCTTTCCACTTTTTATTATGATCCTGCCTACGTTCAAGAATATGATGTTCTTGGACATTACCCGGATGGGTCAACCAAGAAGCCATTTTATTTAGATGCCATAATTGGAGATAAAAGTCTTTATAGCTCGGTCCATGATTTGTACAAATTTTACGAAGAGGTAAAACATCCAACCCTTGTTTCGAAAAGTCTGCTAGATCAATCAATGTCAATTGAAGCCAAAACGGGATCAAATAGCTATTATGGGCTAGGGTGGCGTATTCGACCTATGGATGACAGTGATACGCTCATATACCACAACGGCTGGTGGCGTGGATTTCGGTCATATTTTTGGATGTCAAAGAATAGTGATAAGGTTGCAATAATATTGACGAACTCTATTCGAGGGGGCTATTTAAATCAAAAGGAGATTTGGAATTTATTTTAAACTCTTTGCTCTCCTTAAGCGTTTACCTATGGTGAATAAACCAGAACATCATATTCCTTTTTTTCCGCTCAACATCTTTTTGTTACCCGGAGAGCAAATGCCGCTGCACATTTTTGAGCCGCGTTATAGACAGCTTTTTAATGAAGCTGAATCAGAAAATGTTCAATTCGGGTTGCCCTTCGAAGATGCTAACTTAAAGCGAGGATATGTCAGTATTTGCCGCCTACTTGAAGTGTCTAAGCGCTATGCAACGGGAGAATTGGATGTGATAATAGAGTCGCTTACAATAGGTAAGCTAAAGTCATTTGAATCTGCATATCCTTCAAAACTTTATCCTGGTGGTGTCGTGATTAATGAGAAAGACTCCTATTTGAATACAACTCCAATAGACGAAGTGTCAGAGGCTTTTGAGAAGTATATATCCCTTATAGAAGGAAAGATGCCTCTTGATGTCACAGATTTTCGATTGGTTGATATTGCTGCAAGCTTGAAGTTGAGTAGCACTGATAAAATCAAATTAATCGATACTGAAAACGTAGACAAGCAGAACTCAATACTTCTCAGAAACTTAAGGTACATGAACCTTTTATTGGATCAGGAGAAAAGTATAGAGAACGGGTTTATTCTTAATTAACTACTGAACCCTGCACGTAGCACCTTCATTTTCGCGATCTTCTACCTCCTTACCTTCTGCTGTGCAAAATTCTTCAACATTTTCGCTAACGCCTAATGAGTCACCAGAGCCATCGGTTAAGAGAAAATCTGTGCTGCATTCATAACATTTAGAACAAGCACTTAATGATGAAGCGAGAACCGCAAGTATTAGAAGCTTTTTCATGTCTGGAATTTTTATTTGGTTGCTGATTATTCCAAAGGTAACAGAAGCTTGTTGTAAAGCTCAATGTAATGCGGTAAGATTTGAGGAAGGCTGAATTTCTCAGCTTGCAGAAGAGCTTGCTTTTTAAACTTGGTCATTAACTCCTTGCTTTCTAGTAGTTTCAGTGCATTGTTGGTCATTTCAGTAGTGTTTCCAACATCACTTATAAATCCTGAATAGCCATTTTGGTTAACCTCAGGAAGTCCTCCAGAATTACTTGAAATTACCGGCATTCCTGCTGCCATCGCTTCTAACGCTGCTAGTCCAAAACTTTCTGTTTCAGAAGGAAGAATAAATAAGTCTCCATTCATCAAAACTTGCTCAACGTCCTTTGTCTTTCCTAAAAAGTGAATGTCACTGCAAATGCCTAGTTGTCGACACATTTGCTCAACATTATAACGTTCTGGTCCGTCACCGACTAAAAGTAAAACAGCGTTTAATTTTTCTCGAACTCCAGCGAAAACTTTTACAACGTCTTCAACACGTTTTACTTTTCTGAAATTCGAAACATGCATCAAAATTGGCTGCCCTTTGGGTGCATATCTTTTTTTAATGCTATTGGGTTTTAAACCTTCATAACGGGTAAGGTTTATGAAGTTTGGAATTACATTAATAAAGCGATTTACATCAAAATGTGTGTTTGTGTCATTTTTCAAGCTTTCAGAAACAGAAGTGACTGCGTCACTCTTATTGATCGCAAAAGTGATTACTGATTCAAAGGAAGCATCCCTGCCTAAAAGAGTGATGTCAGTGCCGTGAAGTGTGCATACAATAGGCAGATTTATCCCTTCTTCTTTTAGGATTTGCTTTGCCATGTATGCAGCTGATGCATGGGGAATTGCATAATGAACATGCAATAAATCAAGTTTTTCGTTCTTTACAACACTCACGAGCTTTGAGGTGAGCACTAGTTCATAGGGAGAATAATCAAAAAGAGGATAGTCTCGAACTACTACTTCATGGTAAAAAACATTCTCAGCTAATAAGTCTAATCGAACAGGTTGCGAATAGCTAATAAAATGGACTTGATGGCCAAGAGCGGCCATTTCTATTCCAAGCTCCGTGGCTACAACACCACTTCCACCATAAGTGGGGTAACAAACTATTCCGATCCTCATTTGTGAATTCTACTCAACGCAAAAGAACGACTATTGTTGAGACTGAAAGCTTGATTGATGTTAAGATTTATCATTCAACAGCAAGATCTTTCCCATTTTCAATGGCTTTATAAAAAGCATTTTGAATATCAGTTCTGATGTTGAGTTCTTGAAGCTTTTTATTACCAGCATCAGGATAAATACGGTTAGAAAGGAAAACGAAAACAACGTTTTCACCGGGATCGGCCCAAGTGACTGTTCCAGTGAAGCCTTGGTGTCCGAAAGCTTCTAAATCTGTACAGCCACATGATGGTCCTGGCGAACGATCTGTTGTTGGTTTATCAAAACCTGCACCTCTTCGGTTATCATTTTCACAGAATTGACACTTTGTGTATTCGTCAATTGTTTCTGGTTTGATATACTGTCGCCCCCCGTATACGCCTTTGTTTAAATACATCTGCATTAAAATTCCGAGATCATTGGTATTTGAAAATAAACCTGCGTGACCTCCAACTCCTCCTAGCATCGCTGCTCCCGGATCATGCACATCACCATGTACCAATTGATTTCTGAAATTTCTATCGTATTCCGTTGGTGCTATGCGATCTTTGCTGAATTTTTCTAATGGCCGATAACCCATTGTCGATAACCCTAGCGGTTTATAATAGGATTGATCTAAGAACTTATCTAGCGGCATTTTACTTTGACTTTCGATGATTCTTAAGGCAAAATAGTATCCAATGTCACTGTACTTGTATTTCTTCTCAGGGGAGAGTTTGTAATTGAGTATCTGTTGAAACATTTTGTCAGGGTAATCACCTCTTATATAAAACTCGCGCGCCACTCTCAAAGGATATGTTTCGGATTGAGCAAGGCTGTAGACATCATATCTTGGAACTCCTTTAGAGATCGTTTTGGTGTAGAATGGAATCCAAGGCGTTAGACCTGCCTGATGCGCCAGTATTTCTCTCATTGTGAGTTGCATATAACTCGTAGTATCAACCCATTCAGATAGATAGTCACACAATCTATAGTCTAAATTAAAGCTTCCCTCGTCATTAAGTTTCATTAATCCAGCCACTGATCCAGCAATCTTTGTGATAGAGGCCAGGTCATATAGGTCACTTTTTAAAACTGCTTTTTCGGTTGAATAAGTATGATATCCATAAGCTTCATTTTGAACTACAATTCCATCTTTTGCAAACCAAATTTGGCACCCGGGATAAGCCATTTCTGAAATTCCTTTTTTAGCGATAGAATCTATTTTTTTCAAATCGAATGAGCTTATGCCAACTTCTTCAGGAATGCCATAGGCCAGTCTAATTTTGTTCGTCTGACTTACACCTTCACTCGTGAAAATGTCGTCAATATTCCTATTTAATTCTCCCTTAATTGGCCGGCCGCCAAATAATGCTTGAATGCTCAAGTCATCAGAATAATCATTCGAATTATGACCGATTATTGCTGCGTTTAAGTTAATATCTGTAGATAGAAATCGAAGTGCTTTTGCATTACCATTCCACACCAGCGCTGTGGTTTTCCCAGCAGACACTCTGTCGATTATTGACTGGCAATGTTCACTCATTTCAAAGCGCTTTCGCTCAATTTTTTCAAGGCTAGGTTCTGCAATGATTAATGCTAAATTGAATTCGTCAGCATGCTCATTATAGCGCTGAAAGTCTGCCTCAAGATTGGCGTAGGTTAATTGAAAGACCTCAGAAGGAGCATATCTAAGTATAAGAGATTCGAGTTGGTCGTTGTTCTCATTTCCAATTTTAATAAGCGCAATTTTTAATGTATCCAGACCTTCAATTGGAATTAAACCTTTTGAGTTCCTCACCATGACCAAGGCTTCGGAAAACACTTGACGATATTTTAGCTCCAATGATCTTTGAATTCTCAAGGAGTCCTGAGAACTGCGAATTTTCTTTTTTCTCTTGAGCCATAATTTTGACTGAAGTACTTGCTTGCATCGGGTATCAATATCTTCTTCTGTGATCGCTCCTTGATCGAGCAGAGACTCAATTCGATTTATATTTAAATCTAGATCATTATCTATAATAAAGAGGTCGTTTCCTGCCAAGAAAGCATCAGTAACTCGGTCTTCAATATTGGTCATTCCTCCACAAGTCAAATCTACCCATAAGAGGCCATTGAATCCCATTTGCGACCTAATCATATCAATGATTATGGGAGATGCCGAAGCAATCGTATTGAGTGTGCTATCCAAACCTGGAGCGAAGGAGTTTGAAATCATTATTGATTGAACACCGCTATTGATTGCAGATTTGAACGGAATGAGATCTGCATTATTCAATGCTCTTCTTTTGGAGTAAATTATTGGAGGTGAAGATTCATAAGCTCGATTTGTGCTTCCTAAGCCCGGGAAACTAACAGCAACGGTAAGAATACCCGCCATTTTAAAGCCTTCGATTATTGGTAGCGCATTATCGAATACCGATGCCGCATTATTACCAAGTGACCAGTTACTGGTGTAAGGAGAATCATCGCTTGATTCTATATCTAGCGCTGGACCAATAACAAAATCAAATCCTTTTGCTTGAAAGGATTCGCCTAAGGAATAAGCATATTCTTTAACTAACTGCTTGTCTTTTATAGCTGCCAATTGAAAAGGAGAAGCAATACTGTAGGCATCATTTAAACCTTTGTTATGAATGAGGTCCAATCCAAAAATCAATGGAATATCTGATTTTACAATCTCCTCATTTGACTGATCTTTCAAATCATTTAAGAGATAACCTGATGGCTGAATTTTACTGTTCTCTGGACTTTTCTTCAAAATGAAGAATTGACCTATTTTTTCTTTTACTGACATCTTGGATAGAAGACTATCTGCTGCGTCAAGCGTTATGGGCGAAAAAGGTTCGTCTTTATCTGGAAAGGCAGACTTGTCGTTTCCTGAAAAGAAAAGAAGCGTAACAAGCACACCAAGGATTACTACAAACTTTCGCTTAAGGATCATATACTTATTGTTCAGCGTGAAGGTAAGCGAGACTGTGGGTTTAATATAGAAATGGCAGAAGACTTATCCTCAAGCATGTGTTACAAAAGAATTACTGATTTTCATCTTACTTTTGAGGTATGATACGTTTCCTATTTAAGCAGAATCAACCACGTAGATTTGATTATAAACCGAGGTTTTATAATGAGAGGAAAGAGCAGTTAAACGCTCGAGTTGAGGCGATCAGAAAGGAAGTTGAAGCGGAGTCTGGAGTGAGCAGTGAAGAAGCATTAAGAAGCAGAATGGGTCACGCTTGGAAAAGCAGCTCAAGCCGAAAGTCAAGACTGCAATCCAATAAAAAAGTCTTGATCATAGCAGCACTTCTTTCGGTGATTGCATATCTATTGTTATTCAATTGATCGATTCCATATTAACTGTATCGGCCTTTTTATTGCTAATTATCCAGCTTGTTTTCCAGATGGTCATTCGCAAAGGGTTAAAGAAGCTTCCTATTGATAGAGCAAGGGCGGGTGACAGTTCTATTCCCATCAGTGTTATAATAGCGGCTAAAAATGAAGCGGCTAACCTTCAAAAGAACCTAGGGTTTATTCAGAATCAGAATTATCAAGATTTTGAAATCGTGCTGGTTAATGATAATTCATCGGATGAAACGCATAGCGTAATGACTGATTTCGCTGCACGTGATGAACGAATTCGTGTTTTGAGTCTTGATGATTCCTTGAGTGGTAAAAAGGAAGCCTTAAAAGCTGGAATTGATGCAGCGAATTATGAGCGATTGGTTTTTACAGATGCGGATTGTCAAGTTGAGGCTGAATGGCTCAGTGGGTTTGCCGATGCATTTGATCGTGGAGGTGACTTTGTAATAGGTTATGGCGCATATCGATTAAACGATTCATGGTTTTCGAGTATGTATTCTTTTGATGCTTTTCGATCCGCAATGCTTTACTTTTCTGCAGCGGCTAATGGTCTTCCTTATATGTGCGTTGGCAGATCAATGGGCTATACAAGAAGCTTGTTTCAGAATTCTGAAGGATTTGCTTCATACGCCCATATTGAAAGTGGTAGTGATGATCTTTTTCTTCAATCGGTTAAAGATTCAGCTCACATTGAAATGATCCCAGCGGCAGTAAGTTATTCTGAACCTCCAACCTCATTCGGAAGATGGTTGATTCAACGTAAAAGACACCTAGGAGCTGGAATACATTATCCGAAATCAGTTCTAGCACTATTAATTATTTATGAAGGTTCCAATATTCTTCTTCCTATCATTTTAGTATTGCTGTTGATGAGTGAAAATCAGTTTTTATCGCTGTTTTCAATAGCCATTATTCTTCGAGTTACTCTGTTTTACTTAAATACAGAGACATTCAGTAGATTGGTTAAATCAAATGATGATTTATCTCAACTTTGGTGGACTGAATATCCGATGTCTTGGTTGAATGCATTAATTTCGATGAATATCGGATTGAAGAAGAAAGAAGCATGGACGACAAGACGGTAAGGACATCAGCGCAGCGAGATTTAGAGCTTGTGAAACAAGCTATGAAAGGAGATCAGCACGCCTATGCTGAGTTGCTTAAGGCCTACCGCGAGAGTATATATTACATGATGATGAAGATGGTTAGAAACGCAGATGATGCGGATGATTTAACCATTGAAGCCTTTGGTAAAGCATTTAAACGTCTTGAGTCTTTTAATTCGGATTATGCTTTCAGTACTTGGTTGTTTCGTATTGCATCCAATAATGCTATTGACTTTATTCGGAAAAAGAAGAAGGCTTCGATATATTCTATTGATGAGGATTTCAATGATGATGAGTCCAAAGGAGTTTTTGAGGTGAAATCTGGTGACTTAAATCCTGAACAAGAGTTGATGAAAGATCAACGCATTAAGGAGATGCACCGAATAATAAACCTACTCAAACCAAAGTACAAACAGCTTATAGAAATGCGATACTTAAAGGAGTTGAGTTATGATGAAATCGCCTCAGAAATGGACTTACCAGTTGGAACTGTTAAAGCACAATTGTTCAGGGCTCGAGAATTGATGCACGAAATCATGAAACATTCAGCCAATAATTTTTAGTCAAGTGTCAGAAGGTAAACAGCTAATTGCTAAATATTTCCCGGATTTCACTGAAGCTCAACTTAATCTCTTGGAATCATACGTTAATGCATTACTAGAAACCAATAAGGTCATTAACCTAATCTCTCGCAAGAATCAAGAGGAGGTTTGGGTAAACCATATTTTGCATTCATTGTCTATAGTCAAGATGGTAAAATTTTTACCGAATCAGTACGTGTTAGATTTTGGAACTGGTGGCGGATTACCGGGAATTCCTCTTGCAATTGCATTTCCTGAAACAAACTTTTTATTGGTGGACTCAATAGGTAAAAAAGTAAATGCAGTTGAGGGTATCATTCAAAGAATAGGTCTCAAGAACGTGAAAACAAAGCACACTAGAGTAGAGGATTTGTCAATGAAGTTTGATTACGCGGTGAGTCGAGCAGTTACTTCTTTATCAACGATGAATGATTGGGTTAAAGGAAAGCTGAAAAAAGGAATTGGGGGTGATGTTCCTAATGGATTGATTTATATCAAAGGAGGAGATTTTGACCAAGAACTTCAAGACTTGAAACGTCCGTATCGCATTTGGGAAATGTCAGAGTGGTTTGAACCGGAGTTTTTTGAGACCAAGAAAGTAGTCTGGATTGACCTTTAGTTTAAAATGAAAAAAGTGAGTTCTTTTAGCAGTTCAATGGAGCTCACAGAATTTGAATTGACGCCTTTAGCTCGAGCATCCGTTTCTCTCAGTTTTTCTATTATTAAAGCGGTTTTTCGTTGATTAAACTGAGTGGCCGCTTCTGCCACTTTTTTCAATTGAAATGGAGAGCCTAATGATGCAAGTTGGTTTTTTGTTTCTGCACTTCCCTGTGACTTAATATGATGAAAGATCATCAGCTTGCTAAAGTGGCTGAACATGTTGGATAAAACCAACACTAAAGGAGTGTTGCCATCATTCCTCCCTATGTGATAGGCTATTGTATAGCTACGCTCAACATCTCTAGTCGAAAGTGCGTTGATATAGTCGAAAGCACTGAACTCTTTGCTTATTCCAATGTGTTTTTTTACTTCATTCTCACCAATCTCTTGGGATAAAGGAATACTAATCGTCAACTTTCTTAGTTCACCCTCAATCTTTTCAAGGTCATTTCCTAGATACTCAGCCATTAAAAAAGAAGCGTGAGGCGTAATGCGATACTTTAATTCTTTGGCGAAGCTTTCTATGACATTTGGTAGTTCATTCTCCCAGTGCTTACTTGAATTGAATACGACACCATTCTTCTTAGCGGCTTTTACCCACTTTAAGCGCTCGTCTACTTTTTTGTACTTAAAGTCAATGACAAGCACGGTACTCGAGACAGGATCTTCAAAGTAACTTTCTAAATCCGTCCATTTTCCTTTGAAATCTTGAGCCTCCCTAATAATTACTACTTGACGTTCGGCCATCATAGGAAATCGCTTCAAGGTTTCCAATAGCTCACTTTGGTTTAAATCTCGACCATAGAATATATTGAGATTGAAATCTCGTTCGTGTTCTTCTATGGCATTGCTTTCGATAAACTTACTTATGCGGTCAATGTAAAACGGTTCTTCACCATGGAGCAGGTAAACAGGCGAAAACTCCCTCTTTCGAAGTTTTGATAATATATCATTATACTCTCTTACATTCGCCATTGACTCTAAGAATCTGCTTTTGATTGATCCGAAAAAATATCCTCCATTAAACCTTCCAATGTTCGATGCCAAAGTTAGAAGCATTGATGATCAGATTCAAATCTTTGATGTCTTTCGTGAAAAATACGTTTCGTTGACTCCTGAAGAATGGGTTCGTCAACATTTTTCGCATTATTTAGTTGAACACTTAGGTCATCCTAAAACGCATATCCAGTTGGAGTATCAACTTAAATACGCTCGTGTGAAAAAGAGGCCAGATATTGGAGTAATAAATAATGATTCCCAATTAGAGATATTGATTGAGTGTAAAGCACCATCAATTGCACTCAATGAAGACGTATTTTTACAGTTGACGAGTTATTTTTCAGTTGATTCATCGAAATACATCGTTCTCACGAATGGTTTGCAGCATATTTTCGCTGCATTCGAACCTTCGACTGGGAAATTCGTCTACTTACAGGAATTACCTGCTTATAAATGAATTGGAGAATAATCATATTGCTTTTGGCTTTTAGCAGTTCTGCTTTAGCCCAAAGAATTACTCCGGCTAAAGTTCCATTAAGTTATGCTTGGGCTTTAGAGGTAAATCCTGCCGCAGATTTGGCACACGTCTTTGTAAATCTGGCGATTGATAGAGAGGTATACAATGGATGGGAAATCATTGACGCGCGAGGTCGCACTGTTTCGCAAGGAGTAATAGTTGAACCTAACTTTCGCATTCCAACCTCGTCTTTATCTAAAGGATCTTACTTTTTAAAGTTGTCTGGATATGATTCTGATAACCTTATTCCTGTGATTAAATGAGGCTAAAGTCTTCTGTTTTTTACATTCTATTTATTCTAGCATCGACTGCGTTCACTCAGTCTGTGAATGCTGATTATTTAGATGGTTGGGTTAATATTAAGATCAATCAAGAGCTACGCTCAGCCTGTTTTAATGATAGAATCGAGAACCAAGAATTGAATCGACTTTTTGAACGATTTGAAGTTGATTTGATCGCAAAGAAATTCCCACACACAGAGCCTTTCATTAAGTCAAGAGCGGCTATTACGGATAAACAAGATAAAAGAGTCGATTTAAGCTTGATTTATAAAGTACATTTTAAGGCTGGTGTTGATCCCAAAAAGGTGTCAAGTATTTTGAATCATTCGGGTTTAGTAGTTTATGCTGAACCGTGGTATATTGATAAACCAATAGAGATTCCAAATGACGCACTTATAGGCGATATGTGGCATTTGCCTGTGATCAATGCATTTGATGCTTGGGATATTGAGACAGGTTCATCAGACGTCACCATAGCAATTGTAGATTCAGGGGTTGATTGGGATCACCCTGACCTTGTTGATGCCATCAAAATCAATCAGGCCGAGCTAAATGGTATTGCAGGGGTTGACGATGATAACAATGGTTATGTTGACGACATCAGAGGCTGGAATTTTTATAATGATAATAATGATCCGGATGAATTAGGGTTTTCTCACGGAACGCATGTGGCTGGTTTGGCTGGAGCAACAGCAAATAATAATTATGGTGTTGCCGGAACTGGCCGCGGATGTAAAATTTTGGCGGTTAAAACGGGTGATAAACTTCAAATCCCTTTTGGTTATGAAGGCGTTGTTTACGCTGCTGACAATGGAGCAGATGTGATAAATTGCTCTTGGGGAGGTTTTGGTCGCTCAGAGACAGCTCATGACGTAATGAAGTATGCAACCTACAATAAGGATGCGGTAGTATTTGGAGGAGCGGGCAACGATAATCGTCAGAATCGGTTTTATCCAGCATCATATCCAGAGGTTATGAGCGTAAGCGCTTCAGACTCTACAAATCAAAAAGCAGATTTTTCGAATTTTAACTATGACATTGACATGATTGCTCCAGGGGCAGTCATCTTCAGTTTGAAAAATGGAGAGTTTGGTTATGATAGTGGTACGAGCATGTCTGCTCCCATAATTGCTGGTGCAGCTGGCCTTATACGAAGTAAATTCCCAACGCTTTCTGCGCTGCAAGTGATGGAACAGTTGCGCGTTAGTGCAGATCCAACGATTTATGAGATTGAATTTAATAAGGCATTCGAGGGAAAGCTTGGAACTGGATTACTCGATATGAAAAAGGCTCTAGAAGGCATTAATTCTCCAGCCTTGAGGGTCACAGATCATGTGTTAACAGATAACGATGATGACATTTTTTCTATAGGCGAAGAGTTCACCCTTGGAGTTGAACTCTTTAACTATCTCAATTCAATCTCTGATTTGCAAGTTGAAATCACGTCACTATCAGAAAATGTTCAAATAGTAGACGGAACATGGAATGTTGCATCTATTCCTACGAGTAGTCAAACGGAAAATTTTAATACACCATTTAAATTGATGGTCACATCTGCAGAAGAATTTGATCAGGAAGTAATCGTTAAGCTCATAGCTTCTAGTCTTCCAAATAATTATGTTTTCGAACACTTCTTTAGCATTAATGTCAATCCTTCATACGTCAATGTTAGAGTAAACAATGTGAAAACAACGGTCAGTAAGAACGGACTATTTGGATACACGGATTACTTTCAGACGAATGGACTTGGATTTCGATTAGATACTTTAGGAAGTTTACTTTATGAAGGTGGGTTGCTCATTGGTCATAATTCTGACAGCAAGATTCAGGTTGCAGACCGAGTGAGAAATGGAGAGCTCTTTGATCGAGATTTTTGGGAAAAGGATGTGATAAGTAGACAAGACATCATAGGAGATGAGGCTTTTTATGCATTTGGTTCGTTCACGGATACTTCTGCTAATCAAGATGAAATTGGTTTAGTTGTTGAGCAGAGAGTTCTAGCCTACAACAAAACAGGTCATGAGAATTATGTGATTTTGGAGTACGAAGTAGAGAATATTTCAGACCAGGATTTAACAGGAGTAGCCATTGGGTTGTTTGCGGATTGGGATGTCACCGATCCGTCATTGAATAAAGGAGCAACTGCATATGGTAAAAGGCTTGGCTATGTTTATTCTCTTGGAGAAGACGGAGTTGCTGCTGGTATTCAAGCTTTAAGTGCAAATGTTTTTAATACTTACATGATTGATAATGTAGGTGGAGGATATGGAGGCGTTGATATTTTCGATGAAGAAGGTTTTACTTCTCAAGATAAATACACAGCAATGACAGAGGAAAGGCTTGAAGCTGGAGATGGTGATCTTGGAAACGATGTTATTCAAGTTACTTCGGTGAAAGGGATAACAATACCTAAAAACACAGTAATTAAAGTTGCTTTTGCACTTCACGCAGCTCGATCAATTGATGAACTGTTAATTAGTGCGGATTCCGCGTATAGCAACTTTAATGGATATCTACCAGGCGAAAACCTCATAACTCCGTTTAAACTCATCAGTATATTTCCGAACCCTGCTGCTGAGCAAGCGACAATTTCGATCGATTTGAAAAATGAAGTAGTCTTGAATATAGACCTTCTTGATGCAATGGGTGGGTTCGTGAAGACCATTGAGACTGAAACTGCATACCCAGGGTATAATGAATTCTCGCTTGGTCTGTCAAATTTGGAGACTGGAGTGTACTTTATTCGCTTAATCGCAGGTGATTTCTTACAAATATTTCCCATTGTAGTTCAAGAACAGTAAACAATATAGAATTGCGTTACATTTGACGTACTATTTTTAACCAGATCTATGGCATTAGAACAAATTTTATCGGTATCAGGAAAGTCAGGCCTTTACAAGTTAGTAGGGCAAATGAAGAATGGAATTATTGTTGAATCAATTGGAGATGGGAAACGTTTCCCAGTTCATGGATCGGCAAAAGTGAGTGCTTTAGAAGAGATAAGTATATATACAGAGACTGAAGAAGTTCCTCTGAAAGATATATTTAAGAAAGTCTACGAAAAGGAAAAAGGCAAGCAGGCTATTAGTCACAAAGAGGATTCTAAGAAAGTAAAAGCTTATTTTGAATCGATTCTTCCTGACTATGATAAAGATCGAGTTTACGAAAGTGATATGGCTAAAGCCATTCGCTGGTATAACCTTCTGATTGAGTTTGATGCTTATGACCCAAATGAAGTGGAAGAATCTGAAGATGTTGAAGAAGTGAAAACTGAAGATGCTGACTCAAAAAGTGATGGTGCGAAAGCAAAGCCAAAAAAGGCTCCGTCAAAAAAGAAGTCTGATACTCCTAAGGCGAAAGCAGCTCCTAAGAGATCTGCTAGCACTAAGGTTTCAACCCCAAGAAAGTCTGGAGGAACGCAACGAGGAAGCTAATAGCTGTGCTATAGAGATTACAAAAAGCGCATTTTTAATGCGCTTTTTTTACGGCCGAGAAAACCGAACTTCTTCGTGATGCCTCGTTGCTAGCTGGGTTTCTATTTCACCATCTGATTTGAAATGGACAATATTTTGCTGGTTATCATAAACCTCCGTAAGAATCGCATTTCGAATAAATAGAATACGCTGTTCAGATGAAACCTTTACCTGTCCATATATCCAACAAACATCATCTTCGAATTCGTGGCCGATCCAATCAATCTTGAATTCCTTAGCACCATTGCCGAATGTGAAGGTTTTGAATAAGTAATCTTTAATCAATACAGAGTGTCTTCTCGGAGCAGAAGGATCGTTAAGGAGAACTTTTTCGTTTGACATTTCTTGTAAAGCAGTTTCTAGGTCATCAGTAAAAATGCGCAAGGCTATCTGCAAGGTGTCTTGTTTTATTTCAAGCTCAGAAATTGAGACGTGAAAAGGATGAGGAGCTCTCTCTGAGTTTATTCCTGAACATAAGATTGTGATAAATGAAATGAGTATCAGTTTCATAGGTTTAGATAGATTTCCAGAAGCTTTTGAGATTCTATTTGCCAATTGTTTTCGCGTGCTGCTAATGAGCAGTTATTCTTTAATTGAGATGCCAATTCTGGGTTTGATTGCAATTCGGATATTCCTTTTGCCAATTCATCTTCTGATAATTCATCGATCAGTAATGCAATAGAATACTTTTCATTGAAGGCCTTGTATTCGGAGTAGTTCATCGCTATTTGAGGAATTCCTGCATGCAGATAATCGAAAAACCTATTGGCTAATGAGTATTGGTGGTGTAATCCAGTTTCAGAGAATAACGTTAGCCCAGCAAAGGCTTGAGTTGTAATTGCTCTTAATTCAGTTGGCAGTAAGGATCCCATCAAGGATACTTTTTCATCGAGTTTTTCATTTTGAATTAGCTTTTCTAATTTTCCTGAAATAGGACCTTCCCCATAAATTCTCAGTTGAAGTCCGCTGATGTGATGCATAGCCAATACTGATTCCTCCAGTCCACGCCCAACATTTAAGGCACCTTGATAGATGATAAAGGGTGTTTCTGAGGTTTGGACTATTTGTTCAACTGAAAGCCGTGGAACGTTCCTGACAATCTTAAAGGTTTGATTGTAACGCGAATGGAATAGGCTTGCGTAACCTTCGCTTATGGTGTAATAAGCATCGGCTGTTCTCATTGCTAAAGCTTCAACCTTTTGCCAAATAAAATGAACAAGAGGGCGATCCACTACTTCTTCCAATTCGCTGAAGTATTCGTGCGCATCATAGGTCAACGTCTTCCCACGCAACTTTGCTGCTAAAAAGAAAGGAATGCAGGTGTCCAGGTCAATAGCACAATACACATCGCAACGAGAGAAAAGTGCTATCCAAAATAGTTTGAAGTTATACTCTAGGTAGAACAATTTTCCTTTTTGAAACCTCAGATTTATCCGTCTTGTTTTGTAGCTTTTAACTGAAAGGTCTTTAGAGTTGGATTTCTTTCTTCCAATTATAGTGCAGTCAAATTCATTTTCTGAAAGTGCTGAACATATTCTGTCCATGCGCTGATCATAAGATAAGTCATTGGTGACTGCAAAAAGAAGCTTGGGCTTTGAGCTTTGTGACACTGCGCGAAAGTAAATTATAGGTCTTTGAACTTGTCTAAGTTTCTTCGATGACGTTTTGTGGGTCGTCCAACTATTCCTATCGTTCGATTTTCCGAATTGAGCAGACGAATCATTTCAATTTCTTTCAATGACTCTTCATCGGTTGTTTCAATCATATAATCAGGAACAAGTTTTGCTCCAACTCTGCTTTTAGGTGTAGCAAGAATTTCAAAGGTTCTCCAGACGGGAGGCGCTTTTAAGGCAATAACATCACCTGCGTGTATTTCTTTACTTGCCTTTGTAAATCCCTCATTCAATTTCACTTTTTCTTCATTGCACGAGAATGTGGCAAGAGATCTTGTTTTGAAAAGTCTTATGCTCCAGAGATATTTATCGATTCGCATTCAGCAAAACTAGCGAGATGTCCGCAACTAAATATGATTTTTACGACTTATAGTAGTAAATACAAATGTATTTTCGCCTCAACCTATGTCGATAGCAACCCTGAAAACACTGAAGATTAGAGCAAAAGTCTATTTAACGACTTTGGTGATTTTACTGTGTGGTTATTCAGTCTTTTCTCAATTCACTATCGGTGGAAATGCTATTAGTACAGGCAGCGATTGTTATCAATTAACCGCTGCATTGAATAGTCAGGGAGGTTACGTTTATCAAAATGCAGCATTAAACTTAAATGAGGCTTTCAACTATAAGTTTCAAGTAAACCTGGGTACTAATAATGCCGGTGCAGATGGAATAATGTTCGTTTTACGCGGAACATTGGCTGCACCTTATATTGGAGTCAATGGAGGTGCAATTGGTTATGCTGGTCCGGGGTTTTCTTCGAACTCTATTGGGATTGAGGTTGATACATGGAATAATGGTGCTGGTAATGGAGATTTGGTTGCAGATCACATTGGCATATTTAAGAATGGAACAAACAACCATAATTCGCTAAACTCTTTGGCTGGTCCTATTCAAGCTTCTGCTACCAATGCAAATGTTGAGGATGGCAATGATCACACCTTGAATGTTAGGTGGGATCCTGTTGCTCAGGAATTGGAGGTGTATCTGGACTGTGATTTCCGACTTCAATATCAGGGAGATATTATAAATACGGTTTTTAATGGAGACACATTGGTCCATTGGGGGTTTTTAGGAACTACTGGAGGCGCAAGTAATGTTCAGAGTTTCTGTTTCACAGAAGTAATTGACAGTTTGGTGAATGATATGCAAGACGAAACCATTTGTTTAGGTGGTTCTGTTCAGCTAGATGCTGGAACTATTGCCTTAGACTATACGTGGACTCCTTCAATTGGTCTCAGTTCTACTGTAGTGCATAATCCAATTGCGTCACCTTCTATCACCACTCAATACATAGTCGAAGAATCATACCAATGTGATACTATACATGATACAGTGAATGTGACGGTTATTCAAGCAAACTTCACGACAACGGGAACATTAATCGAACCACTCTGCAATGGTGACTGCGATGGATCAATTGATTTATCAGTGTCTAATGTTAATGGTGTTTATGATTATTCTTGGAGTAATGGAGATACTACCCAAGATATTTCATCCTTGTGCCAAGGAACTTATATCGTTACTGTACAAGATTTGGATACGTTGAGCACAGCGTATTTGTGCACATTATCTGATACGTTTACGATAGGTGAGCCACCCGTTTTAATCGCTGATATTATCAATGCCACTAAAACTTCTTGTCCTTATAGTACAAGCTGCGATGCTTCCGCAGATGGCCAAGCAACAGGAGGTGTGTCTCCTTACACCTATACCTGGTCAAATGGTGAATTTGGTATTTCTGCATTTCAACTGTGTCCTGATACGAATTGGATTACAATTACTGATGCTAATGGCTGTGAGGAGGTTGCATTTAAGCTGATTGAAATTCCAGATACTATTAAAACAGATGCTTTTTCTGATACCCTCGTTTGTGTTTCAAGAAATGCAGCTCTTATTGCGTCCAGTGTGGGCGGGACATCGCCATTCTCATATGTTTGGACAGAAGGCAGTTTGTTAGGTCCTGTTGTTTCTTCTAATCAAGGTTTAACTGTTTCTCCTGCTGCTACAACACAATACTTTGTCGCTTCAACTGACTCTAAAGGATGTGTTGGGGATACGGCTGAAGTCACAGTGAAGGTTAGGTATAATCTTGGAATCGAAGTACCTCAAGTTGATACTATTTGTCCTTATGATACGATCGATATTGAAGTTTTAGGATTAGGAGGAGACTCTATTTATACATACAGCTGGAGCAATGGCGCCTTTGGTTCCTCAATATCTGTGAGTCCTGATGAGCCTATATGGTATACGGTTACGGTTAGTGATTTTTGTGGCTCACCACCTTATGTTGATAGTGTGTACGTTCAAGTTGGAGGATATTCGCCAATATTAGCCAAGATCAAGCTTGATGATGATTCACTATGTGTGGGAGATCAAACGTTTATGATTGCTAATGGCCGAGGAGGGTTTGGAGGACTAGCAGAGTATCAATATCAATGGTCAGGCAATGATGAGACTTCAAATATTTTATTCAATAGGCCTCAACAAACGAAAACGTTTACCGTAACAATTTCGGATTTATGTCTTTCAAGCCCCGGAATTGCTTCAACAACAATACATGTTGGAAAGCCAGTGAGTCCGATTTTTGAAGCTTATCCAAATGAAGTGTGCATTCAAACGGACGTTTTGGTTAAACTGACAAATTTCAATGAAGTGTATTCTTACAGATGGTCTTTTGGTGATGGCGATACATTATATGATTACGCGTTAGATTCAATTTACTATACCTTCTACAAGCCTGGATGTTATGATGTCAATATTGCCGCAGTGACCGACTTTGGGTGCTTCTCGCAGCGCACAGAGAGTTGCGCAGTCAAAGTTTTGAATCAACCTAAAGCAAATTTTGTCAATTACCCTTCCGAACCTAGTAACCTTTCACCGATAGTTGATTTTATTGATATTTCTGAAGGAGCTGTGAAGAGAACATGGTATGTGGAAAATGACACGTTGCCAGAAATAAGCCGTTTTGATAGGGAGTTTTTAGAATATGACCAGCCTTTTGACGTCTTGCTTGTGGTGACCTCAGCTGATGGTTGTGTGGATAGCATTCGTAAGTCACTTAATTTCGCTTATGAGACGGTCTTGTATTATCCATCAGCTTTTACTCCTAATCAAGATGGGGTTAATGATATATTCCTTATTGTTGGTGAGGCCATTGAATCTGAGGGTTTTGAATTGATCATTTTTGACCGATGGGGTCACGAAGTATTTACTTCTCGAGATTTTGCCACTGGATGGAATGGCTTTTTAAGAGATGGCAGCAGAGCGCCTCAAGGAGCTTATCCTTTTGTATTGAGCTATTATTTGTCTGATGGTACTTTAAAGAGAGTGAGAGACCAGGTTCTCATTAGCTCTGGAGGAAATAAAAGACCATTAAGGTAATTCAAACAACACCTTGAGTAGGAGGTAGCTTTTGATTAAGATTTTTAACAAAAGCATTAAAAATAACCCCGCTTATTACTAATCCAATTCCTGCTATACTAAGCCAGGGAAGTGTTTCTCCAAAGAAAATCAATCCTATTCCCATTGCATAGATAACACCGAAATACTTGAAAGGCATAATCCTACTGCTATGATCCGCGTGAAGTGCTTTGGTCATATATACCTGAGCAATTTGGGTGAATACACCCATCACAAGTAAAAAGAGCCATTCCATTCCAACAGGTGTTTTCCATCCTGCAGTGAGACATGCTATACCCATTATTGGAGTAGCAATTAATGGAAAGTATAAGACGACCGTAAGAGGGTGATCAGTTTGCCGACACTTCATTATTGCATTATAAGCAATACCAGAAATAAAAGCTGAAACTACACCTATCGATAAGTATAAAAATGAAATACGTTCATCGAATCCTTTGATCATGAATATTCCAACAAACGAAACGCCAAAAAGAATCCACTGAAGTCGCTTAACTCGTTCACCTTGAAGCTGTGTTGCAAGGAGCACAGTGAAAATAGGGGAGATGTATTGAATCGTTGTGGCACTTGCCAAAGGCATGTGTTTTACAGTAATAAAGAATAAGAATAGAGCAGTCATTCCAGCAAAACCTCTTATAATGAGCCACTTTTTATTGTTTCCAAAGAATGGAATGTTAAGGTTTTTGATCCAAATCACGCAAATAGTCAATGAAATTAGTGATCTAAAAAATACGATTTCATGCGTGGGAATATCCTCTAAGTACTTAACGCAAAAATTAACTACCGCGTAGGCTAGGGAAGAAAGTAGGATGTATGCTATACCTTTAAATTGCAAGATTGCGAATCTACCCCATTCTAACTTATCTTAAGTTTCATAGTCAAGTAAAAAACTGAATGAAATTATAAACTGTCATTTGGTTTTGCATGAAGGCCTTAACCTTGCATTTATATGGCACAAACGAAGATTGCGTATCCTTTTTTTATTAAAGTAATCAGATTTCTTTTTCCAATTTTGGAAAGTATAGCACCTTCTGTTGCTGTTAAGTGGGCGGTGAAACTCTTTTTAACTCCTTTTCAGTTTGGATTTACACCAACTGAGAAACAGCATCTTGATAAATTCAAAATGCACGATGTCATTATCAGCAGGTTCAAAATTAGAACCTATGAAATTGGTGAAGGACCGCTGATAATATGTGTTCATGGATGGGTAGGACGAGGAATGCAATTTTATAAAATGGCCATAGACCTTGCGGATGCTGGCTATAAATTGTTGCTAATTGATGCACCTGCTCATGGAATGAGTGAAGGGAAAATGAGCAACTTGTTTGAATTTATTGAAGTCTTTAATGGCCTGAAAGAAAAACAAGATAATTTGGTGGCTGTAATTGGTCATTCTCTTGGTGCGGTATCTATTTCACTCGCGATTTCTGAGGGAAGCAAAGTGCCAGCGTTTATAAGTCTAGGTGCACCTGTAGTTGCACAAGATATATTGGATGAATTTGCTAATAAGTTGAATTTGAACAAGACTACTATTCACGGAATGAGAGAAAAAGCAGTAACAACTTTTTCACGAACATTCGACAGTGTTGCCATGGAAACAACTTTTAAAGAGGTTGATTGCCCTGTTTTGGCTTTTCATGGTTCAAATGATTTCGATGTGCCGGTATATCACTTGGATGTGTTAAAGAAAATAAAACCTAAAACTGAAATTCGCAGGATTGAAGGAATAGGTCACAGAAGAATACTTAAAGATGAAAGGGTCATCAAAGAAATCAAAAACTGGTTATTGACCTTAAAATAGCAGTTTGACATTTTCTGATGGACGGCCAATTATCGCTCTATTTCCTTTCAATATGATAGGACGCTCTATAAGTTTAGGATATTTCACCATTGCTTTTATCCATTCACCTTCTGGTAAGTCTTGACCTTTAAAGTTGATTTTAAAGTCATCTTCTCCTTTACGAACAAGCTCAATTGCATCTATACCAAGCAGCCCTATGATTCTCTTTAATTCAACTTCTGAAGGAGGTTCTTTGAGATATTCTACAATTTCTATATCATCCGTGTGCTCTTCAAGGATTGAAAGAGCTTCTCTGCTTTTTCTGCAGCGTGGATTATGATAAAAAGTGAAGCTCATCTTATTGAATCAAAGTGACGAAGCCACTTTTTTCGATGGTTATGTTTTTTCCGTTTTCAATAGCGTTGTATTCGCACGTCCAGGTATAAGTGCCAGATGGAGATGGTACGCCCCTATAATTTCCATCCCAAAATTCCGTAGCATCCAGTGTTTCAAAAACTAAAGCTCCGCTTCTGCTGTAGATCGAAAGATTGTACTTAGAAATTTCACAGTCGCTTACGGGGCCGAAAGTCTGATTTTTGGCTGAAGGCATGGGCCTGAATGCTGTTGGAAATCTTACAAAACACTCGCAATTTTCTACAATGACCGTATCCATCAGAACTCCACATTCGTAGTAAACTTGGACAATGTATTCGCCCGCTATCTGAATTTGTTTTAATGGATCAGAAGTTCCATCAGACCACTGGTAATATTTAGCGCCAGCAACCGTGGCGTTAAGGAAATCATCTTCACCTGCGCAAATCTCGAAGGGCGCTAAAATATTCAGTTCTGGTTTTTGAATCTCTTTAATTTTAATCTTTTGCTCTCCAGTACAATATTCATCAGTCACCGAAAGGGTGTAGACATCAGCTACCATCGTTGTTAAAATATTCGTTGAATCACCATTAGACCATTCATAACTCCAACTTTCGTCACCAAAAGCTTCAACAGAAATTTTATCTCCTAGGCATAGAATGGTGTCTCTGATCAGTGAGGCTCTAGGTGCTTCCACCAAGTTAATTCTCAGTGAATCTACCACTGAGCACACTGAAATAGATGCCTTTACGTAGATCGTTTTACTTTGGTCAGCATACATAATGTGCACTGGGCTCGAAGAACCATTGTACCATTTATACTGAGCAGCAGAGGATTGATGAGAAAGATCAAAAGTTAATTGGGTTGGCTCACAAATGAACGTGTCAGGTCCTAGGTTGAGTGAAGGGTAATCGTAAAATGTTACTCTTAGCTGATCAACATCTTCACAAACACCGTTTGATGCAGTAACAGCGTAAATACCAGATTGAGTTACATTAATGCTTTGAGAATTAGCACCATTGCTCCACGAATAAGAGAGAGATGATGATGTATTTGGTGATATGGTTATCGATTCGCCTTTACATGCCGAAATATCATTACCAAGTTCAAGGCCAACACTAGGGTAAACACCAACAAGTACGGTATCTCCTTCGCTGCAACTCCCATCCGAAACTTGTACCCAAAACATTCCAGCACTTCCTCCTGATAGAGAGATAGTGGGTGAGGTAGCTCCAGTATTCCATGCAAATGTTAAACCTGCTGGGTTAAGTCCTGTACTCAAAACTAAAGTATCACCAAGACAGTAGTTCAAAGAATTTGGAAGGTCGTATCCTGGAAAAGAACAATTCTGACCAAGGGACATAAATGATGACCCAAGGATAAGACTTAGGCTAAGTAAGAGATTTTTCAACACGTAGTTCAATTCTTGAAATGATGAAACGAAAATACACCCATTAGACGTGGCCATATATGGTGGTTGTCTATTCTAATCCACAATTATTTTAACAGTTAATTTGAGTCGTTCAACACGTCAATCAAAGCGATTAATGCGTTCTTTGAGCCGTGGAACAATCAGAATTTTATAATGCAAAGCTGAAATCGGAAAAGTCGATTCATGATGGATTGAAGAAAAGTGATCGTATTTTCTCAATGATTAGACTTCTGGTAGGTGCGTCTATGCTGATCAGTTTATATTTTTCATTGCTTCAACGAAGTGTCGTTTTTGGGATGATAGTTCTGATTGTAACCGTTGGATTTATTGCTGCAGTTGTGCTTCATAATCGCTTACGGAAAAAGCTTTTGCATCAATCTCGAATGTTGGATGTTATCAATGAAGAACTGCTTTATCTAAATGGTGATCTAAGTGGATTTGAAGATGGCGGAAACTTTAAAGACCCAGAACATCTTTATACTGAAGACTTAGATGTGTTTGGGAAAGGGTCTTTGTACCAGCGGATAGCAAGGGTTTTTTCTGCCAAAGCGAAGAAAAGGCTAGCCAATAGATTAAAAGATAATGGAGCTCAAATTGACCTTGATCACCAAGCTACCGTCAAAGAATTAAGTGCTATGGCTGAATGGAGAATTCAGTATAGGGCGCTTGCGCATGGATTGGTTACCGATGATTTGTATAGCAGAATAAGGAATTGGATAGATTTTAAGTCTTCCAAAAGTTTGATTCTCAATCCAATCATTTCATGGGGTTTGAGCACATTATTCCCGATTGCAGTTGGGTTTATTTTAATCACAGGTAGATTCGATATGATTGACTGGTTATTGATTCCTTTTGGCCTGAATTTGTATTTGTTTTCAAGGCAGTTGAAGTCTTTGAGAAAGGATCAGGGTTTCATCGATAAAATTTCTGGTGATTTAGATTCTCATAAAGAATTATTGGAATTGATTCTGGCTCAAAAATGGTCTTCGAAAACCCTCAATGAGCTTCAGTTTGGATTCAAGCAAAATGGACAAGATGCTACTGAAATTCTTCGGAAACTCTCCAAAATTGCAAGTCGTCTTGATTCTTTGAATAATATGTTCGGAGCTTCTGTCTTCAATGGAATGTTTCTTTATCATTTACATGTCTACAGGTCGCTTCTTGATTGGAAAAAAGAACACGGAATTGCTTTGTTAGCATGGTTAGATGTTCAGGCCGAGATGGAGGTTTGGGTAGGTTTGGCATCTTTCGCCTTTAATAATCCTGACTTTGTTTATCCAGAGCCGTCTGATACTCCAGAATTGTCTGCAAAGCAGATCGGTCATCCATTTATAAATAAGAACAATCGAATTACCAATGACCTGACATTTGATGGATTTAAATTGGTAATCTTGACAGGGTCAAATATGGCTGGGAAAAGCACTTTTCTGAGATCCTTGGGCATTAATATTATCCTGTCTAAACTTGGTCTCCCAGTTTGTGCGAAGGCAATGAGGCTCCCTCAAATGAAGCTTATGACCAGCATGAAGCCTCAGGATTCACTGAATGATAATCAGTCTTATTTTCAGGCTGAAATAGAACGGTTAAAAGTCTTAGTTGATGACTTAGATAAAGGGATGCTTTCCTTTATTTTATTGGATGAAATCCTCCGAGGAACCAATTCTGAAGATAAGCGAAATGGAACGATTGGATTTTTAGAAAAGATTAATCCGAAGCATTTGATGGGGCTTATCGCAACGCACGATATTGAAATCGCTGAGTTAACGTCTAAAAGTCCAACGATATACTCCAATAAGTATTTTGAATCGTATCAAAAGGATGGAGATCTTGTCTTTGACTATATTTTAAGGGATGGAGTTTGCCATACACCAAACGCCACCCAGCTGATGAAGATGAAGGGGATTATCTAGTAATTAGATTCGTGTCCTTGGATAGATTATATTTGATCTCTGACTAACCTTGTGTGCATGAACTTATTAATTAGAAAGCTTTTAGTTCTCCTACTTGCAGTATGTGCAATCGCTTCGTGCAAACACGATCCATATGAGGCTAAACAGATTCCTTTGGCAATGCCTTTGAATGATTGTGACCCGGATTCTATCTATTTTCAAAAAGATGTTTTGCCAATAATCATGGCAAATTGTGTCTCTGGTTGTCATGATGAAGTAAATGCGAGTGATGGAGTAGTTTTAACATCCTACAATAGAATTATAAGCACGGCAGACGTTAAGTCAGGTAATGCATCGAATAGTAAATTATATGAAGTTTTGATTGAGTCAGATGCAGATGACAGAATGCCTCCGTCACCGAATGCTGCATTGAGTGCTGAGAATATTGAGATCATCAGAAAATGGATAGAGCAAGGTGCACTCAACAATGCCTGCAAGGTTGAGACTATTCCTATTGATACACTGCCGACAGATACGATCCCAACAGACACAACCACCAATGATACAACCACTGCTGGTTGCAATCCAATTAATGTTTCCTTTGCGAATGATGTCACTCCTATTTTCAGCTCTTATGGTTGCGCAGGTTGTCATTCTATTGCTAGCAGCGGAGGTGGAGTAACTTTAGAAACTTATACCGGTACTAAGATTGTTGCTGATAATGGAAGGCTGATGGGGGCGATTAATCATGCTACTGGTTTTTCTGCTATGCCTCAAGGTGCAGCGAAAATGGATTCTTGTGATATTGCAACCATTCAAATTTGGATTAACGAAGGAACTTTAGATAATTAATGAAAAGAATTACATCTGCAACCGTACTGTTTGTCTCACTTATAGCTGTTACACTTTTTTCCGAAGGTTGTTACTATGATAACGCCAAAGATTTGTATCCAATGGATACCATTTATGTGAATGACTCACTCATAGATTCAACCACCACATATGTTTACGCGGATATTGAATCAATCATTTCATCTAATTGTGCCACTTCAGGATGCCATGCTGCTGGAAATGGCGCTGGAAGACAGCCGCTGTCTACATATAATGAAGTAAAATCAGCTATTGAGAGCTTTACACTTAAAAATAGAGTTGAAAGCGGAACAATGCCCAAAGGTTTTAGTCTGTCCAATACCGATAAGACAGCCTTAATTAATTGGATTAATCAGGGCTATCCAGAAAATTAATACAATCAAAATGAAAGGGTTTTTAAACGCACTAATTATTGCTCTTCCTCTGGTCTTGTTGTCATGCGGGCATGCTGAAACAGCTGATGAAGAGGCTGCTTTTGTAGTTTCAGGAGATGAAATTGTACAATCTTTTTTAGATAATGAGCAAGAATCAGGTGCGAAGTATATCGATCAAATTATACAAGTTACAGGTCCAATTATGGAATTATCCAAGGAGAATGGACAAGTCACCTCTGTTATGATTTCATCAGATGAATACAATATTGTCAGCTGTACATTTCAAAACCCAGTGAATTTAGATGAAATTTCTGGAGATCAGATCACCGTTAAAGGTGTTTGTTCTGGTTTTTTAGGGGATGCTTCATCGATGATTCCAGGAGGAACGGTAGAGCTTAAAAGATCTTCATTAGTCATTCAATAAATTCAACCATGAAAAACTTAATTTTAACTCTTGTCCTTATTCAGACTATAGGACAGGTTTCATTTGCTCAAGATCGCTATTTCACGAGAGAAGGAAGTGTTAGCTTCTTTTCAGCTACTCCAATTGAGAATATTGAGGCAAATAATGAAAAGCTTCAAAGTGTAGTTGATGTCTCCACCGGTGCATTTGAGTTTGCGGCTTTGATTAAATCGTTTGAGTTTGAGAAGGCTTTGATGGAAGAGCATTTCAATGAAAATTATATGGAGTCAAATACTCATCCAAAAGCCAATTTTCGAGGAAATATTGAGAATATAGCTGATTTAAAGGCAAAAAACTATCCAGCCGATGCAACAGCAGTTGCAAAGGGTAAAATGACTATTCACGGTGTTGAGAAGGATGTTGAAATCCCAGCACAATTACTAAAGGATGCAGATGGCATCAAGGTCATTTGTAAGTTCAATGTGAACCCAGAAGATTATAAAATCGCTATTCCAAATGCGGTTAGAGATAAAATTGCCAAGGATATTGAAGTGAATGTAGAAGCACTTCTTAAACCTATGAAATAAGAACAGATGACATTTCATAACCTACTATTTTCCTGTGTTTTGATAGCAAGTTCGATGGTCTTAAATGCTCAAGAAAGCATGCTGGATTTGCTTTCGGATGATGAGCCCACAGTGGAATACGCTACTGCTGGTTTTAAGACCACTAGAATCATAAATGGACACTCTTTTGAAATGAATTCGGAGGGTGTACTTGATTTTAAAATCTCTCACCGCTTTGGTCGATTGAATGGTGGCGCTTATGAGCTTTTTGGTTTGGATGCTGCTTCTATTAGAATTGGTTTTGATTATGGTGTAACTCCTTGGTTAAATGTTGGAGTAGGCAGGAGTAGCGTTGGTAAAATGTATGATGGTTTTGTTAAGATGAAATTCTTGCGTCAACAAACTGGCAAGAAAAATATCCCTATATCAATACTGTGGGTTTCTGATTTGGCAGTAAGTTCACTCAGAAATACTAACTCAGAAATAGAGCCCTACCTCAAATCTCATAGACTGTTTTACACGCATCAATTGATTTTTGGTCGTAAGTTCACTGAAGGGATATCTGTTCAGTTTATGCCTTCGATAGTGCATAGAAATTTCGTTATGACCAGAGCAGAGTCTAGCGATGTTTTTGTACTTGGAGTAGGAGGTCGCGTGAAGCTTTCTAAGCGTGTTGCGCTGAATGTGGAATACTATTACACTTTACCAAATCAGCTTGATCCAAGGTATACCAATTCATTGTCAATAGGTTTTGACATTGAAACTGGGGGACACGTTTTTCAATTGCATTTTACAAATTCAACTGGAATGGTTGAAAATGCATTTATGACGGAAACTACGGGCGATTGGCTCAAAGGTGATATTCATTTTGGCTTTAACGTCAGCCGAGTATTCACACTTTATAGTCCCAAAGGTTAATTGAAATCATTTATCAATGCTTGAAATAAGGTGCCTTTGCATCTTCTAATTTCTGCGTGATTGCATTGATTTCAGTTTTTACTTTTTCGTAATTCTTGCGTAAAGTTCCGTGCTCTTCCATTGCTATTTCAAAGCTTCGTTGTTCGCTTTGCGTGGGCGCTTCTGTGTGCTCGAAGATGTTACTGGCCGCTACTTCAATCCTAAAGATTATACCAGGGTAAGATTCAGATTCTCTCTTTGATTTGGTTCTATCTCCATATAGACCAATATTCAGCTGATCCAAATATTTGCTGATTTTGCTGATCTCATCAAGGATGTTAAGATCGGCATTTGGTGCTTTTAAAACGGTGTTTTCAATAAATGAGAATGAGGTATTCAACTCCTTCAGTTCTTCCATTGTAATTCTTACTTGCCTTCTTCCTTCATTCACTTGGTCAATGAAATTCGTGAGTTCAACCAGGTCTGGTTTTGATATTTGGCTTTGATGAAGCATCTTAATCGTGAAATTTTCAGGACCAGCGAGAGCAGTTAATTTACCATTTAAGAATTGATGTATTGTGACGCTATATTCACCTGGCATTGCCAATGCTCCCCAATCAGGTGAAGAGTATCTGCCGACTTCTTCTTCCTTGAGTTGCACAGGAGTCGTGCTTTCTAATCGGAAATCCCAAGTGCTTTGGTTGATTCCCTTGCTGACTTTCTCCTCTTTATACCTGCTGATCACATTGCCGTCCTTGTCCTTGATTTCGAAGACTAAGTAAGGTTTGAGTTCAAGGTCTTCATTCTTTAAACTCTCATAATCAGGATAGTCAACATCACTCTGGTCTTTTCTGATTTTCTTTTCGGCCTTTCTTCTTTGATCTTCTAAAGTTTGTGGTTTTTCGTTTAAAAAGTACCTGAAAGTGGCTCCGATTGGGGGATTAGGAGTGGTGAAAAATGATTCACCTTGAGATGCTTTTCCGCTTGTCCCGAGTGGATTGGTCGCATTGAAGATTAAAGCGTCTTTAATAGGAAAGATATGCGTTGAAGTGTTTGCTGTATCAGCCATCGTTCGCAAAGGTGAATAATCATCCAACACATAAAAGCCACGTCCAAAAGAGGCTAGAACAAGATCGTTCTCGCGTTTTTGTATTTCTATATCTCGAATGGCAATAGTCGGCAACCCACCGCCTATTTTAGTCCACTTTTTACCGCCATCTGTCGTAAAGAATACTCCGAATTCAGTTCCTGCGAAAAGCAAATCTTTGTTTTCATGGTCTTGTGCTAAGCAATAAACGGATCCTCTTTCAGGCAGATCTCCTGAAATGGATTCCCAAGAGCTTCCTTGATCCTTGCTTTTCAATATGTAGGGTTTGAAATCGCCATTCTTATGGTTATTGAAAACTGCATAAACAGTGTTCTCATCAAAACCATCGCAGAGAATATCGTTCACGTAGGTTCCGACCGGAACGCCAGTAAAAGATGAAAATTTTGACCAAGATTTCAAGTCAGTAGTGCGATGAATGAGGCCGTCATCTGTTCCTGCATAAAGCAATTCTGCTTTGATTGGGGATTCTTCCAATGCAACCAAGTTTCCAAAAATGGAAGTGCTTTTGTGTAAAGCAACTGCATCAGCCCCCCATCTGGTTCCCATAACCTTTAGCTTATTGCGGTCAATTTTTTGAGATAGATCTTCAGAGACTACGGTCCACGAATCACCTCTGTTATCACTCATAAACACTTTGTTGGCTGCGAAATAGAGGCGCTTGCTGTCATGAGGACTAATTAGTAACGGTGCGTCCCAGTTCCAGCGATATGCATCTTCACCTTTTCTTTCGACAGGCTTAATATTTACTTTCTCTCCTGTTTTTCTGTTGTAGCGAACTAACCAGCCATATTGAGATTGACTGTAGACGATATCTGCATTTGTTGGATCAACAGCAGGTTCAAAACCATCTCCACCTCGAGTAATATACCAGTCGAAATTGCTTATTCCGTGAGCATTGGTTGTTCTTGAAGGGCCACCAATGGTATTGTTATCTTGTGTTCCACCGTAAACATTGTAGAATGGCTCATCATAATCAACCGCTACGCGGTAAAATTGAGTGAGATTTAAGTTCTGATAGAATTGCCAATTGCTGGCCGCATCCCAAGTTTCGTAAAGGCCACCATCGCATCCTACTAGCCAATGGTTGGTATTATCTGGATTAATCCACATCGCATGATTGTCTACGTGCTTGCTTTTTTCTCCAGACTTTTTAAAAGTCTTTCCACCATCTTCAGTGTGATGAAGCCAAGTATCCATTGAGAACACCTTATTTTCATCCAATGGGTCTGGAATAAGTTCTACATAATAATTACCACTCGTGAAATAGTCACTTTGTCTGTTCCAACTTTCGCCCATATTGTCTGACCTGTAAAAACCACCATGCTCGTTGTCAAATCCTTCTACCATGGCATAAATTACATCCGGATTTGCAGGAGAAACTGCTAGCGCAATTCTTCCAAGATCGCTTTTGGGGAAACCACTCATGATTTTCCTCCAATTTTTCCCGCCATCTGTTGTTTTATACACAGCTGATTCAGGTCCTCCGCTTAGATAGGTCCAAACATGTCTTCTACGCTGGTGCGCTGAAGCATACATCACATCAGTATTTTTAGGATCCATCCATAAATCAGAAAATCCTGTATTCTCGCTCACATGTAATATTCGATCCCATGTTTCTCCTCCATCATTTGATTGGTAGATTCCACGTTCACCACCTTCGCTCCAAAGGGGACCATAGGCTGCGACATATATGGTATTTGAATTTCCTGGCTTTACAATAACCTTGGCAATGTGTTCAGAGGTTTTAAGCCCCATGTTCTTCCAGGTTTTGCCATCGTTTAATGACTTGTATACACCGTCTCCGTATGCAACACTTCGTTGGTTGTTGTTTTCGCCAGTGCCGACCCAAATTGTGTGTTCATTATTAGGGTCGTAAGAAACGCATCCAATAGAGTATGAGCCTTGACCGTCAAATACTGGGGTGAATGTGTTTCCGTGGTTTTCTGTTTTCCAAACACCCCCTGAAGCTGCTGCAACGAAGAACTCATCATGATTATTAGAGTTTACAGCTAGGTCAATTACTCTTCCTGAAACCAAAGCTGGACCAATGCTTCTGAAGGACATTCCACTTAAGCTTGATTGTTTCGGAGCGTCTTTTTCACCTTTTTTCTGTGCTATCCCTGAAAAGGTTGAAAGAAGAATGGAAAGGCAAACAATAGTATACTTCATGTTGAACTGGTTTAGTAAATGAGGCAAATATAAAATTAGGTATGAGGTACGAAAACCAAATAGTGAGCAATGTAGTTTTTGGTGATAAATTTGGCCTAAATTAATTTCTAATCTTTCTCCTCCTAATGAGGAGATTAATTTGATTTTTGAAGGAAATCTACAACTTGAACAAGATGATTGTTTCCTTGTTTCATTTTCATATCATAAACCATAATTAAATCTAAACATGGCTTCAATTACATTTAAAGGATCTACAATAAAAACTGTTGGTGAATTGCCTAAAGTAGGGGAGCAAGCACCAGACTTCTCTTTGACAAACGACAGCTTGCAGGATGTTTCATTGAAAGACTTCGCAGGAAAGAAATTAGTACTGAATATTTTCCCAAGTATTGATGCCGGAATTTGTGCTATGAGTGCAAGACAGTTCAATAGTGAAGCTTCAAATTTGGAAAATACTGTTGTAATGAACGTTTCAAAAGATCTTCCTTTCGCTCAAAAGAGATTTTGCGGAGCAGAGGGTTTGGAGAACGTGAAGAATGCTTCAGAATTCAAAAACCTCGGGTTCTCTTCTAACTACAACGTTATAATGGAGGGAGGACCTTTTGTAGGATTGTTCAGTCGCGCAGTAGTGGTAATTGATGAAAATGGCAAAGTGATCTACACAGAACAAGTTCCGGAGATAGTTCAAGAACCAGACTACAAAAATGCTCTTGCTTCCTTGAAGTAAGATTCAGTTATAAAGTATAATGACCGATTGTCACCTTATGTGATAATCGGTCATTTTTATTTCAATTCGTTGAGAGTTGTGTGCCAAATTTGTGGGATAAAATTATAAGCCATGAATACGCATCAAATAGACTACCGCATCATCGGAGAAGAGATGCAATGTGTGGAGATTGAATTAGATCCTTTAGAAACGGTTATTGCAGAAGCAGGAAGTTTGATGATGATGGATGGAAGCATTCAAATGCAAACTGTGTTTGGCGATGGCTCTAAAGGTGATCAGAGTTTCATGGGGAAGATGTTTTCAGCGGGCAAGCGAGTTTTAACGGGTGAAAGTCTTTTCATGACTGCATATACCAATAATGGAACCTCGAAAGATCACGTGACATTTGCAGCACCTTATCCAGGAAAAGTGATTGCTCTTGACATTGCTGAATTAGGTGGTAAGGTGATTTGTCAGAAGGATGCTTTTTTATGTGCTGCTCAAGGCACATCCATTGGAATAGAATTTCAAAAAAGAATTGGTGTTGGATTGTTTGGTGGAGAAGGGTTTATCATGCAAAAGATCGAAGGTGATGGGATGGCGTTTGTTCACGCAGGAGGCACAATCATTGAGAGAGAATTACAATCTGGTGAGCTTCTTAAAGTTGATACGGGATGCATTGTGGCCTTTACAAAAGACATTCAATACGATATCGAATTTGTAGGTGGTATTAAGAATACACTTTTTGGGGGTGAAGGAATGTTTTTTGGAGCCTTAAGAGGTCCAGGTAAGGTTTGGATTCAATCTTTACCTTTTTCTAGATTAGCAGACAGAATAATAAGTTCAGCACCTAAGATGGGTGGTAAAAGAAAGGGTGAAGGAAGTATCTTAGGAGGTCTTGGTGGACTCTTGGATGGAGATAACCATTAATTCAATCGCTCGCCAGAAGCAATTAAGTTTCCATCAGGTCCATATTGCTTGAATGATGCAGGAAGACCATTGTTGTAATAGACTTTGTATGTGTTTTGACTCCATTGGTCATAATGGTTCCAAGAGCCAATTTTTACATCATTATGATAGAAGGCTGTAGCGATTTCAATGCCATTTTCATTGTATCGAATCCACTTGCCTTGGAACATGCCGTTTTTAGAGTAGCCTTTCTCTTTTAGTTGACCAGTGTTGTAATATGCATTCACCTGAACTATACCTTTTTTCAATTTGATTAACTCAATCTTTTTTTCACCGTTAGGATAATACTCTATATGTATGACCTTTGCAGATAAACTAAAACTTATCGCTACTAAAATTATGAATGTTATGATATGCTTTTCCCGAAACATAGAGCTAATGTAGGTAATTTTAAAGATACATTTAATTAACATTAAGTTAATATTGAAAATTTATGAGAAGTCTAACGTTGTTTTTGATTGCTTTTTCTTCTGTAATCCCCTCTTTTCATGGATTAGCGCAGGAAAAGCTGGAAGCTTATAGAATATATTCCTCTAATGGTAAAGTGGTTTCATTTGAAGAAATGACTCGAGTTTTGGCTAAAAATGATGTGGTATTGTTTGGAGAAATGCACAACAATCCAATAGATCATTGGCTTCAAATTGAACTGGTCAAAGCACTTGATGAGGCTCACAATTTAGTCCTCGGAGCCGAAATGTTTGAAAGGGATGATCAGTTGGTTTTGTTCGAGTATTTGTCTGGCACTATAAGGTTAGAGCACTTTAAAAAAGAGGCGAAACTTTGGCCTAATTATGATACTGATTATGCTCCCTTGGTTGAGTTTGCTAAAGAGAATGACCTTCAATTTATCGCCACCAACGTACCGCGCAGATATGCTTCATTGGTTGCGAGTAAAGGTCCTTTGGCTCTTGATTCATTGGATGAAGAAGCTAAACGTTTTCTTCCTCAACTTTCTCTTGTTGTTGACACCGCGGATGTAGGATATAATGATATGCGCGAGATGATGGGCGGGCATGGACATGGAATGAATATCGAAAACTTGATAGCTGCTCAAGCTCTTAAGGATTATACAATGGCGATTAATATCATTCGTTTTAGAAGTGAAAAAGATTTATTTGTTCATTTTAATGGCTCTTTTCATTCTCAGAAGTTTTCTGGAATCAATACCTATTTGAAAAAACTGGATCCGTTATTGAAAGTTGGAGTAATCGCTTCTACCGAAAGTGAAACATTGGCTTTTCAAGATGATTGGAAAGAACTGGGAGACTTTATAATTGTTACGCACACATCAATGACCAAAACACATTAATATGCAACTGATTTCACAACGTTTGTGCATGGAAAAAGACCTTGGGATCCATGGCAATCTTTTTGGAGGAATTATGATCTCATGGCTTGATGAATCAGCGGCAATAATGGCCTATGAAATTTGTCATTCGCCTAATATGGTTACCCTTAAAATTGATGAAGTCATTTTCACTAAGCCGGTCAAAATGGGCTTTCATTTAAAGATCTATGGTAAGGTGCTTCGCTTAGGAAGGTCATCGATTACCTTGCTGGTTGAAGCGAGAAAGCATAATGTTTACAGTGGCGAAGAAACGTTGGTGTGTAGCACGAATTTCACCTTTGTAAGGATAGACGATCATGGTGACGCTATTCCCATTTCAGAAAGAGTTCGCGAGAAATACAATGATTTAGATACCTCAGAATCATAAAGATCAATGGCAGAAGAATTTCATATTGAAGTTTCTAAAACCGCAAGGTATTATACCTTAAAACCGAAGCTTGAGTTTAATAGCGTTTTGTTTGTAATTCATGGTTACAGACAACTTGCAAAACACTTCATTAAACGCTTTGAACCTTTAACTGAATTGGGGATAATGGTCGTTGCTCCCGAAGGATTGAACCGATTCTATGTTGAGGGTTATGATGGTCGAGTAGGGGCTTCATGGATGACAAAAGAAGATCGAGAGACGGATATTAAGGACTACTTAGGCTATTTAAATAAACTGCACTCCTCGTTGGATATACCTAACCATCTTCCCATTGATATTTTAGGATTTAGTCAGGGAGGACCAACCGCGTGCAGGTGGCTAGCAGAATCAAAGATGAATGTGCGAAAATTGATTTTGCATTCTACCGTCTTTCCGAATGATTTTGACTTCAAAGAAAACGTGAAAAAGCTAGCATCCATTGATGTTTACACAATTTTTGGTGATAATGATCAATTTGCGAATGAGAGTGTAATTGCTCAAAAATTAACCTGGATGAAGGGTTGTGGAATTGATTCAGATTTACTGAGATTTAAAGGGGGGCATGACATTGATATTCAATCGCTTAAAATTGTTTACGCATAGCTGGATGACTTTAATGTCTATCGTAAATTGAACCCCCTATGTTCATAGAATTATCTTGAAGAATATTGCTTTGGGCTAGATCGTTTAATAAGGTAATTCGACTTGATTAAACGCAGTAAATCACTCTGTAACCATTACCCCTAGAGGATTTACTTGTTTGTGAAGTATGGATTGTTAATTACATCCTCTTAGAGATAATAGTGCAGCAATGATATCCATGAGCGAGATCAAAATGCAAAGTGAGTCGGTTCAAGAAAAGGTGACAAACGTGTCTGCCGAACTTGCACTGGCGCAGGAAGAGTCTATTGCCAATCAAGGAGAGAACGACCAATTTGAGATTATTGCAGCTGCACAAGAGCAAGCAAAGAAACAAGCCATTGTTCAAGAGAATAGAAAGAAAGAAGAGGCAAGAATTGCCCAGGTTAAAACGCAGGAAGATGCAAGACGTTTAGCCGAGGTAAAGGCGAAAGAACTCGCACGTGATGAAAGAGCTAAACTAGAGGCTCAATTGGCGGCCAAAGAAGAGGTAGCCGAGGCTGAGAAAGTGACAAGTGCTGCTGCTGATGATGATTCTCTTGATGAAAAGGAGAACTTAGTTTTCAGAAATATAATCTTCGATTTTGATAAAAGTGACCTCTGTTTATTAAGCCAAAAGGAATTGGATAAGATTTACGCTTACTTAGATAAAAATCCAAAATATGTTTTGCAGTTAGATGGTCATGCAGATTGGATTGGCACAGTGGAGTATAATTTATCTCTATCAGAACGCAGAGCTAAACAGGCCTATAAATACCTTAGAGTTAAAGGAATAAGTGACGAACGCATTGTTTACCAGTTCTATGGAGAAGCGCTTCCGGTAGCACCGAATGCTAATGCGGATGGTACTGACAATCCGGAAGGTCGTCAGTTAAACAGGCGCTGTGAATTTGATCTTAAGGAGGAAGGAACTGCGGATATTATATTGAAGTTCTAAACGGTTTATTTCACATTCAATTTTAAAAGGCTTTCCTCTCCGATAAAGCCTTCCAATTTATCGTTGATCTTCACTGGTCCAACTCCGGCTGGCGTTCCCGTGAAAATAAGATCTCCTATTTTAAGAGTAATAAACTGTGAAACGTAGCTAATGATCTGGGTTACACTAAAAATCATTTTAGAAGTATTGACTTCCTGAACGATTTGATCATTGATTTTTAATGTTATATCAAGATCTTGAATGTTTTGATCATCCTTAAGTATCACAAATTTCCCGACAGGAGCACTCCCATCAAATGCCTTTGCCTTTTCCCAAGGAAGTCCTTTGCTTTTGCATAGAGCTTGAATATCACGGGCAGTAAAATCTATACCAACACTGACTTCATTGTAATATCGATGAGCGAAGCGCTCTTCAATACTCTTCCCAACACGACTTATTCTAACCACAAGTTCAAGCTCATGATGCACATCATTTGAGAATGATGGAATGAAAAAAGGGTTACGCTTTGGCAGAAGCGCGGTGTCAGGTTTTAGAAAAAAAACAGGTTCCGTAGGAACCTCGCTTTTCATTTCCTTGGCATGATCTGCATAGTTTCTTCCGATGCAAATTATTTTCATGATCGAGCTGCTTGGTTCTTGGCTTTTAATTTATCCATAATGTCCTTGAAGACTTTCTTAGTGGATAGAGGGAAGTCACCGTTCATAAGCCAGCCATAATATCCAGGTTCTTTCCTAAATACATCTTCAACGGGAGTTCCTTTGAACTTTCCAAAGTTGATGCATTCTCTATTTTGGTCATCAAACACAATACGGCCCATTATATCAGCTGTTTTATTGTATTGAGAGAATTCCTCCAAGAAATCAATATCAGCCTTTAAAGTGTCACTATAGCGCTCTAATTGAGCCTCTAGTATTTCATGTGTCGCTTCAATGTCAGCTAAGGCACTATGCGCATTGGTGAGATCTTTATTCAAATAAAATTTATATGCAGCAACCAGAGTGCGTTGTTCCATCTTGTGAAAGATGTTCTGCACATCAACTAATTTTCTATCCTGAAAATCAAATTCTATACCCGCGCGATAAAACTCCTCCACAAGCATTGGGATATCAAATTTGTTGCTATTGTATCCTGATAAATCGCAATTAAAGAGAAATTTAAATAGGGCAGGAGCAAGATCTGTGAAAGTTGGTTCTTCGGCAACGTCAGCATTGCTGATCCCATGAATACTAATAGATTCAGCACTGATTTCCATTTCTGGATTTACTCTGTGCGTTCTATTGGTCTTGCTGCCATCTGGATTAAGTTTTATAATGGCAATTTCTACAATCCTATCTGAGCCTACGGAAACACCTGTTGTTTCGAGGTCGATGAAAGCTAATGGTCTGTTAAGTTTTAACCGCGTCATGCGGCCAAAGGTAAGCGTGAGAACTTACATTTAGAATTTCAATACCACATTCTCTGCGGTACCCGCTTTATCAATTTTGAATTCGCATCTTCTATTCATCTGTCTGCCATCTGGATTGTCACTTCCATCTTCATTTTGGTTTGGTGCAATAGGAATTGCCTCACCAAAGAATTGATAAGAAAGTCTACTATTTGATATCCCTTTATCAATAAGGAAACTATAGGCAGTTTTAGCTCTTTTTTCAGAGAGTGCGAGGTTGTATTCTGTGGTGCCGATCCAGTCAGCATGACCATCAATTGTGAGATCTGTACCATTCCTATTGGACATGTACTTATTGATCTTTTTCAATTCTTCAATACTTGCTTCACGTAAAAAGGATTTGTCGAAATCAAAGAGTATGTTTCTAAATACAATTGTTTCTTCTTCAGCCTTGGTTTCAATAGGAGCTATTCTTTCTTCTGCAATCTCTGGCTGAATTACTTCTTTGACTATCTCTGGTTGGGTTTCAATTACGACATCTGGGATAGTGGGTTCTGGTATGTTAACTGGCACGGATTCTTCTTCAACGATGTCAGCTAAAAGAGCAGGCTCTTCTTTGATTTTTTCTTCGATAACTTCTTCTACAGCAGGTTTCTCTTGAGGAATGATTGGCCCACCAGGAATAATCATGGAGCTATTATCTATCATAGAAGGATCTTCCAGAACCACCATTTCTGACGCATCCACCTCTGGCAATGTTGCTAGAAGTGCATCCAGTGGTGCGTCTTTTAAACGGTCCTCTATTACTCTCATTTGCTGCTTTGGATAGGCTTGTTCTTCATCTATAACGTTAGCAACGATATATCCAGCGCGGGCTTCGGGAAGTAAATCGCTATTGTAATATTGATCGGCTGAGACTGCATTCTTGTTGTACTTTGCTTTAACCTCGTCTCTAGCCTGTACGATGGCAACATCTTTCTCGCCAATAACTTCGCTACTCAACCTTATCCCATTAGGATCCAAGATGTCGATCATCTTTACATAGTTGGTAAGCTCAATAGGATTGTAGTTTTCTGCAATTAATGACCTAAGAGAGTCTTTTTGACGATCGCTTATTTTAGTCATATCTTGTTCTGCGAAGTCTTCATTTATCTTTTGGTCGATATTAAAAAATGCATTGTTGATGAATGCTTTTTGAGCGTAAACACGTCCAGAGCTATCCGTCATATTTTCAATTTTTATTTCTTGAAAAAGGGAATAATAATCGCACTGTTGAGGAACCTTGAAATCTCCTGAATGCGCCATGTATCCATCAGCCTCTATTTTGAATTTGTAGCTGGTTTCAGTTTTTAGGCGCATTTCATAGGTCCCGTCAGTAGAATCTGCTGCATAATTATTAATTAACCGCCCTGTTTTACCATCAAATACTGTGATGGTAGCCCCTACGGCTTTTTTAAGGTCTTCACTAAACACAACACCTCTAATTATCGTTGCTGAAACTGCTTTACAATCAAGTATGATTCTATAAATGTCGGTCTCGCCATATCCACCATCCCTATCTGAAGCATAATAGCCAACAGCACCTGCATCAGTAGTAACAAAATACCTGTCGTGGCCTGGAGTATTTATTGGTGGACCCAAGTTTTCTGGTTGAGACCAATTTCCGTTTTCGTCCAACACTGATTTGAATATATCATAGTCACCCATTGAATTGTGGCCATTCGAAGCGAAATACAACGTATTTCCATCTGGGGTAAGAAAAGGAGCATCCTCATCAAATCGACTATTGATTACATTTCCTAGGGTCTTTAATGGTTGCCATGTCCCATCAGCTCCTTTAAAAGTTCTATAAATATCACGTCCACCATATCCACTGCCTAGTTCACTTACAACAAACATTTGCTTTTGGTCTTCAGTAATGAAAACTGAAGGCTCATAACCTTTAGCCGTATTAATCCTTCCTTGATCTCTAATAGGAAGTGACCAAAGACCCTCTTCCAGGGTACTTACCCAAACGTCTTCCTCTCGATAGATGTATAGCTGGGTCTGATCTGCAGCGTAAGTAATGGCAGCATCGTGATCGTTTGTGTTAATTTCAGCATTCATGAATCTACTCGTAGAATCAAAGTTGGATGCATTTGTCCAAGTGCCATCAATATTCAATGAGTAATAAATATCTTCAAAGTATTTGTCGTCAGAGTCTACATCATCTCCGGTAGTACCTTTTCTTCTCGAAGTAAAGAGAATCATATTCTCATCTTTCGAGACAACAGGGGAGTAGTCTGCAAATTCACTATTTATGAATTCACCTAGATTTTCTATCCTAACGTGTTCTTTGTTGTTTTCGAATTGAACCTTACCATTCTGGCACATTTCAATGTATCTGGGCACATCTTCTTCTAGTAATTCAGGAGAAAGGTCTTCAAGCTTTCGCATAAGGCCCATATAAGTTTTGAAGTGATCTATAGCGATATCAAAGTCACCGGCATATTAAGAAGCCTTTCCTGCAAATAGAAACATGTCTGCTAATATGTCGGCCTTGGCAGAGAGAAGTGCCTTTTCAAAATAAGGAGCTGCCTTTCCTCGATGGATACCCTGCTCATAAATGGCAATACCCATTTCATAGTTATAGTCAGGATTTTCTGGTGCGAGTTGAAGCAAGTCATGGTACAGATACTCCGCATCAGCTAGTTTTCCCGTATTCAGTGCTTTGATAGCTCTGATATGCAATTTTCTTTCCTCACGAGATTGTCCGAAGGCTGTTATCGCCATGAGCAAGGAGAAGAAAACAAGCAGGAAGAATACCTTCCCAGGAGCTGTAGAATGAGTGATTCTTTCTGAATACCGCATAGAATAAGGATTAGGATGGCCTTTTCACAAATCTACCCCCTTTCAATGCGGACAATTTTCGATGATGTGGTTCTTATAAACAGAAAATTGTTAATTCAAATTCAATTTAAGCGCCTTTAAGTCAATGCTTTATGTAATTTGACTTTAAGTTGTTTGAGATTTTAAATGTGAATTACTTCTTCTTCTTACTACGATTGTTAAAATCTTGTTAGTATTTAAAAGCAATTTATAAAGAACTGTCAATCAGAGCTTTTTGACACAAGTGGCATGATCGCCTTCCAACTTCTGATGCTAAACGTTTCAAGAATTAGATTTCTCTATTTACATCCCAATTTTCAAGATAATCGGCAACTCTTCTCACAAACATTCCTCCTAATGCACCATCTACTACCCGGTGATCATAAGAATGGGATAGATACATGAAATGACGTATGCCGAGTGTATCGCCTGCTTCAGTTTCGATTACAGCTGGTTTTTTCTTAATAGCACCTACTGCCATTATTGCAACTTGAGGTTGGTTGATGATAGGCGTTCCAAATACATTTCCAAATGTCCCAACGTTAGAAACAGTGTAGGTTCCACCTTGAATCTCATCCGGAAGAAGTTTGTTTTCACGCGCTCTTTTGGCTAAGTCATTTACGGCTTTCGTAATCCCTAAAAGATTTAGACGATCAGCGTTCATTATAACCGGAACAATTAAATTTCCGCTTGGAAGTGCAGCTGCCATTCCAATATTTATATTCTTCTTTCTAATGATTTTATCTCCTTCTACCGAGATATTAATCATTGGGAAATCTTTGATAGCTTTTACAATGGCTTCAATGAAAATAGGAGTAAAGGTTAATTTTTCTCCTTCCACCTGCTCGAAGTGTTTCTTCATTTTGTTTCGCCAATTCACGATGTTGGTAACATCCGCTTCAACGAAGCTCGTGACGTGCGCAGCAGTTTGCTTTGATTTGACCATATGGTCGGCAATCAACTTGCGCATTCTGTCCATTTGAATTATTTCAACATCTCCTGATAATGATGAAACAGGAGTTGATTGAGCCGGAGCAGCATCCTTTGGAGTTGGAGCAGTAGATGGAACGGACACTTGAGCTGGTTGCGTACTGGAGCCATTTTGGCGACCACTAACAAATGCAAGAATGTCTTTTTTCGTTACTCTACCTTCATTTCCTGAACCTGAAATTTGCTCTAGTTCGACCACACTAATGCCTTCTTCCTTCGCTATACTCTTTACGAGTGGGCTGTAGAAGCGATCGCTTCCTGAAAAGTCAATCTTTGCACCTGGCGCTGTGGCTTGAGTTG